>Ga0209083_1000435_pt1 | contig 62137 bp, 52 predicted proteins | sample AM7aDNAmetaG_FD_184132 | JGI IMG/M metagenome (GOLD analysis project Ga0209083, IMG submission 184132) | Freshwater microbial communities from Finland to study Microbial Dark Matter (Phase II) - AM7a DNA metaG (SPAdes) (version 3) | ecosystem: Environmental > Aquatic > Freshwater > Lake ... | reverse complement strand
GCGATCGGTATCCTGATCACCATCGCCGGCATCGGCGTAATCACGGCGGCAGCGGGGCGAATGCTCGGTGACGTGGGGCACTGGGCGAACTACTTCGTCGCGATGGTCTTCGTGATCGTGGGCCTGCATCTGCTTGGTGTGATTCCGTTGCCGTGGTCCGGACCCGGCCAGATAAATCTGCAGCGCAAGGGCCTGCTGGCGGCATTCATTCTCGGCTTGGTCTTCGGCATCGCGCTCGGGCCCTGCACGTTTGCTTACATGGCACCGATGTTGGGCGTGACGTTCAAACTGGCAAAGACAAATCCCCTTTACGGCGCGGCGTTGCTGTTGGCGTATGGAGTCGGACATTGTTCGGTCGTGGTATTCGCGGGAACGTTTACGGAAGTGGTGCAACGGTTCCTGAATTGGAATGAACAGTCGAAAGGCGTGACCATTCTGAAATCCGTCTGCGGCATCCTGGTGATCTTGGGAGGCGCTTGGCTGGTGTACTCGGCGCGATGAAACGAACACTCATTCGTAAATCCGTAGGGGGCGGACTGGCGCTCGGCGGGTGGTGGCTGGTCTACCGGAATCTCGAACCGGTCAGCCGTTGGCTGACCTACTCGGCATTGGCGGTGCCACGCGGCTCGCGGTTGGGTGCGGCCGTGGAATTTTTTGTTTATGAAACACCGAAGGTGTTGTTGTTGCTGACGCTGGTGGTGTTTGGCGTCGGCATTGTGCGGTCATTCTTCACGCCGGAGCGGACCCGGCGGATTCTGGCCGGCCAGCGCGAGTCGGTCGCCAATGTGCTGGCGGCGTTGCTCGGCATTGTGACGCCGTTTTGCTCGTGCTCGGCGGTGCCGCTATTCATCGGCTTTGTTACCACCGGCGTACCGCTGGGCGTGACGTTTTCGTTTCTCGTCTCGGCACCGTTGGTAAATGAAGTGGCTCTGGTGTTGTTGTTCGGGTTGTTCGGATGGAAGGTGGCCGGCTTGTATCTGGGGACCGGGTTACTGATCGCAATCAGTTCCGGCTGGGTGATTGGGCGGTTGCAGATGGAAAAACACATCGAAGACTGGGTGTTTCAGACGCCGACCGGCACCGGCATCGCCGCCGAACGCCTCGATTGGACAGCGCGTGTTCGCTATGGCGCGGACGCCGTGAAAGACATCGTCGGTCGCGTCTGGCTCTACGTGTTGCTGGGCATCGCGGTTGGCGCGGGGATTCACGGGTATGTGCCGGAGAACTTCATGGCGTCGATCATGGGCAAAAGCGCGTGGTGGTCGGTCCCACTGGCGGTGTTGATTGGCGTGCCGATGTATTCCAACGCGGCGGGCATCATCCCGATCGTGCAAGCGCTGCTCGGCAAAGGCGCGGCGCTGGGCACGGTGCTGGCGTTCATGATGTCGGTGATTGCGCTTTCGCTGCCCGAGGCGATCATCCTGCGCAAGGTGCTCAAGCCCCGGCTCATCGCCACGTTCTTTGGTGTGGTTGCGGTGGGGATCTTGCTGGTCGGCTATTTGTTCAATCTGATCCTGTAACCGGCACTGGCGGTCAATCAGCGCCGCCGGACCTTCAGCTCGCGCGATTCGATCCATTATCGCGCCGGTCTTGATTGTAACCTTTTTCCGATCTGTGGCTCAATGCCAGTCTGAACAGTTGGGTATGGATTCCGTCCGGAGCATTCCGATGAATTGGACAACCACGATCATCATCGCCGCAATCGTTGCAGTTTTTTTATGATAAAAAGATCGACCCAGATTTCGCCCAAGGACGCACTCGAAAAACTGAAAAACGGCGCCCTGGTCATTTAATCCGGTTGTTCATCGGTTCCCGCCAATCCCAATCGGAATACTATGAAAAATCACGCCCTGCAGGTTTTCCGGCAGCCGCCTGAACATCTCAATTGCGCCCAGTCTGTGCTGCATGCTTGGCGCGAAGTCACCGGCGACACTTCCATTGCACTGGCCGGTCTCAAACCGTTGGGTGGTGGCCGGGCACCGGACGGACTTTGCGGAGCACTGCACGCAGCTTGCCCGCCAACATGAAAAACAGCTTTCAGCAAGCGGTGTTTGGGGAAACTGCCGGAGTCCGTGGCGCCTAGGTCAGTCGACGACCAACAGCGACACGGGCCTCATGCGCAACGAGCCTTCCGGGCTGTTGCCAGAAAGACGGGATACCGGTGCGGTGCACCTGACACATCTGGCTTCTCAAGCTTGTGGGCCGTCTCAAAGTTTACCTGTATGAAACCTGCCGCCTGCAATTGTTGCTGAATCCACTCCCGGCGGAATCCATGGTGTTCAACCCCGCGCGTGTCTTGGTGAAATGTGCCGTCTTCCTCGTCGAGGTCGGCCACAGCCAGCAGCCCGCCGGAAACCAGCAAGGAATGAAAGCGGCTCAGCAGCCGTGTAATCTCACGCACGTGATGCAACGTCATCGCACACAGGATGACATCAAATTCCTGCCCAGCCAGCGGTGCCGCGCTCAAATCGTGCTGGCACGTGGTCACATGAACCAGACCGGTTGCGTGCGCCTTGGCTTCCAGTTGCGCCAGCATTTCGGCTGACGAGTCCATCCCAAGCAAACTGGCACAGCGACCGGCCAACGGCAGGGAACATAACCCGGTCCCGCAGCCGTAATCCATCAGCCGGGGCCGGTCATCGAGTTTGGCGCTGACCGCCTGTGCAATCGCTGCCCCCAAGGCCACCCGCCGTGGGTCTTCGTCCCAGATTTTCGCTTTTTCGTCGAAGTGACTCATGGTCGACAGCCCCTCCGACCCATCAATGGTGACAGTCGCCGCCGGCGGCATGCCCACCGCAAGCGTGTTGCACGTCGAGTTCCGGTAATTCGCCGGCATTGAACCGGGCCACCGCCTCCGCAACGGTTTGCGCAGACGACCGGTACACAGCGATCCCGGACTGGCGCAAGCCGCGCACCGCGCCGGCACCAATGCCGCCAACAATCACAGCATCCACCGTCCGGCCGGCCAACGCTTTCAGGGGATTGCACGCGCCGTGAACATGGTGTTCATCGCGGTTGGTCAGCGGCTCCACCGTCAACGCTTCTGAGTCCACGATTAAAAATAGCGGGGCGGATCCGAAATGCCCGTAGACGATGCTGTTTAAGGCCTCATTTTTTTCAACAGGAATACAGAGTTTCATTTTATTTCCTTTTTTTCTGATGGGCGGCAGGTGCTGGCTGAATTGCCAGTTCAGCTGCCGCTTTGCCGCAACACCGGCGGCGGTGACCGCACTGCGGGGTGCCGGCGTCTTTGAGGATGACGGTGCCACCTTCGATCCGCAGCGCTTTGCCGTGGATGATCGCTTCCGCCACCTTCTGCCGCGCCGTCTCGATGATGCGGGCGAACGTCGGGCGCGAAATCTGCATTTGCACAGCGGCCTGTTCCTGATACAGCCCCTGTAAATCAGCCAAGCGCAATGCTTCGACTTCGTCCAATCGTAAGATCACTTGTTGCAACGTGCAGGCCGGCACGCCGGCGGGCTTGAAATAGACCGCGGCTGGCGCGTGATTGATGTGGCGCAAACAACAGGGGCGTGGCATCGCGTTATGATCATATGTTCATAATAAGAAGTTGTCAAGCGCCCGCCGAAATCGGCCAACTAAATCGAGGCCGCCGCGCAAGGATTACGAAGGGTTGTAACCTTTTCCGGCTTGGCGGCTCAGTTTAGGGAAGAGGAAGTGTGAAATGAGCATTGCAATCGGGATTGGAATCGGAGCATTGGCGGGGTTCGCCAATTATAAATTCATCGGCTGCGCCACCGGGACCTGCCCGGTGAGCAGTAATCCGTGGATCGCAACGATTTATGGTATGCTGCTGGGTGGCTTAATCGGCAGCGCGTGGCCCGCCGGTCACTAAATCAAAGGAGAAAAAATGACTACCGAACGTTTCATTCGCATCATTGCCGGGTCGTTCATCCTGATCAGCCTCGCGCTGGCGCACTGGGTCAGCCCGTACTGGCTCTGGTTCACCGCGTTTGTGGGACTGAACCTGTTTCAAGCCGGGATTACCAACTGGTGCCTGATGGAAGACATTTTGAAGAAACTTGGGATCGGCAGTTCCGGCTGCTGCGGCAAGACGGAATCCAAATCCTGCTGCCAAGACAAATGAGATTGGGAGTAATCATCGCCGCAGTGCTGGTGGTCGCGGTCTCCGTCGCGGACGACGCTCCCCGGCCAATCAGCTTGCCGGAAGCAATCCGCCTCGCCTTAAAAAATAATCCCGATCTCGCCACGGCCCAGCAACACGTCAATGTGGCTCGGGCCGGGATCCAGCAGACCGAAGCCGCGCTCTGGCCACAAGTTCGGCTGTCGGGCAGTTACGTCGGCAGCGACAACCCGGTCCAAGCCTTCATGATGACGCTCAACCAGCGCGCCTTCAGCTTGGCCAGCAACTTCAACCACCCGGACACCACCGACAACCTCAACGGCAAAGTTCTCGCCCAGTGGTCGCTCTATGATGGCGGTCAATCGCTGGCGACCCGGCAAGCCGCCAAACTCAGCACCGCCGCCACCACGCAAACATTCGTCGCGGCCCGCAACGACCTTGTTTATGAAGTGACCCGCGCCTTTTATACCATCGGTAAAGCCCGGGAATTTGTTTCCGTTGCGACCGCCGCGGTTGGCAATATGGCGGCCAATGTGGCGGTCGCCAGCAACCGGTTCGTGGCCGGCCAGGCACTCAAGACGGATTGGCTTGATGCGCAGGTGCATCTCGCGGAGAGCCAGGAAAACCTGATCCGCGCCCGCAATGCCGTCGCCCTGAGCGAGGTGGTTTTGCGCGCAGTGATCGGTGTGGGAGAAAAGGTGAATGTGACGGCTGAATCTAGTGCCGTAGTGGAACGGGCGTCCCGCCCGTTTACAATCGATGAACCAAACGGGCGGGACGCCCGTTCCACTATTGCGCGTCCCGAACTCGCCGCGGCCCACACCGCTGTTGCAGCCGCTGACCGACAAGTTCGCGCCGCGCAAGCCGGCTACATCCCGCGTCTCAACGCCTTTGCCAGCTATGACCTCGATAGCGGCAATGGCACGCGCTACGCCGATAGTTGGTTGGCCGGCGTCAGCGTGGACCTGAACCTCTTCGACGGTTTTCTCACGCGCGGCAAAGTTGCAGAGGCCCGCGCCAATCTTGCCGCCGCGCGGGAACAAGAACGCAAGGTCGCGCTGGCCGTCGACCTGGAAATCCGGCAAGCGCAGCTCAATCTAAAAGAAATCCAGGCGCGCCTCGCGACCACGGGCAAGTCGGTCGAACAGGCAGAAGAAAGCGTGCAGATCACCAAAGACCGGTACGCCGCCGGCCTCGCGTTGCTGACCCAACTCCTCGACGCCGAAAATGCGCTCACCGCCGCCCGGCAACGGCGCGCGGCTGCTGAAACCGACTTACTCATCGCCCGCGCCGCGCGCGAGCATGCGCTCGGCCAGACTTGGAAAGAATAACCATGGATCGACTTCACAATAATCTCATAAACCTTGTCACCCTGAGCTGGTCGAAGGGTCTCGGTCGTTTCCGCTCCGGCATGACAGAGATTCTTCACCTTGTTCAGAATGACAGCCAGCGATTGGTCGTTCTCGGCGTATTGGTTTTCGCGGGCTGCTCGAAGGCGCCGGTCGCGCCCATCAAAACGCGGCCGGCCATCCGCGTCCAAACGCTCGAAGCCCAGCTGACCCGCGCACCGAACATTGTCGAAGTCGCCGGCACGGTGCAGGCCCGGCGGACCGCAACCATTGCCGCAAAAATAACTGCAACGATCCGCGCGGTCGCCGTTCAACCGGGTGCGCTCGTCACGGCCGGTCAGGTTCTGGCCCAACTCGATGATCGCACCTGGCGCGCTGAATACAATCGAGCCAAGGCGGATTACGACCGGTATCACGCATTGCAGGAAAAAGCCGCCGCAACGCCGGCGGATGTGGAGGCGGTGCTCATGCGCTACCGGGTGGCGGAAGCCGCCCTGAGCGATTGTCAGTTGGTCGCGCCCTTTGCCGGACAGGTGACCACCAAGTCGTGCGACGTCGGCGATCTGGCCACGCCCGGTCAGCGGCTATTCACCCTGGCGCAAGCCACAGACTTCCGTCTGGAAGTGAACGTGCCGGAGCGCGCCGCTGCCAGCGTGGTGCTCGGCCAGTCAATTTCTTGCGTGATTGAGGCAACCAGCGAAAAGTGCGCAGGTCAAGTGGACGAAGTCGGGCCAGTGGCCGACCCCGCCACGCGCACCGTGCTGGCCAAGATTTCCCTCCGGTGCCAAAAAACTCTTCAATCGGGCATGTTTGGCCATGCGCAACTCGTGCTTGGCGAGCGAACCGCGCTATTCGTGCCGCAAGTTGCTATTCACGAACGCGGTCAGCTTACTTACGTCTATGTTGCCGCAGCTGGCAAAGCGCAGATGCGCCTGGTGAAATCGGGTGCCAGTCAGCTTGAGTCGGTGGAGATCCTCGCAGGTGTGCAACCGGGCGAGCGCCTCATTATTTCCAGTGAGAAGGAAATCAGCGATGGCCAACCAATTTCATTCTGAAAAGCACGCCGAATCGCTGGCCGCGAAGATTGTCCGCTTCTTCATTGATTCGAAGCTGACGCCACTGCTCGTGCTCGCCGCCGTGTTGCTCGGAGCCGGGGCGGTGATTCTGCTGCCGCGCGAGGAAGAGCCGCAGATCGTGGTCCCGATGATTGATGTTTTTGTTCAGGCGCCCGGGATGGCGGCAAAAGAAGTCGAGGAACGCGTCACGAAGCCCATGGAGAAGTTGCTGTGGGAGATTCCCGGTGTCGAATACATCTATTCCACCAGCAGCCCTGGGATGTCCATGGTGGTGGTTCGGTTTCTGGTCGGGCAGAATGAGGAAGAAGCCATTGTGCGGCTCAACCAGAAGATGTTCGCCAACTTCGACCGCATTCCGGCCGGCGTCAGCCCGCCGCTGATCAAGCCGCGGCGGATCGATGACGTCCCGATTCTGGCGCTCACATTACATTCGGCCCGCTACGATCACTACCAGCTCCGGCGGGTCGCCGCGCAGTTGGAGGATGCCATTAAAGAGGTGCCGGATGTTTCAGCAACCACCTTGATTGGCGGTCTGCGCCGGCAAGTCCGGGTGCAGTTGGATGCCGGTAAGCTGACGGCGCGACAGGTGGATGTCAGCCGGTTAGTGTTGGCCCTGCAGACGGCGAATCAACAGACTCGCGCCGGCAGTTTTACGGCGGCCAACCAGGAAGTCTTAATCGAAACCGGCGGGTTCCTAACAGATGGCGCGGCCGTGGGTGCAGTTGTAGTGGGGGTCCACGCGGGCACGCCGGTCTACCTGCGTGACGTCGCGACGATTGTTGATGGGCCGGAAGAAGTTAGTAATTACGTGTTGTTTGGTGGAGGGCGAGCCTCCCGGCGAGCCGAACCCCCCGGCGGCTCGGTGGGAGCTCCGACAGGAGTCGCGAGTCTTTCTCGGACCTCGCCCGCCATTGGCGCTGGCGAAGATGAACCGGCAGTCACCATCGCCATTGCCAAGCGGAAAGGCACCAATGCGATCCGCGTTGCCGAGCGGGTATTGGCAAAAGTGGCGACGTTGCAGGGCGTGATCGTGCCCGCCGATATGGAACTGACGATCACTCGGCACTATGGCCAGACGGCCGCTGAGAAATCCAATGAGCTGCTGTTGCACATGGCAATTGCTGTTGTCGGCGTCAGCATTTTAATTGGACTAGTGCTGGGGTGGCGCGAGTCGGGGGTCGTGGGTGTGGCGATTCCCGTGACGCTGGCATTGACGCTGGCGACATTCTATTTTCTCGGATTCACGCTGAATCGGATCACATTGTTCGCCCTGATCTTCAGCATCGGAATTCTCGTGGACGACCCGATTGTGGATGTGGAGAACATCGTCCGACATTTCCGACTGCCGAAGAACAAGGGCCGGTCGTTGCTCGAGGTCACCATCGCGGCCGTCAACGAGGTTCGCTCGCCGTTGATTCTGGCAACGTTGACCGTGATTGCGGCGATTCTCCCCATGGGATTTGTCGGCGGCTTGATGGGGCCGTATATGCGGCCGATTCCGATTGGCGCGAGCGCGGCAATGGTGTTTTCGATGGTGGTGGCGTTCGTGGTGACCCCGTGGGCGGCGTACCGAATTTTGCGCCGGGATGCCCGGCACGGGTCTCCCGCCCCCGCCGCGGAATCCGACCGAAGGTCGCAAGCTGAACCAGTAGACCTGCGGTCCGCTGAAGTGCGCAGTCAGGAGACCGGCGCCCAACAGCCAGACCTCGCCACCGCGCCCGAGAAAGAAGATTGGACGACGCGGTTGTATCGGCGCGTGATGGCGCCTCTGATTCACCACCCGGTCTGGCAGGTTGCCTTCTTGGTGAGCATCACGCTGCTGCTGCTGGGGGCGATTGCTTTATTTGGAACGAAGGCGGTGAAGGTAAAAATGCTGCCGTTCGACAACAAGAGCGAGTTCCAGCTCATTGTTGACATGGATGAGGGTACAACGTTGGAACAAACTACTCGTGTGGCGCGCGAACTCGCTGCGGCGGTGCGCGCGGAGCCCGAGGTCACGGATTATCAGATCTATGCCGGCACGGCGGCGCCCTTTAATTTCAATGGACTGGTCCGCCATTACTATCTCCGACATGGCTCGAATGTGGCGGATGTGCAAATCAACTTGGCCGGCAAACACGACCGCTCGGCGCAGAGCCACGCGATCGCCAAGCGGATCCGCCCCACCATCGAAGCGATTGCGGCTAAATACGCGGCGCGGGTGAAGATCGCGGAGGTTCCGCCGGGGCCACCCGTATTACAGACGTTGGTTGCCGAGATTTACGGACCCGATTACCAGCAGCAAATTAAGATCGCCGGCCAGGTGCGGGAAATTTTCCGGACCACGCCGGGCGTAGTGGATACCGATTGGTACATGGAGGCCGCGCAACGCCAGTTGGTGTTCCGGATCGATCACGAGAAAGCCGCCCTGCATGGCATCAGCGCTGCGGAGATTTCGCAGACCTTGAGTGCGGCCCAAGGCGGCTGGAGCGTCGGATTGCTGCATCCGGCCAAAGAAAAGGAAGATGTGGCAATTGTGGTGCGGTTGCCGGAAAGCGCGCGCTCCACTGCCGAGGACTTGCTAACCTTGAACATTCACGGCGTAGCGCTGGGCGAATTAGTGAAAATCGAGGAGACGGTTGCGGGCCACAGCATTTATCACAAAAACCTCCAGCCGGTCGTCTATGTGACCGGTGATGTGGGCGGGGTCGAAGAAAGCCCGGTCTATGCCATCTTCAAGTTGAATAAAAAAATCGAGAAACTTGGCCTCGAAATCCTGACCACGCACCAGCCGGTGTCGACCGAAAAGCCGATTATGAAGTGGGACGGCGAATGGCATATCACGTTTGAAGTATTCCGGGATATGGGCGCCGCGTTTGGCGTGGTCCTGATCCTGATCTACGTGTTGGTGGTGGGCTGGTTCCGGTCGTTCAAGACGCCCTTTATTATAATGGCAGCCATCCCATTTTCGCTCGTCGGGATCCTGCCGGCGCACTGGGCGATGGGGGCCTTTTTTACTGCGACTTCGATGATTGGCTTTATTGCTGGCGCCGGGATCGTGGTGCGCAACTCGATTATTCTGGTGGATTTCATCGAACTCCGCGTAGCCGAAGGCATGCCACTGGCCGAAGCCGTCATTGATGCCGGGGCGGTCCGGTTCCGGCCGATGATGTTAACGGCCGCGGCGGTCGTTGTGGGCGCCAGCGTAATTCTGTTCGATCCAATTTTCCAAGGGTTAGCCATTGCGCTGATGGCGGGCGAGATTGCGTCCTTATTCCTCAGCCGGATGGCCGTGCCGGTCATTTATTACATGGCGAACCGGAAAAAATCGGTCCCCGCTTAGCCAGAACCATGCAGTTGGATGCGGTAGAGCGCGGTGTCCCACCGCGCCGTGGTAGGCGAAGGACCGGTGCGGCAGAAAACTGACCCCGCACTGAATGGTGAACTGGTTTCGTCTGTGGGGATTGACTGAAAACTGAGGAGCGGCGGGCTGGGACAGCCCGCCCTACCGCGGGCAACTGGATCGTTCCCGCTTCGAGCGTGTTTAAAAATTAATTTTGATCCTGTGCCGCGCGGAGGGCCATCCCGCGACGGCGGGATCGTGGCTGCAGTGATGAGACAAACGGACGCGATGCTTCACGGCTCAGTACAAGCTCCGCGCGTCCCTTCGCTGGCAAACACGTTTTCAGAAACCAGTTGCAATTGTCTACTATTCTGGTAGCCTTAGCGGCATGCGGGTCTCCAAGCGTGGCGAGTATGCTCTGCGGTCATTGATCAATCTCGGGATTGCCTGGGAGTTGGGCCGCCCCATTGTCAAAATCAGCGAGCTGGCCCAGAAGGAAAATATCCCGATCAAATTTCTTGAGGCGATCCTGCTCGACTTGAACCGGGCCGGCTACCTGAGCAGCAAACGCGGCAAAGGCGGCGGCTATTCCTTGAAGAAGCCGATGAATAAAATCATCATCGGCGATGTGGTGCGCTTGATTGACGGGCCGCTCGCGCCGATTCGCTGCGCCAGTGTGACAGCTTACAAAAAATGTTCCTGTCCGGATGAAGCCCATTGCGGGCTGCGATTGTTAATGGTCGATGTCCGCAACGCCATCGCCAACATTCTCGATCGCTATTCCCTGGCTGACGTCGTGGAAATCACGTTGCGCAAAATTCGCCGCGACAAGATCCCGTTGCCCTTTTTGGAGAAAATCGAATGAAATCGTTAATTATTGGCTGGATTGTTTTGCTGGGGCTAACCGTGCAGGCGGAACCGGTGGTGCTGCGGGTCGGCCATTTTCCGAATGTCACTCACGCGCAAGGGGTGATCGCGCACCGGAATGGTTGGTTTGAGCAGCGCCTCGGGCCGGACGTTAAAATCCAGTGGTTCGTCTACAATGCCGGGCCGAGCGCGATGGAAGCCATTTTTGCCAACTCGATCGATCTCACCTATGTCGGGCCCAGTCCCGCCTTGAACGCGTACTCGAAATCGCGAGGCGACGAAGTCCGGATCCTCGCCGGGGCTGCGAACGGGGGGGCGGCGTTGGTGGTTCAACCGGATGGGCGGATCAAGGTGCCGGCTGATTTTCGCGGCAAAAAGGTGGCCACACCCCAACTGGGAAATACCCAGGATGTGGAGTGTCGCGCGTGGCTGACCCAACAGGGATTTACCATCACGCAACTGGGTGGCGATGTGCTGGTATTGCCGACGGCCAATCCGGATCAGCTGAATCTATTCAAAGAGCAAAAGATTGATGCCGTTTGGACGGTCGAACCGTGGGTGTCGCGGTTGGAACGCGAAGCCAACGCAAAAGTTTTTGTCGACCAGCGCGAGACGGTGACCACGGTCCTGGTCTCGAGCGCGAAGTTCTTGCGGGAGCACCGCGAACTCGCGAAGAAATTCGCTGCCGCCCATGCTGAATTAACCGAGTGGATCCAAAAAAATCCGGCGGAAGCGCAAAAGATTCTTCGGGAAGAGTTAACGGCCGAAACCACGCGACCGATCCCAGCGGAGTTGATTGCCCAGGCCTGGCGGCGCTTGGATTTTACAACGCAAATTGCTGTCCCGGCACTGAATAAATTTGTGAAAGATGCCCAAGCCGCCGGTTTTATGCGCGGGGCGCCCGACCTCGGTCGGCTGATTGAACAGCCATGACGATTGAACAGGAACTCAGCAACGGCGCCCCCGCCAAGTTGATTGTCGAGCATGTCTCGAAATGGTTTCGGACGCGGCGGGCCTCTGTGCAGGCGCTGGACGATGTCTCCCTGCAGGTTCGGGAAGGCGAATTCGTCTGTCTGGTCGGGCCGAGCGGCTGTGGCAAGTCGACCTTGCTGAGCATCATTGCCGGTTTGGAAATGCCGGAGACCGGGGACGTGCTGGCCGATGGCAAGCCGGTGACCGGGCCGGGGCGGGATCGAATGGTGATGTTTCAAGAGCCGGCGCTGTTTCCCTGGCTCGACGTGCTGGGGAATGTGTTGTTTGGCTTGAAACTCAAACCGAACCTGACGAATCAAGAGCGCCGGGAAGTGGCGGAATTTTACCTCAAGCTCGTCGGCCTCGAAAAATCGTTGCACGCCAATATCCACGAGCTCTCCGGCGGGATGAAACAGCGGGTTGCGCTCGCCCGCGCGCTGGCGCCGAACCCGCGCGTGCTGCTGATGGATGAGCCGTTTGCCGCTCTGGATGCGATGACCCGGGAACAGCTGTACGGCGATCTCCAGCAGATTTGGGCGAAGCGGCGCAAAACCATTATCTTCGTGACTCACAACGTCCGCGAAGCCGTTTGCCTGGGCGACCGGGTGGTGTTGTTCTCGCCAAACCCCGGGCGGATTCAGGAACAATTTGCCGTGGACCTGCCGCGGCCGCGCGACATCAACAGTGTGGAGCTGGCCAAGTATTCGACCGAAATCACCCGCGCATTGAAGCGCCATTTACGGCCCGATCTGGCCGAGGTGGCCGAATGAAGCGCAGCCTGGTGGTTTGCGGTTTTGCGGTGCTCATGATTGGCGCGTGGGAACTTGTTTGCCGGTTAAAAATCTGGTCGCCGGTGCTGTTGCCCGATCCGTTGGCAGTCGGCGAGTACCTCGCGCAGGCCGTCCGCGACGGCACGCTCGGGCAAGCCACGCTCGTCACGACCAAACGGTTGCTGCTCGGCTATGGCTTGAGCATTATCTTTGGCGTCCCGCTCGGCTTGTTGACCGCCCGCTTCAAGTTTGCCGAAGACACCCTGGGCGTGCTGGCGCTCGGACTGCAAACCCTGCCGAGCGTCTGCTGGATTCCCCTTGCGCTGCTCTGGTACGGCCAAACGGAAGGGGCCATGTTGTTTGTTGTGATCATGGGATCGCTCTGGTCGATCATCATCGCCACCGACAACGGCGTCCGGACGGTCCCGCCGATTTATGCCCGCGCGGCTCGGACGATGGGCTCCCAACAGTGGCATACGTGGTTCAAAGTGATTTTGCCGGCCTCGCTCCCGTTTATCGTGAGCGGCATGAAACAAGGGTGGGGATTCGCGTGGCGGTCCCTGATGGCGGCGGAAATTTACGTCACAATTTTAACCGGTTTCGGCCTCGGCCACCTGCTGCATTACGGCCGGGAACTCAATGCGATGGACCAGGTGATCGGCGTGATGCTGGTGATTATTGCCATCGGCCTGCTGGCGGATAAGATCCTCTTCTCGCCTTGGGAAAAATTCCTCCACCGCCGCTGGGGCACCGCCCGAAACTGAGAACGTGTTTATCCATTCATTCTCCGACGTCTTGAGTGCGAATAGTGGCACGGGCGTCTCGCCCGTTTACCGGTAGTAGGATAGGCATCCTGCCTGTCTATTCAAAGGGCTGACAGGCGGGACGCCTGTCCCACGATCGCCACCGTCGGCAGCGGATTGCCCCCACATTTCCCGTTTTTTACAATCGGTTGCTTGACAAGTATTTGTTGATTTGCTTTCTTACCGCGCAGGTCGCAGAAGGAAAGATTCATCCCCACGTCGGGAGGATCGTGTTTAAATTGGTAATCAGAGATGCGTGAGAACTGTCGGGTTTATTAAACATAACTTTGGCATAATTACGCGATGGCGATAACCAAGAAACGCATATTCTTGGTCGATCGACACGCCTTGGCGCGGGAGGGACTGCGGTCGCTCATTGATGCGCAGGCCGACCTGATGTGTTGCGGGGAACGAGCTGCCTGCCAGGAGAGTCTGCCAGTTCTCGCCGCTGCTCGCCCGGATTTGGTTGTGATCGAACCGCTCTGCGCGGACGGCTTTTGCGCGGATTTTATCACCGACGTCCGCGCCCTCCGTCCGTCGTCCCGGATTTTGGTTGTTTCCATGGGGGAAGAGGTCACCTATGCTGAACGGGGCATTTGGGCGGGTGCCAATGGGTACTGTTCCAAGGACCGGTCGGGTGCGGAAATTTTGGCGGCGATCCGGCAGGTCTTGCGCGGCGAAACTGCCGTCTCAAAATCGATCAACGAACTGCTGTTGCAGCGCCTCACGGCGGCTCCCGCCAAAACCGTTTCGGCGGATGCGGTTGTGGACGTGTTCAGCAACCGGGAGTTGGAGGTTTTTCGCCTCATTGGGCAGGGGCAGACCACCCTCCAAATATCTCAAAATCTCCACCTGAGCAGCAGTGCGGTGGATACCTATCGGCTCCGCATCCGCGAAAAGCTTGGCTTGAAAACCGGCACCGAACTGACCTACCGCGCCATTTGCTGGGTGGAAAGTGCCAGCCGGCAGAACTACCAAATCTGATCGGCTCGGATTACGGCCTGCAGCATTCTCGAAGAAAATCGCTTTTGCCCAGACCGTGGTTGGCCGGGGTGTCTGGGTCCGGCAGCGAGCATTCCGAGCGCCTCGCAGGCGAAGTCTACCGGTAGACCTCGCGGCGATGGCGCACTGTCAGCAGTAATAGACGGCTGGTCACCAGGTCGAAGTCATACAGGACGCGCCAATCACCGATGCGGAGTTTGTATTCGGAACGCCCTTGCAGGCGCTCGTGTCGCCACGACCGGAGTGGGCAATCCACCTCTTCAATTTTCGCCACAATTCGCTGTTGAATTTGCGGGTCGAGATTCGCGAAGTGTTTCTGAAAGGTCGGAGACGGAACAATCACCGCGAGACCGGTGCGACCGATCGCTTCAATTGTTCCCAGTCGGCCACCACGCCCTCGGCAATCTCTTGTCGGGCGGCGTCGAGTTCCTGTGCCACATTCGGCCGCAGTTCTAAGCCGTGGTCGGGATCGCACCGGTCCTGCAACCAGCGAGCCAGTTTCGCCTGCTCAGCGACTGGCAATTGCTCAACTGCCGCCTCAATTTCTGTCAGCGTGGACATGCGCAAATGTTACTGCCAAGGTCACGACGTGTCAACTATCGCCATCGGTCAGTATCGCCACCGGTCAGGGGTGCCGTTCGAAGTGGTGGGCACTGGCTGCTGAGCCGCAACTTTGACCGGGCAACCCGGCCCGGTCGTCGGACCGGTGTAGTGCCCGGCACTACAAAAAAACATGGATGCAATGACAGACAAAATTTTTCCGTTCGGATAAGCTGCTGGAAGTCGAGGCGTGTCGCAGCGCCTGATGCCTTGGGAAAGTCTGACAAAACTTAGAAACGCGCGTGAGCGAATGATTACCAATAAAATTCATCGTTGGCTGTTGGTCGTAACGATGCTGGCGGTGGGCAGTGCTCACACCGTCAAGGCGGATCAGATATTGTAACCGTGTTCACAGCCCAGGGCACAACTGGAAAAGTGGCGAGGGAATGATAATGAAAAATACCAAGCTAAAATTCATCCGAAAAATGATGAAACCACATCGACCCAACACGCTCATTTTCGCCACTGTCGCACTTGCCCTATGGCTGAGTCCCGTAACCGGGCACGCCGATCTGTTCGTTTCAAGTTTTGCAACCGGTAAGATTTATGATTTTACTCCGAGCGGCTCGCGCAGCACGTTTGCTGGCGGGTGGGGTTCACCTTAGCCCCCCCAGCGCGGAATCACGTCCTATCACCTTGGGAAACTGCTTCTCGCACAGAATCAGAGGCCGGCAGGGTTGGCCGCCTTCCGGCAAGCACTCCAGTGTGGCCTGCTGGAACCCACAAGACAGGAAGTCCAAAAGCTGCTCGCGGGGGACTGACCGTTGGCCTGTTACGCCTGTTGTGAGACTGCCACAAAGCGATTCAATCGATCGAGGGCCGCGCCGGAATCGATTAATTCAGCGGCCCGCTGCCAGCCTTGTTCAAAAGTGTCCGCCACCTCGGCCACAACCAAGGCCGCGGCTGCGTTCAACAACACGATATCCCGACGGGCGCTGCGATCGGTGCCGGCCAGGATTCCCCGCACGATGCCAGCGTTGGTGGCGGGGTCGCCGCCGGCCAGCTCGGCGGGCTTGACAGGCCCGACACGCCAGAGTGTGGCGGGGACGCGAAAATCCCGTTCGGTCAGTTCGAGTTTTCCGTGCCATAATTCAGCAACGGTGTTGACGCCCAATGTCGACAGTTCATCCAGCCCGGCCCCGTGCACGACCAGCGCGTGCTGCAAGCCGAGCAACCGCAGCACTTCCGCAAACTTGGGCACGAGCGACCGGTCAAAAACGCCGAGGAGTTGATGGGTCGGCCGCGCCGGGTTGACCAGGGGTCCGAGGATGTTAAAAATGGTGCGCTGGCGGCGCGCGGCGAGTTGTTGGCGGACGGGTGCGATGATTTTGAAGGCTGGGTGGTAGAGCGGGGCCAAGAGAAATGCAATCCCCGTTTCGGCGAGACACTGGCGCGCGACGGCCGGCGACATTTCAATCCGGACTCCCAAATGTTCCAACACATCCGCGCTGCCGCATTTACTGGTGATGGCCCGATTGCCGTGCTTGGCCACGGCGATCCCGGCAGCCGCGGCGACGAACATCGTACACGAGGAAATATTGAACGTGTTGGCGCCGTCCGCCCCGGTCCCGACGATATCGAGCAGCTTGGCAGCGTTAAAAACGGGATCCACGGCGTGGGATCGAAGTTCGCGGGCGAAGGCGGCGATTTCTTCCGCGGTTTCGCCTTTGGCAGCGAGCGCAGTCAAAAAATCGGCTTTGGCTGTGTCGGCCACTTCGGGTGTGAGCAAGGCGGCCAGCGCCGCACTGACTTCGGCAGGCGATAGTGCGCAACCTTTCGTCAGGTGTGCGGTTAGCTCATGCAAGATGTTCATCCGCGCAAAATCTTACCATAAACTTTCAACCGATGTGACAATAACTGATTCCGCTGAAAACCCCGCGGACACGCTAAAGCCTGGACACCGAACGCTCGGTTTTTTCGAGATTCCGCGCGTTGGGTGTCCAGCCTTCAGGCTGCGTTGACGGGGAGGAGGGGTTTTCAGCGGAATCAATAACGAACGGGTGAAGGGCACCGCTCGCACCTTGGTCAACAGGATTACCGGTCACACTTTATCGCGAAAATAATCAATGGTCTTGGCCAAGATCGTAGTCAAACTGTGTTCAGTCCACCGCGTGCCCGCAGTCAAATCACGAGCTCTTCCGGGACTTCTTCCGGCACATCATCGAATTCGTAATTCGTTTCCGTATCGGTTTCCAGTGGGCGAAACCGCTCGGCTTTGAAGCCGCGTTCGGGATAGGGCGGCTTGTCACTGCACGGGTTGAGGAGTTCCACAAGGTAGACGCACATCTCGCCGGGTTCTCCGTTGGCATCAATCCCGGGGAGCAGGTCCCGAATGGTATAGGTCACCCCGTGGACCGGCAGCTTCCAATAAAACTTCTTGATGCCTTCCGGAAAAACCGCATTCACGCAAACGACTTTTTGGCCGGGCAGAAACATAAATTCCGACTATTTGTCGTCGACGACGATGCCATGCTGGCGCAAGATGGACCCTTCCGCACGGGCCAGGGCGATGAGCGCCTGGTTGTAGCTGACCCGGGCGCGGATTTCGGAGGTATGGGCAGCAGTCAACTGGGTTTGCGCCTGCAGCACGAGAAAACTTGTGGATAAGCCTTCGCGCAGTTTCTTTTGTTCGGCCTGCAAGGATTCCTCGGCCAGGCGGCGGGCCACCTGGGTCGCTTCGATGCGTTTGTAAATGGAGCGCGTTTGGGCGATCGCATTGGCGACCTCCACCACCACGATCTGTTCCTGCCGTTTCAGGCCCCACAGCGCCCGTTCTTCGTTGAGCTTGGCGGTGTGATAATCGGCGCGGGCCCGGCCGTTGCCCAACGGAATGACGACGGCGACGCCGACGCTCCAGGACGGGTGGTCGCGGTTGGCGACATCGTCCACCATGCCCCCGAACGCATGGCTGACCCCATTCCAGCCGTAGCTGCCCCGGAGATCCACTTGCGGCCAGAGCTGTTGCCGGTTGTATTTCACGAGAATCCCCTGCTGTTCCACGATTTTTTTCGCCTGTAAATAATCCGGCCGCAATTCCAGTGCGGTGCGGATGCTGGCGGGTTGATCCAGATTCACGGGCACCGCCGCTGGCAGGTCCACGGGCAACAGCTCGCCATCGCCGCCCAGTCCCACGTCGCTACCCATCAATAAGCGCAGCGTGTTGGTGCGCTCCTTGATTTCATATTCCGCCATGATCACCGCTTCCTGGCGTTCCGCCAGGCCGGCTTCGGCCTGCGTCACTTCCAGTGGTGACAGCAGGCCGGCTTTCACCAGGGCCCGGTTTTCGCGCAGCAGGTTCTCGGCGCTGCGCAGCCCCTCCAGACCGGCCTTGTGGTTTTCGATCGCAAAGACCAATTCATAATAGGCCGTCCCGACATCGCTGATCACTTCGATCAGTTTATGGGTCAACCCGAGGACCGCGATTTCCTTATTCTTCCGCGCCACGCGCAGCCCCGCCAGGTTGGCTCCGAAGCCCGCATTCTTCAGCAACGGCTGCGACATCGTCAATACGGTGCCGCCGTTGAACAGGAAATTGCTCGAGACGTAATCCCCGTGGAAGCGGTTTTCATTGGCCGCCAGGTTGAATTCCGTCCCGGTGGGGAGCTTGCCGCTGAGCGAGGGATTCACGCTCAGCGTGCTCTGATGAATGACCGGCGGACGGTTCGATAGCTGGGCCGATGCGGTCGGATCGAGTGGGTTCTGCGTATCTTGGTAGCCGGCCTGGCCGGTGAGAATCGGCTCGAAAACCGACCGTTCGCGGATGATCGACCAATTTTCAATGCGCGGGCCAGTTCGCTCAATTTTTAAATCGAGGCTCCCGGTCAGGGCCTGGTCGATACACTGCTGGAGCGTGATGGATTGGGCCAGTTCGCGTTCGGCGGCGCGCGCCAGCGGCTGGATGGCGAGCATGACAGCGAGCGGACAATATAATATGAGTGTTCTGAGCATGCAGCAGTGATCCCTGAAAAATCCCGCCCATAATGCCCGATTGCGACGCCGTGTCAACTGCAAGCCGTCGTGCCGATTTTTAACCATTCGGCGTCGGTCTCAGCCGGAATCATGCAGTCGGATGCGGTAGGGCGAGGTGTCCCACCGCGCCGCTGTGGGAGAATGACAGGTGCGACGGAGGAACTGACAACGCACTGAAAAAGTGAGTGGGATTTAACGGAGTGCTGCGACAAACTCTCGAAATTGTAATGCACACGATAAACTCGCCTCCGATTATATATGGTAGAAGTGACGATTATCCGACAATGTCTATCCCCATGGTAGGACTTTTGGTGCGCGGAAACACACAAGTGCGCCAAAAATATGTTTGACAATAAATCATCTGACCGCTAATGATCACGACACTCAAGGAGTCGTGCAGCCGAATATAAAAATTTAGCGGTATGCGGAACCACCGAAACAACCAAATTATTGGTCGTGCTCAGCGAGCGATCTGTCATCGACTCGTTCAATTTGATTTTTTTACAGTCAATGACCCAAGATAGACCCCCAAAAAAAACATTTGACAATTTCCGTCCAGATGATAATTATCGCTATCGTCTGGGGGAAGTTTTGCCCGGGATTGGTGTTTTACGCAGTAAAAACGATATTTAGCGCGGTATGTTAAAACATAAAAACGGCAGTGATAAATTTGTGGATGTGAAAGGGACTGGTCCCGTTAAGTTTTTGTCGGGGCGGAAGTCGGTATTGACGAATGAAGGTGTGAGCTTGGTAGGCACTGTAGCCTATAGCGAGGCTTCCACCCCAACAATGAATCCGAGCCAGGAATTGGCTCACGCAGGAAACTGAATACACAGGAGAAGAGAGAAATGAAAGCTACCAAAAACGTGCGCGCCAGCAAGAAGAACAAGAACCTCCGCATGAAGAAGCGCGAGGATCGTGCGATTCAGGAGATCCTGCAGATTGAAGCTCTCGAAACCCGGATGCTGCTCAGCGGCGTCGGCACGGGCCTCGGCAAGAAGAAAGTTGTCTTCTTTGATTCCGTGGGCGACAAGGTCACCGTTGCAATTAACGAAGCCGGTGCGATTAAGGGCCATCTGGCTCCGACGTTCGACATCACGCTGGACGGCGGCGCGCTCGACCATGCGAATGTGCAGTCAATCGCCATTCACGGCGATGCCCACACGGCGTTGAGCGTCCTGGTTCAGTCCCAGCGCTACACCGGTGGCACAGTGGTTGAGGGTGGCAAGGTAATCTACCCGCAATATTGGACGACAGGCATTACGGAGATCGGCCAGATTTGGAATACGGATACCGGTGCGAAGTCCGGTAAAGTGCTTTCCTACGGCGCGGGCACAGACTTGCGCGGCGTGGGTGTGAATGGCGGGTTCGTCGACAATGTCAATATCACTGGTAATCTGACCGGTTTGGCAGAAGACATCGGGAATGTGAAGTTCACCAGCTACACGGATACGAACCAAGTTGGCCAAATCCATTTTGGTAACGTGGCGGTCACCGGCAACCTCGGGGTGCTCACCCTCAACGGCGTGTCGAATCAGGCTTTCAGCAATGACCTCTCCGGCACGGTCACTGTGGGGGGGACCTTGGGCGCGTTGAATGCCAAGTTCAGCAATGTGCTCGCTCCGATCAGCGCGAACGCGATCGGCAGTGTGTCAGTCCAAGACGTAAAAGCGAACATCACCGCGACGACCTCGATTGGTTCGGTCGTGGCGACAGATTTGTACGCGCAGATCAAGGGTGCAACGATTGGCAGCGTTTCGATCGTTGGATCATCGGCGGCGAGCGCGGGTGGTACGTACAGCGGATTGAATGGTGATCTCGTTGGTACGGTCACGGCGGCGACCTCGCTGGGTACGGTCAGTGTTGTCGGTGCCTTCAGCGGCACGGTCAATGTGACGAATGGTAACCTCGGTGACGTCAGCCTCGGCGGCACGAGCTTCACAGGCAATATTTTGGCCTCGGGCAGCATTGGTAACGTCCTCGTCGCGCAGACGGGTCACACGGTATTCCAAGGGCATTTGATTGCAGGTACCAGTGTCGGTAATGTGACTGCGGGCAGCTTCAACCATGCAGATATCGAAGCCGGTACATCGATCGGGACGATTACCAGCCTCAATGATGTCAGTCAAAACAGCGGAATTAACGATACCACGATCGCTGCCCATAACGGTGGCATTGCGGGCGTGGGTTCGGCGGGTTCGATTACGAACTCAGTCTTCACAGCGACCGGTGCGATTGGCGCGGTGAACGTCAGTCAGGGCGGAATCAGCGATAACGCCTTTACCGGCAGCTCGATTGGTAATTTTGCTTCGGTTCAGGATATTAGCGACAACACGTTTGTGGCGACTGGCGCGATCGGTTCATTGACGGTCAGCAACGGTGGAATTTATGACAACACGTTGACGGGTGCCAGCATTGGCGCACTCACGTCCACCGGTGGTTTTGGCAGTATCAGCAACAACCAGATCCAATCCACGACTGGTGGAATTGGTGCTCTGACTGCGGCCACGGGCGGCATCTATAACAACGTGATCAAGTCAGCCACGACCGTGGGTGATTTGACTTCCGCGCTCAATGGTGTTTCGGGGAATCAGATCTTCGGCGCGTCGGTTGGCAATCTGTCCGGTTTCACGGGCGTTAGCAATAACTTCATTAACGCCAGTGCAGGCGGAGTTGGTAATCTGACGGCAGCGAACGGAAATGTGAATAGCAACACCGTCACGGCGGTAGGTGCGATTGGCAATACTGCCGCTGGGTTGAGTATCACCGATAACCAGTTCAATGCGACGGGTGCGATTGGTTCATTCAGCACCACGAATGGTAATATCAGCAATAACGAGATTTTCGGCGGCAGCGTCGGAAACTTTGCGGCCCAGAACGGTGTGATCTCCGAGAACATCGTGACCGGTGGTTCGGTCGGCAATCTGGCGGCCACCTATGACATTTCCTACAACACGATTACCGCTACAGCGGGCAGTATTGGTAGTTTGACCGCCGCGAATGGCCAGATCGATTGGGATGCTGTCGTTGCGAGTGCCAATATTGGTAACATCTCGGCGTCACCGGTTGCTAATAACAATGCAATCGACCAGTCGAACTTCATTGCGGGTGGCAGCATTGGCAACATTACGGCCATCACATCGCAGAGCTATTATTCCGATGACGGCATCATTAACAGCGCCTTCACGGCGGGGACGACGATTGGGAATATTACCGCGGCATCGCGGGGTACGTATGGCAACGGTGTTGCGATCGAAGGGATCACCTTCCGCGCAGGAACCGGCATCGGGAACGTCTCGGCGTCGACCTATGCGAGCGGCGCGGCGATTGAGTATTCGACATTTGATGTGACCGGCACCGGCAATGCGCACGACGCGAATGTGATTGGCGCGGTCAGCGCGACCAGCATCGGCGGCGCGGGCATCCGCAACACTTTGATCGAAGCTTTCAGCGGTTCGATTACATCGGTCAGTGGCACCTCGAATACAAATGATGGCATTCGCTATTCAACCATTCATGCGTTGAACGGCAATATCGGCAACGTGACGGGTACGTCCGATAAGAGCGATGGGATCTATGATTCCACCATTGCGGCGGACAAGAGCAACATTGGCGTCGTCACTGGTATTTCGACCATGTGGGGCGACGGTTTGGAAGATGTGACAATCGCGGCGGGTGCTGGTTTGAGCGGCACCGGGCGGTTGGCGGGCGTTGTTGGCCAGGCGATGCAGGGGGATGGTATCGACGGCGGGTTGATCACAGCGGGTTCGGGCGGTATCGGCAGCATCAGCGGCACCAGCACGAGCACGAGCAACGGCGGCAGCGGCATCTACGGCCATGGCGCGACGACCCCATTCGTTTCCACAACTGGCACCATTGACTCGATCAGTGGCACGAGCGCCGGCGGCAACGGGATTGACTATGCGGCGTTCAGCGCGGATGGCAATATCTCTGCGATCAGCGGCACGACGACGAGCGCCTATTCAGGTGACTCGGGCATCAATTCAGTCGCGTTCCGGGCGGGTGGCAATATTGGCAATGTGACCGCCTCGACAGCAGTGGCAGGTGCCGTGGCCATCAGCGGCAATGCGACGTTGAGTTCAACGACTGTCGCGCTGGGTGGGACGGATGATACGGTGAACGCCTCGGTTTCGACAATCGGCTACCAGAATAACAATAACAGCACAATCTTCAGTGCCTTCGGCAATATTGGCAACGTCACCGTCGCCAAGGGTGATGTCAATGGCGCAGTGTTCATGGCTGGGTATGACATCGGCAGCGACTTGAGCCTCGACGGCATCGCCAGTGGGCATGATTTTGCCCCGGCGCCGAACACCAAGGTCACCGTTGGCAACATCACGATCGGCCAGGGTAATCTGACTGGGACCGCGATTCTCTCGGGCATCGTGACCTCCGACACAAACTTGGGTGGTAGCTCGAACATGGACAATGTCGTGGACGGCTCGAGCAGCGGCAGCACGATCGGCACGATCAGCGTCAGTGGAATTGTCAATGATTCTGTCATTGCGGCCGATACTCTGACGGCGAGTGTCGTTTCAGCCAATCAGCTCAATGGCCTGTACCTCCACGCGTATCGCGGCAACCTCGGCAACATCACGGTTAGCTCGAACATCGCGGGCGTGACCACGGTCGCGAACTCGGTATTCGAAGCCGACATGGGCGCGATTGGTAACATCACCGTCACGCAGACGGCCGCCGGCGGCCGTGGTGCAATCTATAATTCATCGTTTGATGCGGGCACGAGCATCGGCAATATCAGCGCCCTTACCAATGGCGGTAGCGGCAGCGGTTCAGCGAGTGCCATCAGCACCTCGAACTTCCTCGCGAAGACGGGGATCGGCAACATCACAGCGACGGTGGACAACCCCGGCGCCTTGAATGCCTTCAGCGGGATCACCAATTCCTTGTTCGATGCGAACGTGGATAGCAACACCACCGGCGCGATCGGCAATGTAACGGCGACCAGCAATGGTGGCGGCCTTGGTACCGGTTACGGCCATGGCGGCAACGGTGCCAATGGCATTGATTCGTCCGCTTTCTACGCGGGCGCTGGTGTCGGCAATGTCAGCGGCACTGTGACTGGTGAAAACAGCAACAGCGGTATCTATGGTGTCACGATTTACGGCAACCAGGATAAGGCGGGCAACGTCGTCGGCACTGGCACGGTTGGCAATGTGACCGGCCTCACCGCCGGCCTCGGCAGCGGCCAGGACACGGTGACGATTCACGGTCAAGCGATTGGTACGATTACCGGCACGACCTCCAACGTCAATGCGCTGACCCAGCAGTTCGGTCTCACTGGCGTGAATGCGGATTCGCAGTCCTCGATCGGTGCGATCAACGGCACGGTGGTTGGCCGCGGCTTGGCAGGTAAGTGGAATGCGGGTATTGATAATTCGAACTTCCTTGCGAGTGCGTCCGCTTTGGATGGCACGACGGAACCCGGCGGCACGGGCGGCTCGATTGTTAGCATCACGGGCAGTGCGACCAGCGCAATGTCCAAGGGCAACCAAGCCGGCATTCGTGATTCCTACTTCCAGGCTGGCACGAACTCCTTCGGTGGCAGCATCGGCACGATTGGTGCCATCAATGCGACAGCGACTGCGACCGGCGCAATCGGCTTTGTCAAGGCGACCGGCATCTACAATACAGGGGTTGACGCCCTCGGCTACGCTCTCGGCGGCGGCTTAACACCGGCCAGCACGATTGGGAATATTACGGCCAATGCGACCGCGCAAGGCGGACTCGGCTCGTATGCACGTGGAATTTATGATTCTGGCATCTTTGCCGGGTCAGACCTCGCTTTGGGCACCAGCAACATTGGCACTGTGACAGCCAACGCAACCGCGTCGGGCTTCGGTGGCAACGTGACCGCTGTTGGCCTCGGCGGCAAGACGCAGATCGAAAGCCAGGGGTTGGTCGGCACTGTTGCCGCAGTTACTGCGACGGCGACTGCCACAACGACAGATGCGTGGACGGCACGGGCTGAAGCGATTGACAATGCGACAATTCTTGCAGGTGTTGGCGATCAAGCCAATGGCACGGTGACTTCCATCAGCGCTACGGCGATCGCGACCAGCGCGCTGGCGGATGCGCACGCCTACGGCACGATCGACTTGACAGTGGATGCGGGCGTTGGCCCGGGCACTGAAACCGGCAACATCGGGATCGTGTCGGCCAGCGGCAAGGCGACCGCGTTTACCGACGCAGTGTCGGGTGGTTTGATGTGGGGAACCGGAATCTTTGCTGGCAGCGGCACAGCGGGCAGCGGCACAATCGGTGCGGTGACGGGGATTGCGAATGCCACCGCCTTCGGAACAGGGGATGTTTCCGCCACGGCGCGCGGCACGCATGACACAAAGGTCGAAGCGGCAGCCGGCACGGGTATCATCGGCGATGTCGATGGTGAAGGCTATGCGACAGCAACCACATCGGGCACGGGCTCGAACGCAACTGCGAACGGCACTGGTATTGCCACGAACACTTATTTCGCTGCTGGCGATGTCGCTGGCGGGGTTGGAACGATCGGCGTTGTTGCTGGGACGATCACGGGGATCGGCCATGCGACAGCTACCACAAACGCTGGGGTTGGTGGATTGGCGACGGCGAATGGCTCAGGTATCGATGCCCCAGGCACGGCATTCATTGCGGGTCAGCGCATTGGAACACTCGCCAAAAACGGGATCAATGGCACGTTCGTTGGCATTGCCAATGGCGCGTCAGCGACCGCCAATGGCGCGGGTATCGTGGGTGCGGAATTTGATGCTGCGTATGCAGTGACGGGCGTGAACGGCTTGGTGGGCTTGCTCACTGGCACGGCGACCGTGACCGCGAACGCCACGGGCGCAGGCGCAGGTGAAACTGCGAGCGTGACTGGCTACGGCATCCGGGACGTCGGGATCGAGGCGGGTAACGGCTCGAGTGCGACCTCAATCGGTCATCTTGGTAATGGGACGAATGCCTTGATCGGCACCGTCACTGCCACGGCAACCGCAACGGGAACGGATGCGAGCGACTCCGCGAGCGCGTACGCGCGTGGTATCGGCGGCTCGACTGACGTGAGTGTCGGTCTCAATGGCACAGGCACGATCGATAACATCACCGGCACAATTCCGACACTGACGGCAACCGCTAATGCGGGCGATGCGTCCGTCAATGGTCGTGGTATTCGTGGGATGGATGTGAAAGTCGGTGACAACGCCGGTGGCGTTGGCACGATTGGCACGATCACCGGTTCGGTCGGCTCGCTGGCTACCACAGCCGCCGCAACCTCAACCACTGGCGGTGCGACCAGCGAGGTCTACGGGATTTATTCAAGCTCCTTCACGGCGGGTGGGCCCACGGGCGCCACAGGCACGATTGGAGCGGTCACAGGCAGTGCTTATTCAACCGCCACTGGCGTCAAAAATGTTTCCGCTGACGCCCGCGGTATTTATAACGCAGATGTCGAAGCGACAGCGTTGACCAGCGTCATCGGTGACTTGCTGGGCACTGGTATCGCGACCGCCACCACAACTGGCGTCGGTTCAACAGCCAACGCGATCGGCCGTGGTATCACGGACTCGACATTTGCGGCAGGTAATGTTGCGAATGGCGTCGGCACCATCGGCGGCGTGAATCAGACAATTACGGGCAGCGGCACGGCGAACGCGACAACCGATAACACCAAGGGTGGATTGGCCACTGCAATGGGTTCGGGCATCGGCGGGACCGGCAGCACGCAGTTCACGGCTGGCCAAAAGACCGGTACGATTGCCGCGAATGGCGTCACCGCGACGGGTAATATCACAGCCACAGGCTTTGAAGGTTTCACACTCGCGGCAGGTATCGGCAGCCAAAGCGGCACCGTCACATTTGATGCGGCGGACAATGCAGCGGGCGTTTCCGGCATCGTCGGTGCGATCAACGGCACCGCGACCACAACTGCGACCGGCAACGGTTCCGGCGGCACGGGCTCGCTCGCAATCGGCTTCGGCATCGTCGGTCTTAATGTGGATGCCGGCATGGGCACAGGGGCTGGCGCGACCGGCACCGTCGGAATCATCACGGGTACGGCCAATGTCACAAGCGTTGCGACTGGCACCACCAAAACCGATAGCACGATCGCGGCTGGCGTCGGCATCGGCATTACAACGATTAACGCCGGTAGCAATGGCACGGGCAACATCCTCGGCATCGTGGGTTCAGTCCCAGTTCTCTCAGCGACCGCAGCGGGCACGAAAGCGACCGCAGGCGCTGGCGGCACGGGTCTTCTCGGTGTCACCTTGAATGCTGGCGACCAGGTTGCGGCCGGCGTCGGTAACATCAGCAACATCACCGGCACAGTCGGCTCTCTCGCAGTGCAGGCGACTGCGACTGACACCGCCGGTAATGCGGGTTCTGTCGTTGGCGGCATCGACGGCTTGCAGGTCCAATCTGGACAAGCGGGCGGCGACGGCACCAGCGTGGTTGGTAATATCAAAGGTCAATCTTGGACCACGGCAACCGCAGGTGGCGCTGGTAGCGTCGTTGCGATCGCCGGTGGTATTACGAACGAATCTCGCGACACAATTGTGAACGTTGGCGCGGGCGCGGGCAAGGCGGTCGGCACAATCGGTGACATCACTGGTACTGCCATCGCGACGGGCTCAGCTCCTGGCGGCCACGCAGAAGTCGAAGTCGGTGCGATCTATAATGATGTCGGCACGGGCCATGTCGTTACCTTCACCGCTGGCGGCACGGCGGCGGGCGGCCAGGGCACTATCGCGGCAGCCAACGGCATCACTGCCACTGGCACGGCCACAGCCTCGGGCCTGACCGACGTCACGGCGAACTCACGCGGTATCGACACTGCCTCATTCGCTGCGGATGGCGGCGGATTGAATGGCTTGATCGGTGCTGTCAACGCCACGACGAATGCAACAGCAACTTCGACATCGGCGGTTGACTTCAACACGACCGAGGCCTCGGCGACCTCGATCACGGACAGCTCATTCCTGGCGGGTACAGCCGGCGGAGCAGTGGCTTCGGTGGGCGTCATTGGTAATATCACGACGATTGCCAACGCTACCGCAATTCTCGGCTCGGACACAGGCGCGGCGACTGCCTTCGGCATCGACAATGTGATCATCACCGCCGGCGGCTTTAATTCGACGGGCGTGTTGTCCTCGATCGGCGACATCAGCGGCACGGCAACTGGCTCGGCCATCGCCAACACGGCGGGAACAACCGCAGGTTCTGTGACGACAGTTGCAACTGGGATTCATAATGCAATCGTTAACGCCCACGGCGTCACGGCCACAATCGGTGCAATCACTGGTTCTGGCACAGCCACGGCGACCACAAACGGAACTGGCGCAACAGCGACTGCTACAGGTATCGGTATCGATCCTTCGGATTTCAACGCGAATCTGAATGAAGAGAGCACCGGGACGATTGGTGGGACGACCCAGAAAATCACCGGCACGGGTATCGCCAATGCGACAACCGACGGCACGGTGGGTGGGTTGGCGACCGCCAATGGCGACGGTATCCTCAATAGTAACTTCTTTGCAGATATTGCGAATGGCACCATCGCAGCTAATGGAATCACAGGTAGCTTTACGGGTGTGGCCAATGGCGCGTCGGTGACCTCGGAAGGCTACGGCATCAATAATGTCAACATTACGGCGGGCGATAGCGGCACGGTTGGCGCCTTCGGCCAGGTTGGCGATATCACGGGTAACGTATCCATCACGGCGAATGCCACGGGAACGACGGCCTTGAATGGAACAGCCTTCGGTCAAGGCGGCGGAATCGAAGGGCTGACCATTAATGTTGGCGCCGGCACGGTGGCGGGCGCGACTGGCATCGTCGGCAACACTCTCGGCACCTCCAGTGTCGCGGTGTCCGCAACCGGTACCAATGCCGCGAACACGGCCGTGGCCTTTGCGGGCGGCATCGTTGGGCTTGGGATCACCGCCGGAACAAACGGCATCGGCAAGATTGGCAATGTCACTGGCACTGTGACGACCTTGTCCGCGACCAGCGCGGCGGTTGATAACACTGGCTTGACGAACGCGGATGGAGCAGGTGCAGACGCCGCCATCTCGGGTGGCGGTATTGTCGGATTGGAATTGCTCGCTGGTAATACAGCTGGCAATGGCTACGGCACCATCGGCAACATCACGGGCACGGTTGGCTCACTCGCCACTCCGGCGGCTGCAACGGCTACGGCTGGTTCAGCATTCGCTGCGATCGCCGGGATCACCAGCAGCAATCTGGGTGTCACTGTTGTCGCAGGGAACGCCGCGAGTACTTCAGCAACCGCCAGTTCGGTTGGCAATATCACCGGTCAAAGCTGGGGCACTGCCACAGCGGGTGGCAGCGGAATCGGCAAAGCCGGTACCGCCGCAGTTGGCGGAGTTGGTATCTCTGACTACGATGGCACAAATTCAAAAGCGTTCTCAGTCACGGTTTATACCGGCGCGGCCAGCACGGGCGTGGCCAGCATTGGCGACATTCTCGGCACATCAGCCGGCACGGCTTCCGCGGTGAGCGGGGTTGCTTCCGCGAACGCCATGGAAGGTATCTATAACCATGATGCGGGCGTGACGTTTGCCGCGATCGGCAACACCGTGGGCGGCAGTACGTCGATCGCGAATACAGGCGTCGCAGACGTTACTGGTTTCACTGGCAATGCCAGCGCGACTGCAAACGGTTTGACCAACTCTACCGCGAGCGCGTACGGCATCGACGGCGTGACAGTGAATTCTGACAACGGCGGATTGAATGGCACCATTGGTGTTATTAATGCCACGGTCTCAGCTACCGCTGGTTCGACGGGCGGCAAAGCCTTAGTCAATACGACGACTGCGGATGCAGAAGCATTCTTCAATTCGCATACATTCAACACCTTCAACGCTGGCACGGGCACCGGCGCAGTTGTTTCCGTCGGCTCGATTGGCAACATTACCTATGCGGCGACCGGAACCGCGACTGCAACGGGTGGCGATAATGCCACTGCCTATGCAGGCACCAACGAAAACGGAGATGTCTTCTCGGTATCAGGTGGCCAAAAAGCCGGATCGAACGGCACGATCGGCACCATCATCGCTGGTACAGTCGGGACGCCGATCTCGGCGACCGCTAACAGTGCGGGTGGTGCGGCCTATAGCGAAGCGTGGGGTCCTTACGCGATGACGCTCAATGCATCCAACGGTGGGCTGCAAGGTTCGGTTGGCAACATCTCAGTGGTAACCGTATCAAAAGCCACAGCGACTGGAACAGCTCTGGGCGACAATGCCCAAGCGTACGGTTATGGGATCGCCGGAGATAATACTGGCAGCGGACTGACGATCAGCGCCGGCACGCTGGGCGGCAAGTTTGCCTCCATCGGCTCGATTGGGAATGTTACTGCCACCACAACCGCGACTGCAAATGCGGCTGGTGATTACGCAGAGGCATATACGGTCGCGCTTGGACAGGATGCCTTCACGGTCTCTGGTGGCACATTGGCAGGCGCCAGCGGCACGATCGGTACGCTCTCGGGTACGGCAAATTCAAGCGCCACTTCCACGGCAACTGGCTTGAAAGTCGGGAGTTCCACTGCCGATGCTTATGGCATCATTGATTCAAGCTTCCATGCTAACAGCGGTGGAACAAACTCGGTCGCCTTTGGTAAGGGCCTGAGCATTACTGGTTCGGCTACGGCAGCGGTCGTAGCAGGCGCCAATGATGTTTATGCCAATGCTGATGGTATCGACCAGTCGTCATTCCAAGCAGGCCATAAACAGGCCGCTGGCAACATTGGCGACATCAACGCTACTGCGATTGGCAGCGCGACCACCACGAGCACCACAACTCCTGACAACGCCTTGACTGCAAACGTCTGGGTCTCCGGAATTCGTCGTGCGTCATTCGATGCTGGCGATAGCAACGCCCTGAACGGTGCTGGCACGATCGGGAACATCACGACAACAGCCACCGCTGATGCGACGGGCACAACGGGTTCGTTTGCTCAAGCGAAGGGCACGAATGAAACCAGCTTCCATGCGGGCGGCGACGGCGGCACTGGCAGTCTCATTGGCACCACCAATGCGACCATCCATGCCATCGCGATGACCACCACCGGCAATGCCGAGGCGGACGCCTACGGCTTGTATCGGACACATTACACTGCCGAAGGTCTCACGGGCGGCATCGGTGCGATCACCATCGCAGGGAACGGGTCGGCGCCCGATCCAGATGGTCTCGGCACCTTGACTGGGTTGGCAGCGTATGCCAGCACCGGGAAGGGCGGAGTTAACAACACTGACTCCGCGACCGCCAATGCCTATGGGATCAACGAAACGACAATCAACGCCTCCAATGGCACGGCCTTGGGCGTCGGCACGATCGGTTCGATTAACATTGGTTTGACGGGTAACTTCAATGTTCAATCACTCAACGCGGGTACGGAAGCAACGGCCGGCACCGGGACTGGCAGTGCATTCTCAACCGCGGTTGGTATTGAGAACTCCACGATCGCGGCCGGGAATAACGGCGCAGGCGGAACGGGGACGATCGGCGCGGCGGGTAATACGATCGACGTAACCGCGAGCACTGACGACTTGAACATGGGCGGCAAAGCCTCATCGACTGCAAGTGCAGTTGGAATCGCTTCGACAGTGACGATTAACGCTGGTGTCACGACCACCGTAACTGGTAGCGGGACAATTGGTAACCTGACCGTGATTGCTACGGCCGATGGCGATTATGCTGACACCCAATCGGGTACCAGTGCAACTGCCGTGGGTCTTGCCGCTAACATCACGGCTGGCAGCTCTGCAGGTGCAGCGTTTGCCAACCAGGGTTCGATTGGCAACATCACGGTGACAGCGACCTCGTCCAACCAGGGCGTTGGCATCGACACTGCAGTCGCTATTAGCGCGATCACAGTCACCTCTGGTGATTCTGACGGCGCGGGTCTCGGGGCTGGCACGATCGGGGCGATCAACGCGACCGCAATCGTTCCTTCGAGCGATGTGACCGCGGCAGCAACGGCTATCACTGGCTCGCACTTCAATGCGGCGAGTGGCATCACCTCCGTGACTGCTACGGCTTCGACTGCGAATGCCTTGGCAACCGCTACTAGCATCACTGGCAGCACCTTCAATGCCGACGGTGGCAACATTGGTGCGATCATTGTCAATACAACGGGCTTGTTGGCCGTTCAGAACACGACATTCACGGCGTATGGCAACATTACGAGCATCCAAACCGTTGCTACAGGCGGGGTCGTCGCTGGCACGACTGAAGCTGACGTTGCGGACAGCGCGTTCATCGCTGGCTGGTCCACCGCAGGCGCAGGTCTGCAGAACGTTGCGGCAGTCTCAATTGGCGCGGTCAGCGTCGCCGGTAGCTTCCAAGCCTCCGACATCCTCTCGGGGATCGTGACGGTGGGTAACGCCTTGCATGGCGGTGCCAATGCTGACGCACCCACGGGGGGTGGCGGCACAATCGGCGCGATTGTGATTGGCTTGCCGAACGGTGGCGGCCAACCGGCAACGGCCGCTGGTGGCGCAGTTGACTGGAGCCACGGTATCGAAGCCAACAGCATCGCGTCGATCCAATGGGGTTCGCTTGCGAACGTCGTCATCGGCGCCGGCGCATATAACCTCGGCTACGATGCAGATAACTCAGGCACCGCTGCCAACGGCGATACGAACGATGTGGTCATCCGCCACGTATAATTCACTGAACTAAAACATTAACCCAATCGCCCCGGTGATCGAAAGATCACTGGGGCGTTGGCTTTTATATACTGCTGACTCCGTGGTAGGGCGTGAGCGCCGGGCGCGCTGTCTGTTCTTCGTAGAACGAGCTTGCGCTTTTGGTCCGTGAGCAAGCTGGAAGCTTACGCTACCTTGTCGTGCGAACCACCCGGGTGCCTTGTTCTCTCGATACATTGGTATCTGCCGTGGCAGTCGTCGTGGGAATCGGCCGAACGTTGGCGGTCGGTAGTCCGAATTCTGTCTTCTGAATCCTGACTCCTGAATTCTATTTTAACGTTTCCACTTTTCATTTACATCCCGCCCGACATTTGGCATAAGCAAGCCCAACAAACGACAACCAATCTCATACATACCAAAGCAGATTTGGCGCGGTGAAACACCGCGCCCTACCATGGAATCCGGTAGGGCGGGCTGTCCCAGCCCGCCGCGGGCGGGAATTATGAGACAACTCCGAAGGCAGGATTGACGCTATGGAATGGAATCAAGGGTACATCGCCGACATCGAATACATTCACGGTTTTTACGCAGAGCTGGCGCCGGAACAATTGGCGATGGCCGCCTTGATGCGGGGCAATCGGGCACCGGCGCTGACCGAAGGCTTTACCTATTTTGAAATGGGTTGCGGCCAGGGCGATAGCCTGAACCTGTTGGCCGCCGCCAACCCCCAGGGCCGGTTTTACGGCAATGATTTTAATCCCTCCCACGTGGCCGGCGCGCAGGCGTTGGCCAGTGCGGCAGGTTTGGAAAACGTAACGATCCTGGAAAAAAGCTTTCAGGAATTGGCCGCCGTGGATCTGCCGCAGTTCGATTTTATTTGCCTCCACGGTATCTATGCCTGGATCAGTGCCGAGAATCGCAAGGCCATCGTGGATTTCATCCGGACCCGGTTGAAGGCGGGCGGATTGGTCTATGTCAGCTATAACTGCCTGCCGGGATGGTCAGCAACAGCCCCCCTCCGGCGCTTGATGACTGATTACGCCCACGCCGGTGGCGGGACGCTGCCCCAGCAGGTCAATCGTGCGCTGTCGTTTACGGCCAAACTCCGGGATCTAAAGGTCGGTTTCTTTACGCCGAGTCCGCTGCTCGACAGCCGGTTGGCGCAACTCCAGTCCGCGTCACGGACTTATTTGGCCCATGAATATTTTAACACGCACTGGACACCATTTTATCACGCCGATGTCGTGCGCGATATGGGGGAAGCCAAATTGTCATTTGTCGCTCCGGCCAGCTATCTTGAGCACTTCGAATTTTTGCACTTGGCGGAGCCGGCCTTGAAGGTGTTGGCGGAGATCCAGGAGCCGGTCTTACGGGAAACCATTAAGGATTTCCTGACGAATGCCTCGTTCCGAAAGGACGTTTTTACGCGGGGCCGGATGGCGCTGCCACTGGCGGAACAGCGTGCGACATTGGCCGCCAAAAAATTCATCTTAGCAATCCCGCGCGCAGAAGTTGTGTTGAAAATGCGCTTCCCGATTGGCGAGATCAATCTATTGCCCGAAATTTACAATCCCGTGCTGGATGAACTCGACAAGGGACCACGCACACTGGGTGAGTTAATTGCCGCGCTGGTTCCCGGTATTCCCCAGGAGCGGATCCAACAGGCGCTCTTGGTCCTGTTGGCAAGCGGCCACGTGTTCTTGGCGCCGACAGGTTTTGCTGAGCAGCGGAAAGAAGCCACGGACCGATTTAATGCCGTGGTGATTGAGCGGGCCAACCAGAGCGATGAACTGCAATTCTTGGCCTCGCCGGTGGTGGGTTCCGGGATTTATGTGGATCTTGTTGACCGCCTGTTTCTCATCGCACTGAAACAAGGTCAAGACTTGGCGACTTTCGCGTGGGACGCACTCCTCGCCCGGAATCAGGTGATCCTCAAGAATGGGAAACCGTTGGCAACACCCGAGGAGAATCTTCAGGAACTCAAGGAGCGCGTGACCCTCTTTACCGAGAAGCGCCTCCCCCGCCTGCAGAAGCTCGGCATCGGCTGAACGCAGTTGAGAGTGGGGAGGGTTGAACGTGACGTTGGTTACACGCGGAAGGCCCAGCAGTGTCTGTTCCCTACCCACCGACAGAAATTCTCCGATCCGTGGTAGGGCGTGACCGCCGGGCGCGCCGCGGCGTTGCGTAGTATGTGTGGACTTACAGCCCGGTGGTCAGACTGAACCAATTTTCGGATCGAGCGTTTTGCTCCGATCTGCTACGTTCTGATCTTGTCGCTTTTGCATCGCAAACTACTTCCGCATCAGCCGCCGTTGTGGATCAACCCGAATTCAGCAGTCTATTTTATTACCATCTGTTGTGTGCCACCGGGACTGAATCAATTATGCAAACCTGTTATTGCTCCAGCTCTATTTGATTCGGTTGAATTTCGACAGCAGCGTGGTGATTGGTGGGTGCAATTATGGCTGTTGATGCCAGATCATTTGCACGGATTAGTGGCGTTTCCGTCGGACAAGGAAATGGCGCAAGTCATTACACGGTGGAAGGAACTGACGGCAAAGCGGATCGGCATTTACTGGCAACGGAACTTTTTCGATCATCGCTTGCGGCAAGAAGAAAGTAGTCGCGAGAAAGTCGATTACATTCTGAATAATCCAGTGCGTCGTGGTTTTGTGAGGGAAGCCCGAGAGTGGCCATACGTGTGGATGTCAAATATTTCGGATTCGGTCAGCCCGGCGGTCTGACCCTACCTCTGATCCAAGGTCGGAAGCGGTGTCACTACCGCGCCGCCCCGCCTTAACGCTCGACTCTCCGCCCTAAACTCCGGTCGTCTCAACTCAAACTAAACCGTGGCTTGGTCGGTGGTTCCGGTGGTTCCGAATCCGGCGGCAGCGGTTCCTCTTCCGGACCCACAGTCGCCGCATAGCCTTTCAGCCGTTCTTCCACGACGTTGGCAATGCGTTGCACATGCGATGGGCTGACGAGAACCCGGGCCGCCAAGACCGCGGTTGGATGTGTCACGACGAGGAAATCCAGGATAAATTCGTCCTGGGTATGCCGGATTAACACATTGTTGGCATAAGTGCCGGCAATGAGCGTGTCGGGCATGACCATTTGGGAGTAAATATCCTGAACCTGACTCTGGCTGGTCGGTTTTTGAACCGGAACTTCTGGCAACGGGCCGTATTTCGACCGGTAGTTGTCCAAATTATCCCGGAGCGCCTTCAGTAAGCGTTTCACATGGCCGGGGTTAAGAATGATGCGCGCCACCAGCCGGAGTGGAGTCGAATAGGTGGCAAGAAAATCGATAAAAAACTCTTCTCTCGTATGTGAAACCACGGCGGCCGTAGCAAACACGCCCGCTGCAACATGCTCGGGCTGCTTGATTTGATTCAATGGCGATTCGGAGGGCGAATTGGTATTCATAGGATCATGATTTCTGGCTGGCAGTGTATCGGTTTGCCTTCACGGCACAAGCACAAATCGGAGTTCCCGGAATCCACGGCCTGTTCCATTCCGCGGTAGGGCGCGGTGTCCCGACCGCGCCGTCCGTTTTCCACCCACACTCCTCTCCGTCTTCTCGCCTGTAAATACCCTAAAATCAGACTTGCATCCACCTTGTGGCGTACGCTACAAACAACGTTCAATCCAATGAACTTCAAAAAGAAAAAGAAGGAGATCGTCATGGCAGATCAAGCTGAAAAGAAAGTGGAGACCAAGACCGAGGAAGTCGCCAAGGCTGCAGAGCAGACCCAAGGCGTCAAATTGCAGTATGATGCGTCCGCGCACGCGACGTACTCGAACCTTTGCCGCGTCACAGGCACACCCGAAGAAGTCATCATGGATTTTGCGTTGAACCCCAATGCCTTTGGTGCCGTCGTCGATGAGCCGATGAAGGTGGATCATCGCATTGTCATGGGTTATGAAGCCGCCAAGCGGACCGCTTTGGTCCTGTTGGAGACCGTTCGTCGTCACGAGGAAAACTTTGGCGTGATCGAACTGGATCCCCGCCGTCGCCTCAAAGGCTTCAAGACTGTTTAAGCAGGGTCTCGTCCCCCGGACGAAGGCCTCGTAGCTTGCCGATCATGGCGAATTCTCCGGCTACCGGTGGATTCGCCAGTCGGTTTTTTACCCATCGTGGTTTATGACGCAAGACACCAATTTCAGGTCGCATGCGGACCGCCAGAAGATTCTGGATGAGATCGGCTTCCTCAGCCGGAGCGATCTCAAGTTCGAGGAATATCTCAGCCAATTTTTGAAGCTGACGATTGCGGCTGTCCAGGCCCGGGGCGGGGCGGTTTGGCTGCCGCAGGGAATGGAGTTCCAGTGTGCCTGCTCCGCAAATTATGCGGAGACGCTGTTTACCACCGACGAGATCCAGCAGCGGAGCATCCAGCAGGCCGTGCGCGATGCGGCGCAAAACTATCGCCCGATTGTCGTGGCCGGCCGGGCGGCCAACGCCGCACCGGAAGATCCCAACGCCGGGATCGTTAATCATACCCCGTTTCCGTTCTTCTACATCCCCATCCACGTCAAGGAAATGACCGGCAAAGGCCTTGTGCTGGCAGTGGTGCAACTGTGGCTGGCACCGCAGCTCGATCCACGGGCCTTCAAAGAAATCGTGGATTGCTTGCAAGCCGCCGGCCAACTGGCGGCGGGGTTCCTCCGGACCCGGCGGGCAGAACTGCTTTCGGCGAACGCTGAAAAAATGCAACTGTTGCTGCGGCTGGCAACGGAACTCACCGGCCAACTGGATCCCGCGGCACTCGGTGCGGCCGTGGTGAATTGGGGCCGTGAAATTACCGGCTGTGACCGCTGTGCGCTGTTTGGCCTGCAGCCCGATGGCAAGCTGGCAGCCTTGGCGGTTTCGAGCGTGGAGGTGGTGGACCGCAAGAGTGCGCTGGTGCAGGCGCAGCTTCAATTGGCCGAAGAAAGCCTCGCGGTTGGCCAGCCCACTTTATTTCGCAAGAGTACCCCGAAAACCGAAGCCCAGGGAGACCTGGGCGATTACTTTTTTCATAGTCAATCCAATGAGGCGCTGACAATTCCGTTAGCGGGTCGGACAGGTCAGAAGAACGGGGTCCTCCTCCTGGAAAGCCACAAGGATAAAGTCTTTGACCAGATGATGAATCAATTGGGGGTCGCGGTCGCCACCCAGGCGGGCCGGGCCTTGGAAGCTGTGCAGACCCTCCAGTCGATTCCCGGTCTCCCCTGGCTCCGACGCTTGCAACGCACCATCACTGCCTGGCAAGCCGACCGGCAGAAGTGGCTCTTGTTCCGGATTGTGGTTCCGGTGGCTGTCGTGCTGGTTCTGGCGCTCTGGCCGTGGAAGTTTTCTGTGGGAGGCGAGTCGACCTTGATGCCGCGCCGCCGGGCGATGGCGGTGACCGAGGTGGGCGGGCGGATCATGGCCGTGCTGGTCAGTGAAGGGCAAACCGTCACGAATGGGCAGGTGCTGGCGCGCACGGATGACACTGAAATCCAACAGTCCCTGCGGATCGCGGAGCATGAAAAGGCCCGGTATGAAGCCGAAGCCGATCGCTTGCAATTGTTGGGCGACGATGGCGGCCGCCGGGCGGCCTTGCTGCAAGCGGACCAGCTCCAGCGGCAGTTGGAACAACACCAACGGCGACTGGCTAAGACGGCCATTACCAGCCCGTTGGACGGCATCGTGCTGACCAAGGACCTGGCAACCCATGTCGGCGAATTATTACCAATGGCCGGGCGGTTCTGTGAAGTCGGGGACAGCCGCCAGTGGGAGCTGATGGTGCGGCTCGAAGAAGGCGATGTGGGGGTCGTGGATCAGCGGCTGCGCCGGGGCCAGCCGCTGCCGGCCGATTTCTTGCTGCGCTCGATGCCGGGGCGCAAACTCAGCGCCACGGTCGCCAATGGATTGGCTATCAGCCAGCTCTCCTATCAGTTTCCGCATGCGAATGTTTTCCTGGTCCGGGCCGATGTTGCGGCCGCACCGGAGCTGCAGGCGGCGTTCAAAGCCGGCTACACCGGCCAGGGCGAAATTGCACTGGGCTGGCGGCCGCTGGGTTATGTCGCCACCCGGCGGTTCTTGAGCTACATCCGAATCCACTGGTTGTTCTAAGGCGAGGAGCGTACCCCATGCGAATTATCATTGGCCTGTTTCTGAGTCTGTTGGTCACCGCCGGTGCCGAGCCGGTGCGCTCGACGGGTTTGGTGCTGCCGTATCAGCAGGTCGAATTGGCCGCCAGCAGTGATGGCGTGGTCCGTGAAATCCTGGTCAAGGAAGGCGATCACATCGACGCGGGTCAGGTGCTGGCACAATTGGAATCGGCCCGGGAAGCTTTGGATGTCGATTTATCCAAGGTTATCATGGAAAAAAGGGTGGCGGATCTGGCCGCCGCCGAAGCGTTGTTTAACGAAAAAATCTTCAGCAAAAACCAGGTCGACGACCGCCGCTTGGACGCCAAGGTGGCGGAAACGCAACATCAAGCTGCGAAACAGCGCTTTCAGGAGCGCAGTATTCGGGCCCCGTTTGCCGGGCTGGTGTTGCGCTTGTTCAAGCAACGGGGGGCCTCCTTGCACAGTCTCGAGCGGTTCGCCGAAGTGGCCGATCTGAGCCGGGTGGTGGTGACGCTGTACCTGGATGCGGCTAATCTGCAGCGCCTCAAACCCGGCCAAACAGCGGAAGTGACCATCCCCTTGGTGGGAACGAAACCATTTCCCGGCGTCGTGGACGTGGTGGATCCGGTCGTGGATCCGGCCACCGGACAATTTCGCGTCAAAGTGCTGGTCGATAATTCGGCCCGCCAGATTTGGACCGGTACCCGCGCCAGCGTCGTGATTCAGGAGTCGCCCTCGGATGTCCCAGCCCGGTGATCTATTCGGCACCCACACGCCGCTGCCACGGCTGCGCTCTGATTTGGTGATCAGCCCGCAGAAGTACCGGGGTACGACCAGTTATGTCATCAAGGATCCGGTCGGGTTGCGGTATTACCGGCTGGGTACGTACGAATTGCAGGTGGCCGGGCTGTTGAATGGCCAGCGCACTTTGACCGAGGTGACGGAACAACTGCAGGAGCAGCTTCGGGACCGGACGGTGGATCAGGCGACCGTGTTGCGGATTGTCACGCATTTTGCCCAGATGAGTTTCCTCCAGCTTAGCGGCGAATCGGCAAATCGGCTGTTTGCACTCATGGCCGACAGTCGGAAAAAACAAAAGACGCTCCAACGAATTATGGGTGTGGCCGGGGCCTTGGTCTACTTTAAGTTTTCGCTCTTTGATCCGGATCTGCTGCTCCTGAAAGCGGAGAAACGAATCCGCTGGCTTTGGAGTAAAACCACCGCCATCGTGCTGGCGATCGTGGTCAGCCTGGCGCTGGTGCTCGTTTTTCAAAATGGGAGCCGAATCAGTGACCGATTACCGGATTTTCTGACCTTGCACAATCTGGTCTGGCTCTGGGTGACCTTGATCGGGGTGAAAGTGGTCCATGAATTCGGCCATGCCTTGATGTGTAAACATTATGGCGGCGAGGTGCACGATTTGGGTGCGATGTTTATCATTTTGACGCCGTTTTTGTTTTGTGATGCGACAGATTCCTGGATGTTTCAAAATAAATGGCACAAGATCCTGGTGAATTTGGCCGGAATTCTGGTGGAATTAATTTTGGCGTCCCTGGCCGTGTTTGTCTGGGTGGTAACCCCCCCCGGCCTGATCAACCAATTGGCGTTTAATGCCATGGTCGTTTGCAGTGTCTCCACTGTGATCTTCAACGCGAATCCGCTCATGAAGTTCGATGGCTATTACGTGTTGGCCGATTTACTGGAAATTCCCAACCTCCGGGAGCGGGCCAGCAAACAGGTGACCGGCTTCATGACCCGCCTGGTCACCGGTCGCGCCACGCCCGGGATGACCGAAATGAGTCCGGCCCGGAGTCTGATCTTCGGGTTGTATTCGGTCGCGAGCTATCTGTATGTGTGGTTCATCATGATCCGGATTTTCGGCGGAATCGGCCGGAAACTGGAGCCGTATGGCCTGGGTTGGCTGGGGAAGTTCTCATTGCTGTCCACCTACGGTGCCGGCATTGGCATTCCCATTTATTTCTTTATCAAACGGCTGCTGCCAACGCTGCGCCAGACCGGCTTCCGGATCAACCTGCCCGGGCGCACTGCCAAAGTCATCGGTGGGATTCTGCTGGCCGGCCTGGTGCTGGCCGTCTGGCCGCGCACCGTGCAAGTGACCACCAGTTGCGTGCTGGCTGGGACCAACCGCCGCGGAGTGCGCGCTCAGTCCGATGGTTTCGTGCGAAATATTCTGGTCAAAGAAGGCCAATTCGTTCAGCGCGGCCAGGCCTTGGCAACCTTGGAAAATGATGACCTGGTCACGCGGTTGGCCAATCAAGAATCGCAATTGCAAATCGTGGAGCTGCGCCGCCAATCGGCAAGTGCCTTGAATGATTCGGCGGGCGTCAACCTCCACACCAAGGAAGCCGCTGTTGTCACAGGTCTCTTGACCGCCCTCCGGCAGCGCTGTGTGGACTTGCAGCTCACCGCCCCGGTGGCGGGCGTCGTGCTCTCCGCCGACCTGGATGCCGACCGGGGGCTGTTCTTACCCGAAGGCAGTTTGTTTTGTGAAATTTTGCCCGCGGGCCAGATCAATGTGATGATTGCCCTGACGGAAGACCAGGCCGGTTTGGTTCAGCCGGGCCAACCGGTGGATTTGCGGATCTACGCCCTCCCGTCGCAAGCGTTTCATGGGACGGTGAAAAAAACATTTCACGCCACCAGTGGCGATCTGCCGCACCCGGCCCTGGCCGGTCGGTTCGGCGGGGAAGTCCCCACGGAACTGGATCTGACCGGTCGCGAGCGGCCGGTGGAGACGCTGTGTCTGGCCGAATTACAGATTGAAAATCCCGATCACTTCCTGCGGCCGGGGATGAGTGGCCGGGCCCGCATTGTGTGTGGCTCTTCGACAATCGGCCGCATGATCGGCCGGAAATTACGCTCGCTGATTCGCCTGGATTTTCAATTCTGAGGGCTCAAGTAGGACAGGCGTCCCGCCTGTCTCCGTGATTGAGCAGCCATCGGCCCCGGTAGTGGAACGGGCGTCTCGCCCGTTTTGCCGCATCTTTGTTCGGCGCCGGTCTGCCGACAGGCAAGATCCCGACCGTGCCGGATTTATCAACCGCCCGGTTGTCAGAAACAGATTCCGTATCTCCGCGGCGGATTCTGGAACAACCGCCTAGCTGGTAACCGCCGCGCTTTTGGGGACAAGGATTCCGGATACAAAAAACTGCGGCGAAAACGAAAATCCCAAACAAGATTTGACCAATAATTGGTAATCGACCGAATCATTGCCCAGCCCGCAAGTTTGCCCGGTAATCAATCGCACGGGGGAGATAAATGAAATCTGCTCACGGACAATTTTGTGAGTCAGTAAAATTTCGGTGGGCGTTTGGACGACCTGGATCGGATAGGTCTCATTCTCAATGCAGAGCCTATACCCCATTTTTTCTCACTGTGATGTTAGTGGGTGCCAGATTCGGCACGGGTGGGAAAAATCCAACCGCGTCTTCAGGCGTCATGACCTGTTGATTCATATTGAGCTACGTCTTGGTAATCGGGTGAAAAGCTAGGTGCACAAATAAAACCTTTCCAAGAACTTTGTCAAATTGAATCAATTTCCCTCAGCGCATGTTATAAATTAATTCTGATCCTGTGCCGCCCGGAGGGCCACGCTTCGTCGTGGCCGCAGTGCTGAGACAAATGGCCGCGCTGCTTCGCAGCGCAGTCCGAGCTCCGCGCGTCCCGCCGATTATTAAAACACGCTCGAACCGATTCCTCGCATTCCGTGAGAGCTCGCGGGAGTGCTGTTTGGCCGAGAAATGGGCTGGCGCGCCGAAGCATGAGCAACGCTATCAAGCATGAACCCAGTTTGCGCCAAACTGCCAATAAAATTGGTGCGTCCGGCGGGAGTTGAACCCACAACCTTTGCCTTCGGAGGGCAACGCTCTATCCAATTGAGCTACGGACGCACAAGCGACTTTGGCATTATGCGTGTTTTCCGCGCGCTGGCAAGTAAATCAAGCAGCCCCGGAGTTGATAATTTAGTTCGGACCCTTTCCGGCGACTGGTGAAATATTGCCGGTGCTGATTTGCCTGCTGCCAATGGCAGTGGTGACAGCCGCCACTCCGCCTCTCCCGGTAACGTCACGATTCTGTCACACGTCTGTCATTCAACCGGCACAATGCCCCGGTAAGGTGGGCGCATGGGGTATCGGACTGTTTGGATTTCAGATTTGCATCTCGGCACCCGCGGCTGCGACGCAGTGGGTTTGCTGGAGTTTTTGCGCGAGACGGAGTTCGACCGGTTGTATCTCGTGGGCGATATCGTGGATTTGTGGCGGTTGCGCCGGGAACATTACTGGCCGCAGTCGCACAACGATGTCGTTCAGAAACTGCTCCGCAAAGCCCGCAAAGGTGCCGACATCATTTTCATCCCCGGTAACCACGACGAATTTCTCGGTAATTTCCTGGGCATCTTTGGCAATGTGGCCATCCAACAACACACCGTCCACGAGACCGCCGACGGCCGGCGCCTGCTGGTGATGCATGGCCATGAGTTTGATGCCGTGACGACCCACGCCAAATGGCTGGCGCATCTCGGCGACATCGGTTACGGGTTTCTGCTTTGGGCCAACCGACCCCTGAACCTGGTGCGGACCCGGTTGGGCTTGCAATACTGGTCGTTCAGCGCTTACGCCAAGAGCCGGGTCAAAAGCGCGGTGAACTTCATTGGCGATTTTGAGAACGCCGTGGCCCATTACGCCCGGTTGCATCAGGCCGACGGAATTGTCTGCGGTCACATCCACACGGCTGCCGTCAAACAGCTCGGCCCGGTCGTCTACTACAATACCGGTGATTGGGTGGAGAGCAGTACCGCGTTGGTGGAACATCCGGATGGGCGCATGGAACTGCTCCGCTGGCGGCAACACCAGGCCACGCGCGCAATCCGGCCAGAGCTTGCGCTCGAGTCGCAACCGGCGTTAATTGACTCTGTCGCATGAGTCAGTCGAACATTTTATTGCCTCGGATCGAAGCCCATTTACAAGCCAAGCTGGAGGAAATGTTTGGCCCGGCGCGCGGGGCGGCCAGCGGCCAGACGGTCGCGCTGCACCGGATGCGTGTGGCCACGCGCCGGTTGCGGGTCGGGCTCCGGTATTTTTCGGCGCTCTTTCCAGCAGGAGATCTCCGCCAGATTCACCGGCACCTGCGGCGGGCGACCCGGTCACTGGGTAAAATCCGGTCGGTGGACGTCCACCTCCAATTGCTGCGGCAAGCCCGCCAATATCTGCCCGCCGCTACGACAACGGTCCAGCGTAAATTGACTGGGGAATTGCTGGCGGACCGGCAGCAGTCCGTGGCCGAACTGCAGGAACTGTTCCAAACCTTCGCCACGAGCCAGTTCGAGGCCCACATCCGCAAACTCGTGCTTCAGCCACGCCCGCTCGATGATCAGCGGGTCTTGGCGGATGCCCGCGAGTATCTGGCGAAACTTCGGCGGCAGATGCGGCGGCGGTTCAAGGACTGCCGGCGGGACGAGCGGTCGGGTCCGCCGTTTCACAAATTGCGGTTGGCGGCCAAACGGTACCGGTATGCCTTGGAAACCAGCCTGACGGTTTTTCAAGCCACTGCGGCGGTGCAAGTGAAGGCGATCAAAATCATCCAAACCCAGCTGGGCGCCAGTCATGATCTGGCCGAGTTGCTGGAATTCTTGCAGGAGTGCCGGCGGAAGTGGAAGAAGGCCGACAATCCACTTGCCGGGCGTTTGGTACACGTGCTAACCTTTTTCCAGGGCGAACACGAGGTGGTGTTCGCGGCCGCGCAAAAAATTCTCCGTGAAGATTACGTCTGGCATAAAAAAGTTAAATTACGGCTCCCGCAAGACGGCGACCGCGCCCTATCCCGGTAAGCTGATTGCCGTCGAAGGCCTGGATGGCTCCGGCAAATCCACGCAGGTCTACCTGCTGAAACGGTGGCTGGAAATGCGGGGATTGAAAGTGTTTTTTACCGAGTGGAATTCATCGCTGCTCGTGAAAGACGCGACCCGCAAGGGCAAGAAACGCCAGCTGCTCACACCCACCACATTTTCGCTGGTGCACTGCACGGATTTTGCGGACCGGTTTGAGCGCCAGATTTTGCCATTGCTGCGGGCCGGCTATATCGTGCTCGCCGACCGGTACATGTACACGGCCTTTGCCCGCGACAGCGTGCGCGGCTGCGATCCCCGCTGGCTCCGGACGCTGTATAGTTTTGCGGCGGTCCCGGATATCACATTTTTCTTTGATACCCCGCTGGCGGTTTCACTGGAGCGGATTCTCGGGGGCCGGCCGCAGTTGAAGTATTTCGAGGCCGGGATGGACTTGCACCTGGCGGATAACGAGGTGGACAGCTTCCGGATTTTTCAGGGTAAAATTTACGCGGAGTATAAGCAGATGGTGCCGACCGAGCATTTCGTGGTGATGAATGGGATGTTACCGGTCGAAAAACAACAGGCGATGGTGCGGAAGTACGTCGAGCAGAAGATTGATTTGCCGGCTTTTCACTGGCGGGGGAAACGCTGAGCGCGACCCGCAAAAATAAACGGTTCTTCGGCACCCAGTTGCCGGGGTGTGACACCACCAAGCTCCAGGGCAAGCTCATCGTTCTGGAAGGCGCTGATGGTTCCGGCCGGTCCACCCAAATCGAAATGCTCAAGGCCTGGCTCGAAAATCTTGGCTTTGCCACCGCCAGCGTGGGCCTCAAGCGCAGCACCCTTGTCGCCGAAGAACTCGAAGCGGCTCAGCAGGGCAATATTCTCAGTCACACGACGCGCAGCCTGTTTTATGCGACCGATTTTGCGGACCAACTCGAAAACCAGATTATTCCGGCCTTGCGCGCCGGGTTCATTGTCCTGGCGGATCGCTACATCTACACGTTAATGGCGCGCGATATCGTGCGCGGCGCGAACCGGGCCTGGGTGGAATCGCTCTATTCCATCGCGCTGGTACCGGACGCAGTGTTTTACCTCCGGGTCAGCCCCCAGCAGCTCGTCGAGCGCAACTTCAAGAAAAACGCGACCCTCAACTACTGGGAAAGCGGGATGGATATCGGTCTGTCACTCGATTTGTTTGGGAGTTTCATGAAATATCAGCGCCTCATCCAGGCCGAATTCCGCACGATGCAAACCGCGCATGGTTTTGCGGTGATCAACGGCAACCGCTCTGCGCGCGCCATTGCCGGCGAGCTCCGCGCCAAAGTGCAAAGCATCATTGAGATGCCCGCGCCATGAAACGTTCAGCCAAATTCCTCGGCACCCAAGCCGACCTCGTCGCGAGCCTGCATACACTGCGCCTCGTTGCGAAAGAAGTCGGACTGAATTATATTGCCGGGTTACAGGCGGAAGTCGCCCATCTCGAAGAGACCGTGCGGATGCTCCGCGAAGGGGATGTTCCGGACCGGCAAACCCTCAATCAATTGACCACGATGCTCAAATGGATAAACACCCTCGAAGTCAAACCGCAAAAGGGTCGCCGCCGCGACCTGAAAGAAATCGACCGGCTGATTCGCAAACTGAGCGACCAGGCCGACAGTTGGTGAAACCGGTGCGCCGCCGGACGTATTACGTCGGTGTCGATCTCGGGGGAACCAAGATTCTCGCGGCGGTTTTCGATGAACACGGCCGGCAGGTTTCCCGGGAAAAAAAGAGCACCAAAAGTGAATTGGGGGAAGCGGTGGTTCTCCAGCGGGTGGAGGAGTGCATTCACGAAGCGCTGGCGGCGGCCGCCTTGCCGCACACGGCGATTGCTGCGCTGGGGATTGGCGTGCCGGGTCTCGTCGATACCAAAGGCGAAATCGTCCGGGTGGCGCCCAATCTGGGCTGGCACAATGTCCCGCTGGCTCGCCTGCTTTCAAAACGGCTCGATATTCCGGTGACCGTTGTGAACGACGTCCAGGCGGGCACGCTGGGAGTGGGCGAATACGGTGCCGGGCGTGGTCTGAAAAGTTTTGTGTGCATGTTCCTCGGGACCGGTCTCGGCGGCGGGATTGTGATTGATGGCCAGTTGTACCGAGGGAGTACCGGGATGGCCGGTGAAGTCGGCCACATGGCCGTGATTCCGGTGGACGGCCCGAAATGTGGCTGCGGCAACCGCGGCTGCCTGGAAGCCGTGGTCAGTCGCAGTGCCATCGTGCGGCGGATCGTTCGCGAAATCAAGGACGGCCGAAAATCCGTCGTCAAACAGCTCTGCGATGGCGACCTGACCCGGATCCGGAGTCGAATTCTGTCGACGGCCTACCGGCAGGGCGATGGACTTGTGCGCGAGGTCATTCACGAAGTTTGCGAGTACACCGGAATCGGTGCGGCAATTTTAATCAATGCGCTGAACCCGCAAGCGGTCATTCTTGGCGGGGGCGTCATTGAGGCCCTTGGCGACCGGATGTTGCCGCGGATTACCAAGGCGGCCTGGGCGCATGTGATTGCCCCCAGCCGCGAGCGCATTCGTATCAAGGATACCGGCCTCGGAGACGACGCGGGAATTCTCGGGGCGGCCCTCGCGGCCCGGCGCCGGCACGCGTGAACCCGCGCATTGCGAAAGCCGAAGCGTTGTTGGCGGCATTCGCTTGGGATGTGGCGCATGGCCGGCAGGTCCGCGATCTGGCCGTGACGCTGTTCGACCAGCTGCCTGCGCTGCACAATCTCGGGACCCGCGAACGCGACCTGCTCGATGTCGCGGCTCTGTTGCATGACATCGGCTGGACTGTCAGCCATGACAAACATCACAAGCATGCCTATCGGCTGATCCGCGAAAACCAACAGCGGTTGCCCGGTTTCACGGCAGTCGAAATCGAGTTGATCGCCAATATTGCCCGCTATCACCGCAAAGCATTGCCGGCGCTGAAACACGAACCCTTCGCCGCGCTGGCCGCGCCCGACCGTGAAATCGTCCGCAAACTGGCGGCGTTGTTGCGCGTGGCGGACGGGCTGGATCGCCCCCACCGGCAAGAGGTTCAGCGGGTGACCTGTCTTGTGACCCCGACCGCGGTCACGCTTCAGTTGCAAGTCCGGAATAATCCGGCAGCGCACCAAGCCGGCGGCGAGCGCAAAGGCGATCTCTTCGAACAGGTTTTTCGGCAGCCCCTGCGGGTGGAGGCGAGCCTGAACTCTTAGAGTGTTTTTTCAAATAGTGGAACGGGCGTCCCGCCCGTTTGTTTTTCAGACACATCCGAATCAACGGGCGGGACGCCCGTTCCACTATTTCAGGCGCTGGTGCTGGCGGAATGACCGGTTGACAGTTGCGGGTGAGATGCCTAACCTGCGGGCATGCTCATCGAAAAACTGGCTGCCGATTTGAAACAATCCATGTTGGCCAAGGATGCCGCGCGAACGTCAACGCTGCGGATGCTCAAGTCGGCCATCGAATATTATAAGATTGAAAAGAAACAGGAAACCCTGACCGATGCGGATGTGACCAGCGTCATCAAGAAGCAAATCAAGCAGCGGCAGGATTCCATCGAGAGTTTTATGAAAGGTGGCCGGACGGATCTCGTCACGAACGAACAGGCGGAGTTGGCGGTCTTGAAGACCTATTTGCCGGACGAATTGTCACCGGCAGAAGTGGAAGCGATTGTGAAGGCCGCCATTGTCGAAGTCGGCGCCACCGCCAAAACCGACATGGGCAAGGTCATGAAAGCGGTCCAGGCCAAAACTGCAGGCCGGGCCGACAATCGGCTGGTGAGTCAGCTCGTTGCCGCCAGCCTGGCCTGAGCCAACGATGGAACCTAGTCTTGGCGCGGTGTCACGACCGCGCCGGTGCGGTAGATTAGCCAGTGCAACGATGAAACTTAACCCCACACTGAATGGTGAGATAATTCCGCCGGCGGGGATTGACAGAATACCACGGAACGGCGGGCTCGGGACAGCCCGCCCTACCGGGGCAACTGCATGGGGTTGGCCTGAGTGGGGGGGCAGACGTAACCGGATTGGCATTTGACGGTCGCCCGCGCGGCGGGTATTCTCAACAGACTCTTTAAGGAATCAATTCATGTTTATCGCGCATGGCGAAAAATTTCGGAAAAATGCCCGCTGGATCATGGCGGGGGTGTTGTTGCTGCTCATCCCGGGCTTCGTGGCTTTGTTCACGACGACCGGCCGGTCGGACCGGGCCGGTGGTGACCTCCCCACGATTCATGGCAAGCCCGTGGCCGCGGTCGAGTTTGAACAGATGATGAATCTGGTGCAGGCCCAATATGTCGTGGGCCAGGGGCGCGAGTTGCGCAAGACCGCCGACACCATGGACAAGATCAAACAGGAGGCCGTCCTCCAGCTCTTGCTGGATCGCAAGGCGCAGGAATTGGGCCTGCAGGTTTCCGATGCGGAATTGGCCCAGCAAATTCGCCGGCTCGCCATTCTGGCGAACAAGGAAGGGCAATTCGATCCCGCGCGCTACCGGCAGTTGGTGCTGACCCTCAGCAACCGCGGCATTAGTGAGGCGGCGTTCGAGCATGTGCTCCGGACGCAACTCTTGCACGACAAACTCCAGCAACTCATCGTGTCCTCCGCCAAGGCGACCCCGACGGAAGTGCAGCAAGTGTATCTGCCCTTGCATGAGAAACTGACGATTGACCTGGTGCGATTTGAGATGGCGGATTACCACGTGCCAGTGGTGGTGTCCAACGCTGAGGTCCGCGCCTTTTTTGAGGAGAGCAAGGAATCATTCCGGACACCGGCCAAGGTGAAAATTCGGTACGCAACCTTCCCGATTGCCGAAGCCCAGAAAACAATTCAGTTGAGCGACGAAGAAATCAGCGACTTCTATGAGCGCAGCCGTTTCAAGTACACCGACACCAATAATGTCCCCAAGCCTTTGGAAGCGGTCAAAGCTGAAGTCACGGCGGAATTGCTCAAGCTGCGGGCGGAACGGGCCGCCAGCGATCGCGCGACCGAGTTGACCGTCAAGCTGGTCCGGCAATCCGATGGCCCCAAGGCGGATTTTGCCAAGCTCTGCGCCGGGTTGAATGTGGCAGTGCGCGAGACTGGCTACCTCAGTGCATTTGATAAACTTCCGGAACTGGGGGTTGGTCCCGACTTCCTGCAAAAGGCGTTCACTTTGGCGCCGGATCAGCCGTATAGCGATCCGATTGCCGGCTCGAATGCATTGTATGTTTTGGAATACATTGATGGCCGGCCCAGTGCCATTCCCCCCTTTGAAGAGGTGCAGGAACAAGCGACTGAGCAGGTAAAAAAACTGCGGCGCTATGCGGCCACGCTGGACCACGCCAACACTGTTGCCGCGCAACTGAAGCAGAGGGTGGCGGGTGGAAAAACTTTTGCAGCGGCCTGTGCGGAATTGAATCTCAAGGTGGAAACCCCCGCCCCATTTACTGTCGCCGAGGAAAAACTCGACTTACCGGTGGCCGCCAGCATCCAACAGGGGACGTTGGGCCTGCCAGTCGGTGCGGTCAGCGACCTCGTTCGCACCACGACCGGTGCCGTTGTTTTCCATTTGCGCGGTCGGCAAGCCGCTAATTTGGCGGATTTCGAGAAGGACAAAGAGGCGCTGACCCGGCAAGTCCTGCAACGCAACCGACAAGCTTTGTTTAACGATTGGATTCAGGCCCTGATCCGGACCGAGCAGGTGGATTTCAAGGTCAAACCGCGGCCCACGGATACCGACGAGCCGGTCACCGTGAACTAGTCGTGGTGGCAGCGATAATCCTTGTTGACGATCACTGAAATTTCCTCTCCCGCAGGGTTGTGGAAGTTGGTTCGATGGGAAATAACGGCTAAAGCATTCCCGATTTCGCGCCGAGCATGATTCAAAAATTCACCATCAGCCGCGATGACTCGCTCTACCAGGCTTGGCCCGACGTGGCGCTGACGCCGGCGGGCAAATTAATCTGCATCTTTTCGGAATGCACCCATCATGGCGACCGCAGCTATACCCGCATCATGCTCACTGACTCAACCGATCGGGGTCGGACGTGGACACTCAAACGACCGTTGAGCGCGCCACTGCGGAAGCAGGCGGCCACCGATGCGCACTGGAATTGCGCGCGGATCACCGCGCTGCGCGACGGCCGCCTGGTGGCGGTGGCGGACCGGGTGGCGGGTCACAACGAGGGCGCGGACCAGGGCGAGCAGAGCAACTGGCTGTGGTTCAGCACCGGTGCCGGAGGCACGTGGACCGGCCCGCACCCGACACCAGTGCAGGGTATCGTGCCGGACAAGGTGACGGAACTGCACGATGGCCGCTGGCTGTTAGCGGCGCACACGGTATTGCCGGGACCCGCGCCGAGCGAGTGGATCGAACGGGGTTGGTTTTCCGCAGACCAGGGCCGGACGTGGTCAGGTCCGGTGACCATCGCGACGTCCCGTGAACTGAAACTCTGCGAGGGCAGCGTGCTCGAATTGCCGGGCGGTGAGCTGGTGTGTTTCCTGCGTGAGAACTCCTGTACGGGGTTGGACTGTTACAAGACGATCAGCCGCGATGGTGGGCGGACCTGGCATGGGCCGTACCGGATGCCGATCCCCGGTTGTCACCGGCCGGTGGCGGGACGGCTCCAGAGCGGTGCGATCCTGATTACCCACCGGTACCTGCAGGGCGGCAAAGGTTGGACCGGCTGGTGGACCCAGAATACATTTGCCGCTTGGACGAATGAAGCATCCTGCCTCGCTACCGACCGCTCCGAGGCGCAAGTCCGCATCTTGCCCCTCGATTTTGACCGCAGCCCACAGAGCGACTGCGGGTATACCGGCTGGGTGCAATTCGCTGATGGTGAAATCTACGTGGTGAACTACATCGTGGATGACGCCCCGAAAGGCCAGATTCGCGGTTACGCATTGCGGGAATCGGATTTCCTCCTATGCGATCCGCCCGCGCTGGCACCGCGGACAATTCACCAACCTGCGTGATCCGGATTCAGTCGGGTATTCCATCCGGGAACAATGGACTGCGGCTCGCGATTTTCCTGAGCCGATCTTACAGCATCAAGCACTAGCGGCAACGAGCGCTTGGAACAGCCGTAAGAATTTCGGCGCCATTTTTACCAATCGTTCCGGGTGAAACTGGACCCCCCAGAAAAATCGCGCGGTCTTGTGCTCCACGGCCTCGATGGTGCCGTCGGCCGCTCGCGCGGTCACCACCAAGCCAGGCGCGACGCGATCCAGAGCCTGATGGTGCGATGTATTCACGGTCCCGGCCCGCGGGCCCAACGTCGCGCGCATTTGCGAGGTCGGTTCCCATCGGAGGGTGTGGAATAAGCCATCCGCCTGCGGATGGTCGTGGCCGGGTAGATCGGGTATCAGGGTGCCGCCCAAGGCGACATTCATCACTTGGATTCCGCGGCAAATTCCGAAAACCGGCACGGCATTCCGCAGGGCCAGGCGCGTGAGATAAATCTCCATTTCATCACGGACTTCGTCCACGCCGTGGAGGGTGGCGCGTTGCCGGGCGGGCAGGTGGGGTGCATAAAACTGATGGCTGACGTCGGCGCCACCGGTCAAGAGGAGGCCCTGGCAGCGGCCGAGAAGCTGGCGGAGCAGGGCGGGATCGCGTGTGAGCGGCAAGATGACTGGTAATCCGCCGGCTGCGGCGACTGCATCGGAATACGACACGCCACAATAGGCACCGCGCCGGGCATGATTAGCCGGCAGGGTTTTTGCTTCCGGTGTCAGCGCAATGACCGGTTTCACATGTTCACAAACCGCGGGCCAGCCAGACTGGAATGTGTGCCTTGCGCAACACATGCGAAGTGGTGGAGCCGAGAATCCATTCCCGAATTCGCGTGTGACCGTAGGCGCCCATGACGATCAGGTCAGCATTCATTTCACCGGCCACATGGAGGATCGCATTTTCGGCAACGTCGTTGACCAGTTGCGCGTGCGGTTGGAAGCCGCGGGATTGGGCGAGCACCTTGGCGTCTTGCAGGATCTGGGCGGCTGCATCTGCGGTCTCGGCTTGGCAGCTGGTTACGAGAGATACGGTGGCTTGGAATGCCTTGGCCAGATTTAATCCCAACTGCAATGCCTTGGTAGATTCGGCACTCCCATCGTGCGCGATCAGGATTTTTGGGGGAGTCTGGAAATTTTCCGTGACGATCAGACAGGGCTTGGTTGACCCACGGACCACGCGTTCGACGCTGGAGCCGAGCATTTCGGCGTGAAACTGGGCGTGTTCGCCGTGTTGGCCGAGGACGACCAAGTCGGCCCGTTGTTCGTGCTCGAGCAATGTTGTTGTGAGACCGCCAATTTGGTGGACTGTCTCGCAAGGAACGCCCTGGGCTTGGCAAGCCTGGGTCACGGCTGACAGGATCGTGGTGGCGCGTTCGGTTTGAAATTCTTTGACCTGCGCCAAGAGGGCGGGATAGGGCTGGGCGCCCAGTGCGCCGGCAATGTCGGCGAGGAAGGGTCCTTCCAGCAGGCGAATGTCGGTGACGTGGACTGCGAGGAGGCGCGCTTGAAACCGGTTGGCCAGCCACACCGCAAACCGGACTGCGGACTCAGCGCCTGAAGAACCGTCGGTCCCTACTAAGATGGTTTTAAACATAGTCGCCTCTTCCTTCTTTCTGGTATAATATATCTTAAATTCGGGTCAGCGTCGAGTCGGCAATTTGGTTCACCATTGACAAACGCTGTTTTTGTCGGTAGAGGTAACGCCGCTTGGGCGCTTAGCTCAGTTGGCTAGAGCATCTGCTTTACACGCAGAGGGTCAAAGGTTCGAGTCCTTTAGCGCCCACCATGCTTGGCTGACAAAGCGTCGTGCAATTGGTGTGGGGGCGTAGCTCAATTGGTTTAGAGCGCTGCCCTGTCACGGCAGAGGTTGCGGGTTCGAGCCCCGTCGCTCCCGCCAATTTGTCTGTTTTTGTCCAGGCGTGCCCTGAGGTGCCAGAGCGTGACTTTGGCCAATGTTTACAGGGCTTTCCTCGCTGTCGCTGCCGTCCGTTGGCGTGTCTGACCGTGCCGCCCCGCGACCCTCTGTGGCTGAAGTTTGTGTCAACAGTTGTGTCACGGGTTTTGCCTGGATTTTGGTCAAACTCGGCAGGCTTTCGACGGCGGCGCCCGATCCGAGGAGATTCTCGTCCGTGTAGATCTTGTCGGTCAGCCGCCGATCGCTGTGGCGCATCAAATCCATCGCCACCCGGCTCGGAACCCCGTGGCGCGCCAGATTGGTGCAAAAAGTTTTTCGCAGGGAGTGGATGTCGGCGACCTGCCCTTGCGCATCAACATACGCGATGCCGGCGCGTTTCAGGTCATTGCGGAACCGCTTGATTCGGGGAATGCGCTCGAACACCTGGACGCCGTCGCCCACACCGTGCTGTTTCAGTTCCCGCAGGGCAACGACCACATCAGCGTGGAGCCGCAGCGCCGCCGGTTTGTGATTCTTCGTCGTGGTGGCACGGACGCTGATGAAAGGCACGCCGCCATCCAAATGGACATCGCTCCATTTCAACTTTTCCATTTCGGAGCGGCGCAGGCCGGTATAGACGGCCAGCAGGTAAATGGCCCGGTAAGGGCTTTTGACGGCGAGCAGCCGCTGCATTTCATCGTCACTGAACGCGCGGCGTTGGCGCGTCTCCCCACCTTGAGTTTCCACCTTGCCCACAATCTTCAGCGGGTTCTGGACAATCCGCTGGTTCCGCTCCATCCAATTCAGCAGCGCGGTCGCCGCACCCAAATAATCATTGAGCGTCTTGGGTGAGCATTGTTGTTGCTTACGCCACATTTGAAATGAATCGGCCGTGACATTTCCGGGGCGCACCCAACCGCAGTCCGTGATCAGCCGCCCCGTCCGAAATTGGATGTTGGAGATGTATCGTTCGGCACGCCCCCGGACCTCCAAGTCGGCGACGAAGTCATCCAGATGCTCGGTCATTTTGCGTTGGGCGGCCTCGCGCTGGATTTTCGGAGCCAAAATGCCGGCCGCTTCCCGTTCCTGTTCCAACACCAGTTCCTCCAGCCGCTTTCTGGCGACCTGCTTGTCGGACGTTTTGAGCGATACACTGGTGATACCGCGGTTATCTTGGAGGCGGAACCGGCCCCGCCAAATTCGCGATTTCGGCGGTTTATAAAGGTAATTGATCATTCACTCACCCCATCACGTTGCAGTTTGAGTTTTTCAATGTAGCCCGAAATATCGGAGCAACACCACCGGCAGGCACGGCCAATCCGCACCGGGGCAGGAATCTGGCCAGCAGCAACCAGCCGCCAAACAGTCCGCGCGCTGATGTTCAACACATCCGCTGTCTGCGGCAACGATAGCAGCCGATCACTCATCGCGGTCTCCGCCTCATTTCTCGCGTTGCCTTGGGCGTGACGACGGACACAACGATCGTCTCGCCCCGCTCGACCTTCTCGAACAACAGGTCGAGCAGTCGGGTCGTCTGTTTTCCCGGCGGCTTCACCGCTTGCTCCAGGTGGGAAATGTTCATTGTCACCACCCCGCACCATGCCGCCAACTGCCGTTGCGTCAGTTTTGCGTCGTGGCGTAGCGCCTTGATCTTGCTGGGAGTCCATGTGTTCATCAGAACCAGAATATACCGTAAGTATACCATTTGGCAAATGCTGATTTTCGATTATTATCCGTTGCCCATCATTCGACTTGGCACGCTTGTTCATCGGTTTTGCCCCTGGTTTTGCAATGCGCCGCTTGCAATCATCGTCTCACGGGTGATTGTGGAGGTTGTGAAAACCGCATTTGTTTCAAGATGGGGATACCGTTGTTGGTTCCGGCATCGCTCACAGATTTCGGTGTCCGCACAGAAGTACAATGTGTCGGTTTCTGCTCCGCATTTTTCGCAAGTCCATTCAGATTTGGGTGAGCGGTTCATCTAACCAATATAATTTTGGCTTCCATACGGAATCCGTAATCTTTTGCGAGCGATTGAGCTGATTTACATATGTGGAAATGGCGTTCATGGAGGTGTCACAAATTGCAAAACAGGTTTGATCAACTGGCACGCTGTTTCATCGATCCATTTGTCGCGTGAACCGTCTGGATCGGGAAAACTCAACTCGGGATGCTGCTCACACTCATTTGTTAATACAGCCGTTATAAAACATATGGCATCCTGTTCGTTAAGTAATGAGATGCCGGATTCACGCTCAACAAAATCCAGCCTATCCATATGCTCAAGGTGTTTCCGTAATAATTTGACGATCTTGCGCATGAAATTCAAACCAAGGTTACCCTGCAGTTCGGATAGACCTTCCTGCCTACGGTCTGCATTCTTGAGATGTGAGATAAGGATATTCAAAGGGTTCCTGAAGACGGGATTCAAGTGCGCGCCATCGCCATAGAGAGTTTTCCTAAGATCGGTCAGCAACTTTAGGCGCCTATCAAGCTCAGCGAGGCAAATAGTTCCAATGAGCGCCTGCACCGCTGCGGACACTTTACGGGAGGCCAACTTTTTCCTAAGCCACGTTAACCATGCTTCGAGCTGCGTTGCACCATGCAGAATTGGATCAATACAAGATTCGAACCTCTCATTGGTAGACGCTTCGTGTTCACAGCCATTGTCACCGCCATACAGGCACGTGTATGACGTTCCTTATCACCTGCAATTGAGATTTCATGGGCAGTTCACTAGCGACCTAGTTTTGTAAGTGAGTTGTTACAGAGTACACCACCAGCGCGGAACTCATTACACGATTATAAAGTTGTCACTTTTGCTTCCAGGCAAAACCTCCGCAACAAGCCTAAAGGATGACATTGAAGGCTTTCCTTTGTGTAGAAGAGGTGTTCCAAATATCGTTTTGCATTGGGAAAGTAAATGCATCTCCAAAACAGCGTTCTTGAAATTCCTAACCCGATCAGGACACCTCTTATTGTTGTGCATCGTTTCTCCATGAGGTGGATACCACTTCTCGCTGAGTTTTTTCGTCCTCGGCGAGTTCGTTCTGGCCCTTCCTTGCCTCACCGGTTTGTGATGGTTTTGCGGTTGCGCCTTCATGCTGTTGAGCGATTCCATTCGGCATTTTCCCGTGACCGATGCATCCGCCAGCACAGTGGTTAATTCCGAGTTTTTCGGAATCTGTGTCACGATTGGCGTTTTCTACGGAGCTCGTGGTCCATCGTCGTTTGCAAGCTTTGCAGCGACGGAGTTTAACGATCCCTGTTTTGTTATATCGAAATCCCTTCGCCACTGATTTAGTGGCCCCGCAATAGGGACATTTGTGCGGCCTTCCTCTTCCCATAAATATTCACCTCACAACATACTAAAGCCCCGAGACTTATAAGTTTTTTGCTTCTCTATGTGATTCCCCCCGTTTGCTGTCGCGCCCACCGGTCTTGCATACGGGTGGCGATTAATTGCGCACACGGAATCCACTCGGAATCCGCCCCCACATGGGTAACCCATGCGTGACCGTGAGATCAGTATTGCCGGACGCGCAAAACAAACAGAAAGGAGCGGGTTATGTCGAAACGTGTGAATGTGAGGATCGCGGGCTTTGAGCGCATTGCAACGGTTGAAGTGGACGAGACAGCGACCGCAGCAACTGTTCTCGAAAAGGCAGGGTGCCCTGCGGATTTCGAGCTCTTCCCTGGCATCAATCAGCTACCGTTCGGTCGCGACGAGGCTATTTACGACCGCATAGTAGATGGTGGCAGGATTCTCGCAGTTCCTCAGATGAATATTGATTAGCCCATATGAAAGCTGGAACGGATCCGTTCGGATTCCACCTCCACATGGGTGAAGCAAACGTGATCACGAGATCACAACAAGTACAACAAACCAACACAACTCAGAGAAAGGAGCAAGCAGATGAGTAAGAAAATCGATGTCCGGATTGCCGGACAAGAGCGGATCGTGACGGTGGAAATCGAAGAAAACACCACCGCTGCGAACGTGCTCGAAAAGGCAGGCTGCCCGGCAGGCTACGAATTGTTGCCGGCCACAGGTGAGATGAGTTTTGGCCAAGATGAAGCCATCTATGATCGCGTGCAAGATGGCGGCAAGGTCATTGCCAGTCTTCCGGCAACTGTCGGGTTCGACTGAAAGGAAGGCTCGAGTTGACAACACCGTTTGTCAAACTACAGGGACTTGGCAGGCCACTCGGCCTGCCAAGTCTCAGGGCCCGGTTCCTGGGGCGTTTTCGCGCAACCTTCTTTTGGGTGGAACGCGGTTGGCAGCAATCGCGATCGCGCAAGACATTCAAGGGGTATTATCGAACTACTCGCGGTTCGGTGCGCGGGGAAATTCACCAGTCAGACTCTGGCGAATATGAGTTCTTCGTTTTTAATCCGCCGCCCGGATTGCAACGACACCCTAACGCGCTCTGTTTTCTCTTTCAAGGTAATGACATGTACTCGGTACATTTCATGGATACGCAGAAGAATATTGATGCCGGGATCATCAAGATTGAGCAAATCCTCTACGAAGCAATGCGGCTTTAGGCACTAGGAGTTTACACACATGCTCGGATGGAATGCAAATAATCAAAAACTGGAACAACGGATCGCCAGATTGGAAAAAACCGTTTGGGTGTTCACCGTGTTTGCCATTGGCTGCATAGGATGGCTGAACGCTTTATCAAGAACATGCGGCGCGCAAAACCCACAATCTGACGCGCGGTCTGACAGACCGTGTATTGGACGACGGAAACGCTGCCTGCATACTGAAAGATTTGGCTCGGGATTACGAGGTTTTGGTCTTAACCCGAGGAGACGAGGCAAAGACGGAAAGCCGCGATGGGTTGCGGTTTCAGACACGTCCACAAGGACGCCGTCTTCGATGGCCTGCGCCCGGGTGTATTCCTGAACCAGTACATCGCCAGCAACTTTGGATGCGCCGAACAAGGAGTGCTTGGATTGATCAATGGAAAAAGTCTCCGGTATGCCATGTGCGTAAGCCGGATCATCATAATCCCACCGACTTGGCAGTTCTCGTAAACGGATTGTGTTGGGAAGATCTCCGTACACTTTGTTGCTGGACATATGGATGAACGGCGACTCAGGGCAAAACTGGTGGGCCGCTTCAAGCAAATTCAGTGTACCAACCGCATTCGTGTCGAAGTCATCAAACGGAATGGCTGCCGCACGGTCGTGGGATGGCTGGGCGGTTGTATGAACAATGACTGAAGGACGCACGTCCTTTACCAGTTCCAAAACACCTTGTCGGTTTCGGATGTCCAGTTCGTGATGAACGTAACCAGATAATTCGCGCTGTAACCGGGCAAGATTCCACCGCGTATCACCGAGTGGGCCCAAAAATACAGCGCGCTGGTTGTTGTCTAAACCATGCACAACATATCCTTGGTGCTGAAAGAAGGTGCACACTTCAGAGCCTATGAGCCCGGCAGAGCCAGTAACAAGAATCTGCTTGTGTTTCATTCTATAACCTTACGGGTTAGCACTTTGTACCAGTGTTGACATTCTAGCCCATACATCTTTTAAGGTGATTGTCCGGTTGTAGAACAGCTTACCATGCTGATTATCGAAGTCGAGGGTGAACAGGTACCTCAAATGAGGTTGGTCGCAACCCGGTTGCCTCCAAAGCCAACTTTCGGCTGAAGGTATAGCGCCCGGAGCTTTGTAGGCGTTCCACGTATTCCCGACCGGGAAGATTTACCTGTAGTTGGTTGTTTTTCGATTAACTATTCCCGCTCGGTAACATTTCGTCTTGACACGTCGATTATATTGGATAATGTTACCGCTCGGTAACATGAAAATTGACCATCCAATCCAGTTTGGCCGTCTTGTGCGCAATGAGCGCAAACGCTTAAAGGTCACCCAGCGTGACTTGGCGATGGCATCTGGCACGGGGATGCGATTTGTCATCGATCTCGAAAAAGGGAAAGCCACCTGTCAGATCGGCAAGGCTTTTCAGGTGTTGCGAAATCTGGGGCTGAAGATTCAGATCGAGAATTCATGAGCAGATTGATCGTCTATCTTAACGGGAAGAACGTCGGGATCTTGGAAGATGACGACGGTCGCCTCCAGTTCCGTTATAGTCCGGAATGGCTCGCCGTTAAAGACGCCTACCCCTTATCCAAGACGCTCCCGCTCCAGAAGGAATCGTTTGAAAAGCAGACCCGGCCATTTTTTGCCGGGATCCTGCCAGAGTCAGAACCACGGCGTAAGATAGCCGCGATACTGGGCATCAGTTCCGGCAACGATTTCGCCATGTTGGAGCGAATCGGAGGTGAGTGTGCGGGAGCGGTTAGTCTGTTACCCGAGGATGCTCCGCCCCCGTCTCCGACCGAAAATCGTCTGCGTCGGCTGAGTCCCCGAGAACTGACAGACATCATTGCTGAATTGCCGCGGCGCCCCTTACTCGCAGGGGAAAAAGATTTGCGGTTGTCGCTGGCTGGGGCGCAAGACAAACTGCCCGTCCGATTGGACGCGGAGGGGATCGCCCTGCCGCTGGGCAACACCCCGAGTTCACACATCATCAAACCCGAGCCGCAACGTTTCCCCGGTCTGACAGCGAACGAGACCTTTTGCATGCGTCTTGCGCGCGCCACTGGACTCAACGTTCCGGATGTGGAGATGCAGCGGGCTGGTGATACTCCTTACCTAATCGTGAAGCGCTATGATCGCTCCGTTCGACCGGACGGTACGATCGAACGAATTCATCAGGAGGATTTTTGCCAAGCGCTCGGGTTCCCACCGGAGCGGAAGTATCAGCAGGAAGGTGGGCCGATGGTGCGCGATTGTTTTTCACTGTTGCGGGAATGGTCATCGACACCAGTGCTCGATATCCGCGAATTTGTCGATGGACTTGTTTTTAATATCCTCGTTGGGAACGCCGATGCGCACGGCAAGAATTTCTCCATGCTTTACCAGAACGGTGCCCGGAGGTTGGCTCCGTTTTATGACATCGTTTGCACACTGGCGTGGCCAGAGCTTTCAGGGACTCCGGCGATGAAACTCGGAAATGCTCGGTCGATCAACGACATGACCCTGACTCAATTTCAACGCATGGCCGAGGAAAGCCAACTGGGGTGGCCGTTGGTGCGCGAACGTATCGCCAAACTGAGCCAACGAATCCGCGATGTCCTCGATAGCCATTCGCTGGATTCGGCGGTCGGTGATGAGATGGTCAGTAAAGTGGCGAAAATGATAACCGGCCGCACTGACAAGATGCTCAACCAGGTCAAATAACTTCGAGTGAATCCAATGAGCCATTGCTTCGTGGCGGCCTTCTTCGCACTTTGGCCCACGCTGCCGGGGTAATCACAGTAGCTTCTTAGTCGGAGCTCACGTCACTTTCACTCATGGTGTACTAGGTGACAATTCAACTCCGCATTGCTGTATTGACACTCGTCAAGACTTGCGACATATTTTGTCTGCCATGGGAACTGTAGCTGAAATCGTTAAGTTGGAACCGCAAGGAATGTTGCCCGCGCGCGACGTGGGCCGATTCCTTGAGAGCCTCATCAAACTGAGCGGTGTCACCGAGAAAGCTCTCGCTCAGGCCGTGGCGATGTCGGAATCGCAACTGAACCGGATGCTTTCCAAGCGAACCGGTTCGGTCAAGGGACAGACGATCCAACCGCTCAAGCGCATTGCGGTCTTGGTTGAGGAAGCGCGCAAGACGTTGACTGGCGAAGGAGCCAAGGAGTGGTTGACCACTCCTAATCCATATTTGGACGACGTGCCACCCATCCAACACCTGCGCTCGGAAAAGGAGTTGGAGAAGGCGCTCGACGTGCTTGCCGCAATCCGCCACGGATTCCCGGCGTGAATCTGTCCGCGCTAAATGATCTCTTGCCGGGCGCGGCCCCGCCAGCCGAACATTACTTCCGACTGGTCGGTGCAGAGTATGCCTCGCAAATGGACGAAATCGCCCAGACCGTTCTGCGCGCCTGGCGCTACAATCCGCGCGGTGAATTCGGGGTCCTGTATCTGTCATCAAGTCCTGAATGCGCCTACCGTGAGAAGCTCAAACAGGTGTTCGGCAAGAAAGGGCATCTGAAACCGCAAGTCGTTGGGCGGTTCAGCGTCAACCTTTCCAAGTGTCTGCATCTGACGAATCCCGACTGTCTGGCAACACTGGCCGTCACCCGCGAACAACTGATTGATCCAACAGACTTTTCTGTCACGCAGGGCATCGCCCGTGAGGCACGGCGGATCGGATTCGAAGCGATCCTTGCGCCAGCGGCCATCGGAGAAGACTGTCACTCGCTGGTCGTGTTCAAGGACAAGCTGTCGCCCCCCGCCAGTTGCATTTGCGAAACCGCATCGATTCGTCCCTATCCGTGATCCGCAACATGAATACTTGTCCTTCGAACCAGATGCCGCACCAAAGCGTTTCCCGGCATGTCCCGACGCATTGAGATCGTTCGAGAAGACCTATACTTTCCGCGCAAAGGCGGTCGGCTAAATTCTCAACCGTGCCTGGCTCGGATTGCCCGGTGCCGCCGGCGTGTTTTACGGTTTGATTTCTTTTTCGCCTTTTTCAGTGCGGTTTTTGGTGCCGAGCGGATGATGGTCAGGATCGCGTCACGCAGCGGCAGCGAGAGGCCGGACCAGCAGGCGATGACCTCTTTTAACCCGACTTCCGCTACTCGACTCGGTTTTGATTTTTTTTGCGAGAGTGTTCTGCGGATTTGCTGAGGATTTCGTCAGCGGTACTTGCGAAACGGCGTGTAGTGGCG
>Ga0209083_1000427_pt1 | contig 62819 bp, 85 predicted proteins | sample AM7aDNAmetaG_FD_184132 | JGI IMG/M metagenome (GOLD analysis project Ga0209083, IMG submission 184132) | Freshwater microbial communities from Finland to study Microbial Dark Matter (Phase II) - AM7a DNA metaG (SPAdes) (version 3) | ecosystem: Environmental > Aquatic > Freshwater > Lake ... | reverse complement strand
TTTTTCTGTTGCACTTGGCATGCTTCTTGCATACACGTCAGTTTTGTAAAACTTACAACAGTAAATTGTAAAGATTACACTTGTACTCAAGTCTTGATAGTTTACTATCAGCATTAGCTAGTTTGCACAAGTAAAATGATTAGTAAATCATTATACTTACTTTCGCAAGTGTAGTTACAGCTTTAGTTTGACACTACTGTATACTATGTACTATACTTATATACTATAGTGTGTAGTAGTATGTAGTATAAAAGTTTATACTAGTATACTAGCAGAAGTTTATAGTTTACGTCGTGGTTACGTCGGGCAATACAAAGTAAGCAGCTTTTATATGCATATATGTAGCTTACAATTACAGCTAACAATTAAAGTTTTTATATAGTGTAAAAGTTAGGGCGAGTTCCTGACTACAGATATCAATGGAATAATTATATATATAAAAATTACAAATCTTTGATACTACAAGCTTTTATTTTTAGTGAAAATAGTTAAAAATAACTATATACAAAAAAGCGTCGACGTTGACTAAGTACACAGCCTCTATACTGTTTATAAATTGTACTTTGGTATAGTGTAGATAAGCTTGGTTCTTTGAAAATTGAATATCTTGTATGTAGCGTAAAGCGGTAATTCGCAGCTCGCAAGATAGCAAGTAAAGAGGTAAAAAAGTTATGAGTAAAACAAAATTGTTTACAGAAAAAGACGTACAAGAAATGATTAGCAAGGCACTAGGTACAGTAACAGCACCATCAGCAACGGTAAAGCCAATAATCGAGCTTAGAAAAACAGGGTACATCACTATAGGGGTACACGGCGACAAATACCCGCTTAATTTAAGTCCTTCACAAGCTACAGTATTACTACAGCATAGTGACTACATACTAGCTACAGTAAAAAAATTAGCTGTAGACGCTAAAAACATTAGAGCTGAGTACGTCGCTAGTCCTGAGTACATCAAGGCTAAAACTGATAAGTATACAGCAAGACTAACAGCTAAAAGGTTTTAGTTATGAGTAAGTACATAATTAGATACTGTAGTAAGTGTAAAGGAAAAAAGTATTGTACTAGTAAAGTCAAGGCACAATGCATAAAAGCAAAGCTAGTAAAGTAAAGGACTAAAGGACTAAGCTAACTAACCCCTGTTATTAAGTTAACAGGGGTTTTTTATTATCTAAAATAGTATAGTAGTATGTTAGTACAGCGTCTATATAACTATAGTAGCATAGTACTATAGCGACGTAGTTATATAATAGTGTAGTAACATAATAGGGTAATAGGCTAGTGTTAAACTGCCCCCCCTACCTGATATACCACCTATAGGGAAATGGCAATGCACACACTTACTTTTAGCCACCAACATACCCTAGTTAAGCTAAGTACTTGATATTATTAGCAGCACATATGGAGCATCAGCTAAGTATGCGGTATTATTGGATTGCACCACTTAGTACATAACTTATCACACAATTGACGTATAACACACGTTAGTGTTTACCCATAGTTAGGTATACCTTGAGCTATTTACTGCTCAATTTACCCCCTTTCTGTGCGTTTAAACACTATATTGGGAATATGTCATCATCATCAGCAGCTATTATGAAACCCATACATAGTATTACTAGGTATACTAGAGGCATGATTTAGTACTCTTACGCTTAGTTGTAGGTAACACTTCTCTGCTGCCTATGTGTTTATCTATTCTACATAGCAACTGGAAGTCCTTTTTACTCCATGTAGCCTTACTTGTTAACTTTCTGTACATCTGATACAGGTCATTTACTGGATATTTCGTTAGATTTTCCATTTATTTCCTCCTGTTTAGTTAAGTTTATGATGAAATCATTGTGCTTTAGTATAGTTTCCTGATTTATTAGGAAGCCTTTAGCTGATTTATATTTGTTATCTATCACTGTATACCTACCTGATTGATGAAGTCGCTGTAGATTTCGCTTACTGAAGGCATACATGATGTCTTCGTTACCCATAATCCATAGCCATGTATTATCACTACGGTAGATACCACTGGGTTTACCACCTGATTCCACTTCAATAAATAGATTGCCTGTTCTAGAAGTGATACGGTCATACTTTACCTCTATCCCTTGTTTACTTTCCCCTATGTTTAACTGTTCATGCCTTGTTTGATAGTAGTCTAAGTGTATAGAATACTTATTTTCTAGTACTTTTCTAACGAAGTCTTGGTATTCTTCACCAGCTTTTAAGTCCGTTAGAAATGATTGCTTTATTTACTCACCCCTAATTTACTTATTTTATTACTGATGTGCTCACAGTAACATAATATACATACTTGTAGAATCATTATAATCGCTTTCCACATATCATACCTCCGCATTCTCGTTGTAAATTGTCCATTGTATCTTACCTTCTACTACTCCTACACACTTAGTTGTTACTATGTGTCTAGTATCCTTACCATGTTTAGCACTCCAAGCTAACCAGTTTAGTACTGTATAGACACTTTCTATGCTTACAGTGTCCCCATCTAACTTAAAAACTGATGAAAGTAGATGTTATCAAGTGTTTTAGGTAAAGGTACCCCTGTGCTACTTACTAGTTGAATGTTCATAGGTACCTCCTATAGAAATGTTTGTACTCAAATATTTTCATAGTGGTAATTCCAACTGTTCTTCTTCAGCTTCAATAGCATTTATCATCATCTCACTGTTTTCTTCACTTAAGTTTAGTGCAGCAACTATCTTCCATATCTGCTGTATAGTTATATTTTTTAGTGTTAGTGTCATACTCCCCTCCTAATTGTTCGTAACTTAGTTTTCTTTATGTGCTTCTTTAACTCATTGATAATATTAGTAACTACTCTCTTACTACTCCCTTCACCTTCACAAGTATAACAGTCTATACTGACATAACTGTGTTCAGGGTAGGTGTGATATCCTAAGTGGGAGGCGCTTAGGATATACACCGCAGTAACTCCGTATGGATTGAAGTTATATTTTAACTTGTTCATTACTTTACAGTTTGAGGTTGCTATAGCTTTATTAACTGCACCTTCTATAAACTTATCAAAGGTTTTAATAGGCCCTGAGTGCAACCATATATCACAAATTGTTAACTCTCCCTTAGTAGTCATTTATGGTACTCCATGAATGCCTTAGTAGTCATTTATACCTCTATCATTAGAAATAGCGCTTTCATCACTGGGCCATTTAGATTTTTAGGTAGGCTTGCTTTTGTAATAGAGTGTACTTCAAAGTCGTACTCATTCTCTAGCTTCTCTTGAAACTCATTCTCTAGCTTTTCAGTTTCAGCTATAACACTAGCATACTTCTTTTCTAACTCTAGTACTTCAGTTTTTTTATTAGCTACATCTAGCGGAGTATTCCCTTGATGTTGCTGATACTTCTGCTCTATTCTCTGATTCTCCATACTAAACTGCATAAACTCTTTACTAGGTTTATACTGATAGTTCCTGATGTCTCTCATAAGCATTCGTCTAGTGTGCTCCATAGCATAAGTTAAGTCTGTGTCCTGTACCTGTGATGTCTGAGGACTATCTAGCCCTCTCATCATTTGCATTGCGTCTCCTAATGTCATTTTAATTTTCATAAGTAATCTCCTTTGTTTTTATTTAGCCAAATAATATTTCTTCTATCTGCCTAGCGTTATTTAGTAACATTTCTACTCCATCTCTATTCATTCCTGCATTACGCATTATCGTTGGCTGTGCTACTGGTGCATTACCTATTGGTTTTTCTACTGATGCTCCTGCAAGTTTGTCTATTATTCTTTGTAGACAATTAATTGTATCAACTATTAATCCAGCAGTACTGTCTAGTGTACTCTCTAAGCAAGGCTTTGCTGATGGACAACATGCCGTAGCTTCTCCTAAATATCCCATAAATAATTCCTCCTTAAAATTTTATTTTAAACTCTTCTAGTAACCAAGTATCCCTTGTCTCTGCTCCTATGTTTGTTACCTTACTGCTGTATATATCAACTGTGTTTCTAATCCTCTTGTGAGTTAAGTCTTGTATAACATAAGTACCTAGTTTATCAACTATTATTTTTTTACCAAACGTATAACCTTTCTCATACAAGTCTCTACTAACAGCTACATGCCCTTCTTCAACCTTAAGTCCTGATGATGTCTTACCTCCTCTTGGAGTGTACTTAGACAGAGCATGAGGCAAGTAATAAGTAACACGAATTGCAGCGGGTATCTTTTTAGTAATTGTAACAGTAATTCCATTGTGTCTAATTACTCCTATTTGTATTATAAGTCCTATAAATAACAGCAACAGTATCCAATCTCTACAATCCACCTTCGTTGTTAAAGCTTTCATTAAGTCTCCTTGCAACATCCTTTGCTATATCTTCAACATTAACTTCAGGATGTTTAGTTTTAATTTCTGCTAGCACTAACTGAGTTATCATAGTTTCAGCTTGGATATTTTTATACTCAATATTCATCTTTTCTAAGTAACAGTCTAAGTCCCATTTGTTGCCATTGATAGATACAACTTGAGTCTTAGCAAACCTAGTATGAGTCTTTCCACACGCACATTTAAAAGTCAGTGACATTATTTACTCCTATTTAGAATGCAGCTTTTGTACCAGCAACCTTAGCTGCAGGTGTATCAAGGGACACTTCTTTTACATCAACGTAAGTTTCGTAAATCTTGTTACCAGTTGTATCTAGCACATACTGTTTAGACTTATCTTTTTTAGGGCTAGATTTAATAGCGCCTAAAACTTTCAGCTTAGTGTCAGTTCCTTTACCTTGAGGCAAATCCTTTAGCATGTCTGTCATATCTCCACTTGCTCTACAACCAATAAACTCACTTGTTGGCTGTCCTTCTCTGTCTACTCCACTTTCTACCGCTACTGTGAAGAACGCCCACTTTCTGCCCTTAGTTTCTCCAACGTACGCTCTCCAAAGCTTTCCACCTAATTTTACTTCATTCATTGTTTCAATCCCTCCTATGGTTTTGATTCTAGCCACAGTATAACATACTTCTAAAACCTTGTCAAGGGCATCTTTTCATATCTCAAAATACTCTATATAAATATATATAGTATATATTAGTATTATATATATAATATATTAGATATATATATATATATATCTTGTATTAAATATAAGTACGAATATAGATATAGATGGTACTCCATATATATCTATATGAGTACTTAAGAATACAGTACTTATCTTCAGCTAATAGATAGAGTTGATACTAATAGATGTATATGTATCTAAACAAGCGTAATGTATATACAGTATAATATATAGTATATTATATAATAGTATAGTAATATTATATACTTAGTATTATATATAGTATTAGTAGAGGCCAAAATGTTAGAAACAAGTATATGTGTAGGAGATTATTAATTGGAATCAAAGATTAAAGTAATACCTAAATTATCTGAACTTGCTGCTGGCGAATCAATACGTGATTTTAATATACGTAAAGCAAGTGAACTACATGAAAAGTTGTTTGGTCAAAGATATAGCAATTTAAATGATGGCTCTATCTTCGTTCCAACATATGGCATGCTTGTATTAAAGCGTGCATTTTATACAAACGGTGGAAAGAGTGTTAAGGCTTATAGCGTAGATGAATACGCAAAGCTTCTGGATATTCCAGAGCAAGAAATAACTAAGCTGATTGACACTACTCCACAGTTTTTCATCTTCTTACACGAGGAAAGAAGTGTAACAGAAGAAATAGATATGCTAGTAACAGTAGCAGCTAGAAGGCTACTTAATTCTGTCCAGGGTGCTTCGGTTCGTGACCAGGCACAAGCACTTGGTGCTTTGTCTAAGTTCTCAAGTTTAGTAAGCCCTGATAAAATAGATGAGGATAGCTTTGGTAAACTTATTGATGGTATTCAAACACCAGAAGAAGTAACAGAAATTTTAGCATCCTATGGCTTTCAAAAGAAACCAGATGAAAAATCAAACGTAGATAACATACCAACTATCACAGAATTACTTGGTGAGGATGATGATAATATATAAAATTACAAATCTAATTAATGACAAAATATACATAGGACAAGATATTAGAAATAATCCTAATTACTTTGGAAGTGGAAAGTTAATAAAAAAAGCAGTTAAAAAATATGGTAAGGAAAACTTTAGAAAAGATATAATAGAATACTGTACATCAATAGAGAATATGAATGAAAGAGAAGTATATTGGATAGATTGTTTTAATAGTACAGATAGAAAAAATATAGGATACAATATTTTAGAAGGAGGTAATAAGCCTCCAGTACATTTTGGTAAAAGACCAGAGTGGTTTTGTAAAAAAATATCAGAGTCAAAAAAAGGTAGACCAAATGGGTTGCTTGGAAAACCAGGACAAAGAACTGGACAAAAACAATCTAAAGAAGAAATAGAAAAAAGAAGAATAAAAAATACTGGTAAAAAAAGAACAGAAGAGTTTAGAAAATTAATGTCTGATAAGCATAAGGGAAAGAAACAATCAGATGAAGCCAGATTAAAAATGAGTATAGCTAAACAAAATATGTCAGAAGAAACAAAGAAAAAAATAGGACTAGCTAGTATTGGTAGAAAAATATCTGAAGAAACAAGAAAAAGATTAATTGATTCTCAAATAAAAAGAAGGCAAAGAGAAAAGGATGTTTTAAATGTTTAGTAATATATTTGATACAAGAAAATTTGCATTAATTGATGTAGGTCATTCACAAATTTCTATGGGAGCATTTTGTCACGGATATGATATGTTCGAATGGGAATACTGCAATAAACTCGCAACAGAAATACTTAGACAGTATAACAATGGTAAGTATGTAACTAAGAAAGATGAAATAAATTTAACTGAATTATTTAAATTAGAAGTAACTAATCGTGGTACTGCTAAAGATAGTTACTTTAAACAACCTAAACTTATTAATTCTAGTAAATCAGATATACTAATAAGTTTACATGCTAATGCTTTTAACGAAAAAATTAGTGGTACAGAAACACTCTACAAGGAACATTCTCCTCAGTCAAAGTCTCTTGCATACTTGCTACAAAATAATATAGTAATTGTTATGGGGCTTCATGATAGAGGACTTATAGAGTTACATAAAGATGACAGAGGTGGATGTTTTTTAAATCAGCTTAATATGCCAGCAGTAATTACTGAGGCTTTTTATATGGACAACGATGATGATGTTAAACTTGCCATTAGTAAACTTAGTAGTCTTGCTGATGCTTATTTAAAAAGTATACTACAATACTTTGGATTTACACTTGGAGAGTGTGTTAGTATATGAAAATATTTAAATCACTAACTGGAAAATTTCATGTGCTAAGTGATTTAGGTAAAAAGCTAGGAGAGTTTTCTACAATACCATCAGCACAAAGTTTTATAAAAGATTATAGTGGTATGAAAAAATATAGTAACGAAGTAAATAAGTTAGGTTCTATCCCTGCAATGAAATTGCTGAGAACAAGAATCAACAAAAGTTAGAAAGGGGGAAATTAAAAATGTTAAGGAAATCAAATGATAGATAGTACTTATTGCATATATAGACATATTAGATTAGATAAAAACACTCCTTTCTATGTTGGTAAGGGGCATACTAAAAGAGCTAATGAAAAGAGTAATAGAACAAAGTATTGGACTAATATATCAAGTAAAGGATATGAAGTAGAAATAATAGTAGAAGGACTTACTGAAGAAGAAGCTTTTAAAAAAGAGATAGAATTTATAAAACTATATAAAGACTTAGGATATTGTGAAGCTAATTTTAGTACTGGAGGAGAAGGAGCATCTGGGGTTATTCATACAGCAGAAACTAGAAAGAAGATGAGTGAAGATAAAATAAGAAGGGGAGTAATCCCACCAAATAGAAAAGGAATAAAATTAAGTAAAGAGCATTGTGAGAAGATAGGGAATATACATAGAGGGATGAAACACTCAGAAGAAGTAAAAAAGAAAATAAGTGATGCATTAAAAGGAAGAAAACAATCAAAAGAGTGGATAGAAAATGCAGCAGCAACTAGAAGAGGAAAACCTCGTTCTGAAGAAACAAAAAGAAAAATTAGTGAGACTGAAAAAATAACTAAGAACTCTATTGGTTTTACCAATAGTTTTAAAAGGGGGATAGAATTATGCTAATGGGGATTCAGGGTAAAAGAAAAGCTCCAACGAGAGCAAGTGAAGAGATTACAAGTAGTGGTTTAAGAGTAATACTTAAAGCAGCAATAATTAAAATAGATGCTGCTGTAGGTTTATTTACAAAGTATTATTTTAATGATGCAGAAAATTTTAGTAACTTACACCCAAAAAATATAGTTACTATGTCAGGAAACAATAATACAGAAAATGATGGGGACTTTGAAATATATGAAGTAAGTGATACTCCTGGAAGTAAATATCTAATAGTTTATAATTCTATAGGAATAGCAGATGCAGCAACAGCAGTAACAGCTTTTTGTACTTACATACTTAGAAAAAATTTAATAGATACTAATTCAATTAGCATGAGTGGACTTGTACCTGAACCAAAGGATGCAGTAGAATGTTCATATGATATTAGTGGTAACTTAACTCAAGCAGTATTTTACAAGGGCGGGCTTAACGGAACAAAAATATGTGAGATAAATTTAACTTATGATATATCAGGAAATATGCTTACAGTAGAGAGGGTATAAACATGGGAATGAAAGTAGCTTATAATCCTCTTGCAGATAGTTTTGATTTTACAGGACAAAATAGTGGTGGTGGGACTTTAGGTTATCCAGTAAACTACGTTGGTATATCTAATCTTGTTCTTCCAGCGACTGGAGCACCTGTTGTAATAGACGGCGGTACTTTAACAAATAATGAATATGTTTTATTCCCAAGTCTAACAGTAACTGCAAATCGTGGTGTTTATAGAGCCACGGTTGTAGCAGGAAACGTAACTGCGTGGACTAGAATTGTATATAACCCAAGTGCATCACCAACTGGCGAAAGCATAATGGGTGATACTATTTATATAACAGAAGGAACGGTATATACAAACTATACGTTTACTTGTACTGATAGTGTACCTTTGGCAATTTGGTTAGGACGTGCAGTACATTATCCTAATCTTAAAAACGAGATTTGGATTAACTCTAGTGTTCAAGAACAAATTGGTATTCAGTATAAAAATTATGCAAATGCTAGGGCGTATATTGCAACTCAAACACCAACGTCAACAAACAGGTGGGTTATTAAATGCTCACAAGAAATAGGAACTGGAGTTGGTGGTACAGGCGACGCAAGTTGCGTACTTGACCCTTATGTTTATATAGACCTTAATACTTCTGGTATAATCACAGTTCATGTAACTTGCTCTGGTGGGTTTACAGGTGACGTTTATGAATATATGGTAGTCAACGGCGAAATTACTGATTTAAGAACTTCATCTATATTTATTAAGAACTTCAAAGTAAGTGGAGCAAATCTACCAAATGGTGCGGTAATGATTACCGATAGCGTAACATTCTACGATGGCGATTTCACTGGTACTAATGGTGGAACAAGTCCAACAGATACACCAACAATAGAGTTTATACTCGGTGGAATTATTGCTGGTGGGCATTTTAAGGACGTATCAATACAGGGTGGACAACTTGTTGGACAATTAAGCGGAACACCTCAAATATCTATTGATAGTAGTGCGACAGGTTCGGCAACTTTATATGATACATCTTGGAGTTCACAAGACCCTGAAATGGCTTTAATGTTCAAAGCTGGAAACTATATGTTAAGGAACTGTATTGGATTTAATGCAACAATTCCAACAGGACAATCACAGGCATCACGATTATTCACCTCTGCTCTTTTAATGGGGGGAATGATACCTTACTTTACACTTGCAACAAATGGATATTGGCAGATTAACGGTGGTGTAGTACAGATATATGGACCTAACTTTGCCGCCCTTTATTCAAATGGTGTTAAACACGTTCGGGTAACTGGAACTGGAGCACCGTGGACAACGGTTTATGCTGGAGTTCTAACACTCTCTGGTGGCGGAGCTGATGGTCACGGACAGTATTTTATAGCAACAGCTTATGATACAGGTGGTGCTTATACGGCAGACGTAAACGGGATAGTTGATAGATATGTTTATAGAAGTACAGGTTATGAACAGAGTACAGTACCAGGTGGTATAGTAGCAACGACAACTGGCAGATTATATGTTGATGCTGTAATTGGTTATGTTGATGTTGGTAAATGTATAGCAATACAAGCTCCCGCTGGAGCACCAAGTTATTTCACAAACAGTTTTGTAATTACTAAAATGGGATTTGACCCTACTTGGGGACATTACATTGAGTTTGTAACTTCAACTTCTGCCGCTGTTCATTATGCAGCAGACACAACAGGATTAGTAACAGACACAACTTATTCTGTATTTGCTGATTATAGTTCAAATGTTTATATAGCAGCTTGTCCAAATATCGGTAATGTATATAAACACGCTGGAGCTAATATCTACGATACTGGAGTATATTGTAATGATGTATATGGAATAGCATCAAGTTATGATAGTAATAATGAGATACGAGAACTTGCAAAAGAAGATAACGTAATGAGCGGTCAGACAATAGGAGCTGGTGTTGGTAGTTTTGAAGGTGTTGCACTTTCAAGTATAAATACTTGGGAAACTCCAGACCCTACAAAGGGTGAAAAAAGATTTCAAATAATGGGGCTTTCGCTTGCTCCAAGTGGAACTAAGAGAAAAGTATTACTTCGTGGAAAATATCCTTACACTGGAATAATTGGTGATGGAGCTATTTATTTTGATGCTAGTTGTCAATTAACAGCAACACTTACAATTCTACAAGCTGGATATGTTTTTACAGATGCTAATAGTAAAAAATGGATTTTCTTAAACATAGAAAATGATACTCAATATGGTAGTACACTAATTGGTATATCCCCTGCTAAAATTGCAGCACCTAAGATATATCATGGTACGACAGACCCTCTGGTTACTGATGATGATAGTGGAACCAACGTCCTTGTTGGGTTAGCTTTTTTCAAAGGTGCGTTATATAACAATGATGCAAGTGGCGTGTTATGGAAATGCAAAGACCCTGCAACTGGAGCGGCAGTGTGGGAAGCGTTTGCAACCGCAGTTCCTGCACCATATCCTATTCAGATGAATTATTATTTTATGGGTATATCAAGTCCGTTACACCCAGAGGAGTTTACTCTCCCTGCTGTAACAGGTATGCCAATACACGAATACCATATCACTTGTAAGAACGCTGGAACTCGTTGTTCAGTAAGGACAAATAACATACTTAATAAGTTTATATTCCCAAGTGGGGAATATATTGTCAATACAACAGAGTACGTTTTCAAACAAGAAGGTACGGTAATATTTAGGGACGACGGAACGAATTGGTACGTTGACGAAAGCCAATTAAAATCTGGTGGACGTTTAAGGATACACGATAATTTTATAAATGTATTTAATCCGTCTTGGGTTGCTGACGCTGGAAACCAAGTTGCAGCAGTAAGTTACGAACCATTATATGGAATTAAACTTACAACACTTGCAACTTTAGGTGATACGGTACTTTATACTTTTGGTGGACACGGATTTGATTACGTTGGTGCAGGTCGTCCAAGTATGGATATGAAATTATCTATCTACGGTGGCGTAACAAATAAAACTGATTTTGAGTTTGGATTAAAGAACTTTGCAACAGGCGATTACATAAAGTTCATCAATGAAATTGGCGACAGTTACTATAAGTTTATGGCAAGCGAAAGTGCAAACGTTGAAACGCTACCTACTAACGAGGCTGTCAGTGTAGGTACAATGAAACGGTTTGGTTTTTATTGTTATCCATTTATGACTTTACCTAACGTAACTTCTATAACTGGCGACGGAACAACAGCAACTATCGTTTTTGCAGCAACACAGTATTTGAAAGATGGCGATTACATAACTTTAACTGGTTGGACTGGTGGTACTGGTACTTGGGACGGCGACTATAAAGTAACTGTTACTGCTCCAAATGAAGTAACAATACTTTGTACTGGAAACGGTACTGCAACTGGTGGTTTAATAACAACTAATGGCGTGTTCTGTGAGTGCTTTATTGACGGAGTAAGTAAAGGAAGGCTAACACTTAATGTACCTCACGGTTCTTTGTTAGAACCATATTTCCAAGTTAAGGGTGCAGATGTTGGCAATACGTTACCAGGTGCAGTAGTATTAAGACTTGGGGACGTAGAACAGGAACAAAGATGATAAAGTATACTTATACAGACGAAGGTATGGTGCTTCCTATTAAAATACAAGAAGCACTTGGCGATACTCAAATATGGTATACTTCTGTTGAGAACTGGACACAGTTTAAAACTAGAACAGCTTTTGAAACAAAGTACGCAACTAGAATGATGCAAATTATTATAGACGGCGACGAAGGATATATTGACGCTGGCGTTCATACTAATTGGCAAAACGCTTATTTTATAGGTGGTAGGAAAGCTGGCTCAACTGCTAAAAAACAGATAACAAGACAGACTGGAGCAACAGCAGACAACCTTCCATTTGGATTAAAAGACTGTACTTTGTATATTGGTGGTACCGGACAATTTATAGATAGCAGCACCGCTGGTGTTTGTAATCTTGAAAATGCTTATATAGATTTTGGTAATAGTGGAACTCCAACTACGCCAACAGTTATACTTAAAAGTGGTTATCAGATATTCCTTAATAAGTTTTCAGCGTTACAAAAGACAGCAAACGAAATGTTAGGGGTAGCAAATACTGGAAACTTATATTTAGCTATGGTTGACCAAAGCCAAGTCCATTCTAATCTTTTAACGGGTGCTGGTTCTTGGTCGGCTTATTATGATAGTAGCTCTACATATAATCTACAAACCCATATAGCCACACCAACTATAAATCAGATAAGTTTAGCAAGTAAAATTGATTATACAAATGCCAATGCACCAACAGTAATCAATGCCAAACAAGGATTAGACCAAGTATTAAATCAAACATATTTAGGTATTGGAATATCAGATACTTTTACAACGGTGGACGGCAAAACAGTTACAGTAACAAATGGTATTATAACAAGTATTGTATAGGAGTAAATTATGGAACGAGTTGAAATAAGCGACGTATTAAAACAGTCTAATCCAATAATGTTAATGCTTGCAAAAGAACGTGCTGCATTATTGGAGCACTATCAAAAGGAAAACATAATGTTAACAGAAATAAGAATTGATTTTAATGATAGCGACGGTGAGTGGAAAAAACACTATACTTATGTGATGGACGGAAAGGAAATAAAATCTGATAAAGTTTTAACAGTAGAAGAACTAAAACAATTAAAGTAGGAGTAGCTAATGAATAATGATAATTTTGGTGTTTGTCCAGCTCATAGTGGAGTAGCAGCACAGTATGCAAGTATAGACGCAAGACTAGCTAATATAGAAAAAAAAGTAGAGTGCATTCCTACGCTAGGTAAAATGACTAATGACCATCGTTCGTGGTTATCTTGGTTAACAGGGATATATGTAGTAACATTAGGGGCAGCAGTAAGATTTATGATTAAGGGAAATTTATAGAGTGGGCTAAGACACTATAACCTTAGTAATAAAAAATAGGAGTGTGAAAACACATGGCAAGAGGAAAAATTGGAAAGGATTTAGTAAGTTATCTTAACAACCTTTATCCTGATTTAGGTTTAGTAGGAAAGATTTTAAAAGAAGCACATCAAGGAAGAGCTACAGCTACAAGACGTATCTTAGATGCAGGTGCAGCAGGTACTGACTTAGCTTATGATGGATTGACAGGAGCAACTTCAGGTGCAGGAAGTGGTAATACACCAGTAGTATCAGATGGAACGTTCCTAATTGGTTTGAATGGAGCAGGAGCAGGATATTCTCAGATATCTGCTAATGATAATCTGGCATTTACAACAACAGATAAACCTTTTATAGAGGGCAGAGTTAAATTTACTCGTGGTGGCGCTCAAGCTACTAAAACATTCTTTGGCTTCTGTGCAGCTAAAGGAGTAGATTTACAAGCAACAGCTAAACACTGTGTATTTAAAATTAACGATACTGGGGCTGCACTATCTCTATTAATATGTACAAAAGACGGTGTAATAACTAATACTAACATAGCAACTAACTATACTATAGTTAATGATACTTATTATACATTTAAAATTGATGCATCTAATTTATCAGACGTTAAGTTTTATGTTAATAATGATTTGATACCTAATATTAGTATAGACATAAGTAATTATACTGGAGGATATCAACCAATATTCCAGCAAGAGAAGGGGGCTGTAGCGTCTACTGCGTCAAGTACCTCAACTTATTTCCGTGTTGAAAGTGATAGAAATTAATAGGAGATAATAAAATGTCAAGAGGAAAACTTAATAAAGATTTAGTAGGTTATCTTAATAATCTATATCCTTCTCTAGGATTGGTAGGTAAACTTATAAAAGAGGGGCACCAGAATAGAGCAACAGCAACTAGACGAATACTTGATGCAGGATTTGCAGGAAGTACTATAGCATATGACGGTTTATATGGTCATGCTACCGCTGTTACAGGCGTAGCACCTGCACTTCATGATGGATTTTGTACTTTTGGTTTAGACGGTAGTGGACAAGGACAATCTACTTTAGATACTAAAGATGAACTTATGTATTTAACTTTAGAAAAACCTTTTCTAGAAACTAAAGCTGGATATAAAAGAGGTAGTGCAACACCAACAGTAGAAATAGACGTACTAACATTTGACCTTGAAGCAACTCATGGTTCTTTTGTTGTTAGTTATAATGGTGTTGATAGTCCAGCTCCTGTGGCATACAATGCTAACTTAGCTACAGTTGCTGCTGGTATTAAAGCACAACTATTACTATTAGGACTTCCAGCAACAATTACAGTAGCACCAGTAGCTTTAACGTGGGTAGCAGGATTTACTGTTACATTTACAGGAGTATATGGTCCAGCAACACTTGGTATAGATTCAACTCTATTGCTTGATGTTATGAACGCAGCATTAACTCCTACTATAACACCAACACCACTAGGAACAACTATTGATGCAATGATGTATATAGGATTCTGTTCAGCTAACAACATAGATTTTGAAACAGCAACATTTTATTTAGGGTTTAAGATTTATGATGATGGTACCAACATACATTTATACATAGTATCAGAAGATGGAACAGTAACAAATTCAAATACACCAACTAATATTACAATATTAGAAGGGGTGTTATATACGTTTAAAATTGATATATCAGATTCATCTGATGTTAAGTTTTATGTAGATGGTAAAATGTGTGATTGTCCACGAATAGATTTTAGTAATTTAATTAGTGGGATACAACCATGTATGCAACTACAAAAACTAGCAGATGATTCAGATTCAGAAGCTGGTGCAACTTATTTTAGAGTAGAAAGTAATAGATAATATGTCTTTTAAAAACAGGAGGAACTTAATGATGATGAAAAAAGTATTTTTGGTAATGGCTTTTCTTGTGTCAACTTGTCTTATGGCATCAAGTATGGATGTTAAAGGCGGATTAACACATTTTGAAAGCGGAGACAACGGACTGAATGTAGCCCCTACATTGAACTACACTCTATACACGTCAGATAAAGGCGTTGTTAGAGGGTTTGATATAGGTATGGGTGCAGAATTTTCAATGGCAAAACCTGCTGATGAATTTTCATATAACCTATATGTAGGCCCACAGGGTAAAGTATTTCTACCTTACTCTTATTTGAAAGTTGGGTTTGGCTATAACTACTCACGTATTGCTTCTGTCAATGCAAATGATATGGCAGTAATGGGTGGGCTAGGTTTATTTTATCCAGTAGAAGGTGCCAAAGTTGGTGTTGATTTAACAGCCACTCAGTTACTTACGGGTTCAAAAGCTTGGATGGTTTCTGTTGGCCCAATGTTTACAGTAGGACTATAAAGAAGTAATGATACTAAACGAAAAAGATAGAAATGAAAAGATTTCAAGACTGTTTCAGAGATACTCTGAACTTAAATGTTTAGAATACTCTCCGTTTAGCTATCAGGAAAAAGCACACAGGGCAACTGAGCAATTAGTTTTTGTTCAGTTGCCTAACCGTGTAGGTAAATCTCACTGTGCAGTTAGAGAAGCAATCTTTTGGTTTAGAGGAGTACATCCTTATAAGACATTAACTAAAACAACTGGATTAACAATTTGGATAGTAAGTGAAACAATGAGTATGGCAGCACAAGCAATATATGAAAAGAAAATAAAGAATATGTTACCAGCAAAAGAGTATAGAGAAATTAAAGAGCAATCATTACTAGTAGGTATAGAGCACAAGCTAACAAAAAACAGAATAATGTTTAAAGCAATGGCAAAAGGTAGTAGCAGAGTACAGTCTGATACAGTTGACTTAGTTATTATAGACGAAATGCCACCAGACTTTAAAACGTTTACAGAATTACTAATGCGTGTTAAAGGAGCACATGGAATTAATGGAAAAGATGGTCAAGTATATATGACATTTACTCCATTAAAACTTGTTAAGAAAATAAAAGATTTTATTAATAATCCAGATGCACTCGTTAATATAATTAGAGCAACAGCATATGATTGTCCTATGTTTACTAAAGAAGAGATAGAAAGAGCAAAGAAAATATTCCCTGAGAGAGAGTTTAGAGTACGTTACTTAGGAGAATGGGCAAGTTATGAAGGTGCATTAGTACCATCATTTAATGAAGAGTGTATAGTAGAAGATTTTCATGTTCCTGAAAAGTGGAGAAAGATACTTATAGTTGACCCAGCATCATCAGGATTAGCTGGCTTAAGTATAATGGCAGAATCAGATATAGTTAATGAAGACAAAGAAACAGTATGGTATGTAGTAAAAGAAGCAATGATAGATAATATTGAACCAACAAGACTAGTAGATTACGCAGAAGAATTTGCTAGTGAATATAATATATGTGATAGATTTAGTGATGTACATGAGACATGGTTTACAAAAACTGCTCAAAGTAAGGGGCTAGAATATCATGGAGTAAAGAAAGTTAAGAACGAAGACATGGTAGTAGAATTAGATAATTCATTTGCAAAAGGAACTTTAAAAGTATTTAAGTCATGTGAAGATTGCCAGAATCAATTATTTGGTTATGTCAACAAAGAAGATAGTCAGAAGTTTGACCCTGTTCGTGGTGACTATCACGTACTTGATACAATTAAATATGGAAATATTATGAGAAATAGATTGTCTAGTAAAGAAGTAGAAACAACTAAACTAGGTGAACTATGGGAAGCAGTTACTTCTCAATTTTTGAAACCAAGACCAAATAGATTATTTACGGAGAGTATTTAATGCGTCCAATAGTATTTAATAAGGATAACATAAAACCTAAGTTAGAGAAACTTGTACAGGAGTTCAATACTCATATTGGATATCATCGTACTTATTGGCGTAGAAGTGAAGATGCTTATAGAAGTAATTTTTATCGTAAGTATGTAAATGAAATACTTAATAACAAGCGTTTAGAATTAACTAATCAATTTAGAGAGTGGTTAGTTGAAGCTGAGATGAATCATAGTTTTAGTTTTGTTCGTTTACTACACTCAACATTAATTAGTAATGAACCAGTAGTAACAGCAAGTCCTGCTAATAACTCACAGGAATCTCGTGATACAGCTACTGCTGCAGATAGTTTAATAAGATACGCAAAAGAAAAATATGGTGTAAAAGAAGCAGTAGATAATTTTATCTTGAGAACATTTTTATATGGAATGGGATGTATACGAGTAGATTGGAATGCTAACTTAGGCGAGATAGTTCAATATGATAAAACTAAAGAAGAGTTATTATTTACTGGAGATTCTCAGTTAAGAGTAATTGAGCCATATTGTTATTACTTATATAGTACATCAAATAACTTGATGGATGTATATGGGTATATGGAAAAGTTATATTATGATAAAGAAGAAGCTCAAGCTATGTGGCCTGAGTTTGCAGATATTATGCAAACAGCAGATGATGTGTATAATAATTATCCTACTAATTCTGACAAGAATAGTGCTAGACGTTTTGCAGATAAAGTAATAGTATGGGAATATATAGAAAAGTCTCGCCCACTTAATGCTAATCGTGGTAGACATATATTATTTTTAAATGACTATACAGTATTAGTATTAGAAGACAACCCTCATGAACATAAACAATTACCTATAGTATTACTACCAGATATAATTACACCTAATAAATTATTTCCAGTAAGTATAATGGAAATGTTAAACTCTCCTCAACGACAGATAAATGAGTTGTTTAGTAGAGTATTAGAAAATGTTAAGTTATATACTAAGATATTTATGTTAGTAGATAGAAATGCTAATCTTACTGATAATGCTTTAAATGATTTACCTACTATACCTATTACTTATACAGGTACTGAAGGTCGTCCTCCTATAGCAATGACACCTCCACAGATGCCAACATTTGTATTCCAAACGTATGATTATATGGTACAGATGATGCAGCATATAGCAGGAGTTAGAGATTTTAGTAGAGGAGTAATGGCTAAAGCTGTTAGTGGTTTTGCTGCTAACTTAATGGTAGAGTCAGATACTAAAGTACATATACAACTTCACGAAAGATATAAAGAAGCAGTTAAAGGAATATATGAATTACTACTTAGTGATATAAAACAGTATTGGAATGAAAAACGAACTATAAGTATACTTAATGAAGAAGACGAGATGGAAACAAAAGCATTTATGGGTGCGGATTTAAATAACGGATATGTAGTAAAAACAGATTTTGGTTCAACATTACCACTAGACCCAGCAGCTCGTAGACAAATGGTACAAGAGATTGGTACTATGGCTCAGCAATGGGGTATTAAGATGGATGGTAATAAATTCTTTGAATTACTTCGTTTAGGGGATGTAATGGGTACCTTTAATATAAGTGAGTCTGCTGCTAAAGTACAAAGAAAAGAAAAGTATATAATGCTACAAACAACAAAACCAGTTGACATAGATTATAATGCAGATGACCACCTAGCACATTATGTAGAATTATTTGGCTTCTTCCAGACTAACGAGTATGCTAATTTACAACCAGGAATAAAAGAAATATTAAAAGCGCATGCAGCTCAACACTTAATGGCTGATGCGTTTATAAAGAAAGGTGCTACTGAAGAACAGTTCAAAAGTGGACAACTTCCTCAGTCAGCACCACAAGAAGGAGCGCCTATGGCTACTCCTGATATGACAGGACAGAACGGGATGCAAGCACCGCAAGGGGTACCTGGCCCAGCGCAAGCTGCACCGACTGTATAGACAAAGTAAAGCCTATCCTTAACAGGATGGTAGGAGATTAAAATGATAGACGGAACAAGCGCACCAGTAACAGGTTCAGCACCAGTAAGCGGTGGAGAAGGAACTGGAAGTATAGGAGCGGTATCAGCACCTGCTTCTGGACAACCAGCATCTGGAGCATCCGCAGTAGGAGCAGCACCTGCAGCAGAACAGTTTACTATAACAGTAGACGGTAAACCAATGCAAGTGACAAAAGAAGACCTTATTGCTAGAGCACAAAAAGGAACGGCTGCCGAAAAGAGATTTGAGGAAGCCTCTAGGATGAGAAAAGAAGCTGAGACACACATTCAAGCAGTTAATGAACTCAAGGAGATTATAGGTAAGAAAGACTATAATCGTGCTAAGGACATTTTTGGAGAAGAATTTCTAACTGGACTTATCCCAAAAGGACAGCCTGGTGGAGCACCACAGTACTCTGAAGAAGACACTCGTACAGCAGAAGCTTTAGGGGTTGATGTACATACTTATGTAGAAGCTAAGATGAAGGCACAGGGATTTGATAATCCTATGGTAGCTAAGCAAACTGAAAAGATTGCTCAGCTAGAGCGTCAGTTATCACAAGTAGGTCAGTACATGCAATCAGTAAAAATTGAAAATGATGCACGAGTTATTGAAAATCAGTTTAGAAGTGTTGCAGAAAAGTTTCCAGATGTAGACCCTAACAGAGTACTTGATATAGTTGAAAGAGAGGGGCGCTCGGCTAAAGATTTTGAATCCATATTTAAAACACTAGATGGTATGGAGAAACAACGCATGGAAGAAAAGTTCACTAAATATGCTGAAGAGAAAAAGAAAAACTCTATGAGTAACTTTGGTGGAGTAAATTCTAGTGGTGTAGATAACTCACAATCTAGAGAAATGTTTAAAGGTAAAACTTTAAATGAACGAAAAGATATGTTAAAAAAATTAATGAATGAATAACAAACAAAACGGAGATAAATAAACATGGCTATACAAAACGTAGCGCTCTATTCAGATTATAAAGAAATTCTGAAAGTGCTTCAAGAGGGTACAGTTACCCAGCTTCTTCATGATGAAGAAAGCTTTTTTAAACTAATAACAGCAAAATTCAACAAGGCAGACATAGAAGGAAAGAAAATTATAATGGCAGCTAAGGACGTTCTAGGGCATCCAGCAGCAGCTTTTATAGCTTACAACGGGTCATTTGCATCACGTAGTAAAGCAAGATACGAGAACATAACAATCGAACCTAAGTATGTTACAGCCCATTTGGAAATGGACAGAACAGAAATGGAACTTGCTAAAACTGATAAGTCTAGATTTATAGACTTGTGGACAGATGAACTAGAAAGTAAGAACAAAGTAATAGCTCAGCAGCTATCAAGAACAGTATTTGGTTATGGTGATGGTGCTCTAGGTACATATGCTAGTGCAACTATAGACGTAGCTCCTACTCCTGATGAAGCAACTGTTACGTTGTCAACAGCAGCTACATCAAAAGGTAGTGTATACTGGTTCGAACCTGGTGACGAAATTAAGTGGGTTGACCCAGCAACTGGAACAGCTAGAGTAATTGGAAGCGCTGGTGGAACTAAAGCTACAATTAAAAGTGTAGATTTGGACGCTGGTACTTTTATTGCTTACTGTACAAACACAGCAGAAAATATCATAGCAACTAACATGGTAGTTAATGATATAATTATGCGTTATTCAATTACCTGGACAGGTTCCTCTACTGTTATCGACACAGCATCTGAGGAAATGGTAGGATTTGATGGTCTTATTGATGACACAACTACACAGACATTGTTTGGTATATCAAGAGCTACTACACCTTTGTTTAAGGGACAAGTAAAGAATTTACTAGGAGAAACATTAGGGATAAACAACCTTCATACTATCGCAAAGAAGATAGGTTTGCAGGGTGGAAAGCCTAAGATGATACTTTCTAGCTTCGATTCTTATATCAGACTTGCTGAACTTGGTCAGTCGCTAAGACACGTAATAACAGAACCTACTCTAGATATTACTCTAGGTATAGAGACTGTTAGATATGCTAGTCCAACTGGTGGAAGCATCCCTATAGTTAATTCACGTTATTGCCCAACGAATAGAATCTACATGATTGACCCTACAACTTTCGAGTTTAGAGGCCAGGAACCAGAGTTCGTTGAAGTAAACGGTGAGATAACAAGGTTGAAACCATCTAGTTCTGGTGGTTACGAAAATAAAGTAACAGGCGAATTATTCGGAATTATGGCTTTGATTGTAAAAAATCCTAGCAAGAATGGGAAGCTCACTAACTTCTCCAACACCGAGGTAGAATAAATAATTTAGTATGAAAGTAACTGGTAAAGAACATTTTAATTTTAAAGATTTATCTAATAAAAGATTTGGTAAACTATTAGTTACTGATGAATACAAAGGTATTTATAAATCACAACACGCATGGAAATGTATTTGTGATTGCGAAAACGAAACATGGGTGGTGGGAGCCTCTTTAACTAGAGGACTCACCACTTCATGTGGGTGTGTTAGAAAAGAAACAAATAAACAACGAGCACTAGATAATAGAGAAACCAGAGACGCAGAAGATATAACAATATATAATGTATATGCAGCAGTTAGAAAGAAAGCAGAAAATAGAAATTTAAATTTTGAATTAACTTTTGAACAATTTAAAGAGATAACAAGAAGAGATTGCACATATTGTGGAAAACCTGCAAGTGAGAGCAATTTTTTAAAAGATAAGTTAACAGATACACTAGTAAGATATAATGGTGTAGATAGAGCAAATAATAATGAAGGGTACACTTTAAGTAATTCTGTTCCATGTTGTAAAATGTGTAATTGGATGAAGATGAATTTAACAGTTGATGAATGGGTTACACATATGAAACAAATAATAAATTACTTAGAGAGTGAGGATAAATAAATGGCAAGATACATGCTTAGCCCTAATATGTTGATACGAAATATACGGGAACGAGAGCCAGTATGGTTCGTTGACATTTTTTATAACTGGAATCGAATCGACGCTCACAATCATTCTAATGAAAATGGAGTACAAATACCTACATCAGGTATTATGCCTGGAGCAATTACTAGCGCATTACTAGCACCAGGTGCAGTAACTTCAGTTGCATTAGGTGACATAAACTTAATTGGTTGTGATAGTCATAATTTAATTTTGCAAACAACTACCTCTGGTGATATTCAACTTAATCCTATTAGTAGAATAGTAAGAGTTAAGGGAGATGAATCTAACCTTGTAGGTACAAAATATTTATTGTTTGGTAGTGAAGGTACACCACCTAACGATACAACAGAAGTAGGCTTTAGATGTCTACCTTCTGGACAGATACAGATGAAAGAAGCCGTTGACCACTGGATAGACATACCAACTAGCTTTGGTGCTAATGATGAACTTAGTAATTTATCTTCAACAGCAGTTAATACTAATATTAATCCCGCTGCTGATTTACTACACTCACTGGGGGATGGTACTCATAGATGGCTTAATGGATACTTTGGAACAGTAAATGCTACTACAGTAAGTGCTACAACAGTTGGAGCAACTACAGTTAATGCTACAACAGTTAATGCAACTAACTTAAACTTTGGTACAGTACCAGCAACTCAAAGTATGTTTGAAACTGGCGACTATAAACATACAAGTAGAGCAACACTTTCCGCTGGTTGGATATGGGCCAGTGGTAGAACAATTGGAAATGTTGGAAGTGGTGCAACAGAACGAGCTAATGCTGATACATTGGCATTGTTTACTCATTATTTTGATTATCATACAGACGCAACTTTACCTTTATATACAAGTGCGGGTGTGCCAACAACAAGAGCAACTTATGCTAATGCTGCTGATGCTTTTGGTGGGACAAACCTTTGTAGGATAATGGTTCCTGATGTTAGAGATTTAACACTAGTTGGTAAGGGAGATATGGGCGGTACTGATAAAGGTCTTTTAACAGTTGCAGGTTGTGGAATAGATGGGCTAACCTTAGGGCAGGTTGTTGGAGCAGAAACACACGCTTTAACAAATGCACAGATAGCAGAACATTGGCATATAACTAATAATCACACACATCCGCTTAATACTTCATTTAGTGGAACAACTGGACAAACTGGTGGTGTGCCTACTGGTGGTAGTGGGACAATAACAACAGATGACCACGGGGGAACACCAGGATTGCAAGTTAATTTTGGTAATCCTGTATGGCAATATGAAGGACAACATGTTCATGACGGTGCATCATTTAGTGGAACAATTAGTGGAACATCAGGAGCTACACAACCAGATACCGCTTATAATCTAGCTAGTATAAATGGAACAGCACATCAAAATATGCAACCAACTTATATATGCAATATTATGATAAAACTTTAGTAGAGGAAATAAATGATAACAGTACAAAAAATGATAACTAAAGTTAGGAATAAATCTCAAGAGCTTAATAATAAGCAGATTACTGATGATAATATAATTGAGTTTTTAGACGACGGTTTAAGTGATGTTCTTTCTATTATAAATGTAAAGGATAAAAACTTTCTGTATAAAGAAACTGAACCACTAGATATAGTAACAGGACAAGCACAGTATGATATACCATTTAACTGTGCTGCAAATAGAATAAAGTTTATTAAAGCTATGGACTTTCCTGAATGGAAACGTTTAAGGGAAATGTCACTTAATGATGAGATACCTCTAATTAATATGGATATAGACTTTCCAGTATTCTATATTGTTAAGGGAGATAAACTTACTCTGTATCCTACACCCAACTTAAATGTTCCTGGTGCTAAAGATAGTAATGGTAATCCTACATCAGGGTTAGTAATGACTTATATAGAAAGACTTCCTAGACTAGATGCGTCATTAGGTGCTATAAAAAATATAGTAGATGGAAATAAATTATACTTTGACACACTAGAGATATATGATTCTAACGCTCAGATAAAGCTATATGCTAATGATTATATAAGTGTAACAGATGGTATGAAAGGTAACGTTACTAGTTATTATAGAGTGTTATTAATAGACTTAATTAATAATTATATACAGATATATACTGGTACAACTGGGTTAGCTATATCAGCAGTAAATGTAACTAACAGATATTTTGAATTTGCTTCAGCATCCCTTACTAGTATAATACCTGGGGATACATTAGCTGTATCTGGTAGTACTGGTAATGATGGTGATTATACAATAGTAGGTATAGACATACCTAATTATAGAGTATATGTTAGAGAAGTTATTCCTAGTATAATAGCAGATGGTACAGCAGACGCTGCATTACCCACTACCTACAGAGAAAAAACAATTAGTAGTTCAGCATTTGATATTAACTATGGAGACATGGCTACTAGATTTGGGTATACAACTACTATAAAATTACCTGATATTATTCAGGACTATGTTATAGGTTTTGCTGTAAAAGCTTGCTTTGAAAAGGTACAAGAACCTAATCAGGAAGCTATGGTTAACTTACAACGACTGTCTCAAGCAGTAGAATCATTGCCAGCAGATAGAATAGAGACATACAAGTATCAACTTAGAGGAACTTTTTAGTGATACAGTTACAGAAAAAAGATTACTTTGATGTTACTGGTGGGATGAACTCACAAGACTCATTAGTTAACTATGCTGATAATGAGTTCTTTTTACTAGAAAATATGATACGTAGTCGTGAGTCTACCCTTAAAACTAGAAAAGGTAGACAACGTTATGCTAAGCCAGTATCAACATCAGCTATAAAAGAGTTTGATAGATATGTTACTGAAGCTAAATCTGAATTAGTTATGTCTACAGATGGTAGATACTATAGAAGTAATAATACTTGTGGAGTAGTTACAGCTTTAAAGTTAGAAGCACAGCTTACTAACATATCTTCATATGACCCAGTAACACATACAGCAGATTTAACACTAAACGCAGGGCATCACTTTTTAGTTGATGATGAAGTATATGTAACTATAGGCGGTTCAAGTTATGTTTGGTTAGTAACAAATGTATCTGGTACTACAGTTACTGTACAAGGAATAGTGCTTCCTGGAGCGATGACATTTCCTTATACATGTTATGGTGGAAGAACTTCTAATCTATTAGTAGTAGAAGATGCTATAAACTTTAGAACAGATGACATGATAATTCTACAGGGGTATAAAAGACACTTTAGAATACTGTCTATTACTTTAAATTCAGGTGAAGATTACTTAACCTTAGATGAAAGTATTAGTTGGGTTGATAGTAGTACTTCTCCATTAGTTTCAGTAAGTGAGAGATGGGGACAATTCTCATATTGCGATAGAGAATTAAATAGTAATGTACTAGCAGCTTCAATAAATGTAAGCACAGATAAAATTAATATACCAATAACAACTTCTTTAGCAAATGGCTGGGGAATATGGCTAGTAGACACAGGTACTGGATTACCTTACCCATTACTTGAGTCAATAAAATATTTTATAGTAGGGTACAACAGTGGTACAGGGGACTTTCAGATTTCAGAAACCGAAGGCGGAGCCCCTGTTGATATAGTTAGCTTACCGTTAGTACCGTTAGTTTTTACAGACATGCAAGTAGAAAGCGCGTATGACATACCAGTAAGTTTAATTGCAGACGCTACTATTACAGAACCAGATGTATGCTCTACTATGCTACGTGGAAGTTTATTTATGGTTGATGGCGAGAATGAACCACTAGTATATGATGGAACTGAAATAAGTAGAATGGGATTTCATGAAGTTCCTGATACTATTACTTGTGAAGACTTTTCTTCTATGGAATTTTCTCAAGTAGATTTGGTAACAGGAAGTGTTACACCAGGAGCACACAAGTATTTAATTACATATGCTAGATATGATAATAATAACGAGTTAGTAGAGAGTGGTATTACTCAGTATAGATATGGTACTGTTTGTGTTATAGCTAAAAATACTACAGCAGGAGCTGGAACTTTTACTATAGGAGAAACAGTAACATCGGGTACAGTAACAGGAACATTATTTAGAATAGTAGGAACTACCTACTATCTTACAAATGTATCTGGATTATTTTCTGCTGGTGATACTATAACTGGGGATAGTTCATCTGCAACTAGAGTGCTATCTGCTGCTGCTGGAGATACTACTATTAATGGTAACATAGTAATACCCGTTCCAGTAATAGCATACAAGAAAAATAATGAATTACTATATAATGTAGACAAATGTAAAGTAGTAGTATATAAAACAGAAACAGATGGAACTAATTTTTATAGGGCTTTAGAAGTTCCTATGAATACATTAGGTAACTTTCAAATAAAGTCTATAACTAAATCTGGTAGTGACCAGATAATAGAATTACTAGGTAGTCCAGACATAAGTAAATTAATTGCAGACGCAGTACTTGGAGATTATATATTAGTTAAGGGGCTTAAGACAGTAGCCAATAATGGCATATTTAGGATGACAGCAAAAGATAATACACTTAAAACTATTACTGTAGTAAATGCTTCTGTTGCAAATCAGGTTGCATTAGCAGGTAATAGCTCTCTAGGTTATGTAGACGTATGTATAAGAGATAACATAGCTGATGCTGAACTAATACTTAATGATGTACTATACTGTAATAAGAATATAGTACCAGAAACACAAGCTCCTGTAATAGCACAACAACTTACAGTATGGGATAATAGATGTATGATGGCGATAGGTAAATCTTATCAAGAAGCGTATATCTCTATGGACTTCCCATATAGCAGTATATTAGTAAAGGATACTTTTACTATCAACTGTGGAAGTACTATAGAAGTGTATGAGTTTGCTTTGGCTAATGAAACTACAGTAGCTGGAGCTACTAGAATAGATTTAACTAATGTTACAGATATGACTACTCTACTTAGAGCAATGTGTGAAGCTATAAACTCTAAGATAGATGGTAAATGTTATGCATACTACGAAAGAGTTAACGGAGCTGGAGCGTTTGTACTTAGAGAAAGACAACGTAATATAGGTATACTTAAGATAAAGTTTAACTTTAGTGCATCTACTCCACCACATACGGCAGACGTAGTTAAGATAAGAATAAATGCAGAATACTTTACAGCTAATAATAGTTATAAAGACTTTTATATAAGTTCATTTGGTAGCAGAATATGGTTCTCAAAAGCTGGTGAAGGGCAAGCGTTTGTTGGTACGTTTGGAAACGTTGCTACTGAAAGTATATTCTGGAATGACGTATATCCTGATAATGGCGAAATGATTGTAGGGATAAATCCACAACCATATATGCTAATAATATTAAAAGAAGGTAGTTGTTATAAAATGGCAGCAGCAGGTACGGATGCTTACTCAGTAGAACTAATAGACAACAATGTTGGGTGTGTTGCACCTAAGTCTATTACTTGTATAAGTGAGCAAGTATTATTCTTAAGTAAATTTGGTCTAGTGGGGACAGATGGATTTAAGATTAACTGGGTTGGTAATAAGTTAAAAAGAGAATGGAAGAATATGAACTTTGCAGCAGTATATAAAGCATGCTGCACTAATATAGCTAAAGTAAATCAGTACTGGATATCTGTACCATACAACATTAATGGTGTTGTAGCTACAGAAAATAATGTTACTTTTGTACTTGACTATGAAAAGAATGCGTGGTATAAATTAATCAACACACCAATATCTACTTATGTTAAATTAGATGAATCCTATTATACAGGTATACTTGGCGATACACAGTATATGAGTAGTAGTAATGGAATAACATATACTATGAGAGAGTTAGATGAAGCTTCAGATTATAGAGATGACAATATTCCTATAGAGTCAACTATTATAACTAAGTGGTATGATGGTGATGATAAAACTGCTAGAAAAATGTTTGATAATTTAATATTAAACGTATATACTACAGATGCTGATAGTAATATAGCACTAAGTTATGCATATGACTTTGATGATGGATTTGAACTAATGGCTAATATACAGGGGGCAAAGGGTTTATATGGACATTTTAGTTGGGGGCATGCTGTTTACGGCGGTGCTCCAGTATTTAATTCGATTAAGCAGCCACTGAGTCCAGAGAAATGTTTTGTTGCTAGATTTAAGATGTACTCTAATGAACTAGATAAATGTTTAGAGATACAAGGATTGTCGCTAGAATATAAGATGTTGAATACTAAAGCACTAGCACAGACGGATAACTTATAATGAAAGTAAAATCATTTAATAAATTAAGTTATGATAATAAACTATCAGTAGAGAAAAACATATCTGATATTATAGAGAAGGTTAATACTTCTATGACGCAGGTAAATGATAACTTAAAAGCTATTAACTTTACAGATAATTTTAAAGGATATTTAAGAGTAGGGGCTGTAATAACTAATATGGAAGAGTTTAGTGTAGCTCATAATATAGGAGAGACACCAACATATTTTAGTTTTTATGGAGAGAATAGAGTAGAAAGATTTGAGGTAGTAAGTAAAACAAATAGTAGAGCAGTAATTAAACCTTACTATAAATCTACGTTCCTAACTGCAGTTGGTACGGCTACTAATAGTATATATGTAGCTAACCCTTATTTATTTATACTTAATGATATAATTAATATAGGAAACGTTGCAACTCATCAAGGAAGAAAAGTAACAGCAATAGACTTAGTAACAAGAAAGATAACTGTAGATGGCTCTATAGCAGCTACAGCATTACAGTTTGATACAGTATCACTAGCAAGTGATAAAGTAAATATATTTATAGCATAGGAGAAAAAAGATGATTGAAAATTTGAGCCAAGAACAAAAAGACAAACTATTAGAGAAGCTATTAAAGAAGAATAACATGGCTCATCTAATACATGGAAAAGAAGAACCTAAGACAGACGAAGGGGTAGAAGAAACTACTACGGAAAGTAAACCTGTTGAGAAGAATGCCCATAAGGCTGCTATTAAAAAGATTAGAGAAGCATTAAGTAGTCTTCCAGATGAAGAAGAAACTAATGAAGAAACTACAGATGAAGAAACAACTGGTGAAGAACCAATGTCTATGACTTCTGAAGATACTATGAAAAAGATGAAAGAGAAAGTTGCTACTGATGTTGCAGTTAAAAACTTAAAGAAGAAAGGTATATAACAATGGCAAAAGACTATAAAGTAAAAGAGTTAACACCAAAGAATGATGGTATTGGAGATAGAATAAAAGAAATGCTAATGGCTCAAGTTGGACAAAATGCTGGCACACAAGTAGCAAATGGGTTAACCACAAAGTCTTTTCCTGATATTCAGCCAGGACAAATGATGGATAATGCTCCAGGAGTATCAGCAGGAATAGTTTCTAATGGTGGAAGTTATACAGACACTCCAGCATTTATGGATTATATTCATAATAAAGCTCAGGGGAATATTCCTACTAGCTCAGGCTCTTTATATAATAAAGGAGAGAATGGAGTTCCTGTAAAGGCTAATGATTATTATACTAGAGATAATGGTGATACTATAATGGATTCTTTAAGGAAGATAGTACAGGCATACAAAGATGAGAGGAATAGATAACATGGCTTATGCATGGATGTTCAATAGTAACACAGGGCAGCAAGAGTTTGGACAACCAAACTCTGATGATACTACTCAGCAAGATAGACAACGTAGAAACAACAATAGAGTATCAGGTAATGCAGGTACTGGAAGCATGTTTACTGCAACTCCAGGAGGAGTACAGCGTGCTTATGCTCCATCTACATACTCACAGGACAACTCTCCTACAGTAGGAAGTGGTAGACAGGCTGCTATGAACTATAACGAAAGTAATAACTATGGTGCACTACAAACTATTTCTACTGGTAATCAGACTATAGATGACAGAGTACGTGCTATGTCAAATAAGTTAGCAAATACAAGCACAGAAATACCAACATATGTTCCTAAACTTTCAGAAGCAGATTTCGATAAATATGCAACAGGGGACTTTAATGCAGACGAGCTTAATAAAACTTTGTTTGATAAAGCAAAAGTTGCTGCTACAGATTTTTCTAATACTGCACTTGGTACTTCAGTTGCTGATTTAGGTGCTGAACAAGAAAACTTAGCGGCACAACAAGCAGCTTATAATGCACTTAGAGTACCTTCTCAATCAACAGAAGGTATAGAATATATGACTCCTAAAGAGAAACAAGGACTACAGATGGCAATAGCTAGAATGAGAGACACAGGACTTGCAGGAGTTGCTAATACAGCTAATGCTGGATTAGGTAATCTTTCAACAGATGTTAGTGATGCTAATACTAAACTTACTGGGTTACAAGATACACTAAGTAAACTAACAGCAGATAACGGGTATGGTGGAGATGAGATAAAAGCTTATGATACTAGTCTACAAGATATTATGCCTGATTATAATACACTTAGAAATGCAGGGGACGAAATGTTCCATCAAGGGATAACTGGTGAAGAAGCAGTAAAAGGTAGACAGAGTATATATGATGTTATAAATAAACAAGAGGGTGGGTTAGATGCACTTAAAGCTGCATTTGCTCAGAACTGGCAACAGCAGAAAGACTTTGGTGACAGCGGATTAAATGCATCAAATATTAATGATGTAGTAAATAGAATATTTGGAAATACAGACACTGGTGGAGCTAGTGCATTATTTTGGGGCAACGACAGAAATAAATTAAAAGCAGCAATGATAGCTTCTGGTAATCAACAATTAGCAAGTAACAATATTTTAGCTGGCGGAAGTGGTGATTATGGTTCTCTCTCTGCAATGGATGCTGCACTTGCGTCACTTGCTAATCAGTATAGAGGAAAGATAAGAAGTAATTATATAGCATAGGAGAAGAAGATGGCAATAAATTATAGCACAGGTAATCCAAGTAACACTATGGCAATGGCTATGCAGGGACTAAAAGATTACTATGCAAAGTTAGATGACCCTAATAGACAGAGAAATGAAATACTAAAAGGATATAATAATACACTTGGTTCTGCTTCTAGTGCTCAGAATACATCTAATAGAACTGGGGCTAGAACTGGATTACTAAGAGCTTCTGCAACACCAGGTGGATTTAGAGATAACTCGTTTGGCTTAAATGAAGCAAACGATGCTAGTCAGCAAGGTAAGCTACAAGTACAACAAGATAATTTAACTAATAAAATGAAAGCTATAGCATTAGCTAGTCAGGTTGGTAATCAAGTACAGGGTGAAAACTTAGATACTGGTGCGTATAACGAGAGTAGAAGAGAGAATGCTACACAACCTTTACTAGCATATCAAGCATACCAACAACAACTACAGGATATGTCTCGTAAGTTAGCTGAACAGAAAGGGTTACTAGACTTAGATAATAGCTTCCAGCCTAGTGGTTGGGATAGATTTGGTAGTATAGCATTAGGTGGGGCTGGACAAATAGGTGGAGCTGCATTAGGAAACATGTTTAATAACTCATCAAGTTCAGTGGATTCATCACCACAGTATGACTCAAGCATGAATATAGAGAACAGTGATTTTAATTCTTGGTTTAATAATAACTTACGTAAACCAAAGACATATGCTCTACCATATTAAAGGAGAAAGATAATGGCAATTAATTTAGGTTATGGTAACCCAAAAGATGTTTATGATATGGCAACTAATAAACTTAGGCAGTATTATCAAGCATCAAATAATCCAAGTTTATATGGATTACAAGATACTGCAACTACAGATGCTATAAACAATGCTGGGGCAGCAAAACTTGCAACTGCTTATAACAGCATGCCTAGAAATGGACAGATAGGTAGTGCTGGCAATCGCTTGACAACGAATACATTATCTGGTATAATGGCTCCAGTTGCTAGTACCTATACAGACTTAGCTACTAAACAGAATGCTGAGCAAATGGGTAATGTAGAAAATTATACTAAAGGTGCACTAGGATTAAATCAAGATGTATACCAGGCAAATAGAGGAAACCAGGATTTAGATGACAGAATAAAACAGTTTACATATGATATGGCACAGAAACAGAAGAACAGAGAATGGCAGAATGCTCTAGCTGATAAAGCATATGCTGACCAGAAAGAGTTAATGACTTATAAAAATAAACTTAATAGTGGTTGGGGATTTTGGGGTAGCTTACTTGGTGGGCTAGGAAAACTTGGAGCTGGATTAGTAACAGGGCCAGCAGGAGTAGCAGCAGAAACAGCAGCTACTTCAGTTCTATAAAAGGAGATAATATAATGGCAACTAGAAGTTATCAAATAGGTGATGCATTACGTAATTTAATTAATAATGCTGCTAGTAACTATGGTAATAGAGAGGCTCAAAAGGATATACGAATGGCAGGAGCCACTGACCCATTAGCAGACTACCTTAATGAGTCACTTAAAGGTGGAACAGGTGCCATACAAAATATGGCTAATCTTCCTGCTGGATTATTTGGTAGTGGAGAAGTTAATTTAGAGGCTCCTCAATTAGATAGAGGGGGTGATATATTTAAAAGACTTGCTTCTCAAAATCCAGAAGCACAGAATCCAGTAGCTTTACAAGGGCAACAACCTAGACAAGCAGATGTTCCACAAGTTAATGGAATATCTGATAGTGATTTATCAGCATTACTTGGTGGAATAAATTATACTCCAGCAGGGGGTTTAAATACGCCAAATAAAGAAGAAGTAAAACTATCAAATATAGTTAATGGTGCTCCTAATACTTCTTCAACAGTAACAAATCTCATGAAAGGAAATGGTAACCCAGTAGGATTAAATTTTAAAACTAAACCAGATACTTCTATAAATCCTTATGATGTACCAAAACCAGTAAGAGGAGAGATAAGCACTCCTGGATATACTATAGGAGCATTACTAGGTGTATTAGGTAATGCAGCAGCTCATGGATTAGATAAGAATACAAATAATAGTTTTGACCCAATGCAGTATTATGATTGGATGAGTAAACAGAAAGACCAAGATTATCAAGATGCTTTACGTAATATGGGCATTGATATTGAGAAAGGTAAATGGAATACTACTAGAGGCGATACAGCTTGGGAAAAGATGTTTAAAGAAAATCAACTTAGAATTCAAGCTAAAGAAGCTGAAGATAAAGGTTGGTATTATCATAATACTAACAAGACTGGAGAAGATTGGTTGGGCAAACTTGCAGCAGGAGCAGCTATAAAGAAAGGAGTTAAACAAGACGATATAAATGAAATAAATAATTGGGCTGACTTAAACTTTGCTAAAGAAAAAGGGCTATCTATACAAAGAGTAAAAGACATAGCAACTTTAGGGCAAGCAAATAAACTACCAGATAAAGAAAGTCAAAGTTTATATGAAGACTTAAGTAGATTAAGAGCTAATGGAGTTGTTGATTATATAAGAAGAAGTAATATAGGTGTTACTAATGATTCAAGTGCACTCGCCAGTATGTTAGGTTATGATAATCTAGGAATTACAGGAAAGAAACCAGAGTAGGTAATATTAATGGCAGATACGAGAAACTTAAAAGCACTTATAGAACAGTATCAAGCTCAACTTAATGGGAGCAACCCTGCACAAGAAAATGAAGATGCTGTTAATGCTGCATTAGAGAGAATGAAATCTCCTGATGTAACTGATAATACTGAAGAGCCAACTCTAGGTAACTTAGTTAAGTATGGTGCAGAAACTAGCTTAACTGGAAGAGGGTTTGACTATTTAAAATCTAAAGTAACTGGTGAGCCTAATACTCCTGTAAAGGAACCTAACTATGCTAAGTGGGATGATAGTAAACTTAAATGGTTACTTCAACATGGAGTTTCTACAGCAGCTAATTTAGTTACTGACTTACCAGCTTTTGCAGGACTTGAAGCATTAACAGGCGGGGTAGGTGGAGTAATTGCTAAGGGAGCAAACATTACACCTAAAGTGGCAGAAGTTGCTACTGAAGTTGCACCAGAATGGTTAGCTGAAATTGCTGGAAAATCTGCTCCTAAAGTGGCAGAAGTTGCTACTGAAGTTGCACCAGAAATTGCAGCACCAATGGCAGAAGCTGCATCAAAGTATACACCAGAATGGTTAGCTGAAATTGCTGGAAAATCTGCTCCTAAAGTGGCAGAAGTTGCTACTGAAGCAGCACCACAGGCAGCAGCAGAAGTAGTTAAGAATACAGTTAAACAAGATGCACTAAAAAATATATTAAAACAAGCAGCAGTAATGGGGGAGTATGAAGCAGTAAGAAGCCCATTAGCACAGTTACAAGATAAAGGTGAGTATAGTGGTACTGAACATTTAACAGATATTGGAACAGGCATATTAGGTGGTGGACTTTTTGCTACTGCTGGTGAAGGATTAAAAAGTATATTAGGTGAACCTAATTTATTTAATGAAGTAGGTAGAAGTGCAGATAAAGCTGCAACTAAAGAAGCAAAGACTACAGTAAGTGCACTTAGAGATATGATAAATGTTAGTGCAGAAAATCAGGGGAAGCAAGTAGAGTTTGCTAATACTGAACTTGGTGAGATAGAGAAACAACTTAAAACTGATATATTAAATGCACAAGAAGTAATGAAGAATGCCGTTAATACTGGTGAACCAGAAGCAAAACTTCTTACAATGCCAGAAAGATTATTTACACCATCTACTAGAGTAGTAGCTAGACTTCTATCAAAGTATGGAATAGAAGACCCTGAAGAAAAAGTTCTTAATATGATTAAAGGGAAATATGCTTCTCAAATATTGGCAGTTAAACTTGAAACACAGTTGTCAAAAGAAGCAGCACCGTTATTAAAGGAACTAGATTCAGCTCAACTTTATGAATTAATGAGCAAAGCTAAAGTAGATGAGAAAGGTAAAATTATACCTATTGCTCCAGAACATGCAGCAGAAGTAAAAGGATATGTAGCTAGATTTAAAAATCCTACAGATGCAGCAAGTAGAATAAAAAACATTAGAGGAATACTTGATGATACATATATATCTGAAGGTAATAAAGTTCTTGGTAAAATAGCTGCTAATACTACTGATACTATAGATAAATCCATGGCTCCAGATGAAATTAAGGCTATGCTAAAAACTAACTTAACTAATATGGTTAGTCAAGCAGAACAAAATCCAGATGTATTAAAAGCCATACTTGGAAATAAAGATGATTTCTATAAAACACTGACTCAATCATTAGACACACCAACAGTTGAAGGCTACGGGCTAACTAAAACTAAGGTAACTAACTTTACTCCTATGCCATATGAAGAAAGTTACATGCCTATTATTCCTAAAGCAGAATTTATGGAAAGGGCTATTAAGGATGTTGGGCTAGATATAAATAATCCTAGTGGTATACTACAAAAATCTACAGAAGCCCCACGACATCAGTTAGCAAGAGGAGCTTGGGGGCTACTACCAGAACAAACAGTTAGAGATTTTAATGAATCACTGTTTAAATACATACGTTCACATGCTGGTTTTATGCATATGAGTGATGCTAATAGAGCAATGCTTGATGCTTTAAAAATAGTAGAAAAGTCTCCTATACTAAAAGATGAAGCACTAGTTAGTTGGAAACAAAAATTATCTACAGCTTTATTTGATACTATGAAGGGGCATGAAGCTGGAAATATACAGATAAAAACAACAGATGATTTAGCTGCAGCTATAAAAAAACATTTTGCTGATGTTGCTAGAGCAACTGGAGAGCCTTTAAGTGCAGTAGATAACTCTATGTTAGATACTTTATTTGAGAAAGGGCATGACTTTATGAGAAAAATTCGTAAAGTATTTGTTGATGCAAAGCCTATAATGTCAGGGAAAGTTATAGAGTCAACTGAAAATCTTGTTGGTAAGATAGATGCAATAGGAGAAGTATTTAGAGCAGAGAAGGAGTTAGCTAGAGGAGAAAAGGTAATACTCCCACCTAACTTTGGTGAAGGAAGTATACCAGAAGAAGTTAGACAAGAAGTAATACGTAATTTATCTGGTGCTCAGAAACTTATAGAATCAGGACAAGTAGCAAAAGGAAGTTCAGTATTACAAAGTTTAGTAAGTGGTAATACTATAGAAGTAAGTAGAGGAAGTACTCGTAAGTTAATTAATTCTTCTATAAAAGATATAGAAAATATATTAGAACATACTAAACTATTAAAAGGAAGCTATGAAGAAGTTGGGGTAAGTAAGGGTGAAACTTATTTTAATAGAGTAGAAAAACAACTAAAGAAAATTAAAAATAGTGCAGTAGATAGTAAGAAAGTAGCATTACTTCAAGATGAAAAGTTCCAAAGGGATTTAGAACATTTAAATAAGACAGCACAAGTTGCTGACTTACGACATATTGCTAAAGTAAGTGAAGATGGATTAATGAGTGTAACTAATGGTAAGGCAGAAGGATACTTTGGAGACATGGTTGAACAGTATACTAAAGAGTATATGCCTACAATTAAATCTGATGCTGGTAAATACTTTTTAAAGTGGCTTGGTGACAACATTGGTATTAATACTGAACCTGTAACTCTTGCTGGTAAGAATCGTTTAGCTGGATTTATACAAAGAATGATACCACAAGATGAAGCTGCTAAAAGAGGAGTACTTGGTAAACTACGTACTTGGTTTGGTGGGCAATTTAATCCAGATGCTACAATAGATAACGTAATTGATTCTAGTATGTCTCAAATATACTCTAACTTAATGGGCTGGAAGGTTACTCCTATACTACGTAACATGAGTCAGTATGCTTTTCTATCAACACCAGGTATTAAAGTACCTCTGTTGTGGCAACCCCAATTAAGAATGGAAGCACTACTTCAATTTGCTAAACCAGAGTTTAGAGAAAGAATGCAAGGAATGCTACTACATGCACCACATCTACTTAGTGAGACAGGCATGGTATTTAGAGGCCCGTTTAAAGAAGGTTCAACATTTGATAAGATATATAAAGGTAAATTAAAACTTGATAGAGTAGGCATGCATTTTTGGGAAGCAAGTGATAGAATACAAAGATACTTAACCTTTGCATACTCAGAACTTGCAGCTAAGAAAGTACTAGAGTCTCCTAACTCTACTACATTACTTAAAGGATTACTGAACCCAGTATATTTGGAGCAACCAGAACGTCAATACTTACTAAAGATATTGGCTAAAGGAACACCAGAAGCAGCATCACAATTTGCAGAAGAATTTGCTAGAAAGATGACCAATAACTCTCAGTTTGTATATGATAGTTTAGCTGGCTCAGGACTACAACGTAAAGATAGACTTACTCGCATGGCTATGATGTTTACAAAATGGCCTACAGAAATTATGACTAGAGAAACTAGATATGCTAAGAACTTATTTAGTGGAAATAATAAAGCTGCAGCAGCAGAAGCAGTAGCTAAGGATATAGCATATGGTGCTTTTGCAATAGCAGCAGCAAGAGCACTAGGTATGGACATATCTGATTGGCACCCACTAGCGAGTATATCAGGCAAATATGAATCTCCAGTATTAAGTTATGCAACTAGTCCATCATTCTCTAAGTTAAATGAAATGTTTACTCCAATTCCTGCAATGACTAAAAGTGTTGAAAGAACATTTGGTATAGGTAAACAAGGAAAAAATAGACAAGTAATAACTGGTATACCTTTAGTTACTAAAGGACAACCAGCAAAAATATATCAAGACTCAGCAGTAGGAAGTCTAGCTAAACTATTTGGTGGTGGTAAAAAATAATGAATAAGACAAATTATAACACAACAAAAAGATTGGCATATGCTGGATTTATAGTAGCAGCTATATTAGCTTTTATAGGAATGTTTAGAGATGCTGAGTTAACTGGACTTGGAATACTGTGTGGAATGTTTCTAACACCAACAGCTTATCATGCTGGAAGAAAAGCTTTTGGAAGAGAAGGAGGATATAATGAAGCTGGCAACACTGAAAGATAATAAGTATGCTTGGCTAGGAGCAGGTATAATAATAGGCTCTCTACTTATTATATTCTTTGGATATAGCAAAATAGAAACTTATAAGAAACAGGAGAAGATAAATGAAACTACAATTACAGAACTTAAAGCTACAACTAAAACAGCTATGGAGCAAGTTGCTAGTTATAAAAAATATTATAAAAATAGATGTAAGACACATGTATATGTTAATGGTAGTAAAGATATTGACTGTTCCTCAGAAGGTGGTAGTTCTGGTAGCTCGGATACAAAACTATATACTCAGACAGATGTGGATAGCAAAATTCAAGAAGCTCTTAAAAAACAAATAGATGAATATAAGAAGGCAGAGATAAACCCTAAGAGGTTATTTATAACAGCTATGTATGGGTACACCTTACCCAAAGTCGGAGAAACTAAAGGTGATAATAATGTAGGTGCAACTGTTACTGGTATGGTAACAAACGGGTTGGGCGTAACACCAGGATTATTATATAATATCACTCAACAAAGAACAACTGCTCTAATAGGGCTTACTGGCGGATTCTAACATCCCCTTGACAAACTTTCTGAGATGTGTTAATATAGACACAAGATGAAAGGAAACTTTAAAACTCGTGAATACAAGAACTGGAAGCGAATAGCTGAGAGTTTACAAAAAGACATTCTCAAAAATGAAAAGGCTGTAGTATGGTGGCTTGAGAATATACATCTAGTGTACGACCAGACAGTAGAATACCCAGTGAATGAGGTACTTCCACTGTGTGAGAATACAAACAAGCCATATACAAAGCTTAGAGAAGATAACTCGAACCTTAAGGGGCGTATACAAAAGGAAGAGTTGGAACACTTAATTGATAATACTGTTATAGAGGAGCAGATATATCAAGACTTATACTGGTGGAATATGGGCAAACGCCCTGAGGCGGTACTAAAGATAAAGCTTAAGCCATATATGCTGGCCATACTTAAAGCTAGATATGTAGATGGAATAAGGTTAACTGAATATGCAAGACAACATAATTATGCAGACAACTATCCTCATCGAGTAATGACAGAAATACGTAGTATGATTAAGTATTTTATAAATAGGAGTAATAAATGATAGTTGAATTGCTTAAACAAGGATTTGAGGTACTACAAGATGATACAGATAAGAAAGAGCAAGAGCGTCTAGGAGTACTTCGTGGAGGCTCTGTAGGCTGCTATGTAAAAGAAACAGGCAAGGTATATGGGGTTTGCCCTAGAAAGGCTCTCCTTCGTTATAAGGGCTTCCAGAAGCGTACAGACTATAATACATATCTTAACTTTGTAGCTGGCTTTGGACATGAGGTTAATATACTTAACCTACTTGAGGCTAACCCTAAAGTAGTTAAGATAGAAGTATGGGATGCCCCACGCTACTACTCAATAGCTAGTCCTAAGATGGTACTACATGACACCAGCCTTGAAGGTGATATAGATGGAGTTAAGTGGACAGGACGACCTGATATAGTTGTTACTTTAGATACAGGTAAAAAGTATCTTATAGAAGATAAGGCTACTATCTCAGAAGATAAAGCTGAGAATAGTAGTAAGTACCCATTTCTATATGCTATATGTCAGGCATATAAGTACAGAATGGCAATGGGAAACATTGATACATACTTACTATATGGTAGTTATGCTAATTATGGAGAGTTTAAGTTTGGTATAAATGCTTTCCCTAAAAGTAAACGGTTTCCTAATATAGAGTATAGAGATTTTCCTAAAGGTACATATAAAAAAATACCTTGTGCTGTACATGAGTATAGTGTTGTAGGACTAGAAGACGGGTATATATGGATAAGTAACGCAGCAGGTGAAGCAACTAAAACTCCTCTTACTTGTGCTGGTATTGATGACTACTATAAGATGATAATAGAATGTAGTATAGGAGACACCCTTCCACCTCGACCTGAAGATATAGAGTTATATGGTAAGTGTAAATATTCACCTTGTAAGTACTGTGAGTACTCAGCATTATGTGATAGTTATGATAAAGAGTTAATTAGCTATAATGCTTTCCTTACAGAAAGCAGAAAAATATAGAGGAGTTTAAATGATTAAGACAAGAAAGAGTGAAGACACAAAACAAAAGTTTGCCCGTGTAGTTATAATGGGGGAAGCTGGAAGTGGAAAAACTAGTCTATGTAAGACGTTGCCAGACTTAAACAAGGTGCTGTACATCAACACAGCAGGGTATGAAGATGGAGACATAGTACTAAGTAATAGTCCAGGAATAACTATTCTAGATATAGAAACTGTAGGTGATTTTGCAGAGTTAGTAAAAGAATTAAAGTCAGCTAAGTATAAAGATAAAGAGTTCATATTCTTTGACTCACTTACTGGGCTATCAAGTATGTCACTAAAGTTTTGGGAAAAAAACTACCCTGATAGACGACAAGCAAACATTTGGGATTTGTTTCGTGAGCATGGAGAAGCACTTAGAGATATATTTCTACAGCTTAAAGAATTAGATAAACATATATTCTTTACAGCACTTATGAAACAAAGTAATGATAAGGTAGCTAAAGGAATACTAGTACCTAAAGTAGACGGTAATATGTTTGAAGAAAGCATACGTAACTGGGCAGATGGTACAGTTGCACTTAAGAGTTATGAAGATGGTAGTCGTAAATTACTTTTACATAATAATGGCGAGTACGCTTGTAAACTTAGAGTACCTAATGGAGAAAATATTCCACTAATACTTGAGACACCAGAGCATGTTAATTTATCATACTTACTGCAACTAATGGGATTTAACTATACTAATAAAAAGGCAGGTGAATAATGGTTGAACCAATTACAGTTTTAGAACCAATACTATTTGACGACACAGATGCACCAGAGTACGCACCTAAATTAAAACTACCCGACGGTTTTTATAATGTAATGATAGAACATCTACAGATAGGAAGTAAGAAAGATGCACGTACTATCTGTTTAACTTATGTTATACTTGATGGTGATTGGAAAGGTAAAAAGATAATGGACTTTTATAATCCATACTTATCTTCAACAGGTGCGTCTAGATTTAAGTTCCTACTACAGATACTTGGGTTTAATAAGTTTGAAATAAAAGAAATAGGAATGAACATTAATGCTTTACTTGAAGTTATAGTAGGATTAAAGATGCGTATAAGAACACAGTTTAAAGATGACTTTGTACAAGTATCAGCTAGAATGGTACCAGTAGCACCACACACAAATGGTACAGATATATTAAATAGATTTAAGGAGAAGCAAGCGTTACTGCAAAAGACAACAACCCCTAAAGGGATGTGGTAATGCTCTGTACAACTCTAGAAAACTTTAAGTCACTTACTAGTGGCGAGGACATAGTAGTCCTTGATATAGAAACTAAAGGTAATAAATACTTTTCATCATCAGACAATACAGCTATTATGGGGATAGGTATCTACTTACCTAAAACTGATGTTGGTATCTATGTTCCTGTTAATGAGTATGTTCCAGTAGATGATACTATTGTACGTATTGGCGAGCCAGAATTACTACTAGAAGTAAGAATGTTTCTAGATAACAGTAAAGTAATATGTCACAACAGCTCATTTGATATAGGGTGGTTAAACTATTGTGGGAGTAGTATTACTCCTTACTGGGATACTCGTATTGCTTGGCAACTACTAAGTCCTGAGGGCTATAAAGAAACTAGTGCATATAGCTTAGACAAGGCTATAGAGTCTTACTTAAATAAAGAGTCACACAAAGGGGGCTTTGAAGCATATCTTGCTTCTATAGGAGCCAGTGCTAAAGATGGAGAACACTATAAAGCTGAAACTAAAGTATTAGCTGAGTACTGTATAAAGGATTGTAAAACAACATATGAAATATACTCAATACAAAAACCAAAGATAGAGGACTTAAAAGCATATGACTTCATGCATAATTTATTTGATTACCAATCCCTTCTTAACAAACAATATCAAGAAGGAATATTATTTAATAGCAAAAAAGCTGAAAGTTATAAAAGGTTATTGGAAAGGTACACGAACTATCTCAATAAAAAAATATATAAATTAGCTAAAGTAGAAATCAGTATTATAGAAAATAAGCATACTATGAAGAAAGCTAATACATTTAAATCAGAGAAAGGTAAGAATAAATTTCTAGCTGATGCTGATAGAAAGACAAAGTTTAATCTAAACTCACGTCAACATATGGCAGACTTACTTGAAGAGTTAGATATAAATGTTACTGAACTTACTGGCTCTGGTAAAACTAAAACAGATAAGCATACTTTAAATAAGTATAGTAAAGTTAACCCAGTTATAGATGTATTAGTTAAACTAAATAAAACACAGACAGATAGTAGATTTATTACTCAGTATATGGAGGCAACTATTAATGGAAGGTACCACCCCGACATGGATATATGTGGCACAGCCAGTGGTAGGCTTACTTGCTTTAAGCCTAACATCCTCGCTGTTAATCGTCGTGATAAGCGACTTATGCGTTGCTTCTGTGCACCCGACGGATACAAGTTTGTACAGTGGGATTTATCTAACATTGAACCACGTATTGAAGCACACTTTGCAAGGGATAAGGAGTTGGCTGAGATAGTAACAACAGGTAAGGACATCTATTTAGAGTTACTTAAATATATATACCCTGATAAGGTATACCTATATAACCCAAACGATTTAGATGGAAGTAAGAAGAGACTTCATACTGAACGTGATATGTTAAAGAAAATAAGACTTGCTATGGGGTATGGTGCTCAACCAAACAAAGTAGCACTGATACTTAACATACCACTTAATGAAGCTAGGCGTATATATAATGCATATTGGGGAGCAAGACAAGCTAGTAAAAATCTAGAGAATAGATTACTAACATTATATGCTAAGCAAGGTTACATACAGAACATGTGGCAGCGTCCTATTACTATGGCATTTAGTAAAGACATACTTAATCGTTTTGTTCAGTCAAGTGCACATGATACTTTAATGCAGCTTAACCTAATGCTTGATGCTGAACTGAAGAAACAGAGGATTAAATATCTACCAACTATAATAGACTTTCATGATGAGAATATTACTGCAGTTAAAGATGAAGATATAGAAGCATATCTTGCTTGTTTAGCTGATGTGTTTAAAAAATTTAATAACAAACTTAATTTACTAGCACCACTTGATTATGACTATAAGATAGTAAGTAACTTCTCGGAGCTTAAATAGTGTATAAATATGTAGGGTGCAAACATATCTATGAAGCACCAATTAAAGTAACTACTATAGACAAGGTTCCAGATACAGGCTTCTGTACAGTATATCAGTATGATGAAAGTTTACTTAACTACTTTACTAAACACGGATGTACTAAAGGATTTTCTAAAACAAACCCAGTATGTTATACTGATAAGTTATTAGTTGATTTTGATAATCAACTTGAAGCTGCTAGAGATTTCTTTGACACATTAGTAGATATGAAGGTAGGATTTAAAGTGTATAATAGTGGTGGACGAAGTATACACTTTCATATAGATAGAGTTCCAGTAGCGTCAGTACATCTACCACATAGTGATAAGAAGTGGATGGAACAATATGCTTCTAAAGCTGATATGAGTTTGTATCAAGTAGGTAGAGTGTTTAGATTAGAAGGAACAATACACCACGATACTGGTAAAGCTAAAGTATTAATACAACAAGTAGAAGGAGTACCTCTAGATAGTTTACCTATAGTAGAGCGAGAGCTTACACCGTATACTAATGGTGAAGTTGATTACAATAAAGTATTTGATGACCCAATAGTATATCAATCATTTATGGGGTATGGTGCTGGAGAAAGAGAACTTAATATGTTTAAACTTATTACCCACTTAAGAGAGTATGGAATGAATAGAATATTTATAGAGGAGTTTGTTAAGTGTGCTAATGAAAAATGTCTACCACCTTTAGATGAAGATAGAATAGAATATATATTGGAGTATTACTTATCATGATGAAAGCAGGAATGCCTAAACAAACACAAGTTAATAAAGTTCCTATTACTACTTTTAATGTAGTAGGAATAGACGTAGGAAAGTATGGTGCAGTATCAGTACTTAATGTAAGAGAAGGTAGGGTAATAGCAGCAAACATATTAGATATCCCACTAGGTCAACGCTCTGGAATAATAGATGGTGAGGAGTTAACTCTTTGGATATGTGAGAATACCTTTATAAATTATAAGTATCCTACTTATATCTTTATAGAAGAAGTACATGCAATGCCAAAGCAAGGTGTATGTAGTATGTTTAGTTTTGGTAGAACGTTTGGATATTTAGAATGTCTAGCTGATGAAGTTAAGTTACTGGCTAAGGAACATGATATGTTAGTGGACACTTTTTTTATAACTCCACAATCCTGGGTTAATGGAATGTGTGGAAAGGATAGAAAAGAAAAAGGTAAACATGTTTACTTAGATAAAGCAGTAGAGTTATTTCCATCAATGATAAAGTATTTTACAGGCCCTAAAGGTGGACTTAAAGATGGACGTGTTGATTCACTTCTATTAGCAGAGTTTGGTAGACGTATACTAACTCATGAAGTAGATTTTTTTTTAACACATTTTCAAAGCAAGGCAAACAGAAACAAAATAAGTCCTCTAAAAAGAAACACAGAAGTAAAAGAAGCAGTAGCTAATATGTGTAAAGCAGTACACGAGATAGAAGTATTTTTAAGTACTCATCCAGTAGCTAAGGATAAAAAGATTAGAAGAAGATATGCATGCATGATGCAAGCATTAGCAAAGATGCGACAAAGACTAGGCGAGTATAGAAAGTTATATAAAAGTATAGATAATATATGTATCAAGAGGAGAGTATAATGAATGAATTAAAAGGTAAGCCACTTAGTATTGAGAATGTACAAGTAAGCTTTATAGATGTACCTAACCATGTATCAGCTACTATATTCTTTAATGGGTGTATAATGAAATGTAGTTACTGTCATAACCCAAACCTTCATACTTATAAACCAGATAAAGAAACAAGCTTAACAGATATCATCAACACTCTAATTACATATGATGAGCTAATAGATACAGTGTGCTTAATGGGGGGAGAGCCACTGATGCAGGACAATAAGAAACTAGAGCAGCTTATTGATGAAGTAAGAAAGTTAAAGTTAAGTGTATGCTTATACACAGCATACGAAAAGGAGGAGGTACCAAGTAGTATATTAGATAAAATAGACATGCTTAAAACAGGTAAGTTTATCCCTGAGTTAAACGCAGGTGGATTTCTAGCGTCAAGTAATCAAAACTATTACACAAAGGAGAAAGGGGAATGGATAAAGTGGTAGAAGTAAAGACACGTAACGTAGCATTTTTAACAGAAGCACAGAGATTTAGAAGGGAAATGTTTTATAAAACAACAGATGGTTTAACAGAAGATAAGGTAGATGGATTAAAATACTATGATAAGTTTATAGGAACAGCAGTAACAAGTCATCAGACCATAGACGATAATGCAAATGTAGTAGATACTTCCGTTATAAGTTACTATAGTGAAGCACCAAAAGCAATGTTTAAGAAAGCAGCTTATGATTACATTCGTAATCAAATTGGAGTACAACACTATACCGCTATTAAAGAAGGTAACTTATATGTTTGTGACTTAACACGTTGGTTTAGTAGTTACTGTTATAGTTATAGTTTACAACCACTGGTTTTTGAAGGAATGCCTTTTATTGTAGGGCTTAAAGTAAAACCCCCAAAACACGCTCAGTCATTTATTGATATACTAATACAGACAACAGCATACATTAGCAACTCTCAAGCAGGTGCAGTAAGTTATGGAGATTTATTTATATACTTAGACTGGTACTTAAGAAATGATTATGGAGTTAATTATTATGCAGAAGCTACTGAAGAAGTAGAGCAATTATTTCAGAAGTTAGTATACAGCTTTAACTTTCCATTTCGTGCCAGTCAATCAGCATTTGTTAACTTAACCATATATGATAAATACTTTATGAAAGATTTATTTAGTCATGTTACATATCCTGATGGTAGTAAGGTAGACTTAAAAGGCGTTAATAAACTACAGCAATGGTTTAGCGAGCACTTTATAAAAATGAATGAAACTGAACAGTTACTTACTTTTCCAGTGTTAACTGCTTCTATGTACAAAAAGGAAGATAAGATACAAGATGAGGAGTTTCTTAATTGGTTGTCTGAAGTCAATTATAAACGTGGAACATTCAACATCTATACTGGGGATATTGGAAATCTTAGTAGTTGTTGTCGTCTTATTAGTGACACCAAATTATTTTCTTCTACTCTTGGCAACCCTTCTATTTCTGTTGGCAGCACTCGTGTCGTAGTACTTAATCTAGTAATGGCAGCACTTGAAGCTAGAGATGATGTAGATTTTTTTAATAAATTAAAACATACTTATGATTTAGCTGTAGATATATTAGTAGCTCACAGGCGTATGCTAGAGGTAGCTGTATCAGCAGGAAAACATCCATTATATAGTAAAGGTTGGGCTTCACTTGATAGACAATTCTGTACTATAGGATTTGTAGGACTTAATGAAGCAATAGAAGTATTAGGTTCAGATATAGTAACTAAAGAAGGTACTGAGTTAGCTGCAAAAATACTTAATACTATAAATAAATGGAATACTGATACACATACTTTTACTAAAGTTATGTTTAATCTAGAACAAGTACCTGCTGAATCATTAGGAGTTACTTTAGCGAACAAAACCAACTTTAAGTTTAATACTAAGTATGAAATATTAAGTAATCAATATCTTCCTCTTTCAGTTAACGCAGATATAAAAGACAGAATAAAAGTACAAGGTAAATTAGATAAACTTACTCAAGGAGGAGGGATACTCCATATTAATTTAGATGAAACACTTACATCAGCTAAACAGATGAAAAGACTTATAGAATATAGTGCTAAACAAGGAGTTATTTACCAAGCAATTAACTATGGTATATCAAGATGTACTAAGTGTGGTGAAAATGTTGTAGGAATATTTAAAACTAGTCCTTGTTGTGATGCACAAGTTGAGATATGGGAACGTATTGTTGGTTATCTACGTCCTCGTAGTGTATGGGGGAAGGCTAGACAAAAAGAAGCAGGACAAAGAAAAAGGTATAAACAAAATGAAGTGGATTGATTTAAATAGAAAAGATACTTAAGCATAGAGAGGTAAAGGAATGAAGTGGATACAACGTAATACTTACTGTCCTAAGTGTGATAAGCTATTCATTGGCTCTCTAGTTAGAGAAGATACTATGATATACAAGTGTAGAGAGTGTGGTACTGAATGTGATGTGCTTGAACCAGTAGGAGTATCATCATCAACAGTAAGTAAGGTAAACCAACAGAGCAGAAGCTATAAGTTTGGTAGACACATTGATGATGTCAAGCGGAGTAAGTATGAATATATAGATAAGGTTAAAAAAAGATGATTAAGGAGCCTAGAAAAGCCATTGGCAGGGGCTTTCGCTGTCCGTGCTGTGGTAAGATAACTATATTAGTGAAGAAACGTAGGGGTAAGATGTGCCATGCGTGTAGAATGAAGCTTAATCCACCTAGATTAGGCACAGGTGAGGGTTGGCATACTAATGATGAAGGATACTTAGTAATGTGGATAGAGGGTAAAGAAGTACGTCAGCATAGATTAGTAATGGAGCAGCATCTTGGTAGGAAGTTAACTAAGTTAGAGGTAGTACATCATATAGATAATGATAAACTTAATAATAATATAGATAACTTGAAGTTGTATGCTACTACTGCTGAACATACTAGATATCACAAGCTAAAAAAGAAGCCCTTGACAAAGTAATTGAAGTGTGTTATTATATAAACAATGGAGGAAAGTAAAATGCCATTTAAAAGTAAGAAACAAAGTGCTGCTGCATTTTCAGGAGCATTGGGTAGTAAGATGAAGAAGGCTGCACCAGAGTGGGCTAGTAAAACTAACTACAAAAAGCTACCAGTAAAAGTAGCAACTAAAAAAAACAGGGGGAAAACTAAATGAAAGCAAAACCAGTAAAGAAGCCAGCAAAAAAATCTACAAAGAAAGGTTGCTAGTATGCCAGTATACCTTTATAGTTGTCCTACTTGTAATGTAGAGCTAGAAGTTATACGTAGTATAGAGGAATTGGATAACCCATTCCTCTGTCCTACTTGTAAAGTACAGATGAAGCGAGTACCTACTACTTCTTCCTTTAGATTAAAGGGGCAAGGGTGGACGGGTAAAGACATTAAGGAACAGAATGAAGGGAGTAAACATTAATGATAACTATTAGTAAGTTAGTAAATAGTGTAAGGAAGGCAAATAGAAGTATACATAAACTTAAGAAGCAGACTAGAAAACTTCTTAATGGTTGTATGTGGTTTGATATAGTAGATAAGGATATTAAATACAGATATAGTTTTGAACTACAGACTCCCTTTAGATGGGCATATGAAAAGCGTGATGAAAGGGAAGATATTACTATTCAACAGTTTACAGATGCACTAGAAGTATACACAACTGAACTACTCATGGTTAAAATGGAAGAGCAAGAAGCTAGAGAATGGTTACTAAATTATATTAAAGGAGTAAAGAAATGAAAACTAAAAGTGTAGAAGAACAAGTGAAGGAGATAAAGGAAAAGTTAGTTGAACATACTACTGAAGATGATGATGCTATACTAATTAGTATGGAGTTAAGTAATTTTGATAATGGCATACCAGTTGTATGTCCAGACTGTGGTAGAGAATACTATGATTTTGAATGTACAGTTGAAGCAATAGATGGAGAAGTAATAGTAACTAATGGGAGGTTCATAGAATGAAAACAATAGCAGAAAGAAAAAAGTTTCAACCTAAAATAAAACCAGTACTAATTGTAACAAAGGATAAAGTAGTAGAAGTCCCCATAGTAACCACAAAAGAAGATACGTCCTTTATATATAAGGCTCCTAAAACCTGTAATGTTATAAGTGATAGTATGGCATACTTAGTGTATGGTGACAGTGTGCTGATAGAAGTACATACTGAGAGCACTCCTAAAGCGTATGGAGAAGCTATCATACTAGCTAACCCACAAGTGATGGTTAAGGATAGTCTTATACCAGTTACCCACATTGCACCAACGGCAGAAACATTTAAGATAAGAGTTATTAACTTTAATAAAGCACCTAAAAGAATAAGTAAAGGACAAGTTGTAGCAACAGCATTATTTCTATAGAGGTAACATATGCAGCAGTTCACTTTTGCGTCAGAAGTAGATAATAAGTTTGGCGAGTTTGATGCTATTATGAATCAGTTAGAAAAGATAGGTGAACCTATAAGACTACACATTAGTAGTGATGGTGGGGACATAGGTGCAGGACTTGCTTTCTCTGGTAGAGTAAGATTATGTAAGGTTCCAATAACAACAGTTGCCTTTGGACACGTATGTTCAGAGGCAGTTGCTATGTTTGTGTGTGGGGATAAGCGACACATGGAAAAAGACGCATGGCTAATGATACATGAAAGTCAACTACAGGTGACTGATGAAATGGATATGTCAGAAATGGAAGATTGGATTAAACAAGTACGTAAGTTTGATGAACAGTACTATAGAATACTAGCAGACAATAGTAAAAAGTCTGTGACATTTTGGCGTAAATTAATTAAGGGTAAACCTGAAGTGTGGTTAACTGCTGCCCAAGCATTAGAGTTAGGACTGTGTGATAAAATAATATAGCCTTGTAACAAAAAGGTATACTTATTTGTTACAAGTTATTTGTTATATTGTGCCAGTATTTCTTCTATACTTACTGGATAAAACCTATTATTCTCAACACATACATTAAATCTATTAAGTTTAGTATCGGTAGGAGTTTCTCTATGGGTATGCCCATGTAAGTGAATACTACCATATGCCATATGAGGCCAACTTAACATAGGATAGTGACACAGTACTAGTAAATATCTATCATAGTGTACAACTAATATACTATCACTTAAGAATGGAAGTATCTTTAAGTTCTTCTTATCGTGATTACCTTTAAGTAATATCTTCTTTCCCTTTAACCTATCATAACAAGTCTTAATAAAGTGTGAGTTACCAAACCCAAAGTCACCTAAGTGATATACAGTATCACCTTCCTGTATTTTACTATTCCATTTACGGATTATATCTTCATTCATTTCTACTACATCACTATACTCACGTTGACAATAACCTATTATGTTACTGTGTCCAAAGTGAGTATCACTTGTAAACCATATCATATTATTAGTATCCATCCTTTCGTTATTCCTTTAGTATTAACAGGTTCAAGATTGAGTAAGTATGCAGCAACACTACTTTGTATATTATGTTTACTTAAGTAAGGGTAATCCTTTTTAAACTCTTTATGTAATATATTATGTAGTTTAGTAGCATCTTTAGGATTAATAAATACCCTACTAGGATTACAACTAGTTAAGTTATCTACCGTTGTTATTAAGTTATTATCTTTATAAAGTAAACTTAAGTTTTTAAACCATTTTGCTTTCCATTTAATTATTTTCATTTCTCTACCTCTTTACTCTCTATTGACGCTGTCCAATTATCTTTATAAAAAGTATCACCGTCCATAGATATATTTCTTTCTCTGCTATAAGAACACTCTTTACATCTTCTGTCTTGTGGTTTAGAGCAAGGGTCTGTTGCACAATTATCACAACTCTTTTCTACTACTTTGCTACTACTTTCATTAGTAGTTAGTAGTTGGTCCTTACTCTCTACCTGACTTGGAATTGGTTTCCAGTTAACATATTCTATTACCCAATCATTAACACAAGCCTCACATATAGGGAGTAATTGCTCACTGTCACTGTCATTATCGTGTATACAGGAAACACAGCTCTTAACCGAGTTCGCAGAAGTCGTCGTTCCTACCTGACTTGTATTCAATGGATTAGCCTCTAAAACTTCTAGTGCTTTAATAACTCTACAAGTAGGGGCTTTGTGTTCACCGTCTTTTAGTATTTCTACTGCTTTATCCAGCCTTTGTTGTAGGTCTGATGTCTTAAAATTACCCTCTACTATTCTAGCTCCAAGTTTAATTATATTCTCTTTTAACTTCTCTATCTCATTCGCTTGGCTACTGACTACTGCCTCTAGTTCTACTATTCTAGTGTTAGACTTTGATAGCTCGTCAGACATAAGTTCAGCACCAGCTTGGAAAGCCTTTTTCCCTGTTTGTTTTGCATTTACTTCATCTGCCCATTGGAGATAACTTTTTTTATTTTCTCCCCACCACTTTTCAAACTCTTTTTGTATATCCATTTAATCCTCCTTTAGTATAAATGATTGCCTTAGCAATCCTTTGGTTTTATTACTTGATTACAAAAGCTACCTTCCTTGTCTTTACCTTCTAATACTTTCTTAAGTATGATATCTTTATTCTCTATGATAGTAAATACTTCATCAGTATAAGTATCACTAAAGCCTTGAAGATAACAGTAGCAAGTATCCTTCTGTCCTATTCTATATACTCTACCATATGCTTGTTCTATCTGAGCAGTAAGGTATGGGGTATCATTAAATACTACTATACTACTTTGTTCCTGTAAGTTAATAGACTCACTCAGTGACTGGTAGGTTGCAACTATTACTCTAGTCTTACTATCCTCTACAAAACTTTTAAAGTTATCCTGTTGCTCAGTACTTGTTAGTCTACCATGATTTAGTGTAGCAAGTTTACCTAGTCGCTTAGTTAACTCCTCTACTACAGCAACAAACCCTGAGTATAGTATTATCTTTTTATTATCTTCATCTAACAATAACTTCTCTACTAGCTTAACAGTATTAGGTATCATAGCATGAGCAAGTGTTTGAAACTGTTGTTGCTTATTCTGTACCTCAAGTGTACTTCTTATTTTAGTAGGTAAGTCATAGTAAATAGTTTCTATCATTAGAGAGGGTAACTCAAATACTATCTTCATCTTATCACGATAGAAGTAGCACCCTTGTATATCAAGGTTAAGGTTAGTAAGTTGTATCTTACTCTGTCTAGTATAGAAGAACTTGTTACCTTGAAACATACGCTTGCCATAATACTTTTCTTTAAAGTTACGTTTATTATTAAACCTCTCAGGTGCAACTAGATTTAACTGACTGTATATCTCATCAGGTTTATTACGTATAGCAGTAGCACTTAGTAGTATTCTTCCAGTACAGTTCATACTTAACTCATGTATACTACTAGTACGTTTAGCTTTCAAGTTTTTTATTGAGTGACTTTCATCTATTATTACTGTATCAAAACCATGTAGATTTATCAAGTTAAGTAGTAATCCACGAAACTTATCTAATAACTCATAGTTAACTATGATGAAGTCAGCATTACAGTACTGTACCAAATCTAGTTTACTACCGCTCCATATAATTAGCGGTTGCTTGTCTGTACACTTATATACTTCATACGCCCAGCTTCGCTTTGTCTTGCCACCTTGAGAGGGGCATATTATAATAGCCTTCTTGTTATTCTTTATACAGTAACTAAGTGCCACAAGTGTCTTTCCTACACCAGTACCTAATGCAATGATAGCTTTACCACCAGCATCTTCTAGAAACTTTACTGCTGTATATTGGTAATTTCTTAAGGGTAATTTTATACCCTTGATATTCTCTGCTTTTAACTCTATAGTATTAAGTTTACCTCTAGCATCATAGTTTTCTAGCTCAGTAATCTTAGTAATCAACTTATCAGTAGCAAAGAAAGGCAAGTGATTATCTCTAAGATATGCTAGTAAGTCTACTATAACTTTATAGTTAGGTAACTCAGTAGTCCATAACTTACTGTCCCCGTTATACTTTAGTCTTTCAGCCCAAGTGTACTTTGAAGTACATGACTTTATGTACTCTCTAAGTATACAGTTGTGCTTCCAAGCTAGAGGTGTGCCTATTGGTAACTGTACTATGTAGTACAAACCAGTGTAGTCTATAATTGTGCGTTCACTTGAGTTCATCTTTAAAGTATGCCTTTACCTCTTTAAGTAAATTGTTATTAAAGCGATTAGTCTGACTGTTTCTACCATGCTTATTGACTTCGCTATATATAATAGAAGATAATGGAGTAGTGTTATCCCACTCCATTCTCTTCCTTATATACTTAACTATTGTTAGTATTAGTTCACTTCTCTTTACTGTCATCTACGTCTTACTCTAATTACTTCTTGATATATTCTTTCTAATTCCTCTATATTAAATTGTTGAGTAGCTAATTTAGATGGCTCTCTATACTCATTAGTATATACTAACTCTTGAAGTAACGACATCTCTTCCTTCTTTACCTTAACTCCTTTTACTATTACATAATCTGTTCCTTCTATAGTTACAAATGGGTTAAGTAATTCAACAGCAGCATGTTGTATTGGCATACCCCTGCCACTACTAGCTTCATATTGTTGTTGTATATTTATACCACTACGTAAGTAACGTACTTCCGGCATCTGTTGACGGTTACGTCGTATCTGTTCATAAATACATCTATGTTCTTCTAAGTACTGTGCATATTCCGTACTAAAGTGTGTTGTTGGCATACTATTCCTCCTCATATAACTTACAAAGTATTTCACCTTCTCTAAGTATGGTAAGGGTATCTTCTCCTACTGAAATATCTATACCAGTATTCTTAGTAATAAGTAATACTTCTCCAGCTATTATGTCATGTATATCTTTACCACAAGTGATAACAGTAGCCTTAATAAAGTTATTACTTCTGATAGTATCAGGTATAATGATACCACCACTAGTAGTCTTACTCTCCACTTCCTTCTTTACTAATACCCTGTCTAATAAAACCTTTGCTTTCATCATACTTAAACCTCTCTATATTATTCTCTTTGTTAAACTTAGCATCTAACTTTACAGTATGCCTCTCATATACATTGGCTAGTAGACTATTAGCAGCACGTAACTTTATCTTATCATCATTACTAATGACAGATAAGTTGTCCGCTATTAAGTCTTCTATCTCTAGCATCAAGTCATACAAGTTACACCTAAGTAAACGTCTTGCACTACTCATAGTATCACACTTTGTAACCATTGTCAAGTTCCCCTTTTGATAGTCTTAGTAGGTATAAGTCCTAGTTTATCTAATTTTAAGTTCCAGTCATCATAAAGTTTTCCAAGTGTAGTCTTTATCTCCATAGTTAAGTGTTGTATATCCTTCATGTTTTTAGCACTTAGCTTTATATAGTCAGTCTGTCCACCATCAATAGAGGTATCACCACAAGTGCAAGTCCTAAAGTCGTGTCTTGTTCTGCTATATATAAAGTCTTTACAGTTGGGGCATACAACACCATGTATCATCATAAGTTAATCCTCCTCTATTAGTTTAGTAACGGCATCTTCAAACTTGTACCACTTATCATCATCATCTTTACAGTCAAAGATAGTTTCGTCACCTAACATACTAGCTATAGTTTCAAGTATATTAATAGCAAGTAATCTTTTTTTAGTTAGATTAGATTTATTTTTAGTTATCACAATTAATTCTCCTTTACTACTTTAATCTTCTTACCATACTTATCATTAAGAAACTTCTCAGCACTCTTAACATCATTAAACTCATAGGCTTCCTTTAAGTCTTTGCTCATGCTTCTAGCTATATCTATACAGAAAGTATAGAAGTCTTTATCAAACATCTTAACTTCTTCAATACATCTAGAAGCTACTTCATTGCAAAACTCATCATCAGTTACACTACCTATCATGTCAGCGTTCTCTATTGTTCTGTACTTAACTAGGTTCTTCAGTCCTTCACTATAGTTAACTGTCAATTATGCACCTCCATAGAACTGTTCCTCACTAGGCTTACTTATGTATACTCCTGTAACATAGCTTGGTTGTCCTTGTACTTGACTATATTGTAGGCATACTTCCCATTTATCTTTTTCATCTACAAGTAATGCAGTTGGTAAAGGAATAGTATAGTGTTCGCATTCAAAGATATTAGTTGGCTTATCTTTACTCATACTACTTACCGTCCCAAATAGACTTACCACCTACTATTTTAAGCGGTACTTTCTTTACGATAGGTACTTCATTATCTCTACTAAATAGCATACCACTTATACTATACCCTGCACGTATGTACTTAGCCCAGCACTCACCACACATCTCAGCCTTGCCCCAGCCTTCATCACACGCTATAAAAGTTAAGTCCTGTATAAATCTAGGACTACCACAAATTGTACAGTCACTACTTAAGTTTCTTTTTATTTCTTTCTCTGCTTCTTTAGCTTCTTCTTTCTTTTCAGCAACACTAGCTTCAGCTTCTATAGCTTTTAATTCTTTATCTATTACTGAGTTAGTATAGCGTTTAGTATTAGTATCCCATACTGTGTTAGCATAAGGGTGAAACACTCCATGAAAATAATAACCATAAGGACTTTTCTCATAGTCATAATCACTTTCACAGTATCCTCCTCTATCCTCTTCATCATCTCTAAAGTTATAAATGCTATCACCATGCCTACCAGTTCCTGTCTTAGTAGTAGTATAAGTTTCACCACAACAAGTAGTACCAGCTTTAAATCTACCGTTAAGTCCTATTAACTTAGTAGAGTATATCTTTAGTGTATCTATATCTATAGTCAACTTAGTATCAGTAGGTACGTCTTTTACTTTAGCTTGCTTTCCAAATACCGTAAACAAATCATCACCATTAGAGGAGTAGTATAGTACACCATTAGACTCAACTATACTTAATTGCCCATCGTGTTTAAGTAAGTTAAACTCTTTAGGTTTTTTACTATCAACATATGCAAGACAATAGTATCCCCACAATTCATTTAACTTATCAATCCCAGTGTTAAGTAAGTAGAATATATATTGGCTATCTACTTTATAGTCTACACCATGCTTTTCTTTTAACTCTTTGGTATTATTAATCATACCATTATGAGTTCCAGTTATAGTACCTACAATAAACGGGTGGGCATTTTCATCTTTAAGTTTACTACCATGAGTACCAAGTCTAGTATGCCCCATAATATACTGTGTCTTATCTAGAAAGTAATCTCTGTGGTCACGTAAGAAGTCTTTAGCATCTACTGCTTCCTTAAGTAACTTCTTACCATTGTAAAATCCAGTGGCATCTGTTCCTCTACTCATGTTCAGTAGTGCAAGTAACCTTATATCATTAGGACTATACTTACCTACTGCTCCAAATATCCCACACATTATTCTATAATACCTCCTTTAGTATTTCTAATTCTTTTACTGTACTTAGTGAAAGCTTTAGTTTAATTATTATCATCATCATTATCATACCCATCATCTTCTTCATCTATATCTTCTATCTCTACTGGTTCCTTTTCTACTTCTACTTTTATATGCTGTACATTATAACTTGGTACAACTATATCATAAAACTTTTTAATCTGTGCAGCATAAAAGTTAGCTACGTCTTTGTTACTAAACTTTGCTACTAATTCTAGGAACTTACTTAACCTATTCTTTAATGAGTTAGCTGAAGTAATACTTAGAGTAGCTTCATCTATTGCTTCTATAGAAGTAGTCTTTACCCAGTCAACAAAGCAAGTCATTAGACTTATCCAATTAACTATTTCATCATAGTCAAGAGTACCATGATGCTGCCTCATTTCTATACTACCACGATAAAACCAACTGTGTACATTAAGCCAGTTATAACGTTCACCACTATACTTTTCTTTCTTTCTTCTAGCTGCATCTTCACCACCGTGTCCATATAGTATCATCTCTACGCCATGTATATCTTTAAGTTTAGCATACCTATCACTTAATAATACACAGTGTCTACAACTACTACGTTCAGGCTTAACAAGACAAAAGAATAAATTCTGTAGTGGACAAGCTGCTCGATATAACTTTATTATATCTTCAATAGTTAAGTCACTACCATCAACATGAACATGAAGTCCACATACTTTATCCATCTCTCTTACTATAACTTTATCTACTGTTGCATCTATCTCACTTAGAAACTTTTTTATATCAGCAAAACCTAAATCACCATTAAGTTTTGGACTAACAAACTCTCTAGCTGCAATGCTAGCATCATTAACTTTACTCCAGTCAGTGTTGTTATCTCTTGTTAAGATATTAGTTTCTATCTCAACACCAAAGATACGTTTACTTTTACACTCAGTATAAGTGTTACCAAGCTTTACTACTTTAGTAGTAAGCCCAGTCCTACTCCCATATAAGCGTTTTCTTACATCACATCTAGGGCAAAGTCTTCCACCATCTGTTGTAACTTCTCTGCCGTTCTCTATTAGACAGCCACAACTATAGCAACTAGTAAACTTTAGTTTAACACAGGTATCACATATTAACTTATTAACTGCATCATTACCTAAGTCAACATTAACTTTTCGTGATTTAACTAATCCATTTTTTTCATATACACCACAGTACTCACACTTTTTATAGTATATTTTTATACAGTCAGGACAAACTAAACCATCTTTAGTCTGATTAGAATTGTTAGATGTAAAGGAATTGTTACAGTGTATACAAGTATACTTTATCTTTTTAGAAGCACACTCTGAACACATACATACTGTTGTATCTTTATCAAATACAAAGAAAGGTTTACCTGATACTTTACTACTACATTCACTACACGTATACGTTTTGTTAAGTGCAATTTGTAGTATCCCACTAAATAACCTTAGTAGTGTTTCTTTATCTTTATCACTACAATTAGTGTTAGTTAAATACTTATCAAACTCTATTGCTAGTTTAGTTGATACTTCTATATCTAAGCACCAAGATTTAACAAGTTGTTTATTTATTTTATTTCTACAGTTTATTTGGGTAGACATAGCATAATATAAATGCTCTGTTAATCTAGGTAAGATAGTATACAAGATGTTTTCTAATTGCTCTGCTTGCTTCTTCTTATTATCTGTACTAGTATAAGCCACTAGTATTTCTTTACAAGTACTTACTTCTAGTTCAGGCAATATCTTGTTTAACTTATCTGCTTCTATATTTGGGTTAGCATCTAACTTACCAAGTATTTTAGCAGCAAGAAAAGTTAATCCGTACATATTAGTTTAGATTATCCTCCAGTTTATTATTAGATAGGAGGTATGGAGTAGCAAAGAAAAGAGGTAATAAACCTTGCTACCCCAGTACCTTTATGAAAATTATGTAGTACTTAGTTGCTTACTTTAGTTACGTGCATTTACTGCGTCAGACTTCTTAGTCCAAACGTTCTCGCCTTTTCTAGCAAGTGTACCTTTCTTAGTTTTAACTAAGTAGATAACTCTTTGATAAGGCTTTCCATCTACTGCCTGTAAGAAGCTGAAGTCTATTGTTGCAATAGTTCCTTCTAATGTATCTCTGCCTGACACAGTATGAGTGCCACCACAAGTTTCACACTCTACTTCTCTGTCTACATCATTAACATTAACAAACACTTTAGTTCCCAAGTTAAACTTCGAATTGATTTTAATTTCCATTACATTTTTCTCCCTTTGTTTATTTAGTAGGCTATCCACTTAACTGTTGGGGTCGGATACCGTAACCCTTATGAGTTCAGTTCATCTAACAAGCACCCTCTTTTACTATGCTATTATATCTTCTTCATCATCAACTTCTTCAGTACCATTAAGCATATCTTCATCACTTTCTACATATGCATCTTTAGTAATACTTCTTACTTCTTCACATACAAAGTAAGGTAGAGTTCTGTCTTCTAACTCTTCTTCTTTGTCAGCAAATACTAACTCAGCATCTTCAAAAGACTTAGCATCAACTCTATCTGCATACTTTATCTCACCTGTTTCATCTTCATACAATAGCACATACGTTCTAGGTTTACTCAAAACTTAACCACCTCCTAATAATTAGTTAGTAACTTACCACACTGCTCTAAGCTCTGATTTTATTTCTTCAAGTATACTCACCTCCTCTTTAAGAACAGCCAACCTATTAAGTGCTGCCTCACAGTCAGTTAATCTATTGTTATAGAAATCCCATCTACTTCTAGCATGTCTTCTAAGCCCCTCCCAGTAGTTACGCATTTTAGTAAGTGTTCTTATTAACTCATTGTCGCTCATACCACCTAAGTTATATGGCATACTAATCATTACCATATTATAATATTCTTTTGGGTACTTCTCTTGTAGTAGCCTTAGTAAAGCATTAATTCTACGTTTACAATGAGATTTAGAAACCCAACTGTTAGTAATAAAGTCACCAACATTAACTACAAGTATATCGTTAAACTTTTTAGCAAATACAAAGTGTTCAAACTTATCTTCAGCCATCATAGTATCTGGATTAAAGTAAGTACAGGCTGTTATTGAATACCTGTCCTTATATAACTTATACTTAGGTGAGTAGTTTAAGACTGACATAGCACTTCCTTACGTAGTATACTTTCCATTTCTAAGTTACGCTTTACTTGCCACTTGTTATGATTATCTTTGTCTATATAAAACTTAATCCCCTTTAGAGTTACACTACCTGATGCTGTTAAGTAACCCTTGCCTACTAAGTTAGTGGCTACTTCTCTATAGTAGTCATCAGTTTCTTTAAGCTTATCTTGTCTAACCAAATTACTAAACAAAGTCATCAACTCTTTATGGCTTAAACCCTCAGTTTCAAACTTGTGTACTAGGTTTAGTAGGTTAACTTTGTTACGTCTTGCCATTACTTTTTCTCTGGTACTTCTACATCTATGTAACAGTTCTCTATTTTAATTAAATCATATCCTGTTCGCCAATTAACTTCACTAAAAGAACTTCTACTTCCGTTAGTATTAAATCCATTCTCATCTACAAAGCTACTACTTGTTTGGTAGTAACTATCTGCACTCTTTGATTTGAAAGCGTACAACCAGTAACGCTTAAACACTTTATCCTTATCATACTTATTACATACATCTTCCCAGTCTAACTCTATACTTAACTTAGTCTTTTCATCAGGTAGTACATCAAGGTATAGTCCCTTAGCATCACCTTTTCCCTCAGTCATTCCTAACCCAACGATAGTAACTTTCTCTTTACTCTTTTTGTCAACTAACTTCTGCCCAATTCTCAACCCATAAAAATCTTTTACTTCCATTCCCTTAGTCCTCCTTTTATTTTTTAGTAACTTGTTCAAGTTAAAGTAACGTAGGTTTATTGTGACTACCTATTAACTTAGTCCACTTCTTGTACTGCTCAGTACTTACTACTGCTTTTTTTTCATCAACACTTTTAAGTGTGAAGTCCTTTATCACCTGTACTCTAGGTGATAGTACCTCAATGTCAGGTACTTCAATAGCTTCTTCAGCTACATCAAGATAGTCTAACTCAGTAAGTATGCTTTCATTAACTTCTTCTAAAGACATTAACTCTTTACCTACAACTTCTTTCATGATAGTTGTCCTCCATTTTTATTTCATCTAATATACTAAGTACTTTTTCACCAATGAATACTTTAGCAAGTATTCGTTTATACCAAACAGCAATACAACCCGTACTTATACTCATACAGTCATCACGGTTATGTGTATAAGTACAATAAGTTAAAGCATTATCAGGGTGGACATGAAATTGTTTACACTTATCTTGTAGACTAGCAGGATAACTAAAGTGTATTCCCATAGAGTTAAGTATTGCATATACTTTTAGTTTCTCCTCTTCATCACTTAGTAGTATACTATATGGTGGTTGGATATTCATATCATATCTGCCTTAACTTCATCTAGTATAGTAAAACTATCAAGTAAATTAGGCAGGTTACCTAGAAGTACGTCCTTAAAAGTGAATACTTTACAATTATCATAATCGTAACAGTGAAAGCAATTATCTTGACATCTATTAGAACACCATCCTAATCTATTACTATTTACAGTAATAGTAAATGGTGGAGTTTCATATTGCATAAAACCTATAGTATCTTTAGACCAACTACCAACATTATACCCCAGTTCTTTTAGTTTTTCAACTGTAACTCTAGCTTCAGAATAAGTAAGTCTTATAATAAAAGTATTATGCTTCATGTTAACTCTCCTCTTATTTCATCAAGTAAAGTTAACTCATACTTTAGTATGTCCTCTACAGTAAGGAAAGGAATTGAATAAGCATAACATGTCTTTTTAGAATAACAGCCATTACATAAAGTACCACAAGAACAAAGACGTGCTTGCTTAGTATGATGCCAGCAGATTAGTTTACTATTTCGTTGTAGTACAGTATTAGAGAAGTAAGGTTTAATAGGTATACCATTTTTTTCTATCTTTAGTATAAGATTATTAAGTTCATCAGGAGTAAGTTCTGTAATATCAACCTTAAAGTGAGTTAGTTTTAGTGGTATCATACTTCACCTCATCTAATATAGTTAACTCCATCTCTTCACCAACTTTAGGTATTTTATGTAGCTCATCAAACTCTAGCCATAAAAACTTTTTACAGCTTTCCCAAGCACTACATCTTGGAGTACATACTTTAGTATTACACCAACATACCTCACCTATTACTTCATTATCATCATCAAGACTTAAGGAAGTACAAGTACTTACATAGTCAAGGTTTTGTATAAACCAATCAGTACTATAACCAAGTTCAGTTAGCTTAGTAAGTATCTTTCTAATTTGTTTAATACCTTTACATCTAATTCTAATTGGTGTAGACATAACTAGTTAACTACTTTCTTTCCAGTAAGAAAGTTATTTCTTACACTTTCTATATTCTTAAACCCAAGTAAGTGAAAGTATCTTTTAACTTTAAAGCAACCGCCCCTCTCAACAAAGTCATTCATCTCAGTATGACTAAACTGTTTCATTGCTCGCTCTACTACACGTTTGTACCTTTCTTTCTGCTTTACTTTACCTTTCTCCATACTTAACAAGTTAGCGTGTGACATACTGTTTTACCTCCACAGTATAGTAACTAGCATCAGGATACTAGTTTACTCTGTAATTATATTTATATGTAACTTCATTTTTTACTTTTCCATTTTTAACTGTCTTGCTAATTACACCACTCTTACTATCAACTATTATCCCTTGATAACTAATCATCATATCAGCACATAGTCTTATAGCGTGTACAAGTAATATTTCTAAAGTTGATTTATTAGTTATACCAGCCATATCTATATTAAGTTGATAGTTGACTGTCGAAGGTTTCATATTAGTTTACCATACTACTTACTAGACTAGGTTCATCTAGCATTATACTATAAGGCTTCTTGATACCATATAGCTTAAGCCTATAGAATATATAGCTACTACAGTCAGCTTCTCTAGCTTTAGTAATATGCTCAAACTTAACTCCTTCAACTTCAGCATCAAAGATAGTAGCATTGTACTTAACTTGTAGCTTAGTACCAACATCATACTTACTAGTTAACTGTAACTGCATAGTAACACCTCTTGTTTAGTTTTTTTGTAACCTGATAGTCAAGACTGGAAAGTCTTTTTGGCTACGTGGACAAGCTTACCACAACGCAAAAAAATTGTCAAGCTTTATTTTTCACAGCGACGTAAAAATAATTTTTCTGTTGCACTTGGCATGCTTCTTGCATACACGTCAGTTTTGTAAAACTTACAACAGTAAATTGTAAAGATTACACTTGTACTCAAGTCTTGATAGTTTACTATCAGCATTAGCTAGTTTGCA
>Ga0209083_1000426_pt1 | contig 62906 bp, 90 predicted proteins | sample AM7aDNAmetaG_FD_184132 | JGI IMG/M metagenome (GOLD analysis project Ga0209083, IMG submission 184132) | Freshwater microbial communities from Finland to study Microbial Dark Matter (Phase II) - AM7a DNA metaG (SPAdes) (version 3) | ecosystem: Environmental > Aquatic > Freshwater > Lake ... | reverse complement strand
CCCATTCCCGCGGAGCTCATCCCAGCGCCCGCGCCGGCTACTGCTCCGCCGCCAATGCCGAGCATCTTGAGCGTCTGCACGAGACCCATCGCGCCCATTCCGACGTTCGCGGCGCCGCTGAGGACCCCTCCGCCGACCTTCGCCCCTGCGTAGTACTTACCCGCCGTCATGATCATGTTCATCGCGTTCGGATTCGCGAGGAATTCCTTCATGACCGTGGCGGCCTTGTCGATAAGAGGCGAGGCCTCTTTCCACATGCGCCCGAAGGTATTGTAGGCGTTGATTGCGAACGTCTCGATCGCCGGCCACCATTCCAGGAGCTTCTCTTTTGCCCAGTCGAAGGCGTAGCTGAACTTCGACCCGATGAGCGTAGCAACATCCTCGATTCGATTCTGGTTCCGGCTGAACCAGTCGTTGACCTCTCCCAGTGCCCCCTTCACCTTCTCGAACAGCGGGCCGGTAGACAGGCCGAGGAAGCGCTTGCCGTTGTCCATGAATGTCGACGAGAGCCCCTCGAATGAGCGGCTATATGCATCAATCGACCCCTTGTACTTGTCGAGATGCACGGTCAACTCTTCAAGGCGCTTGGCAGGCGACTCCTTGTTGAACTTCTCGGCCTTTTCTCCGCCGAGCCCCATCAGGCGCATGCCAAGAACGTTGTGGCCTCCAGCTCTGCCCTCCATGAGCATCGCCATTTCGCGGGCAACCTGCTCTTGTGGCAGGCCCGCTACGGCACCGAATGCCATGGTCTTGGCCGACATCGCCTCGAGTTGCTTGATGCTCGCACCAGCGCCGAAACCGGGGATCGCGATGGTCTTGAAGATTCCGACCAGATCCTCGAACTCTCCCGGGAGCGCCGCGGCGTCCTTGCGCATCTGAGACATGACCTCAGCGCCGAGCTTCATCCCACCTGCGATGTTGCCTGCCTTGCCGTTCGCCTCAAACATCGCGCCCAGGGAGATGTTCGTCTTCTCCAACTCGTTGTTGAGCTTCGCAACGCCGTAGGTCACGGCTCCTACGCCGGCCACAGCACCGAGTTTTCCCAGGCCGACTCCAACGTCTACGACCTTGTTTGCGATCGCGTCGAAGGGCGCCATGATCGACCGGCCCATGCCACGAAGCTGGGAATCCAGGCGCTCGAACGCGCCGTAGAGAGACCCGACCTTGCCCTCGAATCCTCTCGCCCCACCCGCCCCGAACGTGGCTTGTTCGAGCTGCCCCGAGCCTTTCGACTCGAATACGGTCTCGACGACGTACGTGACATCGCTCATGTCAGTACGAAGCCCCGGGGGTCAGGAACGTCAACGTGGCCTTGGTCTTGTCGAGGTCAAGGTGGTCGATGGTGCCCGCAGGATTGGAGGGTAGTCCTCCGCCTGTCGGCTCCGTAATCGGAGTGTTGTAGCGCATGTCGGTGATGACGATCGGCGTCGGGACGGCGAGGACGCGCCGGTCGGACTGCACGATCTTCGCCGCGAGAGATCGCTCTCGCCACGTCCACCAATCCGGCCGATCGTTGAGGTATGACAGGCACGCCGCGCGAACGCTGTCCGCGATCGCGAGCGTGTCCGCGACGTAGCGCTTGTCCCTGAGCAGGATGCTCGCAGACAGGGACACCGGGACGTTGACTACCTCGTTGATCTGGCACTTGCAGCCGAATCCAAGCCACTTGTCGCGCAAGCTCTGCAGGCACGTATCGGCCAATTGCTGCGACCAGCACCACGAGTCATCGCAGAGCCAGATGCGCGTTTGGCCTACGTCGCTTGGATATCCGGGGTCATTATACTCACGCAGAGCGACGCGCGAGACGCCGGCCGTCAGGAGCGCGCCAGCCGCCAGCGCTGCCAGCGTCGGCCCGTATTGACCCAGCGAAATCGCCAGCGCGAGGCTGCGGAGCTTCGCCACACTGACGCCGTCTGAGCCGCCCGCAGCGCGCGATTCCTGCACGACGAATTGCGAGTCGAACAGATTGTCAGCGATCGACACAACCGGGTCGCCCGATTGAATGTTGGCCGCTGTCCCCGGCTGCGTAGCAACGGCGCGCAGGGAGATGTTCAGCGTTCCGCCTGGGTTGAGTGACGGCACGAAGAACGGCTCAACGGTCTGGTACTGTGCCGATCGAATCGGCGGAGTTGCCGAGGGAGAGCCGGACCGAGAGAAGATCGTCCCGGTGCGGATGAGCCCGCCCTGCAGCACCGACGTCGTCGAGTTGTGCCGATAGAGCTTGACGGTTCCGACCGCCTTCTGGGGCTCGGGGTCGGTTACGGCGTCGAACTCCGACTGCAGCAGGTCATGCAGAGCGATGCCGGTCGCGAGCGTCACACGAGACGCCTTGCATTCGTCCGCGAGGCGAGCGAGCGCGATCTGAACCTGGGACTTCCAGATCGCAAAAATGTCCCCATACCGGCCAGTCTCGAGGAACTGGACAGCATGGGGACGCACCGCAGCAAGCGCGTTGACGCCGCCGGCGAGAACATCGCCGACTCGCGGAATCTGCGCTCGCTCGGTCATGGATCTGCACTCTCCGTCGAACGAGGCTTGAACTCTCGTTCCAGGTGAATCTGCAATGCGCTGATGAAAAACAACTTGTCGAGATAGCTACCGAACGGCCTGGGACCTCGAAGCACTGCGAGGCTGACATTGCCGTATCGAGCGGCGAAGGCGTCGTTCTGCCACCCTACGAGGTATTGCCGCCAGTAGCGCTCGGGCCTCGCCGTGATGAGGGTCAGCTGTCCGAGATCGGGATCGCTTCCCCCATCAGCGCATCAACCTCCTCGCTCGTGACGCCGTGCATGCGCCTGGAGATCGCGATTAGCAGTGAATCGTCCTTGGCGGTGAAGAGGCGGCTGTATTCGAACTCCGAGCCGGCGAGCTCCAGCTTCGAGAAGTCCATCGGCTCCCAGTCGGCGGTCATGACGCTCTCCTTGTCGAGATAGCCCTGACGCGTCACGGCCATGATCGAGGTCAGCAGAATCTGGCGCTCGATCGCCGCGCTGTATTCGATCCCGGTCGCCTCTTTCCCCATCATCTGCGCAGCGTTGTTTGCCGCGCGGTCCTTCTCAGCCGGGTCGATCATCCGCATGCGGACGCCGCGCCCGCTCGAATACTTGCCCGTGAGAAGGAGTTGAATTGCGTTGCTGCCCATCTGTTTCTCCTGGTGATGGGCCGCGGGCGATTATCCGCCGACGGCCGTGAAGTACTGTGAACGCCACGTGATCGTGGTCTTGCCCGGCTCGGCCATACCGCCGACATCGAGGTTCCACTTGACGACGATGGTGCCGCCTGCCTGGAAGCCTTCGGTGATGCCCTGGTGTGTGATGCCCCACGAGATCGCCTTGACCAGCGGCTCAACTCCGGCGTCGTCGTTCTGCGTGTTCTTGATGAGCGCCTTGATCGGCTTGAGGTCCTCCAGCAAGACGTCCATCTTGCCCGAGTACCCCGTGACGGTTCTGTCGGGGCGGTTGCGGTCCTCGCCGCAGATCCCGTCGTCGTGGTCTACCGCAGATTCCTCGACGCTCCACTTTTGGACGACAAGCACGACCTTGGTGTTGTCGATCGAGAATGCGACCTTGGTCTTTCGACCTCTCCAGAAGCTGTTGGCCATGGATCACTCCGATTGTGCGTGCGTCGAGATTACGCGCTGCGAATGGTGACGCCGACGCCGCCTTGAATGCTGAGCACGATGTGGCTCATCTGGGGGCCGGTCTGGTAGTTCAGTGGGACCATGAAAAACCCGTTGGCGAGGCTCGACTTGCTGTTGACGCTCGAGAGCGGGTCAATGTTGTAGTCGAGCACGAACGGGATGTGCTCCGGGTCCACGTTCGCGGCCTTCTTGAGGTCGTCCATGAAGGCCTGCAGCCCTCCGACGATAGCAATCTGGTCGAATGGCACGTTGGGCCCGTCGCAGTAGCTGCGGGTCGCTCGGGCGAACGACGATGCGATGTAGATCGCCATGCGCGTGTCGGTGCCGAGCTTGAGCGTCGGGTCCGCGGGCGTCGCCATCGTGCAGTCGGCCTCGAAGCGGTACCCGCCCGAATCCTCCATCTCGGCGGCGAGGATTCCGGCGTCCTCTGCGTCCGAGACGCCCTGGCCCCAGTCCATGTCGATGCCGATGACGTTGGCGAGCATGTCGCCGGCTTCGGTCGACTTCCAGGCGATGCCCGTGGATGGCGACAGTTGGCAGGCCATCGAGGCCGCGAACGACGCCAGGGGGGAGTACTGCTGAGCGCCGGTCACATCGTCGTAGACGTAGGCCCACTGGCCGCAGTAGTAGCCCCATCGCGAGGCTGTGTAACCAGCCTTGTCGGCCTTTGCGGCCGTGACCGTCTGGCTCTTGGGGCCCTGCAGGAAGGCCATGCGGTTGCCGCACGAGATGGCGTGAGCGAGCAGGCCGGTGTTGACGGCAGAACGCAGGGTGTCTCCGCAGTCGTCGGTGAACACAGCGCTGATGCTCTTGTCTGTTTCGAGCAGCGCCATGCCGAGGTTGCCCGCCCCAGGCGTCCCCACGTACTCTGCCGAGGTGATCGTGCCGTCGAGCCCGCCAGTGCATGTGACCGACGCGTTGGTGGGCCTGAGCACGTTGCTGCCGTGCCGCGCGATGGAGCCGGTGAGTTTGGCCTGCGAGCAGTCCGGAGCGGAAAACACCGTAGCGGTGTTGTCGACGTTCGTGAAAAGGTCGGTGGTCGTCCCGCGCGCATCGGTCACGCTGACAGCGATGTTACAGTGCGCCGCGACGCCGTCAGAGGCATCGGAAATCGTGACGATAACAGCGTTGCCCGCCGTCCCGTTGTACTTCAGGGCCACGTCGAGCTCGGTGGATGCTCCGTTGACCAGGGCAGCGGTTGCCTTCGCTTTTCCGCTGGCGAGCACGCGCACGATCTTGAGCGTCGGAAAGCCCTTGCCTAGGACCGCCAGATATCCGCTCATGAGGTGCGACATGCCAGTCGGGGCGAACTTGTCGAGGAAGTCGGCCTCGTCAGCTGGCACCGTGAGCGCCTGGTCGGGCCCCCACGGGAACTGCCCCACGATGGCAGCCACACCGTTGCCGACGGGAGCGATGACCGTCGGAGGTCTGCGCATGATGGCGTTGACGCCGTGGCGGCGAATCGAGGAGAGCGAGGAGACGAAAAGACCCATGATGACCTCGTCAGGGAGTTACGGTGCTGTCGACGGCTCGGCCGCCGTTGAGCTTCTGCCGAAGGATGAGGTGGGCCATCCTTGGGCTCACCGCGTCGATGTACAGGGCGACGCGAGCTTCTCCGCGTGCGGTTGCCCGCCACTCGGACTGCGCCGCGGAGCTCGGGTTGTCCATGTTGCCAAATGCCTGGAAGATGAACTCGGCAGTGCCTTCCCAGCCATCCGCGCTGAGCAGCGCGAGATCGAGCCCGGGAGGCGTCGGCCAATCCTCGGTCTGGTCGCCAGCCTGGAGCGCGGCCTCAACTCGAGCGCGCAGGTCGTCGCGGGCCACGTCGTAGGTAGCCCAGCAGTCGATTTGGAGCGGCTGTGTGACCTCGGCGACCTTCCATCGGTAAAGCTTTTTGGTCGCATCGGGCGGAATCAACTCTTGCGAGGACACCGGCTCCGTGGTGCTGACCAACTGGTGCTGCGCGTCTCCGATGAGCAGGACGGTCACAGCCAATGCGGGGAGCGGTTTCTCGGGGTCGGGCCACCTCTGCTCGACGGACACCGGAGCAATCGGATCCGTGTTGAGCACCGTCGACAGGTAGTCGGCAAGGGCGCTCGCCGCTGCCTGTTCGATGCTCATCATGGCTCGTCGTCCCCACCAATCTTGAGCAGACGCAGCTTCACGCGCTCAATGCCGCATACCAGCTCGGAGATGCTTCCACCCTCTGCCATTCCGTGCGCCGTCGCCGTTTCGTGACCGCGTAGGTGGGCGACGCCCGCAAACGAGAGAATTTCTCCGCGCTCTGCCATCGCCAACAGGTCGTTGAGCATGTCGACAATGGCTTTGGACGGCTCAGCTTTTGCCTCACGCAGAGGGGCAACTTCGCTCATTCGGCCGCCATGTCTCCTGCGTCAGATACGCCGATTCGAGTGTCCGGAGCGGATCTGAGACCTGCCCCGATCCCCGTTCCGCCGCCGTTGTCCGCCAGGGCGATGCGCACCTCGACATCGAGGATCCTGCGAATCTCAGGGAGCGCCTTCGCCATGTATCGGTGAGGTTTCGTCCCGCGCCGCGAGATGGCGATCTGGATCGCTCGGGCGATTGCAGCGGGGTCGTCCACGTCATTCGAGCCGCCGCGCTGCATCGCCAGCACGTTGAGCACCAGCGCGATCTCGTTGCTGTGCTCGGCGGTCGTTGTGCCCCGCAGTCGCGTTGGCTTGCCCTTGGCCGCCCCCTGGTTGCCCTGCATGCCCCTGAGCTTCACCCACGCGATGAGAGGCGCCAGAGGAGGCCAGTGCGGGCGGGAACCGGTCTCTACGGGAGCGGCATGGGGGGCGTCGGCAACAATCCGAACCTTGCCACCCTTGCTCTCCACCCGCAGCGAGTGCTCCAGCTCGCGGAACGCGATCGGGAGCGTGAACTTGACGATGTACGCCTTGCCCTGTCTGGCAGCCTTGACGATCGCCTTCTTGACCCGACCCTCGCGAGCCTGGTTGTGGGCGTGGACCAGCGTGGCGAGCTCGCGCAGGCTGTGCACGCGGTAGGTCGCGCCCATGAAGTTACTTCTTCGGCAGCGCCGTCAGAACCGTGTATCTACACTGTGGGCACCTGGGACCATGAGCGACGAAGACGGCCTCGCAGCGCCCGCATTTCGCAGCGTGCAGCCCAATATGTCCTGTGTCGAGCGTGACCACGTGCACGAAGCACTGCGGGCAATAGATGGCGCCAGCGTGATTGACGGGCAGGGCCTTGTCACCGATGGGATCGCCACAGGTGGCGCACATCAGCGCCGATGTCTGCTCGTTATTCTTCTTGGATGCCATCACGGTGTCCTTCGGCGTCGTCGCAGCACAATCTCGTATCGGAAGGGGCGTTCGGTGTGCAGATGCACGATGGCGTATTCGCCCGCCACCGCCCCGCTGAGGACGTACAGAATCTCCACGCCATCTGCGCCCGCTGGCTTGAGCTGGTCGACTGTGTAGCCGACCCCTCCGCCCGCAGGTGTAATGGGCCCGACCCGAACGTCCTCCATCTCGTAGCGGCCGCCGCTCGAGGCGACTTCTCGCGCCGTGAGATGGGAAACCTTGTAGCGCTGTGGAAGCGCCAGGTCAGAGTCGGTCGAGATGCCAGATCCAGCGCGCCCACCCGACCACGTCCTCGTTCGGATGGTCAGTTGCGATGTGCGGATATCGAGCCCGGTCGAGCCCGCGATCGCTCTGCATGCCTCAACGACAGGCAGCAGGGAGGTGCGAAGGCTCATCAGCCGACACCGAACATGCCGCCGCCATACTGGAAGCCGACGCCCATGAAGTCGTCGCCGCGGTAACCCTCGGTGCCAAAGGCATCACCGACCAGCGGAACGCCCATCGTGGTCGACAGGCGCCCGCACAGCCGTCGCCCTTCCTGCCGGAGAGCCTGTTGCTGCCCGCGCTCGAAGAACTCGACCTCGTCGACCTTCTTGATGCCGGCGGACGGAAGAGCTGACAGCAGGTCAGACTCGATCTGCGTGATTGCCGCAAGGTCGCTCTCGACCTGCGATTGCACTTCGGGCCGCCCTCCCACCACATCCATCGCCGACTCGAGACGAGTGTTCGCATAGCGAAAGACGTCAGGGAATCCAAGATAGCGGCGGATCTGGGCCTTCTGTGCGTCGCTGAAGGCCATCAGCTTCCCTCGCGCCCGACCTCGGCCTTGCGAGCGTCGCGAAGCTGACGGACCTCGTCCAGCTTCAGAGCCAGTGATCTGGCAAGTTCCTTGACTGGCATTTCAGCAGGTGGCCTCTGGAGCGAGAAGCGATCGCACAGCTCATGGAGAGTCTTGCGCGAGGCGTTCCTTGGAACCTGAAACCGGCTATCGTCCAGCGACCGCAACTCTTCTACCGTGTAGGCTGGCGAAACAGAATCAGACTCAGGAGAAGCCGGTGGCATGGTTGCGGCAGTCTGCACCACCGCAACCTGCCTAAGCGGCAACCGATGCGCCGCGGGAACGTACGACAGGGGATCGGGGATCTCGCAGGTCCCCGCCACCGGCACCTGGTAGCGCTCGCCATCGATAACGAAGTCGAGCGCTACATCTGCTGTGTTTGTAAACCGCATGGTTCTCTCCTGTGACTATCCAGGCGGTCAGGGCGCGACGAGGTTCAGCGCGGTGCTGTTCAGGCCCTTGGCAATGTGCACACCGATCGCTGTGGAACATGCCGCAGCCGTGAGCGATGCCGTGTACCACTCGTTGACATTGGTGTCGGTCATCTGGTTGGTCGCATCCGCGATCGTGTGGGCCGTCGTGTTGGTGCAGTGCTCGTTGTAGGCCGCCTGGAAGGCCACCGCTGCTGCATAGGCAGTGGCGCGATCGGAGGCAACCGGAAGAGCTGCAAGTGCCGCGGTCAGTGCCGTGGCGCCTGAAGCCAGGTGCACCTGTGAGCCGCCGGCCCCCACGAGGATCACGTGCGCCAAGAATGCCGTGACGAGCGCGTTGATCCGAGTGATAGAAGTCGCAAGGTTGGTCGCGGTAGATGTGCCGGTGACGTTCGTGGAGTCGGCGTGCAGATGCACGTTGCCGGTCGTCAGAATACGATGCGCCTCGTAATCCGTGTACCCGTGATTGACCTGAGCCACGAGCTGGTCGTACGAGTGACACGCGGCCGGCGTAGGTGCGGCCGTCACGTCGTTGTTGATGTGGACGCCGGTCTGCGACTCGTGCGTGTACAGCGCAGAGGAGAACAGCGACAGGCGCGTGCAGGCCTTGTCGATGTCATCAACGACGCTGGTGGCCACCGGGTTGTTGGTGTCAGCGACGCGGTGTGCGCCCTGCCCGGTAGTCGCATCAATGACGCTGGCAAGATGCTGGTTGAACAGCGTCGTCAGCGATGTTGCGCAACTGATGCAGGTCGCGGTGTTGGTGGGCGCAGCGGGCAGTGCCGCCACAAGAGGGACGGCGTCGAAGTGCTGAATCGATGTGTCCTTGACCAGCACGACGAGGTCGTTGCGCAACTTGTTCCATTCCGCCGCGAGCGCCAGGGTGATGAGCTGCTCCAGCTTTCGTACTGTCTTCGCCATTGTAGCCTCCCTTCCGCGTTCCGGTTAGGAAGTCGCCTGGACGTTGAGCATCACGCCGCAGGCGTTGGGCCGGTCGACCACGAGCTGGACGTATGACTTCATCATCGCCTTCTCGGAGTCGCCGCTCTTGGCGAGCCGTTCGGTCACGAATCCAAGGGGGATGTCGCCGAAGCCGTCATTGGCAGGCACGATCTGGCGCAGGACTTCCTGGATTCCTGGCACGTTGGGGGGCAGATACTCCACCCACACGTGATTGGTGTTCAGGAACTGGATTTGATTTGCCGTGGCGTCCTTGTCCTTGAAGAACATGGTGCCGTCGACCATCAGGCCTTCGTATCCGGCGTCGAGCAGGATCTTGCCCTTGGCAACGGTGACCTCCTGCTTGTACTGGCGATTCGGGTCGAACAGCCCACCGACCGTGTTCCAGATGTCCGTCGGACACATGGCGATGTCGGGGACCTCACCGCACGCGTCGTAGATCGCGCCGATGTGCTTGCGGAGGGAGGCGAGCGTCGGGAGCGTGGGCGAGCCGGGGTCCGTGACGGTCGGGCGCCAGAAGGCATTCGATCCGCTGGAACGGTTGATCGTCGCGTACGTGTTGCTGATGCTGCCGATCGCGACGCCGAGGCCAGCGATCAGGGTGCCAGTGCCGGCGCCGCTGTAAAGCGCACCGTTGATCGTGCTCGCGAGCTTGCCGGAGGCGTTCGCCATGTTCCGGCCCCACAGCCCGACATTGCCGAGCGGCGTGGCGGAACTGGCTCCGACCGCTTCGGCGAGACCGGTCACGTGGAAGTTCGAGCGATACAGGCCCCACGCCTGGACCGCGGCGCTCTGCGCGTCGGAACCGAGGTTCGCGACGTCAGCGCCGTCGGCGTAGTTCTCGGCGACCATTCCGTCGGCCTCCGGAACCCATGCGCAGTTTGCGCCAGCCCCCTGCTTGATGGTCAGCAGCTTGAGCAGGGCCGCCTTGCGGTTGATCTGCCTGATGACGTCGCCGCGGTAGTTCTGCGCGACAACAATCAGAGCAAGAGTCTGTGCTGTGTCTGACATGATCTCTCAGTCCTTCGGTGGGGCGATTGCGGATTACGGGAGAGGGAGGTTCAGCGCTGCGAGCTGCTCCATCGTGCGAGCATTCGCTTCCGCCTCATTGGCGGGCGGCCCTTGATGCGTCGGAGGATGACCGCCGACGCCAGGAGACCTGCGCTGCTGCCCCGGAGCAGTCGGCGGCCCACCTGGTGCCGGCAACCACGGTTCAGCTTCCTTTGACTTCACGAACGCCTTGACGCCGTCCTCGAGCGTCAGGAGTTGATCTTCCTCGGCGAGCCCCTTGCCCGGCGAGACGCGCACGCGCATCAGGGGTTTGCCGTTTTCATCGAACTCCACGCGCCTGTCTGCGTGGAATAGAACCTTCGCAAGCGACTCGACCATCTCTGGGCGGACCTTCGCCGCTGCGAGCTGGCTCTTCAAAGCGCCGAAGGTCGCGTCGTCGCGCGCCCTGGTCTCCGCCGCTGCTGCCCGGTCCCGTTCCTTCGCGAGCTGGTCCTTCATCTCCTGAAGCTGCTGCTTGACAGCGGTGAGCTCCGGATTCGGCTTGTTCGCGTCTGAAGGAGGGGTGCCGGTCGCCGCAGGGGCAGGCGCGGCCTTGAGCTCGGCGATCTGCTCTCCAAGCGGCTTGACGGCCGCCTCGAGCACAGGCGCGATCAGCTTCGCGAAATTCTGTGGAGACAGAGCCCGCTTGAGCTGCGCGGTGACCGCGGAGTTGACGATCGCATTGACATCCAGAGCACTGTCTTCACCGGTCTGGTCGGTGTTCTGCCCGTCTTTCGACCCGGGCGTCTGGTCGGTCGGCATGGAATCCTCCATTCGCGCTACGGCCGTCGCGGCGCGTGGTGTGCGCATCAGCGAAGTTGCTGATGTGTAGTGCTGATACGACGAAGCCCACCGGGAAGGTGGGCTGTCAGGATTTCGTCATGTGAAGCCGGCTACTCGAAAGGAACCCACTCGTCGAGCTTGGTTTGGACCGCATCGACAAGCATCAAGGGAACTCCGAGGGTCTTCAACTTCTCGAAGATGTCGCGAGCGACGGAGATCCGTAGAGACTCATCACCCGTGTACACCGCAAGCTGGAACGGATGGCGAGTGAACATCATACCAGCGCTCGGATCGTCGTCGTAACCGTGGACGAATAGCACGATGTCATAGTCCGGAAGAACGGCCTCCATCGTGTGACACCCGTTCTCACGCACCTCTTGGAGCTCGACTCCGACGACGGGCGCAACGGTATCCCCAACCTTTCGAAGGCCGCCTGCCATACCGATGAAAACCGCCGTACCGTCCATGTCAATCAAATTCCGACGATTGTACCTGATACCCGTCGCCTATGATCAGGATATGACGCAGGCGGCCCCTGGTCAATGGTCGAACCCGATCGAATGTCCTCCTGGCCTCCTGTTCGGATAGACCACTACCCCTGGCGTCCAGAACGATATTCCTCGCCTGTCCTCCGCGCCGCATCGAATCCTCGATCGATCTCATCGCTCTCCTTGAATTCGCCATCGGCTTGAGCGCCTTGAACTCCGTTCGTCGATGATTCACGAAGGCGTCGGCATTTCTTCTGGCATCGGCCCTGTTGCCCTCACGTGCCGGCGCTACGAGGTTCCCCTTGCTGACGAGGTATTCGGCTATCCGCTTTTCGCTCGACCATTTGAACGCTCTTCTCGACTCGTCCAGCTTCCCGGGAGGTCGTTTTCGTCCGTCATCCGGATACCACGGCGCCTGCTTTGTCGTCGGAAATCCTTCACCGATCCTGGCCCCGATTGGCACCGCCCGATCCCTGCGCGCCCGCCAGTCCCGCCCTTGGCCCTTCGCATCATCGTGCACCTGGCGCGTGGAGCGCCTATCCCGCGCCATCACGTTCTCGCTGCGAAGACGTGGCACCAGCGCCGAGGCAACCTCTCTACCCGCTGCCGCGCTATCCTCGTGGCGGCGAATCTCGAACCGAAGCAGTCTGGAGCGGTAGGAGGCGTCGACCTTCGCACGACCGTACCGGCGCGTCCACTCGGCCCGCTCTTCATCGGTCCACTGGTGAGCGTTCTCGAAGTTGTCCCGCTGCCCATGCGCGGCGCGCCCGAGACCAGGTCCAAACATCTCGCGGGTCACGGCGTGAGCCACGTTCAGGTCTGCCGCATGAAGAGCGAGGACCTCGATGCACCTGCACTGCGGGTGGACATAACCGGGGACTTCTCCGCCCCTGAATTCTTCGTTTGCGCGCACGACCTGGTTGTCGAAGTTCGCGCATCGTCCGCATACCACCCGGTCGAGCACCGACTCCCATCGCTTCCAGACAATCGCGCCTGCCGGTGTCCCGTCGATGCGATCTCCGACGATGCCTAGGATATCGTCGGCCTCGTTGTTGAACGCCTGCGAACTTTCAGTCGCTGCCGTTCTGCGAACTCGAAAATCGATCTCAGCGGCGACCTGCTCACCGATTGATGGGAGAGGTCCATGCGCGTCCTGCTGATCGATCAACCTACCGACGCTCTGCTGCAACCACTTCGACGACAGCGATTTCGCTGCTGCTTCCGCGTGGACGGCATCTGCCTCGTTGTGCCCCCTCAGCGGCACGACCAGCTCTGTCTGGCGAAGGGGAACAGTTGCTTTCAAGAGCTTGCTCTCGATCGCCGCGAGCTGCTCACCAATCGATGTGAGCGCCTGAGATCTGGCAGCTGATCTGGCGCCAGCAATCGCCCCGGTGAGATCCGTGTCCATGTGGGTCGCCGCGCGCCGAAGAACGCCCGACCCCTCAGAGACGATCCTGCCAGCATCAGACCCGGAAAGCCTGCGAATCGAAGCGTCCGCCTCGCTCGCGTGTCTACGAAGAACTGAACGAATTGCCTTCAGCGCAACTCGCTCGCGCTTGAGAAGGCTCGCAGCCGCCGCCAGCGCGAGGCGTTGAATGTCCGGATCGAACCGGGCTGGATCGTCGGCCATCAATCACCGCCGCCGTCCCCGTCGTCGTCCACCATGTCGTTGCCGTCGCTGTCGCTGGCTCCGTCGACGCCGCCCTGGCCTGCGTTGTCGGTCGCGTCGGCGGCCGCTGACTCATCGTCGTCTTCGACAACTCCACCCCGATCAAGAACGCTCTCAGCGACGAAGTTCGTTTCGATCTCCTCGCGAATCTCATCCTTGAGCTGCTGGCTGATGTCCGGTAGCAGGGCGAGTGCCACGCGGGTGCGGACCTCCTTCGCCCAGGTCGGAGACGGGATATCGAGCATATCGGCCTGCGTCACCGCCTGCACCAGGCCTACGGTATCCGCTGTGTCGTACTTGTCCATCCCCTCGATAGACCAATCAAAACCGTCGTCGCGCCCCTCGCTGATGAGTTGGTAGGTCTGCTCGACGGCCTTGCGCACGCAAGCCCCATACGCCGTCAGGATTACCTTCGTAGCGTTCGAGTCTTCGGTCTTGGATTGAGCACTTCGCCCGACGGCAGCGGCGTTGTTCTCCACGCCGAGCGCCATCTGGTGAACGATTCGGAAGATCTCGTCCTTCTGGCTGGATACTTCGGCACGAATCATCTCGAACGGCGTCGCGGGTGGTGCCGACCACTGCATCGACTCATCGATGCCGATCATCAGAAAGTAGCCTGTTCCCATCGTGGGAGGCTTCTTCGCGTCTTTGACGTTGAACACCGGCATGGCGTAGCAGGTGCGCCGAATCGCCCACGTGTGAGCGTTCGACAGCGCAAAGTGCTCGCGCTGTGGCGACTCCACTCGATTGGCGACCCACAGGCCAGTTGGAACCTTGAGCTCGACCAGCGGAACGCGTCGAAATCCGTGAGGGGCCGCTCCCATCGACGGGACGTCGGCCTTCGGATCGAGCGGCTCCCCTGCCTTCTGGCGATACTCGAACAGCTCGATGTTCTGGCGATCGTATATCCACCAACGGTGCAGGATCGTGTCGCGCGCTGCGCCCGGCGTCTGCCTCGGCGTTTCTTGGCTGTAGAGCAGCACCCAATCGAGTGCACCGTCGGGTCCTACGCTCCAATCCAGGATCTGCTCGCGGTTGATCGGTCGTAGCCGAGCATCTCCGAGGCCTCGCTCCGCCCACTCCTGCCTGGTCATCGGAGCCGGACCGCCGTCGGCTGGCAGCTCGACGATCCACCAGCTCGCCCCGTCAACCAGCGTGCGCGTCATTCTCTCGCGCAGGAATTCCACAAGGTCTGTTCCGGCGCCATCGGCGTCTTCCTTCCACTCGCCATACCAGTCGTCGGCGGCCACTGCGACGCCATCGCGATTCGCGCGGCATGCCATCTGCGCGGTGAACAGGAAAGCTACGAAGTAGTCTACGATCGGGCCGAGATACGAGCGGTAGTGCGCGACCTTGAGGCGCTCGTGATAGACCGCCTCAGGCTCTTGCCCGTTGCGAGGAAGCATCCTGCTGGCGCGATCGCGGAAGCCCTTGCCGCCCTCATACAGTGCCCAATAGTCACGCCACGTTTCCGCGTCGTACGTTGGATGTTCGGTGTTGAGCAGCTCGAGCAGCATGATTTGTCGACGGACAGGGAGAGGCGCGAGTGTTATCGGTGCCGCGCCATCACCGCAGCAAGAGGGACGGATGACAGCGGCGTCGGGCATGCCTCAACCACCCTTGCGGGTCGGCGCCAGATCGAGGCCCCTACTATATCCGGATCGCTTTGTGATTCTCATAACCGTCATGACCGTCATGACCGTCATAACCGGTGTCATCCGGCCATGCATTCACGAACTCTGACCAAGCATCAGGGAACAGCTCGCGCAGCCAGCGGCGTGTGGTGTACCAGCGCCGGCCGATCTTCGTTGCCGCTCCGGCGTTGCGCATGATGCGAAGAACCATCTGACGGTTCACTCCGGCGCGATCGGCGAAGCGACTGACCAGAATATACGTTGGCGGCGGGACAATATCGGACTCACGCCTTTTCATGGATCTTCCTCCCTGTCTCCGTTTGCTTCCAAGTCTGTTCCATCAGCCGAAGCAGCATGCGCACTTCGCTATCGACCGCATGCAGTCTGGTCTGCCGATCCGGGTTGGGAGCCAGGTCCTGCAGCTCCGATTCCGCCGCGAGTTCGGCGGCCGCACTGGTCGGGATGCGCCTGCCGAGCTTGTCCGCTCGCGCTTGGCGTCGGCGCAGAAAATCCGCGCCGCTCGATGTGAGATCGACCAGCGACCACTCTTGCTTGTGAGCTACCCGCTTCCAGAACTGCCCCGCTGACCCGTAATAGACCTCGAGCGCATCGCGCACGATCGGGCATTGCCTGGAGACAGCGTCGAGTCTGCGAGAGATGCGGGCGAGCCACAGGATCGCGTCGATGTCCGGCTCGTAGCAGGCTTCGGATCTTGCTTCGCGCAGGTGAATGCACAGCCAAGGATCCTCTGCACGGAGTACGCGGTGGCCTTCGCTGTCCCTGTACCTGGCCGCCTGCATGTCGAGCATCGAACCCATGGTCGATCGCTCGAACGACAGCACAGCGCCGCTGAAGTACGATGTGAGAGCCATCTCGTCGTCGGGGCAAAGCAGATTCATAGGTGCATTCCTTCCGGCTCGATACGGACATCCCGCCCGCACATTCGCAGCTGCAGCCAGCATTGCGACGGCATGTCCCGAGATACGATGGCAAGAGCACAGGCGCCCGACCGACTCTCATATATTCGCCGCCACGCTTCGGTCGGAAGCTGAATCACGACGCTGCCGTCGATGTTCTCCTCGGCGAGCGCGGCGGTCAGCGCTTGCACTGCGCCTAGTATTTTGGTGACAGCGTCTGATTTTGGCTTGTCTCGATCTTCGCGTCGCATGCATCCCTCCTCAAAACGGCAGCAGCTGTGTTTGCCCCATGCCTCGCGGAGGCTCTGGTTGTTCACCGAACCAGCACGCCATCGCGACCGCCAATACGAGGTCGTCGTGGTCGCCCTCGCGAAGTGCCTCGTAGCTGTCGTGGCCCGTGGCGATGTTTACCTTGACCCGGAAGTTCAGCAACTCGCGCATGAACACCTCAGCAAGCGGCATCGACTGTCGAATATGTAGCCGGCGAGTCTGCAGGAGCATCTGCATCACGCCTGCAAGGTCTCGTTTTGGTACATTGAATCCCCCTGCATCGCGCGTTGTGACCTTGTCTCCGCCGTGGATGTAGACGGCAACAGGGTTGAGCCCGGCCTTGCGCAGCATGTCTGTGACCGCCGCCCCAACGCCCGTGAAGTCCACCACGAGCTCGGCGCCCACGAGCTCGGGCTTGCTGAGCATGCCGGCCACGGTTTCTACGATCTGCACGTAGCTGGTGCCGAGCTGTGGTCGCATCAGGTGGCGCAGCCGGTAGACGGCTTGAAGCGCCCGCGTCGGCTCTCCCGCGTCGTTCAGCTCGAACCTGTCGCTGGGCATCAACGCGCGTTCGATTACGCCGATCGCGGTCGGGTCGCGCGCCTGACCCAGGTCCAGACCGACGAGGAAGCTCGACTCAATCTTGGGTTCAGCCATCGAGCAATCCTCCAATCCCGGGGATGTCGGCGATCGCGGAATCTTCCGTCCCGATATCGTCCGGACCGAATAGATCTGGAACGTCGGTCCTCATTGCCCGCATGATGTCATCGTGGGTAAAAAGAGAGTCGACTGTATCCCCGAACTGGCACTCGTATTCCTGCGAGAACCACCAGGGTCCGACGGCGACGCGTTCCTCGCGCAGGAAGTCGGGGGAGATGCGCGGGCACTTCGCGGCGTCGATCTGCACGCGTTCCCACTTCGCCGTGCCGGTCCACTCCTCGAAGAAGTGCCCGCGTTTTCCGAACGGAGTGCTCATCAAAATCAATACGCCATTGGACACCGCGAGCATCGGACGGACAGCGCGATAGAGCGCGTCAGGCACCCTAGAGGCCTCGTCCTCGATGAGCAGGTCGACCGAGGAGAATCCGCGCACGGTGGCCTCAGCACCGGGAAGCGATACGATGCGAGACCCGTTTTCGAGCGTGAGACTGAGCTTGTTGTCTTCGGTTGCTCGAGGCGCGCCCTTTACGCGGCGCATGACGTCCTGCACCTTTCGGAATAGCTCGCCACTCTGGCGCAAGGACGGCGAGGCGAGCAGGATCATGCTGTTGGGCCGATAGATCGCCCGGTGGCTGCTGAGAACGCTGGCCACGGTGCTCTTACCCGCTTGTCGACAGCAATTGAGCAGTAACCGCTTGGACTTCGACCGAAGCACTTCTGCTTGCCACGGGTCAGGCGACAGCCCGATGCCGCGCGCGAACGCCCCCATGTCGAGCGCCATCTGCAGGTCTCGCAGCTCAGGACTCAGGGACATGCTCCGCTTCCTCGAGGGCATGCAGGAGCGCTGCATGCGCCTCCGGGTGACCATCCAGCGTCTTGGCGAGAAATACTCTCAGCGATACCCACGCAGGCGACGTGATGACCGTGATATGCGGCTGGTCAGGTGGAATCTGCCCGATCATCTTCGCGAGCAGCTCTAGATTCCGGCGAGCCTCTCGCATCGGAACGCCGGCGGTGCGAATGGCTTCGAGGATATCGCGGCGGTTCTTCGAGCGCTTCGCCTGCTTGAGAACCTGCTCGCTCGCGTCGATGTGTCTGAGGGCGCGGTCATACTGGCTGCGAACCATGCCAAGCAGCGAGTCGGCTCGTGCGACTTCCTTGGCCTCGTGCGCCTTTGCAAGGGCCGGGGGGATGTGGGCCTTGTGGCGCTGCACGGCCTCCGCGCTAAGGCCGTATTGGGTCGCTACGGCTCGTTTCGAGCCACCTGCGAGCACTGCCGCATCAATCGCCGCCCGCTCCGGATGTGCGCAGACCGTGCAACGAGGCATGTCAGCTCCACCTTCCGCTGAGAGTGTATGAGGCGGGGACGGGTCCGGAGGGGGGAAGGGTCCGGATCTGCCTCCGGCAACCCGCCTGGGCACCGAACACTCGAAACTGATTCCCGGTGGGGGGTGTATAGTATATACACCCCCCCCGGGAAGCAGTTCGTAGTGGTGCCCTAACTGCTTCCGGGAAGCAGTTCAGATGGATCGGGAAGCAGTTCGATCTGCAGTTTCCTCGAAGAAAACGCGATTCGTCACGAGATGACCCGTCAACGCCGAACTGCTTCCCGGCTCGGGAGGCAGTTGGAAGCAGTTCGCTTATGTTCCCGGAACCATTACCGAATACCCTCGGGAAGCAGTTCGCAGAAAAAAAACGGGAAGCAGTTGGGAAGCAGTTCATAAAATCACTCGTTCTCTGTAGAATCGGACAGCGTCACGATTGTCCACAGCTTGCCGGCCCCTCGCCCATTCCGACACGCCTGTCGACACCACCCGTCGACAGCCCCGGTCATCAGAGCCGTGCTCACGTCCTGACTTCTGCCCTTGCCCCCAGCCTTGCGCATGAAGGCGATGACCTCGCGCGTGCTCAGGCCTTGCGGGTGCTGCGAGAGAATCTCGACGATCGCCTCGCGCAGGTGATTGACTCGGGCGGCCGGCGCCTGCGGCTCCTCGATAGAATCGACCGGCTGGTAGTCGATTCGGATCCCGGCCTTGTCGTCCTTGCCCTCATCGTCCGCGATATCGGTGGCCGCGAGATAGAATTCGCACTGCGCGATCTTGCCGGACGCTGATGCTGAGGTCTTGGTCAACTCGGCCTTGACCGGCTCGAACGGCTTCGAACCGCTCATCATCAGCACCGTTCCGCACGCGTCGAAGATGGCGGAGGATCCTCGTGCTGCCTCTCTCTTATCCCGATCGGGATTGCTCTTGCCGGCGTGGGCAATGACGATGAATGCGCATCCGGTTCGCTCCGAGATTCGGGTGAGCATGTCGAGGTAGATGCGAACCTCGGAATCCTTCTCAAGGACGCCAGGGGTGGCCGCTTTGAACGAGTCGATAACGCACAGTTGAATGTCGGCGCATAGCATCGCAAGGGAGCGTTCGACGTTCGGGGTCGTCAAGTACGCGTCCGGGAAGCAGCATGTTTGCAGCCATCCATCGAGGTCGTCCAGCGACAGTCCCATACCGTACGCGATGCGCTGGAATCGGGTACACGTCGGGTCCTTGCCTTGCTCGTAGTCGAGGTGCAATACCTTGCTGCGAGCGCACCTGAATTCGCCCCAGATCTTCTGCCCTGAGGCGACCGACACTTCAAGAGATTGCATCGAGTAGGTCTTGAGCGAGTATCCGTATCCGGGTACGAGCGTGGGCCGTCCAGGTCCGATGCACAGGTCGCGACATACCCACTTGATCGGCTCGCGCTTCGCCAGGATGTCGCTGGCACTCAGAATCTTGAATCCCTTAGCGGCGCGAGTATTCTTCGTAGCGGCGGTGAGAAGGTCGACAGAAGTATCGAGATACTCCGCCGCGTTGCCGTTGACACCGAATCCCTCGGCGGCGATCCGCTGGGCCGTGAGAATCGTCTGTCGGACCTGGGCGACCTCGAGGATGTGGTCGGCATGGGCGCGTACGTCGCCGACAAACGGGGTCATGTCGAGCTTGGCCTGCACTGCAGCAGGGTCGAGTGAGCTCGATAGGCCGTTGGAGCTGATCCAGTCCTTGACCGCTGGGATGTCTATGGGGAGCCCCGCCTGTTGGAGCGCGACGATCGCCCGGACGATGACCCTGTTCTGCGGGTCGAGATACAGTCCAGGGTCGAGCACATCCTCGACCTCGGATGCCGGCGTGCGCTGGATGAGCACCGCGGTGACTACGGCGTCCTCGGAGGCCAGGCACATCGGCAGCGGGCGCGGTTCTACCATCGTGGCCTCGGCTTGGTCAGGTGCAGTTCTGGACTTGACGATCGGAGCCTGCGAGCTCCAAGGACCCACTGGGCAGCTTCTGCAACCGGAATACAGGCGTGGATCACGGCGAATGAATCCGCTGACGGGTCGAGGTAGTCCGCAATGCGAGCGAGCTCGTTCGGGTCAGGGTCTCGCTCTATCTTGGAGTCGAGCCACGCGGCGCCAGCCATGGCGGCGAGGTCGGCGGGGGTCGACTTGGGAGGCTGGGTGGTCATGCTTGCCTCGACAGGCGGCGAAGCTGATGAATCCAGCAAGCCCAGGCGTAGGCTCTTTGGACTCGGGCGTAGAGGCGCTCTGCGAGTTCGAGTAGGATCATTGCTTCACCACGTGGTCATAGAAACTCGGCCCCTTGCCGCCGCGGGGCTTGCCGTTCATGCGCCGCCGTAGCCACGGCCAAAGCTCGACAACGCAGCCGCGGCAGGCCAGCGCTGTGACGCTGTAGCGCGCTCCTGTCGCGTCGTGAGCCGGGCCGTGGCAGATGCAGCAGATCATGGGGCTGCGCAACCCTCTTATTTCCGCAGCGAGAGCAGAAGGCGTCAGATGACGCAAACTTCCGGCCGCATCCGCACGACCCATCCCTGAACAGCGGAAGTTGAGCTCCCAATCCCAACAGGTAGTCGATCTGAGATTGCAACGCGCCCAGCGCGTCCTTGTAGTCGCTGTGCTCAATTCCAAGCATGACGATCATCCGTTGCAGCTCGGAGAGTGCATCGATGCCCTCGTCCGACATCAACTCGTGCAACCTGACGTCGTCGTGCTTCAGAGCAGCGTCCTTGATAGCCTCGAACAGTTCTTTCCCAAATCTCATTCGCATGAGTCGTCCGGTGACGCTCCCCGTCCATACCGGAACGCCTCCAAGGCTGTTCTGATTCGGCTGCTTGAGCCATCCGGCCAACACGCCGATCACGGTCTGCTTCCACTGCGGCCCCCTGGACGCGGGTAGGCTGCGAACGACCCGCGACACCATCTCGCTGCTTGCTCGCTGGCGTTGCAGTTCGCGCCGAAGTTCGTCGATCTCCGCCTGCTGCTTCGCCACAGCCGTTCGCAACTTATTGTAAGCTTGAATCAGCGAGACCGATACATCACCAGCCATCTTCGTTCCGCTGTGCATGGTGACGTAAAGGGCCTGGTCCTTGTTGAGCCAGTATTCTTTGACGGTGCGCTCCTCAAACCCCTTGATTGCCCCGCGTTTCTCGATGCGTTCCACCGTGTCACGCATCACAATCTCGCCGAGTTTCTTCAGACTCGACAAGTGCCGCTTGATGAGCTTGCGGATCATGCGAGGAGGGTTGATTCTCAGCCGCTCCCCCAGGTCCACGTCACGCACCCGGCGCTCGTCGTTCTCGGACAGAAGCGCGAGTTTCCAACCGTCGACCGTTTCGATATTCAGATTCTCATTCATCGTTTTCCATCTCCTGTCGAGAGAGGCAATCAGCACGGCACCCTCTCCACTCATCGGTGCCGTAGTATCGGGCGATGCGTCTGCATGCCTCGTAATGGCGGCACGTGGGGTGGTCGCCGGCGAGGGGCGTTACAAAAGTGGGGGAGGCAGCGGGGAGCTTCATTGCTGACCTCCGAAGATCGCCAGCTGTCCAGCTTTGCGAGCAGCCAGGGTGCTGCCCTCGGACTCGGCCTGAAGACGCTCACGACCCTGGTCGGCCCACTCCTGCGAGATCTCCACCCCGATGTAGCGGCGACCGAGTCTCAGGCAGGCAACACCCAGGGAGAAGCTGCCTGCGAACGGGTCGAAGATGCAGTCTCCCGGGCGGCTGATCAACTGGACGAGCTTGAGCGCCACGCCGACCGGCATCTCGTTCGGATGCAGGCGCAGGTGAGCCTGGAAGGCAATCCCGGGGCTCGGGTCGGTCCAGACGTCTCCCTCTCGCGCGTCCCCTCGAGGGTCGTACTTCCTCGCATGATCCTTGTGCTTGGTGCGGTGAAGCTCGTTGATGCGCTGCGAGACCTTGTGATCGGCGCGCGGACGCATGATGTCCCGGCTGCCTGGAACCTCGCCGCACACGGCCCAGTCCTCGTGGAACCTGGGAAGGCCCTTGGCGTTGCCGTTGGCCTTGCACGCGTGGTTCGTCGGGAACCAGCAGATCCACTCCTCGATGCTCTCAACGCCGGCCGCATGGAGCCACCGATACAGGTCCTGCGCATATCCCTTTAGGGCGAGCGTGGTCCAACCATGCACGGCCCGGAGCATCTGCAGCGTGATGTCCTTGTCGCTGGGATACGACCCGTAGCCGTAGGTTGGATCAGCTGCCACGATGTGACGGAACTCCAGCGGGATCATCAGCAGCACAGCGAGACAGTCCCCGTGGACTACGCACCAGGACCGCTCGCCCGCGATGACTGCGCCGAGGTCGTGCAGGCTCATGATTCGACCCTCTCCAGCGGCACCAGGATCGCGTCCAGCACGGCGATGCGCTCTTCGTACGTCGGTCTGCCTTTCTTCGATTCCTTGACCGGTTCCTGCTCGACAGGAGCCGGGCAGACTTCGAGGTCCCCGTCGGAGTTTCGCTTGTAATAGGAACCCTTGAGCTTGATTGTGGTCACGAGTTCATCCCCAGTCTCGCCCTGACATAGGCGGACTCAGCGTCGTCCACAGACCGGATTACCGAATAGAAACCGCCCAGACCGCGGACCATGCGCATCATCGCGATCTGGACGCGCGACTGCTTCGCGTTGCCAGTCTTGGCCTCGAGACAGAACAGGCGGCCAAAGATCATTTCGTGGCAGTGATACCTGACGCGCATCTGAAGCACGCCGCAGATGTCCGCGAGCCCAGCGGGTCCGCAGTGCTGAGGCCTGCCCGACGCAGTGGGCTCGCCGGCCGGGGACATCTTGGCGATGCGAAGGTCGAGCTTGTGGCCCAGGCGCGCGCAGGCGCCGTTGACGAGTGTCGTGTGTTCTGGAGTGCGATCGGCCGCTGGCCTCTTCGTGGAGGGCTCCGGACGAACCAGGCGCAGGGGTTGCTGGCGCTTGAGGGCCTGAAGGTGCCGGAGCTCTTCCTGCGCGGCGGAAATGCGCTCGTCGAGCTCGTCGCGCAGCTGTGCGCGCAGGGTCATGTTCCTGTCCTCTGCGCGGAGGCGTCGACCATCTCGACAACGATGCGACGTCCACTGACGTCTGCCTCAGCGCGACCCGAGATGAGGGCAGCGCGCATCAGGTCGACCAGCTCGCGGGTATCGACCCAGGGCCGGTCCTTGCGCTCGCGCCCGGGGATGCCGGAGATGACGGGCGACAGCTGCGCGTGGTGGACCATGTTATACATCGCGAGCTCGCGGAGCATCTCCTTCGCGGCGTCGTGCCCTGAAGCCTGAAGTGTGGCTTTGTTGGGCCACTTGTAGGCCGCTCGCACCTTGCGCCGGAGCATCTCGGGCGCCGTGTATTTCACGACGTACAGGAATCTGGCCTTGCCGAGCTCGTGGCCGTCGAGAAGGCAGGAGTTGACGCACCTGGACATGTATCGGACGCGGTCCTCACCTGACTCGGATGCGGCATGCTCCGCCATGGCCTGACGACGGACGGCCGGATTCGGGTGACCTCGTGTGATGAAGCCGCACGCCGGACATGCGCCGTCCTGGAACTCTGCGCTCCTGAACATCGCGAAGCAATCGGGACATTGGCGCACTGGTTCGGCGCCTGAGGCGGTGCGGATCGCTCGGCCATTGAGTGAGAATTCGCGGTCGTCTCCTGGAAGTCCCACCGACGGGTCACGGCTCCAGCCGCGCAGGTCACCGGCAATCACGTCGACCTTGCCGATCTCGGGGCAGGCTCGCGCGCCGCGGCCGATCGCCTGCATCATTGTTCCGGGAGAACCGAACATGCGGCAGGTGATGACCTCCGAGACGGGGCGGACGTCGAAGCCCTCGGTGAGCACGGCGTAGTTCGTCAGCCCGACCAGGTCGCCACGCCGGAACGACTCGATTGCCGCCTTTCGGTCGGCAGCCTTCATCGCACCCTCGACGCAGGCGGTAGGATACCCAGCCGCCGTGAACTCGTGCGCGAGGTCCTTCGCGTGCTTGACCGTCGCCGCGAACACGATGAAGCGCCGTCCCTTGCCGTAGCGCTGGTGAAACTCCAGCGGGTGCATCGCCAGGGCCTTGGACTGCCGTGCGGGATACATGACGCGGGCGGGCACCAGTACGCCCAGCCGGATCAGGTCGGACGGCTGGCAAACGACGATGAGATGGTCGAAGCAGTTGCCGATTGCCACCCCGTCGCCGCGCTCTGGCGTAGCCGTGAAGCCGAGGATCAGGGCGTTGCGCTCGCGGTAATGGGCCGGGATGCCGCACCACTTCTCAGCGCCTGCGAAGTGGTGTGCCTCGTCGAGGACAACGCCGTCGAACTGGGGAAACTCTCCGCGCGCCAGGGCGGTCTGCACGCTGACGACCTGCAGCAGAGAATCGGTGCGAGGGTATCCGGCGGCGAGGACTCCAGGGGACAGGCCGATATCCCGGAAGCCGCTGACGGCCTGGTCGAGCAGCTCGTCACGGTGAACGAACACGCCCCAGCGGAACCCCTTGGCGACCCCTCCGCGGGCGATGAGCGAAAAGAGGTAGCTCTTGCCGCCGCCGGTGGGAATGACGGAGCAGATCGCTCGCTTTCCCTGCCGATACGCTGCCTCAATCTCCGCGCGCGCCCGATTCTGATGGTCCCAAGGGGTCCGCTCGGCCATGTTCACACCTCCGCGCTGGCAGACTTCGAGTTGCCCTTCTTGCCTTTTCCGCGCTTCTTCGGAGCCTCTTCGGGCAGCGGGACGTCTTCGATCCGTACGGCTCCGGCGAGGGACAGCCAGGGGACGGAGCCCGACTCGCCGCTGTCCCAGGTCACGGACACGACGCGGTCTCCGATCTCTGTGATCGTCACGGCGCGGCCTTGCCCGTCGTCATCGCCCTCCTCGGGCAGGCGCCACGACTGCCCGACAGCGAGGTCGGGCATCTGCACGACTTCAGGGGAGCGCGCGAGGAAGTCGACGCGATCGAACGTCTCGTCGTCGTACGAGTCGTTGATCGTGACCGTCTGCTCGTCGGCCGGAACGTCGTCGTCCGATCGGCTCACGACGCGCCCGATCGCACGCTCGTCAGGATCGGGGTTGCCTTCAGCGTCGAGACGGTTGAAGCGAACCACGACGCCGCCTCCGAGGCTGGTCCACAGGTCTTCGGTGCGCCTGGCATCAGCGGCGCAGAACGACAGGCGCGAGACGCGATCGGATGTGCCTCGCAAGTCCTCGGCACTGGAGTACGAGGTCACGCATGCGGCGCGATCGTCGAGCGTGGTGATGACGAGCTCGTGGTCGTCAATCGTCCAGCGCTGCCCGATCTCAAGCGCGGGGACTTCGCGCGGATATGCATCCTGAGCGTTCCAGTCGGCGACGCCGATTTCGATTTCCTCCGAGGCTTCGTCGAGGTCCTCGCTCTGGACGCGGACGCTGCCTTCCAGTACGGCAAGGACCCTCACAACGCCGAAGCGATCGTGCTCCCAGGTCTTGCCGTCCTGCAGCTTGTCGAAGGTGGGCTTGGGAGGGGAAGGAGGCTTCGACGGCTTGTCGAAGGTCAGCTTTGCTTGCCTGTCAGCGGCGACGATGGCGCGCGTGTACAGGACCTTGCCGGTGGTGCGATCGCGGTATTCGACGATTCCGCGGTCGTGATGGATGATCTCCTCAGCGTTCGCGCAAACGGCATCTTCGACGCGGCGGATCGTGCTGTCGATCTCGGCCTCGATGCGCTTGATCTCGTCGGAGTGCGTTTTGGCGTCCGCTGAGGCATCTTCCTTCTCTGCTGCGCGATCGCGCCACAGCTTGCGAATCAGCGCGTTCATCTCGGCGATGGTCTGCGTCAGGTCGCGCTTGGCGGGCGTGGCCCGATGCTCGTCGAGACCTCCCTCCTGCGGAGTCACCACAGCCTTGGTCGAAGCATCGCCAGCGTCCAGCGCGGCAGGCTCTCCTGCAGCAGGCGCAGCACCAGCTTCGCCACTCGCCGCACCAGATGTCGTCGACTCCATCGTAGCGGTGGCGCTACCGCCTTCGCTTGCACGCGGCTCCTCAGCCGACGCCTTCTCCGGGTGCGTGCCCGGCGCGACATCTTTGCCTCCATCGGTCTTCTTTGGTCTGTTGCGTGAATTTTTCGGGCGTCCCATGGATTCAATCTCCTTGTTCGATTGGCAGAGCGAGTTGGTGTGTCTTCCTTCGATGGCGCCGCGCGCTCTGAACGCGATGCCTCGGAGTGTTCCAGATGAACTCAGCGTCAGTCTTCGTGTGCTTCTTGAAGTTGCAGGAAGCACACGAGCAGACGATGTTCTCGGGTCCGTTGCTCCCTCCACGGGACAACGGGGTCTTGTGCTCGACGTGGCACTTCTTGCTGATGTCAGCTTGGCAGTAGAAGCAGCGGTGATTCTGTTGCGTCAGAATGCGGGCGATATCAGCAGCCGTGTAGTTTCCGAGAGACCCCAACCGACGGGCGCGACGACGATGTTCATAGGAACACACTTGCGCCCGGTGCGAGGACTTCCACGCCCGGTGTCCGTCTCGCCAGTAGCCGGGGCGCTTTGAGCGCCACTCGCGCTTCCAGGCATTGATATGATCTCGATGTGATGCCCTCCAGCGCTTTTCCCAGACCGAAACGCGATCTCGATTGGCCTTGCTCCAAGCGCTCTTGAGTTCCTTCATGCGCTCTGGATGTTCCTGTCGCCATCGCTTCGATGCGGCCTTGCACGCCTCCGGATGTGCGAGCCTTGATCGCTTGCCAGCCTCACGCAGACACGGTCTACACTGTGGACTCAACCCGGACTTGAGCGACCGGTTGACGCAGAAGAATTCGGCGGTAAACGGCAACTCCTCGCCGCACATCGTGCAGCGCTTCTTCCCGTCGATCACGGGATACTTTCGGGCGCCGCCCCTCTGCGCAGCCGGCTTCCCAGCCCGCTGCTTTTCTCTCCACCGACGACCATGCTCTCGCTTTTGTTCCAGGGTAGTCATCGCGCTAGGCTCGCCGTGTCATCTCCACACCATCCGACTCGCGCAGCACCACGCCCGCGAGTCCCAGGTTTCTGCGCTTCCACCGCAGCGCCGGCACAACGTCGTCGAAGCGTCGCTCGACGCCGCGACCTCTCACCACGCACGGGCACCATCTCACTGTTGCCCATTCGGGAACCACATCCGGTTCGTCGACATGCCGGTCGCGCGGTACTTCTGATCCTTCAGGAGCCGCGTCGACATCACACGGAACCGGTGCATCTGCGGATGCAGGCCCAACCTCTCCGCCACTGCTTTCGGCGTGATCCCCTGCGGGTGATCCGAGATGATCCGCAGGATGCTTTCGCCGAGTTGCGTCATCTCCGCTTTCGCCTTGGACGGGCGCGGGCCGCTTGCGGATGGCGCGGATCGTTTGCCTCCACCGCCTTTTGGGCTTGTGGAGACTACCTGCTTGCGCTCCACTGGCGAGGGCTTGCGCTTGACAGGCTCCACTGGCGCGGGCTCACGCGTTTCCACAGCGCCCCCCCCCGTCGCATCTTCGAGCAGCACGTCCACGCACCGCATGCACCGCGCGCGCGAGGCATGGTCAAGCTCGGACAATGCCTCATATATGACCTGTACGGATTCGAGGATATCAGCCATCACATACCTCTCACTTGTGCAGCGCTGCACGGCTGCACGGTTGGGGATGTATTGGGAACTGCGGAGTAGGATCGGGTATGAACCCGATAGGCGACGACGAAATCAGGCGCGATTTTCGACCCAATGTCTTGGGCACAAACTGGTTGTCTCGACTCTTCGGCCATCTTGCGTGCACTCCAGACAGCGGACACGAACAGCGGACGAGAAGGAGGGAGTGGTCAGGCGCGCTTGGAGCGCTCTGCTGCGAAGTCGATCGGGACTTGGGAGGAGGCTTGGATCTTGGCCGCGTGACGAGCGATGCTTCGATCCCTCGCGTCAGCCTCCGATCCCATCAACGCCAGTTCCGACATGACCTCGTCGAAGCGTCGAGCGGGCAGGGCACGCCACTTGCCCTTTGGGAATGCTGGCTTGATGCGGTTGCGGAGCCGGTCATCAACAAGCCTGTAGGCTACGAGACGGGAAAGCGCGCCGTCCTTGTTCTCGCGAACGGACAGCACGTTGATGGCATCGCAGATCATCTTGGCCTGATACGACTTGACCAGACCATCGGGACTGTAGAGGGACTGAACGCGTTCGCACAGAAGGCCAATGTGCGCGCTCTGTGTGGCAAGCTGCTTTCCTTGCTCCGCGATCAGACGCTCAAGGGCGGCGTACGCTTCCGCCTCGCGCCCAGGCATGGCGAAGAACCCATCGGAGTAGACCGACAGGATGATGCCGAGGCAGTGATCCTGGAACGCAGCCGACAGATACATGCCATACGCGAGGGCGATCTTGGGCGTGCCCCATGTCTCAGGGGGAAGGCGAAGGCGCGGATTACCCGGTGTTTTGAGAGTGTGCCCGTGGGGCATAGTCTCAGCTTTCGCGAGGAATTCGACGAATTCTCTGCCTTCCTTACGAAGCCAATTCGCCGGGCGCCTCGACGGGTCCGCCCCGTCTGCTCGCCACATGTCAGTCAGGTTGAGCATGCGACGATCGTCGTCGCCTCGAACCGGCTTGTCAGCGTAGGTGAATTTGACGATATCGGTCATGCCTCACCCCTCCCCGTCTGTGCCGGTGGCAGGCAGAACCCCGGATGCTGCGACGACGGCCTTGAAGGCGGCTTCAATCCGATCGGCGCTCGGCGCATCGCCCTCGCCGAGAATCAGGTAGTCGGGAGTGGTTCCAAGCGAGCGGGCAAGCAAGATGGCGATCTCGGCGCTCGGCTTCGCAATGAGACCGCGCTCTATCTGGTAGACGACCGCTGGCGAGGCGCCGGCCACCTTGGACAACTCTCGCATGCTGATGCCCCCTGCTTCTCGGAGGGCTCGCAAACGTCTTCCCAAATCGGTCGGCTCGGTGTCGGAAACGGGTTTTCCCATGATAACTAGCAGCCTAGCTACAACTAGCGGGCTAGTCAAGAACGATTCGACGAACCGAGTGGAGGAACCGGCTAGGCTGCTAGCGATGCCTCCCGTCGATGAAGAACACCCCGTTGTGAAAGGCCTGCGATGGATCCTCTCCAATCGTCTGAAGCCGGACGGCAAGAAGATGTCGATGACCTTCTTGTCCTCCCGCGCAGGATTGGCGCAGGGACATGCCGAGCAGATCCTCAACGGGCGTCAGTCCGCGAACATCGATTCGAGCACGGCGATGGCCTTCGCGCGCGCAGGCAACGTGAAAGTGAGCTGGTTGCTGACCCACGAAGGACAACGAGAACCGTTCGAGGAGGGCGATGTGGAGGCCTCGCGCACGATCGTCTACGACGACCAGTACCCGCTGCGTGATGACGCCGCTCGGGCAGCTCGGGCGCTCAAGACGATCAGCGAGGAGGCGATCGAGCAGGTCCGGTCGATCCGGTACCACAGCGCTGAGGGCGCCCGGGAGATCACCGCGGACGAATGGCTCGACAAGATGCGCGAGGCCGAGCGGGACATCCGCCGTGGCCTGCTGCCCTCGAGGGCTCTGGTGCGCGAGCTGGCAGGCGACGATCTTGATGTGGAGCCGCCGGTCAACCGAGCGCTGGATGGCAGGGGGAAGCGGGGGGCGGGGAAGAAGAAGTGAGGCTCATCATTGCAGCCCGCTTGCTCTTGGCCGGCGTGGTATCATAACGTGAGGGTGATCACGATGGCGAACGTACACGACGTCGCAGCTTTTATCCTGCAGGACATCGGTCCTACGACGACCATGAAGCTCGAGAAGCTCGTGTTCTACTCGCAGGCATGGTCGATCGTGTGGGACGGTGAACCGCTGTTTTCGGCTACGATTCAGGCGTGGAAGGACGGACCTGTCGTGCCGGACGTGTTTCGCTACCACAAAGGCAAATTCCAAATCGATGGCTGGTCCCACGGAAATCCTGGCAACCTCACTCCCGAGCAGATCGCCACCGTCAAAGGCGTGCTCGCGTTTTACGGCGACCGTGAGCCTAGCAAGCTCGTCGAGATCTCCCATCGCGAGCGGCCATGGCGCGACGCTCGCCGCGGGTTGCTGCCTGATGAGCGTGGCGAACAACCGATCACGGTCGAAGCGATCAGGGAATATTATGGCTCGATTCCAACGGACGGGCAGAAGGTCGTTCCTGCGGAATATCGAAGGGGCCTCGTGTTGCTGCTGAACACGCCGGAGGACGACATCGACGCTCTGTATGAGGATGCTGACGTGAAGGGCGAAGATGTTGTGCATTGGTTGCAGACCGGTGAAGGTGACCCCTGGCACGCGTGATTCACTTTCGTCGTGGTGCCCTGCAGAACATCGAGCGCGCCGGAATCGCCCCTCGCACTCCAGAGGGCACCTTGCTCGCAAAGGCAATATCGGCTCTTGCGAGCGCGGATACGGTTCCGGCTCCGGGTGACTACCGAGCGATCATTCCTCCGGTCATGCCAATCTGGGCTCACCGTGTCGTGGGCTCGGGACTGTGGCTTTACTACTCGTGCACCGCCGATGATCTGACCGTGTGGGGTGTTGTCCGCTATCCCCCTGCGCCATTCACACCCGATTAATCACGCAGCCATCAGGCCCGACCGCTTCCACTCGTCCGTGATGCGAACGCGCCGCACTCCCGGCGCTCCAGAGCGGGCCACGCGCCGCACGGTCGCTTCGTCCGGCCATCCCCAGGTCTCCCCGCGCACGAGCACGCGCCTGGGCTCGACCAGGGCAGCGGGCACCCCGTCACACTCTCCGCGCCGGAGCAGCACCAGGGACTGCGTCGTCGCCAGAGCTCCGGCGAGCTCGCGGATGCCGCAGCCGACGGCGCGCCGCACGGTCTGCCAGGCCGGCCGGGGAGCGATAAGCGCGGCCCCGAGCGCATCGCATCGGGTCTCGATGTCCTCGCCGCGGTAGCCGATTCGGGCGTACCACCAGTGTGCAACCTCGTGCGCGATGAGCCAGCGTGCGCGCGGTCCAGGTATCCCTTTTCGGACAGCAATCACCTGATGCCCGTACACGACGCATGTGTCGCTCTCGTGGCCGTGCGACATGTCCGCGCGCTTGACCTCGGTATGCAGGAGCGCACGAACGATTCGCACGATTGACACTGGCCGATCTGGCTCCTGCTTCGCCTCTCGATAGATCGCGAGGGCGTCCCCTTCGATGTCTGCCTGCCACTCGAACGCGTCCATGTACAGCAAGGTACATCAGTCCAGATTCGGATCAATGAACAGAATATGCGTACACGGACAGGGAATGTCACTGGTCGGAGCCGCCGTCGCCCGCGTCCAATTGCGACCAACGACAAGTCCTGCTCCACCGCGCCACCGATCCGCCATCTTGCATCACCGAAAACGCTGGGCCCATGTCGCCGCCTCCAACCAGCTCCGGAATACCAAGCGGAGCGCCCTTGGGACATGTCCAAAACGATCCGGCAGGTTCCCTGGTTTCTCCCACGTCACGAACATGCCATCCCTCGGTTACCTCCACGTGTTCTGGGATGACGCGCGACAACTGCCCAGCGCGGCAGTGCTCCTTGATCCATTGAACACGCTGCATTCTCTCCGCTTCCGCAGCTTCATGTCGATCCTTCACCCGCATCATTTCGGGCCTGTCCTTCTCGCAATCCAAGTGCCTCTGCTCGGAGCAATCACCGTAGTCGTGGACGCAGTATCCCGCGCATTTCGCAAAACCAGCGGCATCAATACTCTTGCGCGCGAGGCGCCAGTCGCAACCCTGGAGACATCCATCCGATTGGGACCTCAGGCATTGCAGGATCTTCGTTGGAGCTTCCGCAACGGGTGCTCGATCTTCAGTCGCCGTATCGTGTGGCGCAGCCGCCGCCAGGAGGCGCTCAGCCCGACGCACGTTGTCCGATGCAACCGGGCATTCCTGAGGATTGTGACAGTCGGCCATGTTGGCGCGCGCCTGCTCGAGGAGCGTCCTGCATTCGGCCGGTGTCTCGCAGCCCGCTCGTAGGCGTCGGTGAAGTCGTTGATCGCGCACGACGACTTGGTCGACGCAGGCGTTTGCCAGCATCCCGACGATCAGAACGACGAAAGTCTTCCTCATGAGGTGACGCTAACCGCCGCTCATGCGGCGGTCTATCCCACATCCTGATACAAATCTGATCGTTCGTCTTGACTAGCGCGCTAGTTGTAGCTAGCCTGCTAGTTATGCCTCGCACAATCCTCTCCCCCACATTCATCTCCTTCGAGAACAACGGCCACTACTACGAGTTCCAGATCCTGAAGTCGGGCGGCCTGCGCCTCGCCTTCTTGGACGGCCGACTCAACTCCCGTGGCAACAGTTGCCGCACCGGAGCTTCTGAGGCCTCCTGGAACAGCGCCTGGGACCGAGCCAGGCAGGAGGCTGCGAGCCGCATCGGGAGGGCAGCGTGAGCGCCCTCTCCTTGATCGAGCGCTACGTCGCCGCCGTCGAGTTCGGCGCGCTGCGGCACTGCCGCAACGCTGACCAGCGCTACGGCTGGATGCGAGCTTCCATGGTCGCGCTCGCGGCACGATTGGCCGAGAGCGACGACCCGATGGCGACACTCCTCTACATCGTTGAAGCGGAAGAAAAGAGGGCAGCATGAGCAGGGGAGGAAGACACGCAACGCGCAACGTCCGCCTCACCCACCTGGGAAAGGTGCACTTCCTTTTGCCGCTCTACCTCGAGCTTGAGGAGCAGGTGCGGGTCGAGTCGATGTGCGCCAGGCTGGCGAAGTGCTCTGTGGAGGCGCCCGAGCAGAAGAAGGTGGCGTCGTGACCCCGCTCACTCGCCTCCTGTGCGCCATCGATGAGCTTGGAGACCTAAGCAACCACGACGTGCGCCTCGTGCTCAGACGCACGTACTTCGATTCACACGGTCGCGGAGCCTACGTCGCCGAGGTCTCCGGCTACGAGCCGCGGATCTCGGTATCCTCTACCAGCCCGGACGCGGCGGTCGAGGCGCTCTCCGTAGAGGTCGAGGCAAGGTGCGAGGGGATCAAGAGGATGGTGGGGAGATGAGACTCCACGGCTGGACCAGGGACATGCCGATCCGCGCGATCGATCCTGAGGAGCAGGAAGACAACGAGCACCTCTATTCCGAGGCGTGCGAATGCTCCGAGTGCTCCCGGGTGCACTGGCAAAGGATGGAACGAGAAGACGCTGAGTATGAGGCCCGGGTGACGGGTGGGAATTCCTTGGAGGGATGAGCAAATGAAGATCAGACGAATCGTAATTCACAACTATCGCGGAATCGAAGAGCGGGATATCAACGTCGCCCCCTCCGGAGCCGTCGCAAAGGGTCGCAACGGTGGGGGCAAGACCACGATTCTGCGCGCCGTCAAAGCGGCTCTGCTCGCCCAGGACGTGAAGGCGGACGCGATCCGAAAGGGCGCCGAGCGAGCCGAGATCCTGGTCGACCTGGGCGACGTCACGGTCAAGCGGGTGATCACCGCGAACACCACCACCGTGGCAGTCGAGCAGGGTGAGTTCCAGGTCAAGAAGCCGCAGACCTATCTCACCGAGCTGCTCGGCACCTCGTCGCTCGACCCGATGGACCTGCTGACGCTGCGAGGAAAAGAGCGCCTGCAGAAGGTGCTCGACGCGCTGCCCGTGACGGTCACCGTCGAGCAGCTCCGGCAGTGGTGGCCCAAGTGCCCGGACAACTATCCCTGCGAGGGACACGGTCTCGAGGTTATCGGGCGCGTCCGAAAGGCTGCCTACGACAAGAGAACCGAGGCCAATCGGGTGGTCAAGGGAACGGCGGCAGAGGCGGCGAGGCTCACCAAGGAAGCCGCCGCGCTGGCGACGGTGGCTCCGGCAGAGGCGCCCGACCCTGCTGACCTGGAAGCGCGCGCGGACGCGGCCAAGGCGGCCCTGGGCGGACTGAGGGCACGTCAGGAGCAGGCAGCGGCTCAGGGGCGCAAGACTGAGGCGCAGCGGGTCAAGATCAACGAGCTCCGGTCGAGGGCGGCGACGGCGAGGCTGCAGATGGGGGAGCGTACGCCCGAGCCAGAAATGCAGTCCATCGCGCTGGACATCGAAGCAGGCGAAAAGCGGGTCGAGCAGGCGCGCAAGGCACTCAAGGATGCAGAGACCGCCCTGGAGACAACGAAGGCGCGCAAGGCTCTTGCTGACCTGCGCAACGATGCCTTCGACAGGGCGCTGTCCGAAGCCGACGACCTGAACATCAAGGCCGACGACATCGAGGCCACCCTGGCCCAGGCCGCCGTCGAGCCCGTCTCTCCCGAAGACATCGAGGCTGCGGTGCTCACCGAAACGCAGGCGCGCGCCGAGCTGGAAGCCGCGCGTCAGGCCCTTGTGGCACACGGCAAGGCAGTGGCCGCCGGCGAGCTCGCCGAGAAGGCCCAAGCCGTCGCCGACGAAAAGCGTTCCGAGGCCGACCGGCTCGACGCCATTGTGAAGGCGCTCACCGATGATGCTCCCGCGGCACTGCTCGCGAGCTGCGACGGCATTCCCGGGCTGACGCTCGACGGAGAAGATGTGCTCTACAACGGTATTCGACTCGACACGCTGTGCGGGGCGGAGCAAGTGCGCGTTTGCGTCGAGATTGCCCGTCGGCTCAACAAGAAGAGCGGTGTCCTGGTGGTCGACGGCCTGGAGCGGCTCGACCCGGACGCCATGGATCTGTTCGTGAGCGAGGCGACCCGCGACGGATTCCAGCTGCTTGCGACCCGCGTGGACCGCGGCGACATCGTGATTGAAGCACTAGAACCAGGCCCCGTGTCGGCCGAAGCGGCGGAGTGAAGTCATGGCAACCGCGTCCCCTCTCCCCATCGCCCAGATCGTCAAGCTCTCCGTGCCTGAGTACGACGCCCTTCCCAGAATAAGGTCCACCAGCCTGAAGACGATCGTAGAGAAGAGCCCGAAGCACTTCCGCTTCGAGCGGATTCACAAGAAGCCTTCGACAGCCGCTATGCAGCTGGGCATTGCGACGCACGCGGCGCTGTTCGAGCCGGCCGCCTACCTGCGCGACGTGGTGACCGCGGATATGGCCGGAAAGAAGAGCAAGCAATGGGACGCGTTCGTCCTTTCGCACCCCGGGAAGATCCCTATCCTGGAGTCGGAGGCCGAGACGATCTCGGCAATGGTTGAGGCGATTCGTCAGGACCCGGACGCCGCTCGATTCCTTCAGGCCGGCGATCCTGAGATGTCGGTGCTGTGGACCGACCCGGATACCGGGATCGATTGCATGGCCCGGTTCGACTTGATTGACGAAACCGATCCGTCGAATCCGATCGGGATCGGGCTCAAGACGACCCGCTCTCTCGGAAAGGTGTTCGACCGGCAGGTTGACGACTTTCTCTATCAGCTGTCGTGGGCCATGTACCGAGAGGGCTACTACCACGTTCGAGGCGTATGGCCGGAGATGATCGAGATCGTGGTGGAGACTTCCGAGCCCCACGACGTCATCGTCTACAGGGTCGAAGAAGAGGCGATCGAAGCAGGGACAACGCTCTATCGCGGAGCCATGCGAGAGATCGCCGAGTGCACGCGCACGGGCGTGTGGCCCGGAGTGGGGCGCGGAGGCGTGCAGCCGCTGAGGCTCAAGCCCTGGGCCAGAGGGATGCACGAGGAAGACAACTATCAGCTTGAGGAAACAGGGGAATCATGAGCAACACACTCGAAGACATCGAAGATATGCCTGCGGTAGAGACGATGATGGCGGCCAAGTATCTGTCTGCCACCGACATCGCTGGCGAAAGCGAGACGGTCATCATCCGCCGGATCCAGCGCGCCAAGGAGACGTTCGAGGCGGGGCGCAAGGATGAGGTCAACGTGATTGGCATCGAGCGCGCGGACGGTCACCGGGCCGAGATGATCTGGTGCAAGACGAACGTCGCCGCCTGCCGCGTGCTTTTCGGCGACGACAACACCAAATGGATCGGAAAGCGCATCGTGCTCGTTGCCGACGAGGAGAAGAATCGCGGGGAAATCGTCGTTGCCCTGCGCATCTCGGGCAGTCCCGACGCTCCCCCCGGACGCGCGAAGGCATTCCAGCAGGCGTGGGATCACCCGGACGGTCGCATGAACGGTCGCAAGTCCAAGTCCTCGCTGGTGACCAGGCTCAAGGTCATCATTGCCAGGTCGGCGGTGAAAAGACCCGCGAAACCAGCCGCTACCGAGGAGAAGCCTGCCCCGGCGCCCTCTCCTCGTGCGGAGCCGAACGCAGAGCAGCTCGCTCACTTGGCAGAATTGGAGAAGCCGCTCTATCCAGAGCCGCCCGCGCCCGCTGACAAGCCGATGCGCGAACCCGGCGACGACGTGGACGTCTGAGGAGATTGAACATGGACTTCGTGCTCATCGTAGATACTGAGACAACAGGTGTGGACCACCACAAGGATCGCTGCATCGAGGTTGCCGCGGTGCAATACAGCCTCGCGCACCGGTGCGTGGTGCAGTGCTTCTCGCAGCTCATCAATGCCGGTCCGAACGACGCAGAGTCGATCAACCATATCCCGAGCGGCGCTCTGGAGTGGGGAGATCCCGCCGACCAAGTCTGGCAGCGCGTGGAGCGCATGGCCCATGAGTGCGACGCCATCCTGGCCCACAACGCCTCGTTCGACCGCCGATGGGTGCCCGCCCACGTGACCGGCGACATCCCGTGGATCTGCACCTATCAGGGGATCGAGTGGCCTATCTCCGGTGACGCCCGAAATCTGATCGCGATCGCCCTGGCCCACGGGCTCGGCGTGGTCGACCCTCACCGTGCGCTGAGCGACTGCATGCTCATCGCGAGGCTTCTGCACAGGTGCGCCGAGCTTGGGCACGACGTGGCGGAGATGCTCTCTCAGGGCCTTCGACCGCAGGCACACTTCCAGGCGCTCGTGACATTCGACGGCAAGGAAGCGGCAAAGGCCAAGGGCTTCCAGTGGGACGCCAAGGGTCGCCGATGGGTGCGCGCGATGGCGATCGAGGATGCGACCCGAGAGAAGCTCGGATTCGACGTGCGTCGGTGTGCCGAGACGATTGAGGTCTGACCCATGACCATCGCCGCTGCCATGACGCTTGTCCGAGCTGCCTACGCGGCAAAGGACTGGACTGCGCTGGCAGCGGCGCTCGACGCTCTTGACGCGGCAATCGAGCTGACGGAGCGAACATGATCTTCCAACGCGACAGAGAAACGACTCCCCTCCCGTGCCTGTCGCGTTGTTCTGCCACCGCGTCTTGGAGACTGTCGAGGTCTGTACCCTCGACATGGCGGTCCGATTCCGCACGGTGGCTCTGGCTCTCCCGTTCCTCTCACTGCAACGGGAATACGCCCGATGCAGACTCAGGCCAGGACCACAGCGGGAGAGCCAGCTATTTGAGGTGAACGATGATCTCGCTGGACACAATCACGCAGCTCCAGATCGCGCAGCACAACGCGCGGTCGGGCCATGAGTCGGACCTCGACGTGCTGGCTCAGATGCTCTTCGATCACGCCGACGAGTTGATCGACGCGGCGATCATCGCGTTCCAGGACGAGAAGCTGGCGAAGGAGAGTGAGACTGTGATGCTGAGCCGCCGATCGTGCCTGTATTGCGGCGAGTTCCAGGATCAGGTGTGCAGCATCGAGAACTGCGGCTTTGACAACGGATACCCGCATTGGAAGCCGCTGAGGGAGGGAAGCGATGAACCCCGGTGATCGCGTCCGATGCGCTACGAAGCGATCGATCGTGGCGCCGGTCGTCTACCGCTACGGGACAATCGTCAAGCCGCACTTCGCTGGCTGGTACGTTCGGCTCGACAAGCGCCCGGCGGAGAAGCGCGAGAAGGTAGAGCTTGTTGACTTCAAGGACTGCCAGCTGATTGAGGAGGCGTCGCCATGAAGGCCCTTTCGATTCGCCAGCCGTGGGCATACCTCGTCGCGCACGGCTATAAGCCAGTCGAGAACCGCAACAACTGGCAGCAACCGAGGTTCCGCGGAGAGATGGCGATCCATGCCTCGCAGTCGATCACTCGCAAGGAACACCTCGATTGCGTGGACTTCGTCGTTTCGTGCTCGCTGCCCGGGGAGATTCCGCCCTACCAGTCATATCCGCTCGGGATGATCGTGGCAGTGGTAGATGTGGTCGACATCATCCCGCCGCGTGGTGAAGACGAGTCGTATCAGCACGCTTTCTTCCGCTGCCCGGAAGGTGCCCGGGACTGGTGGGATCAGGATCAGAGCGGAATTTTGGTCGCGAACGTGCGCCGCTTGACCCCGGCTGTACGGTGCAAGGGCATGTTGGGGCTCTGGACGGTGCCGCCTGAGATCGAGGCAGAGGTGAGGGGGCAGCTGTGAGTCGTTCCGTCCTGGAGCGCGACTGCCTGGAAGCCGGGCTCAGCATCATTGAGATCGGCTCATCCGAGTGGGCGCGGGACAAGTGGCAGGACGTGCTGCTGGACCCGAACGAACACACGCGCATCTGTGCGAGACGCCGAGCGTGGTGGCGCAAGAATCACCCATTCACTCGCAGGTGTGCATGTGGACGGCTCGTATCACGAGGCGACGCAACAACGTGCGACAAGAGAGCGTGCAAGGCCCGGCAGAAGAGCGCCAACGCGCGGGCGAAACGGGACGCGGAGCGCTCGTCTCGACTATGCGAACACTGCCGCGAGGTCCCTCCGGTCAAGGGTGGTTGGCTGTGTGCGCCATGTCGCAAGCAGAGCACCCGCAAGGCACAACGCGAATATGCGACCAGGAAGCGGAACGCAAAGAAGCTGGAACGGAGGGCAGCATGAGAGACCCATGGCAAAGGCCTCTGTGGGAGGCCGTGAACAAGGTGGTAGTGGTGAGCGGAGGGAACTCATCATGCACGAGCATCGGCCGACAGAAGTCCGTGGTAGAGGTCAATGGCGCGGTCCACGAGGCGATCAGGTCTGCGGTGTCGCGAGAACGCCAGGACATTGTCGAGGCGATCCGTAAGCGGGCGCACGAGCTGAAGCGCAGCACGATCGCGGGTGCGGCTGTCGCGGAGATCGCGGACATGCTCGAGCGAGGGGTGTTGGGATGAAGCCAATCGACCAAACAGTGTTCACCGTGCCGGGCGGCAACTGCTTCTCAGCGTGCGTCGCCTCGCTGCTGGAGATTCCTCTCTCCGATGTCCCATACTTCATGGGAGACGGGCCTCCCGACGACTCGTTCGACTGGTTCGCCCCCTTCCTGGAATGGCTCCGCGCCCGTGGTTGGTGGGCGATCCCTCTGCCGGTAGGCAACGGTTGGAAGCCCGAAGGCTTGTGCATTCTGTCGGGCAAGTCTCCGCGTGGAAATCACGATCACTGCGTCGTGGCTCGCGGCCTAGACATCGTGCACGACCCGCATCCGAGTCGAGACGGGCTCATGTCGGCGGTGGACGTGGTCGTTCTCGTGCCGATCGATCCGATGCGAAGGCTCAATCGGCTATGGGCACCAACGAGGCACGCATGAAACACCGAATCTACACGCTGCAAATCGTCGTCGAGGCAACCCAGATCGATCGCGCTCCGAGCACCGATGAGGTGTGCGATGCGGTTGCGAACCTGTTCAGCAACGACGAGGACCCCGACGAGTACTGCCCGCTGCATCGCCGCTTGGTCCAGCCCCGCTACGTGGGAGTCAACCATCGCGACAAGCGCGGGCCTTGGCGGGGACCGTTTGCGTCGAGCACGGACGGGAAGGTGAAGTCATGAAACGCAACGTGACAGTCGAGATCAAGACCAACGCCGACGGCACCCGGTGCGATGAGTCGTGCAGATACCACTGGATCATGTACGGCGCGCAGTCCACGTGCTGCCTATACGGGTCGTGCGTGGTCGTCAGGCTGGACGACGACAACAAGCCAATCAGGACAGCAAAATGCAGGAAGGCAGAGAGGGCGTGAACCGCTGGTCCATCTCCGTGACGTGCGCCCTGTGCGCCGCTTCGATCCGCCGCTCAGGCGACGACGCCGAGCAGCTCAACCAGCAGTGCGAGTCCCAGGCCCGCGCAGACCGGTGGGTCGAGATGCCCGAGCGAGCAGAGCCGAGAAGGTATGCGGGGTGGATCTGCCGAGAGTGCGCGGATGATGTGGTGGAGATTGCGTTGTGAAAAAGCGAAAACTCAAGATCCTTCCCGGCAAGCGATGGCAGGGGACGATGGCGATCGGGCCCGAAGTGTGCGGAGGATACGTCGTCGATTTCGACGCGACGATCGTCGGCGCGACGCATGGAGAGCAGTGGGTCGGGGATCGCGCCGTGCTCACCGCGCAGCAAATCGAGGACTGGACCGGAGTGAGGTTGCCATGATGCACCTGCTCGACATCCCCCTCACCCTGGCCTGCCTGGTCGCCTTTACCTGGGCGCTGTGGGAGCGCTGGGAGCGGCAACGACTCCAGGAGATCGTCGACGAACGCACCGACGAGATGCTGGCGATCCTCAAGGCCATTGAGGACAAGCACAAGGACGAGCCGTGAACGACCTATCCCGCATGACCATCGGCGAGCTCGTGGCCGCCCTGCAGCCGACGCAGGCCGACTACTACAGCCCGGAGAACAATCCCCTCGGCTCCAGGCGCCAGTGGAACGAGCTCTGCAGGAAGGCATCCCAAGCGCACTGGTTCTCCTGCGCGAAGATCGGAAAGCGCTGGCTCGCCCAGAAGCCATCCTTCGACGCCTGGTTCGAGGCCCAGTCCGCCACGCCCGAGGCCGACCCGCTCCAGAGCCTTGCCAGGGCCGCCGGCGTCAGGGCGCGCCGGGTTGCTTGACTTCCCTTCCCTACCCACGGAGCATCTTCCCATGCCACTACTTCCCGACGGTCCCGGCGGTTGGAAGGACAGGGTAAGGCTTCCCAACGGAACCCACCCCTGGGTGCACGTCGACGCGCCAACCATCGAGGAAGCTCGCGAGGTATTTGGCCGCATGCGCACCGTCTCCCGGCTGCAGCGCCAGGCAGGACGCAAGCCTCGCGACAATGGCCGGCTGACGTTCTCCCGGTGGCTCACCGAACGCTGGGGACCGTCCCGCAAGAACCGGGGCCTGCGCAACGTCGATTGCGACCTCGGCCGGCTCGACAAGCACCTGTCTGGCATCCTGGGCCCGCTTGCCATGGCGACCATCACCACGGCCGACATCGAGCGCGCGGTGGCCCACCTGGACGGCCTGACGCAGATTCCCAGGAAGGACGGCGGAATCGCCTGGAAGAGCGCGGCCTGCATCTGGGGCTTGGTAAGCAAGGCCTTCGATGATGCCTGTCGAGCGAAGGACCCGACCCTCAGGGTTCGCGCCGACAATCCCGCGGAAGGCGTGCGCGGGCCGGATCGCGGCAGCAAGAAGGACAAGACGATCCTGTACCCGTCCGAGTTCTTGCTGGTCTGGCGCTGCAAGGGCATCCCGCTGCGGTGGCGCCGGATGATCGCGCTCGCCGTCTATACCGCGCTTCGCAGCTCCGAGCTCCGTGCGCTCCGGTGGCCAGACGTCGACATCGACCACAGGCTGATTCACGTCCACGCCCAGAAGCACAATAACGAGGGGCAGGTCACGCGCCTGAAGTCCAGGGCTCGGCCGCACCACGTGCAGATCGAGGCCGCCCTGGTGCCAATCCTCGAGGACATGAAGGCTGCGGCAGTAGACGATCGGGTATGCCCGATGCCGCCCCTGCACGTCATGAGCGCCCGGCTGCGCAAATACCTGTGGCTCGCAGGCGTACGACGAGAGGATCTACACGTCGACGCCACCGACGCGACCCGCAAGCGCATCACCTGGCACGACTTACGCGGGACCGGGCTCACCTGGTGGGCGATTCGTTGCGATGCTCCGATGAGCATCATGCAGCGAGCTGGCCACGTCGCCATGAGCACGACGCTGGGCTACGTGCAGCTCGCCGAGGCCGTTGGAGCAGGGGTCGGAGAGGTCTTCCCAGACCTGTTCCAGAAGTGTTCCAAAGGTGTGCCGGCTGGTGTTCCGCAGCCTAATTTGCCTGCCCCCGTGGCGTCCCCAACGAGATTCGAACTCTGTCATGGATCTGGCAAAAACGCTGTCTGCCTGCCTACTTGGGCCTCGGCTGGAACACGTAAGCAGAGCGCTTGATGACTGGTTGGGACGGGTGGAGTGGAAACGGTGGTACAAAACACCGAAAGCCGCCCCGTGAGGAGCGGCTCTCAAACATCCCGAAATCCTGGTCAGTACGGCGAATCCCCGCTCGCCTCATTCGTCACGATCTGCGCCGGGTCGTACCACTCCTGGAGCGGCCTGCCCGAAGAGGTGAGGATCGACCCGTGCCCGCACGTGACCGCGTTCCGCGCGCGGCCTGCGCCTCCGTGGTCCGCGTTGCCCATGGCGTCGGGTGAGCTCAGCGCGATCTCTGCGTGCGCGTTGTTGCCGTCGCCGCTCCAGTAGACCATGACCGCGCCAGGGCAGATCGCGCGCCACGTGGTCGCTGGCATGCGACCGGCGCGGAATGCCGTGCGAAGGCGCGTCATTGCCTGCCCGACCTGCAGCGGAGTCAGTAAGGGGCTCGCGGCGTCGAGGCCTGCGAGCGCAAGTACGGCGCCCGCGAACGATGCGCAGTTCGTGGTCCACGATGCGACGAGCGCAGCCCTCGCGGCCGTGTCCTCGCACGCCTGGAAAAGCGCCTCGAGTCTGGAACGGTCGTGATCGAATGAGACACCATCGAGCGCACGGACGATCCGGCAGATGTGATCGCCCGTGGTCTCGCCATCGAGTCGCACGTGCAAGTCTTGAAATTCGGGGGTCAGATCCATGTTCAGCTCCAGACGTCCTGCACGGTGAATCTCGTCGGTGGTGCGCTATTGACGACCCCGCCCGTCACCGAGTGAGCACGGATTGCCCACGTCCCCGGCGTCTCGGTCGGCGAGATCGTGAACTGGAATTTGTAGACGCCCGTCGATGTCCTCGATATCTCCGCGCACGGCATCGCGTACTCCGTGATCGTGCCCACCGCGTCATGCACGAAGATCGAGAGCGTGTCCGCGTCGATGTACGCGAGGTTGATCCTGTTGCAGATCGTCCAGGCCGTCGTATCTCCGACTCTCAGGCTCATGATATCAGCTCCAATTTGATCGACAGCGATGCGATGGGGGTCTGCTCGATGGTGAGGCCTGAGATCGATTCGGGGTCGGCCTTGATCGATAGTGAGGCGATCGGCTCTGACGTGATCGTGGTCGTGAGGATGGTCCCAACGGGCCACGTAATGATAGCGAACGGCGCGTTGCCGATCATCTCCGATGCAGCGGGCCAGAACGGGACCGACGCGGGGCCTGCCTGCACGCCGAAGGTCAGACCGGTGAGCGCGATCGGAGCCGGCAGCGCGGAAGAGTACGCGGCGCCCGGCACAGCGACCGGAGCCAGCGCAGTGATCGTCATCGCAGCCGGGTAGGCCACGGAGATGACAGGTATCGTTGCCACCGGGTCGAGCCCGACGATGGTCATTGCCGCGGGCGATGCTACGGCATAGACGACTCCAGCCACAGCGACAGGAGCCAGACCAGTGATCGGTGCCGCGCCAGGGGCGGCAGCGACAGTTGCAGGTCCTGCCGTGGCGACAGGCGCAAGGCCGGTGATACTGGCGTCGGCTGCGATCGATGATGCGTACGCTGTCCCCGGCGCCGCAACGGGATCGATCGCTGCGATCGTCGCTGCTGCTGGCAGCGATGTCGCGTATACCGGGCCAGGCGCTGCGACCGGATCGAGCGCTGCGATCGTGGACGCACCGGGGATCGAGGATACCGATGCGGGGCCGGCTGAGGCAGCCGGATCGACTCCGACGATCGACGTGTCCCCCGGGATCGAGGCGACGAACGTGGGATCGAACACGAACACGATCCCGGCGTTGTCGTTCGACGGACGCGTCTGCTTGACGCGGATCGGCACAGGCTTCGCCACCGGCTGCGGCAGAAGCATCATGAGCCGGTAACGCGCAGTCGCTGGAGGGTTCTGTGGGGCGATTCCTGCTCGGTACGTGTTGCGACCCTTCGTCGTCACGGCGGGCTGTCCTGGCGGAATCAGCGGCGCGTCGTAGGGTCCTCGCCACACGACTGCGCCGTTGGTCTTCGCGGGCCCGCCCCCTGCCTGTACCCATGCGGTGTTCGCGGGCTCCGCTCGCGGAGCCCGGAACGTGTTGCGGCCTTTGTTGTACGCGGGTTTCGGAGCCGACTGCGTATTGCGAGCCGCGGGCGCAGGTCCGGCTACTGCCAGTGACTGCACCCGTTGACCTCGAAACAATACGAGCAGACTCATGGACTACCTTTCGACGTGGCCGATTTCGATCTCGCACGACACGGCTGACGACATGCCAGCGCCGGCCAGGTGCAGCAGGAACGATCCCTGCGGACCGATGCATACGGGAGCGTGCGGAATCGAGCGCTGCGCAATCGCCGCGCCGCTGACCAGCACGCCGTCGAGCGACAGATCGCACCCGCCGAAGTTGAAGAGGTACTGGTCATTGACCACTGGCGCGGCTGTGCGAATCGGACCATTTGACAGAATGTGCCGGCCTCCACCTGCCGAGATTGCCGCCACGGTGCCAGCCCAGATCATCGCCTGGGATGCTACTCCGCCACCCGTGTTGACCGGGTTGGGGCCGTTGAGGATGTTGGTCGGGACTCCAGTGTTGTTGCCGCCGGCTGCCGACGCGCCGAGACCAGAGAACACAGGCACGGTGTCGATGGCCGTCACGTACAGCAGAGTCGTCGGGTTGCCTGCTGCCGTCAACAGGAGCTTGATGTAGTCGAGATAGACGTTCTTTCCGCCCACCGGATTCGCATTCTGGATCACGATGAACGGCGTAGTGGCAGAGTAGGCCGTGACGTTCGCCGTCGAGGCCTGTCCCGTGCCGGGCGTAGGCGTGCGCGTGATGAAGTACGATCCTTCATCCGCCAGCTTGTGTTGCTTGCTGGTGAGGATCTCCACGGACGGCTCGCCGTAAGGGCCAACGCGCGCAGGCATCGGAGCGCCATCGGTCGCGCGCTGAACGGATTGAATGAAGCGCTGAACGCGCCCCCACATCAGAGAGTCATAGGTCGGTTGTGTGCCGGGCATTGTGGTAGCTCCTTCAGCGCTCGACGTGGCCCATTTCAAGCTCGAAATTGCTGGCGACCGTCTGGGACGCGGCCCAGATGTGCAGCAGGAAGCTGGCGCCCGGACCGATCACGACAGGGGCGTGAATGATCGAGCGCTGCGCGATGTTCGTTCCGCTCACAAGCACGCCGTCGAGGGCCATGTCGCAGCCAGCGAAGTTGAACAGGTACTGATCGTTGACGACAGTGATCGCGGTGCGGCAGATGCCATTCGAGAGCGTGCGTGCCTGCGAGGAAGAAGCGACCGCGACCAGTGCGCCAGCGTATACCTGCGCGGCAGACTGCGCCTGTGCGGCCGTGTTGGTCGGATACGGTCCGAGCATGACCTGGGCAACGCCGGTGTTGCTCGATCCCCATCCGCCCGAAGCCCATCGGGCGATGTTGTCGAGCTTGGTGGCGTAGAGCAGGTTCGTTCCGTTGGTGCCCGCCACCGTGCTGGTCAACTTGATGTAGTCGAGGTAGATCGACTTGCCGCCGACAGGGTTGCCGTTGGTCACGATCAGAAACGGGCTTGCGTCTGCGAATGACGACTGCGCAGCAATCGTCGCGAGGCCCGTGCCCACGGTGGGGCTGCGGGTCATGTAGTAGGAGCCTTCATCTGCGAACTTGTGTTGCTTGTCGCTGAGAATCTCGACGACCTGCTCGCCGTAGCTTCCGCCGCGAGAGATAGAGGGAAATGTCTCGCCGACCTTTTGGGCGAGAGCAAGGAGACGTTGAACGCGAAACCAGCTGAGAATGTCGTTGGTCGGTGCTGTTCCGGGCATGGTGGTGTCCTCTACTAGTAGTCAGTCATGATCGACAGGGAGGGCGTCAGGCCCTGCCCGTTGTCCGCGTTTTGCTGCAGCAACTGCTGCAAGAGTTGGACGATCGCGCGTCCGGTGTTTTCGCTGAGTGGCTCGTACGCTACGCCGTTGTCGTCGACGAGGCAGACGGCCTGGATCTCGACCTGCACGCCGTTGGAGTCAGGCACGAGATAGGTCTTGACCCCCATCGGAGGCGGCCCCGGCTGCGTCTGCACTGTCGCGGGTTGGACCTGGATGCTTGTTTCCGCCATGGCTTACCTCACAGCGTGAACAGCGCGCCGTTGACGGCCGTGTTGTTCCACTTGATCGAATAGTCCCCAGTATTGGTGGGGATGTCGTTCTGGTCGAGCACGCCGATGATGAGCGCTGCCGCGTCAGACACGTTGTAGACGTAGATGACCGCGAATGCGGGAGTGCCGAAGTTCGCGCCAGTCCACGTCGGGTCATCGGCCTTGAGTTGCACGCCGCCCGCTACCATCGTGGCGGTCTTGCCCGTGAGCGCCTTTCTCGCGTATCCCGTACCGACGCATTCGTTGGTCATTGCCGTCAGGTACTGATCCGTGTCGACGTTGAACGCGTATCCGGTAGTGAGAGCGACGCGAATATCGGCCGTCTCCCAGTTGATTTGAGCCTTTGCGAAGGCCTGCTTTGAGTACGTTCCTACGAGTGAGGCCATTACGGTCCTCCTTCCTCTGTGTCAGGTAGAGTCGTCATCATTGCCCTGGTCTGCAGGTCGCACACCCTGCATCGAAGCCGTCCCATCTCGACGTGCAGGATCGTCCCGCACTGCGAGCAGCGCATGGGGTTGATCGTCACCTCGGCAGGCAAGAGCGCCGTCAGTCGCACGCACTCGCGCGCCAGGGTGACAGCGACTTGCAAGAGGTCTCGCACCCCGCTGGTGAGCATGCTGGCCTGATGCCTGCCCTGCTCGGTCCACACGCGGTTGGTCTCGCAGAAGCGCTCTATCAGGGCGGCGTCGTCCTGGGAGATCAGGCCCGAGAGGGGCGCGAGCTCGTGGGCGTACAGCAGGGGGATCGGGTCTTTCACGCCCCGAACCTCGTGTTGATCTCTGCATCAATACTCGTGTCGACCCCCGCCACGTCCGGCGTCGTCACGGCCTTGATGAGCTGGATCGGGTCGAGCCCATGCGCCGCGGCGACATCCTGGCAGATCGCGTCGATGCATTTGGACACGGCCGGGACTGCTGCGATGATCCCTTGGATGATTGCGATTGCGGCGGCGATGGTCATTTGATGCCTCCCTGCACGCGGCTGCGAGCAATGCTCAGTTCGTTCGTTACAGCGGTCATGTTCAGCGATTGCTGCGTCACCCCGGCCTGGATTGCCGTCTCCGTGGCCGTCCCGCTCGCGAGTAGCTGCACGAGCAGACCGTAGCTGATTCTCGCATTGGAGAACGCGGTCCACACTGGCAGCCACGCCTTGCGAACCACTGCGACCTTCTCGACGGCGTCTTGTTTGCTCGATGCGCCCGCGATCTGAAGATCCTGCTCGGTGCGGTAGAGCACGAGCGCGAGCGACTGCATCGTTTCCAGCGTCGTGGCCGTAGCGTTCGCTGACACCGTGGCATCGCGCTGGATTGCGGCCTGAGTCTGAGCGGTGGAAGACGAGCACGCCATCGCGAGCAGGCAGCACAGCAGAATGAGGTATCGTTTCATTGCATCACCTATGGGTCAGTGCGAAGACGATCAGGTATCCGATGCCGCCGAGCGCGGCTGTGATGAGTGCCCCGGTGACGTATCGGTGCCAGTGCGTCAGCGAGTCCTGCGCCCGACGTAGCTGCGTCTGGACCGTGTTTTCGCTGCTGTCCTCTACGCTGTCCAGGCGCTTGTCGAACAACAACTGCGCCTTGTCCACGGCGGCGTGGGTGACGAGGCACAGCGCTTCCCTCTTCTCGATCTTCGCGTCGAGCGCGATGACTTTGCCTTTGATTTCGGCCACGTCGTCGCGGGTATCGGCCAGCATCGAAAGGAGTTGTTGTTCGACAGTCGGGCTCATGGGGCCTCCGAGATCAGCAGCAGGACGATGCAGCACAGGACGAGCATGGCGATCACGGCGTCGGTGCTGGGTCCGTATCCATGTCGAGTGTGATCGTGGGTGTGTCGTCCGAGGTCTGCCTCAAACTGCGCATGATAGACTCGGCAGAGGTGTCTGGGACTTTGGCGACCACCACCTTGCCCTCGAGCCTCCGCAGCACTTCGTCGGCGAGCTCGTCAGCAGACTGCGCCTTGCTCACAGCGACAGCCGACCTCACGACCGGCGAATCCGGCAAGACAGCGAACGGGTCAACGCGCGCCTTGCCCGTCACGATCGCCCGCACGGCTTCGATGGCCTTGACCGGGTCCACGCCTAGCGCACGAAGCAAGCGGATCACGCTGGCCGCTCGCGGGTAACCGTCGCACCACGCGATCCACTGCTCTGGACTGCGGGCGCGAAGGGCGAAGTTGATGATGATTGACAGCCCGATCCACGCGTACAGTTGATGCGCGTCGAGCCAGTGGAGGATTGTGATTACGTTCTGCATCTGTCATCTCCGCCCGGCGCGCGCCGGGCTGTGGGGGGTCATGCGTACACGTACACGTCATCCCATTCGGTGTATCCGCCGACAGCGGAGTATAGGATCGGGGCCTTTGTAGATCCGGGGTTGACGAGCGCTGAAAACGGTTGCCAGCTTGCGCTGTTGGTCCCCTGCCATTGCGGAGCGAGGGCTCCGTTCATTAGGAACGGAATCCCGGTGCCGTCACTTCGAACCCAGCCGCCAATCCAATAGAATTTCCCGTTCGTGACGTTAGCTGCTGTAGGCAATGCCCAGCACGCTGCACCAGCCACGCGCACACAAAAAGAACCGCTGCCTCCCGGACGCGTGCCGGGTTGGCGCGTTACGGTAGCGCCTCCCCCTGCTGTCCACGCGGGGATCCCAAGCGCTTCAAAGCCGGGATCGACGACGAGGTTTTTGGTCGGCACGAATACCGGAGCGCCGAGCCCGCAACCGACCCCAATCCGTCGATATGCTCGCATGCACTCGTCTGGCGGGAGGATGAATCTATCGCGTCTCATAGGTTGGCCTCCGCGATCCATGTGCCAGGGTTGCCCGACGATACGCAACGCCACCCACACGGCTGTCCGGATGCGGGTGCTGAGTTGATGATCCGATCGCCAGTGCGCCACACTCCAACGGTAGGAGCTGCTGCGCCCATCACCAGTCGCGCACGAACAGGCGCCGAGAACTGACCTGATTCTAGGTAGTAACGCGCAGCGGTCAACGCGTCGAAGGTCATCACCTGCATTCCGGCGATTTGCACGCTTGTGATATCGCCTGCCGTTGCTGCCGATAGGATTGCGTACCCTGTCCCGGATCCGGAGATGCACGCCCCAGGAAGCAGCGTGCCTATCGTTGTCCAGTCAGTCTCGGACAGCGAGCACACCGACGACAGCCCGACGGTGCCGCTCAGGATCAAATTCGGCGCCGGTCCGCGGATGCCGGGCGTGAGTCCGTACCACTCAGTTGCTGTCCCTCCCGCCGTGTAGAGGATAGGGGCGGATGTCCCGTCAGTGGTCGTCTCAACATCGAACGGTTGCCAGTTCGTTGACGCTGTTCCGGTCCACAGCGGGACGAGCGAACTATTCATCAGCATCGGCAGCGAAACTCCGTCGACGCTACGAGCATATCCAGACCAGCGAACGTGCTTGCCTACGCTCACGATCCCTGTTTGGAACGACCACGTGGACGCACCAGCGACTCGCAACGCATTTGCACCCATCGGGGCCGTTGCCTGCTTCGTGATCGTCGCTCCACCCCCCGCTGTCCACGCACCGGTACCAGCCGCTGCGCAGGACCAATCCGTGCCCGTCGAGATCGGTGCATAGGTCAGCCGGTACGTCAGCGTCCACGCGTATTGCTTGGCAGTGAGCGTGGGGAAGCTCGGGAACGTGCATACCTGCCGAGCGACCACGAGATCGAATTGCTGCGAGGCTCCAACGATCGGCCCATCTGGGTACGTCACGCTAGAGTACGGCGCTACCTCTTGCGTCGCACACGGGGCGTCGCCCACGAGCGAGAAAGCGGTGTTGCTGGCGAGTCCGTTGACGACCTTCGTCGGATGTTGCAACCGATAGATGCTGGCGTTGCTCGTAGTGAGCTTGGGCGAGTCGGTGTAAGATCTGGCGAGGTTGGCCGCGTACGCGCGTGGAGATTTGTGCATCACGATCGCGCCGCTCGTGATCGACTCTGCGTAGATGTCGGAATAGACGCAATCGGTTGCGTCAATGGCCGTGTTACCGCGAGCATCGACGCTCATGAGCATCGTGTTGCGCACGTGGATCGGGTACGAATCAATCAGCAGCAAATCGCTCGGAGCGTACGGGACTCCATCGATGGTGACGCTTGCGGTTGGCACGGCGTAGTGCGCGCCGTTGTTTTCCATCCAGCAGTTGTCGATCGACATACCGACATTTCCCGAAGCCTTCCACCCTGGGGAAAACACAATCACGCCGGGGTTCGATTCAAGAATGCAGTCCTTGATCGTGTACTGTCCAGCGTACGTCAGCCCCTTGATGTAGTGGCTCGCAATCTCAGCGCCGACGAAGGTTGAGTCAGTGATCTCGGCGCATCCTGCCGGGGCTGGTCCGCCGCTCGTTCCTCCGCTGGTAGCGTCTTCCACCGTGTGGATGTGGAAGTCCGCTCCCTGGAACGAACAGTGCTTCACATACAGTTGCATGTTCCCGTACAGCCGATCGATGCACTTGCGAAAGTCCAGGATGTTGACATTGCGGAACTCTACATCAACAACCAGAGCATCGTTCGCATGCGCAGGAGAATGACCGAACTGTACGCCTGTCGATGCCGTGGCGTAGTTTCCGGGGGTGCCATAGCCCTTGATCGTCATGTCTCGAAAGCACATGGTTCCCCATGTACCCCATGACAGGATGATCGCTGGCTTCGTAGGATCGAACGGTCGGATGACCGTGGTATCGACGCCTGCGCCGCGCAGCACAACGCCAGCTTTCGCGAGGTCGAGATTCGCCCGATAGACTCCACCAGGGAACATCAGGGTTCCGCCTGTTGCAGCAACGACCGCATAAGCCGCCTGGATCGCCGCCGTGTCGTCCGTGACGCCGTCGCCGACAGCGGAGTACGGCGGGTCGCAGACGTTGATCGTGCCGGGGTCGCGGATGATTGCTTTCAAACGCTTTGTCGTTGGGTCTTCGAGCACATTTCTGGACTGACCGATGAACTCCAACGGAGTGGCCGGCTGCTCCACGCCGTTGCGCCACACCTTGTCGATGAACAGGGCATTGAGCCAAGACGCGCTCATGTTACCACCCCGCCACGTAGGAGCCAGTTGTCGCCGCCATGACGCGCACGATGTCCACGCTTGCGAGTTTCTCGCCTGCGGTCATGGGCCACGTTGTAGCGGCGGCATCGGATGTTGCCTTGATGGTCAAGTTGCCCGCGGCTGTGCAGCAGATCACGCGGTAGGCGACCACGGTGGCGTCACCCGGTACAACAGCCTCTGTGTGCGTGCAACTCTTAAGAGACGCAAGGCTCGCCTCCGTTGCCGGAGCTGCGATGATCTTCGCGAGGATCGCCGCCAGCGTGGTTTGCGTCGCCGGGTCCGACGAAAGTTTCGCCAGAATCAGCGCCAACTCCGCATCGCTCGCCATCCCACTGCCCGGCGCGGGCGAGACGAGGGCGGAGCCGTCGAGCGCGACTCCAATCGCCTTCGGCTCCCCCGCCGAATCCTTCCCGAACAGCAGGACCATGCGCGGGACCAGACCTCTGACGCCCGCAAGGTTGTTCTGAATCGTTGCAACGAGAGTATCAAAAAATGCCATGACAATGCCTTTCGAGGCTCAGAGGTCTCGGCCGGGCGCCCTCACAAGGGAGGGATGGCCGGTTCAGTGCGGAATCGCAGCCAGAGGTTGTTGCGAGAAATGGAAGGTCAGGCGATGCCGGAGCCGACGCCCGGGACTCGAAGCCACAGCGAGCCGTTCGCATCGATCACACCGATGATGCAATCACCCGCCCCTGGAGAACTGGATCGCGCGACTCGCGCTGTGGTTCGGTTTGCGACGGCGTAGCCTGCAGCCAGCGAGCCGATGATGCTCGGGTCAACCCTGCCGGCGAGGGCGACGCGAACCCTGCCACCTGGGGCAGCGGCAGCGAGCGCGACGGCGACGACGACGATGGTGCCAACGCTGTACACCAGTCGCCTTACGACCCCAGTTGTTGAGCCTGGTTCGAGCACGTCGCCAGCAGCTACCGCAACGCTGGCCCCGTCCAATGTCATCCACGTGCAGACAGCCCCCGTCAGGAGGGAGTCTACTAGGTGCCGCTGGCAGCCTCGCACCTGATCGTCGATCTTCTGACGATCCGCGGGAGTGATTGCCGCGAGCTCCGACGAAGTCAGCGCGGCGTCGACGTCGATGTCGGTAGTGATCTTCGATGCCATTAGCTCACCCCGCGTTCGCGTACTGCGCAGAAGCCCTGGCACGGAAATGGAGTTTCACGTTGGGGGCGCCCGAATACTGGACGTGAAGAGCACCGGTGCTCTGATCCACGTAGATGTCAACCGTTGCCCCGGGGGCGATCTCGGACATATTGGAGTGAGTCAACTGGCAGACAGCCGACTTGGTGAACGCCGTCAGGTCTGTGTACATCGATTGGCCGACGGTCGACAACTTGCTTACGCCCTCCGTCAGACCGGCGGCAGGAACGAGAGGCGGCACCGCAGAGTGCTCCCACGGATAGAACGGAGACGATGCCCCCGACAACCCGCAGACCTGAGTTTCCCACAGCCGACGCGTCCAGTCGCGGGAGTTGTCGACGATGTCCCCTGTGTTGTGGGACATCCCAGAAGGAGCGGCTGTGCACAGATCGATGGCGAAGTCGATCGTTTCCTCCCCGGTCATCGTCGGCGGCATGTGGGCGGGCTTGCGGAGAGTGAATGCCCACGGAGTACGTGTCTGCACCGCACCAGTGATGTTGTAGTTGCCGCTGGCGACACGCCGCACCGATGCGCCAGTAGACTCACATAGCGTGACAGGCTCCGCAATCTCCCAGATGTAGCGAGCGAGGATTGGCACCGCAGGACCGAAGTTCTGGGTGATGAACACGATCGCGATTGGAATGTAGTAGGTCCCGGCCGCATCGCTCGGAGGGTTCGGAGGCGTTGTCGATCCGGGCGTTCCGGTGACGACCCCGAGGGTAACCGTCGTATTCTTGCTCACCACGATGGATGCAGTGGTGATCTGCCCTGTCGTCGGGTCTTTCACCTTCCGCGTCGTCGATGAGCCGTTCGCGTCAGGCGTGACAGCCGCGTACAGCAGGTCCAATCTGTAGACACCCGCCCCGGTGGCTGCGAACGTCACCGCCTGATCGAAGGCTCCAGCGGATCCAATAAGAATCGCTGATCGAATATCGCGCCATGCGGTCTTCTCTGTCCCTGCTGTGGGCGCTGCGCGCGGTCCAACGAACGCGCGGAACGGCTTGACGATGACACCGCCCGTGGAAGGCCACACGATGTTCTGCCCAGGATATGGCGCCCCACCGTCGGAAGGGATCCCGCCCGTTCCGTAGCGCATGACGCCCTTTGCCACTGTGGGGGCGTTGAACGGCAGTAGCCTGCACAACTCCGCGAACACACGATCGTCAGCAAGCGCTCCGGCCTCACCGAGCATGTTGAGATCCTCTTCGTATACGGACTGCCCGTTGACGGTGTGCTGGTATTTAGGTTCCATGGTTCCTCACTCAAGCCGGGGGTCGACGACCATCTCCCAGCGAATTCCCTGTCCCTTGATGCGGTTCACCGATTGGATGATCGCGTTGTACGTTTCGTCCGAAAGCAGGTAGTCGCGCGATGCGAAGGCCATCTCGACCGTGGCAGTCCCCGTCTCGACGAACAAACCCACATCGGCCGACGTGGCTGTACCATCCTCAGCGTACGCCGTCGGGCCGTCCGCGTCGTTCAGCAATGGCACTCGCAGGAAGAACTGGCGGCCCGCATCATCGAGGAAGATCAGCGGCTCACCTGGGTCGGTCTGAAGGCGGAACGCTCCACCATTGAGTGTCGCATCACCGGGGTAGAGTCGGTCCGGATAGCTCGGGCCATTCAACGTCACAGACGTGTTGACGAATGACCCCCATACCGCCGAGCCGTCTTCCACGTAGTAGCGATCCGCAATCGACTCGCAGCACTGCGCGAGCGTGGTCGTGTACGGAGCCAGCAGAGCGTCGACGACCGCTACCACCGCCTCTGGCGCGACCACGCCCTGCCACGCGAACCCCCTGGCCCGGTAGTCGTCGTCGAGCTCTCCGGGAGCTCGGTAGCACCCGTGGTCCCCGAGCAGGCCGTCGAGGTATTCAGCCCTTGCCCGCAGGATATCGGACATCTCCGCGGCGTAGTCCGACGCATCCGTGTAGGCCCTGTGAATGCCCGCATGCGCCTCGTTGATGGCGTCGAGCACCGGATGGCCGTCCGTGCGGAACTGTCGAGGGTAGATCGCGAGAACGTCGGCCGCCGTCTGCACGGCGGGATCTGGTGCCGCCAGAGATGCGGGAAGTGCGAGGGGTAGCGATGGCATATCACACCGGGGCGGAGAGATTCACCTGGATGAGGGAGCGATCGGCGTAGAGCAGAGGAAGCGCGGTCGATTCCATGAGAGTTGCGATCACCGTGTCCACAGGATCTCCAGGTCCAAAATCGAGCGTCTGAACTTCTGGACACGCCTGCAAGATGGCCGCTCTGGCACCGTCTCGCTTGAAAGAAAACGCACTGTCACGACCTGTGAGATAGTGCAGCACGCCATCTTGGACGGCCGTTCTGACCGCTGCTTGGTCGACGTTTGATGGTTGGTCCCATAGATGCGCGGTCAGAGCGAAGGCGGCCGGCGTTCGGGCCACGCCCCAGACCGTCGTGTCGCAACCGAGCACGCGAGCGGAGTCGACCGCCAGCCTGCAGGACCTGAGCAGCGCCGCAGAGCTCTGGAAGCTCGCATCGCCCACGAAGATCCTGTTGACTCCTAGGTCGTCTCCGCCGTCCACGTAGTCGCTCTCGAGCAGAGCGACGAAACTTGCGCCGGCGGAGATGCAGACATCGGAGATCGTCTTTTTGTAGCCCGCGCGCCGGTCGAGCTTCCCCTGGCGCCATCGCGCGAGGAACTCCTGGTTCGTCTCGCGCGCGGCCCCGTCGCTGCATGAGACGCTCGCGATAGACCAGTTGCTGTCGTGGATCTCGTCCTCCCACCACATCCTCGGGTCGTTCAGCGAGTTCGAGTCGATCGCCGTTCCCGGGCCAACCTCGACGGCCTCGATCGGCGCGAGCTTGCCACTTTCGGTCTGGAGTACCACGGAATCCTGCGACAGCCGATAGAAGCGAGGGATCTGCGATCCCTGAGCGATTCCGATTCTGGTGCCTGCCAACAGAGTGTATGTACCAGGCGGTCGAGCGACCGCTGGATACTGCAGCAGCGCGGTGCCGGATCCTCGCGTGGCCTGAATTCTCGCGTGGCCTCCCTTTCTCTTCACCCTCCACTCGAGCACGTCGCCGTCGGCTGCGTCGTCGTAGCAGGCGCGGACGCTGTCCCGGTCTCGTACGGCCTGCCGAATCCATAGGATCGCCCCAACGCCCGCCTGGATGTCGTACAGGCTGCCGCGGTGAGCGTCCGCCGTCTGGCGACGCGACCACAGTTCAGCGGCCGCAGCGTCGAGCAGCTCCGGGAGCACGGGAACGTTCAACTCGCTTGGCATCTCAACCCACCTTCACCGGGGCTTGGACTGTGGCTTCGATGCCGCCGACGAGCAGCGCGGTGACTTCGATGGCGCACGTGTCTCGCTGCTGCGCAGTTGGAGGGACGAACCGGGCCTCGGCTCTCCTGACACGGTCGTCCTGCACCGCCTGCTGGACGCACACGCCGCGCAGCCTTGCGACCGATGGGTAGGGGCCGTCCACGTATTGCCGAGGCTTCGCGCCGTACGCGCGGTCCCACTGCAGGCCATCGGATGTGAGTCTCCGCTCCTGCGCTGCCATCACATTGGCGACACCCGTGGCGCGTCCCAGATCCCCGGTCGCATCTTCGACCATGTCACGGCCGTTCCACGCGAGGTCTTCTCCGTAGATTTCGGTGAGCAGATCGTCTGCCGGCGAGTCGTCCACTCGCACCGATTGCGGGCTGGCTCCTCGGCGGAACGACAGCACAGTTCCTGGCGGCGTCGTTGTGCTGTCCGTCGCCGGCACGCCGACCGCTGACACCGTGTACTGAGCCCCGTCGAGCAGGTCTTCGGTCACGCTCAACTCGACGACGTTCGGCGAGCTCGGAACCAGAAATGCCCCGTTGACCGCAGGCGACACCCCGGCGCCATCGCTGGTGACGGAGTAGAAGGCCAGCGAGCTGAACGCGCCGACGGAGAGCGCGTGTGAGAACACGAGCCTGACTCGGCGCTGGCTTCTGGGGTCCACGGCTGTGAGGGCAATCGACATGGTCTTTGAATTCGGCTACAATGATCGGTATGAGACGGTTCCTGCTCGCATTGACGGTGTTGGTGGGGTGTTCATCCAGCCCCGCTGAGACGAAGATCGTCTACGTTCACGACGACGCCGCGACAGACTCGGCCCAGGACACCCGGGACGCCCAGGCGGAAGCATCGGTGGACTCGGCGCCTCAACCAGAGGCTGAGGCGGCAGACGGGCAAGACGCGCCGCCGATCGACACGCAGGAGGCTGGCGAGGCTGCAGGTCCTGCGCCCGATGCTGAGGCAGGCTGTCCTGCTGCACCATGCCTGAAGAACTCCTGGAACTGCAACCCGACATGCGGCGCGCTCGCGTCGGAATGCTCGTCGGTGTGCGACATCAACGGAGGATCAGCAGCAACGCTTTCGGTCGGATCCACCACGATCCAGATTCCGGAGATCACGAGCCAGGACCTTGCCTGCACGAATTGCGGTCCGACCGGGACATGGTGGAGCATGGTTCTGGAGCTGCCGTATCATTCCTGCGGTTACTTCGCCGGCCCGCCAGAACTTGGCGGTTCGCAGAAGAATCTGGCCGTCGGCGACCCCGAGCCAAGCGGGTGCGGACTGTCGGTTGAGCACTACGGGTGCGGCAATATCGGCCTCGCCGGCACCGACTCGTACCTGACGCTGAGCCTTGTGAGCCCCGTCCCTGGATCCTTGGTGACCGTCAACCTTGATCAGGGCGGACAATGTCCCGCCACAACGTGCACCCCCTCCTGCAACGGCTGGCCGTACTAGTCAAGCGGGCAGAAGAACGACAGCGTGAATGACAGCGAGAAGTGCGGGAGTGGGATCGATAGGCCGATCGACGGAAATGGAATCGGCGGGAACGGAAGCCTGGGGAAGTTGCATTTCGAGGCCATGGCGAAGACACGTCTCCTTCAAGTAGTAACTACTGAATCGTGCTGGCGACGAGGCGGTACCGTATCTCTGTGTCGACGGTCACCGTTCCGCTCTGCGCGATCGTCTCGGAGAATACCATCCTGGGAGATCCGCCGTTCGGATCGAACGACCACGCTACGAGTCCGTAGTACTGCTCTGGACTGACAGCCCTATCTCCGCCCCACATCGCGCTCGTACTACCGACGTCGTTGTTCCAAAATTTGACGGTCCCGTCATCGCGCTTGGCGACGCCTACGTAGCCGCGAGCGACCGAGCTGTAGATCGCCGCCGAAGACTGCCCATGACAGAACATCACAAACCAGACCTCGTAGAACTGCATCCCGGCGCTCGGCGGAATGGGCAGGCTCGCGTACCACGTATACGTCGCGTACGGGTTGGTGTACGTGCGCGATTCTTTCGTCTTCGTCCAGCCGTCTCCGCCCCCGCCTCCGCTGTGCGCCTTGAGGTAATCGACAGCTGCCTGCAGTGTCGTCGCGCCTGAAGCCGGTGATGCTGCCGAGTCGTCGTAGCCGATCCATGATGCGCCTGCCACGGTGGCCAGAGCCGTTCCGAGGTAGTCCAGGATCTTCTGCGCGTAAACGTTCGCTCGGCGCGCGATGTCGCGCTCCATCGAGACTCGTCCCTTGCGCACGGTGTCGATATCGGATTGCTGACAAGGCCGTTCGGCTCGGTAGGGAGGCGTCGTCTGCCCGATTGTGGGCAGCGCAGGAAGCACTCTGTCTGCCACATCCGCCGCGATCTCCGCATTGGTCAGGTCGAGCTTGACGCCCGTGCCCGTGATAGTCTCGTCATCGGCGATGGCGACATCGGTTCCAGGGGTGAATGCCATGCTGGGCTCAGGGGGAGATGAAGACGCTGGTTGAAGCAACACCGGCAGCGCCTGGTGCACCGGGAGGCCCTACGACAGCCGCCGTGACAGGCGAGGCAGCGATGCCGATCAGTGTCGCTCCGAACTTGAGGACGCCCTGCAGCCCGAGCGCCTGGAAGTCTCCGTCCCCGAGCTGCACGAGCGCCATGCCGGCGTCGGACTTGTGCACGAGGCCGATCGCCTCAGCGGTCAGCGTCAGCACGGCAGCGGCCATAGGGGGAGACGATCCGGTCGCGTCTGGCGCGAGGACGACGATCTTCTTGTCCTTGATCTGAATCATGGTCCCGTCCGCGTCCGTGATCATGATGCCGGTGTCGGGCCCGACTGCGACGAAGCGATCCTCGTAGTCCGAAATCGTCACCGACCTGGCCTTGAAGACCACGTCGATATCCTTGCCGTAGTCGAACTTCGCGCGCGTCTTGGAGTATTGAATATCCGGCGTCGCTCCCATGCAGGCGATGATGACGGGAGCGCCGTCTGTCAGACCGAACCCTGCGGGGATCGCGACCATGACCTCGGTCCCCTTCGGGGGCACGTAGAAGTCGGGCCCCTTGACCCGACACCTGATGCGAGTGCCCCGCGCTTCCCCGTCCGGCACGTCCGTGTCGTAGCCTGTCGCGCCGCGCAGGAGCGTGACCTTGACCAACGTTCGACCGTTGAGATCCTCTGCACTCACCGCCGCGTGATCGGCATCCCCCGGCCAGCCTACCACCCCGAGCTCGATGCCGCCGCGGTCCTCCTGATGCCCCTGGAGCGCGCTTTCGTTGATAGGCAGATCAGGCATCGCGCCCTCCGGTGGATGGTCGCGCAAGGAAGGCACCCGAACGCCAGGAGATAACGCCCAGGAACCTTCCTTCCGCGATCATCAGTACGCCCCTCCCTGTGCCGTCTTGTCGTTCTGCCAGTAGTCTGGGGGTCGCTCGCCGTTGCCGACCGGCTGCCTCGAACCAGGCGAGTCAGCGGGCCCCTGCGCAGTCAACTCGATGCGATTGCAGAACGTGATCTCTGTCGAGTAGCTGCCGCCGTTCTCGTCGCATTCGAATGAGGTCCGAACGGTCTTGGTGAAGAACACCGGCGACAGAAACTTGAGGCCCTCGGCATTGGTCGCCAGCAGATGCGCGACGCTGTCCGAGTATCCGCGCGACATGAGCCAGGCCACACGATCTGAGATGCCATTGACCATCCGAAGGCCGTCGAGGGTTTCCTGCTCGACCGCGACAACGATGTCCTGACCAGCTCCGAGATCCAGCAGATCGTAGCCCAACCCGTTCATGGTGCCCACGAACATCTCCTCGGTCACCAGGGAGCCTTCGAGCTCCTGCCTGGTGCGCTCCTCGTAGACGCGCTTGGCCTTGTCCTGCAGCGCCTGCATGTTCGTGATGCCGTTTTCCTCGAACACCTCGTACTGGTCCTGTTCTTTGGCCGTCGTGCCGGCTGCGCCCGGGACGGCTTTCTTGCTCCCCTTGTTCTTCTCCGCGGGCGGCCCGGGAGCGAAGGCTTGCAAGACCTTGCCCGTGAGCGGGTCGTAGCTCACCAGACAGATTTTCTTGCCTGCCTGTGTGCAGTTGCGACGCTCTTTGATTTCCTTGATGTTGCCCGCCAGCACGGACGTCGCGGAATGATCTCCGCCCCACACCATCACAGGCGGGTCCACGCGGCTGTACAGGTTCGTCGAGGTCGTCAGGATGACCCTGTCCTGCTCGATCCAGCTGATGAGTCCGAGCATGCCCACACAGGTCTGCCAGACCGCCCAGGCGTCCACGCCCGGTTTCACCGGGATATGAGCGTCCGGATTCTTGGCATGCACCGCGCTCCAGAGACCCATGTCCGCAAGGTTGGTGTCGCCCGAACTGACCAGCGCGTTCTCCAGGATCTTCGCCGACTGAAACCAGTTGCCAGAGGTATCCTTGCCGCCGGTGTGCTCGATGATGCAGAACCAAGCCTCCCGGAGCGTCATTCCATATCGAGGCACGCCCTCCGGGGGGAATGGCCTGGAGTTCAAAAACAGCGTTGTGAAGTCGAGGGCCTTGATCTCCACCGACTGCCCGCTCTCGCTTCCAGAGCGTTCGACGTCCGCGGCGATCCCAACAAATCGCCTGTTCTCGTTCGACGGCTCCCACTCGCCATGGTCGTCCGCGCAACCGAGATAGAATTCGACGATGGCGTTGCTCATGAGCCGGGGGTCCACCCCTGCGTCGCGCCAATCCACCGTGATCGACAGCGAGTCGGCGTGGTTGTGGTCGTTTCGCTCCCAGGTTGCTCTGCTGACACGTACCGGGAAGGTCGTAACCGAGTCGTCCTGCTCCTGTGCGGCCCGATCCGCCGCGGAGCCCCAGCAAGGCACCGAAAGCACGGCGCTCATGCGAGGGCGGTAGTAGGTCGCTGGCATGACTCACCGGGGGATGACGTATCGCACCGACGCGCGAGGCTTTCCGGTCTCACCGTTGGCCTGCTGCAGTTCCGCCGATCTCACGGCCGATCCCATCTGCGCCGTCGCGATGCCCTCCCACGTGTCACCCGCGCGAGCGACATACAGGCTCTTGATCTTCCCTCGAATGGCTATGGCGACCGCCCTGTCCAGCTTTCGTAGCGCCGCGATCGTCTTATTCATGGCAACCGCGGTGTGTGCCTGTTGTCCTCCAAATCGCTGCTTGTCGTCCGCGCGGCTCGTGGTGACAGCAGCCGGTTGCCCTGGCGATACGTTCGTTTGGGCGTCGGCATACGTCGCCTCGAGTCGCAGGACGGCCGTCTTCGTCTGGTGGATGCCAGCACGAAGGCGGTTGAGAGACCCGATCGTCGAAGACTCCAGCGACTGCAGCGAATTCGCCACGTCCAGCATGAGAGCCGCGGGCGTGTTGACGAGCGTTACGAGCGAGTCGAGAAACTCACCCAGCCCGAGATCGAGCGACGGCGGGAAGCTCTGGAGCGACTCTCCGGTCCTCGATGTGCCGAGAGCATCGGAGAGAGCGGAAGCAATCTTCTTGCTGAAGTCCTGCGGCTTCTGTGGCTCCGGCGTCTGCCCCGCCTTGGAGGCCGCGAGCATCAGGTCGTCGTCGACCGTGATCTTCATCTTCCACTGGACGTTGCCGGCAGATTCGCGCCCTGGGTCGAATTCGTCGATAAATCCGTCGACGCACACCAGATTGCCCCACGTGATGCGCACGGGCTGCTGGTCGTCCACGAACGACTTGACCATATCGGTCATCTTCGCGGCGTAGCCCTTGCCACCGTAGCTGTCCATGAACCTGCCGACGAGTTCCATGTCGTTCGACTTGCGGCCGAACAGATGCGTAGTCGGCTCGTCGTTGCCGGGGTACAGGGTCCTCGACTTTCGCACAGCCAGCCCGTCGCGCACAACGGGGTTCTGACGAGCTCGTCCATGTGGAGCGTCGTCATTTGCGAGCGTGAACTTCTTACGGTCCCCGCCACGTTGCTCGAAGATCCAGGGAGCACTCATGCGGGCACGATCTTCAGGTCCTGCGCGTGCAGGGGGATGGTCACCAGTGACTTGGACGTGCGGCCGTCTACGCCCCAGTCCCACGCGCCGACCGTGACGATCCCCGATGTCGAGTAGCCGTACCGGCCGCCATCGAGCGGCTTGACCGCGATTGCCACCTGCTTGGACGCAGGCTGAGGACCGAACGTGTCCTCGGAGTCGTCATCGACCATTACGTCAGCCAGCAGAGCCTCGATTTCGACCGTGTTCACCTGGCGGCAGGAAAGCGTGATATCGAAGCCGTCGACTACGCGGTAGCGGCGCGCACGCTTCTCGCCGTTCACGTGATCGTAGCCCTCTGTCGTGACGAGCTGAACCTTCCACTTCTCGACGAGCAGCGGGACCTTCAAGGCGTCGAGGTACCAGATGACGGTCGAATGCTTGCCGCTCCAAAGCGTGGAGTTCGTGGGCCACTTCGGAGGCTTCTTGAAGTTGATGATCGACATCAGGTCCCAGCCGCAGAGTAGTTCTTCACGTCGCGGCTGATTTTTGGATGCCGCGACAAGTTCATCATCTCACCGTATACCATCCTGGCGATCCTTGAAGGATCCTGATTGGAAGTGACTTGGATGATGACTTCCTTGACCGACGTCCCGCCGCCTCCGCCTGGGTGGCCCTTTCCGGCCTTTGCGGCCGCCGCGTTGAGCGCCGCGTCGAAGTCTGCCGAGTTCCGAATGTCGTAGCTCTGTTGCTTGTCGATGCCCTCCCGGTATCGCTTGCCAAGAGAGATCGCATCGAGGGCAGACGCCGCGCCGAGTGCCGCAGCCTTCAGTTCGAGTTGCGCGGCCGCCGCCTCATCACCATTCGCCCGCAGGCTCTGGATGGACGTCACGAGCTCTGGCGCGTCGGCGCTGATGCCCTTCATCCCTTCGATGTAGCGGTTTGCTACGTCGATATACATGTGAACGTTCTTGAGGCGGTCGTTTTCGATGTCCTGCCACAGGCCGACGCCTTCGTATGCGGCGGCCCCCACCGCTGCGAGCGCCGCCGTCGCCGGCAGAGCCACGCCTGCGAATGCCGCGAGCGATGTGGCAGCCGTCGAGCTAGCACCCGTCATTGTCGCGAACGCCCCCTGTGCCGCAATGGTGCCGCTGCCCATCGCGCCCATGGTAGTAGCGCCCTGGGCAGCCCACGCGGCCGATCCCATCGCGCCCATTCCCGCGGAGCTCATCCCAGCGCCCGCGCCGGCTACTGCTCCGCCGCCAATGCCGAGCATCTTGAGCGTCTGCACGAGACCCATCGCGCCCATTCCGACGTTCGCGGCGCCGCTGAGGACCTCTCCGCCGACCTT
>Ga0209083_1000424_pt1 | contig 63151 bp, 48 predicted proteins | sample AM7aDNAmetaG_FD_184132 | JGI IMG/M metagenome (GOLD analysis project Ga0209083, IMG submission 184132) | Freshwater microbial communities from Finland to study Microbial Dark Matter (Phase II) - AM7a DNA metaG (SPAdes) (version 3) | ecosystem: Environmental > Aquatic > Freshwater > Lake ... | reverse complement strand
AAAGTTAAAAGAGTCAGGTAGGTAAAACTTACTGACTCTTTTTTTTGCATAAATCCGGTTGAACTGTTCAAGCTAAAAATTCATACGCTGGCACCTTCTTTTCCAATATGTTATTTGGCAATTTCCCCGATTATTGGTATATTAGCCTGTGATTTAGCAAAACATTAAATCGTTTAACCGTGTCCTACTACGTTTATATCCTATTTAGTTCTAAATCAGATCATTATTATATAGGCAGCAGTTCTGATCCCGAAAAAAGGCTCCTGCGACATAATGCCGGTGCAACGACTTCAACAAAACATGACGGACCCTGGAAAATTGTTTTTTCAAAACTTAACAACTTTGTAACAGTTCTGTAACAACTTCAACTTAGATTTGCGTCAAAATTAAACTTTACGACGATAAAAGATGGAAAACAATACATGCCCAATTTGCGGAACAGTTCATTCTAACCTGTGGTGCCCAAAATGCAAATCTTTGAAATCGAAAAGTACAATAAACACGTTGGATCAAAATTGTTAATTGGTTTTTTTCCATTGATATTCAGGCCTTTAAATAATTTTTATTCCCCATAAAAAATTCTTCTGAAAGGGTATGGCTTTGTTTTCAAATCAACCTCTATATACGTATTTGAAAAGTAAATTACTTTTTACATTTTCCGCAAGTTTTTAACTTTGTATGAAACTTTGCTTTGAAACCGAAAAAAGAAATAATGGACAAAGATTGAGGGGAATAATCCAAAGACCTCATCCTTGAAAAAGCTGTTTTCAATTTCAATCTTGAAGAGACAATCGAATTTGGCGATTTATTGGAGCATATCAACCATATAGTTCTGGAATTGCCACTGAGTAATCCTGAAATCTATAAACTTAGCAGGAAAGGCGATCTTTTATTCAGTGAAATAGCCGAAAGGTGAATATTTCCGTAAAGAGTGTCGAAAATGGGGTTAATTTTTCCGTAAATTTCATACGGGCAATTTGCAAAAAAACACGATGTTCACCGTTCCCTGCGCTTCTATTTTCCTTTAGGAGGAAGTTGTTCTTTCGGACAGCCCTATTCACCAGTCAGGACTCGTGAGGCTTCATGTAAAGTAAATTATCCAACCTACCAGGATCAAAAAATCCAGGTATCAACTCAGCGTCAGTAAAGGATTGACGGCAACAGTCGGCTACTACGTCAATCCATGGATGCCCAAATAAAAATTCGAACCTAACTCAATTTTTGATGTCAAAATGGGTATTTTTACCAGTAATAATGACAAAAAATATGTTCTAAAAAAATGAATAACTGACATTCAAATGAAAAAACACACTATCCTATTAATAGCTGGATTCTTTTTGGTACTCACCCTGTCTGCCAGGAATATTTCTTTTGAAACTTCAACTTTTAAAATGGAGCTAAATGATAAGGGCGAAATTGTAAGTCTGTTCGATAAGCTGAATCGTAACGAGTATCTTCCTGTAGGACAGGTTAATTCGCTTTTAAGCATCCGTGTCAACAACGTTTTTGAACGTCCCTCACTAGTCAAACAAAAAAACAACATGCTGACTTTCACTTTTCCTGGTAACAAGGTGGAAGCGCAGGTTAAGGCAAGTATAAAGGCAGGTTATTTTTCTTTTGAGTTGACAGGAATAACCAAAGCTGATATCGTGGAGCTGGTCGTATGGGGGCCATTTCCAACAACAATCCGCGAAACCATCGGCGAATGTGTTGGCGTGGTCCGTGACAAACATTTTGCCATCGGAATTCAATCGTTGAATGTAAAAACCCTTGGAGGATACCCCTCAGAGGAGAATGATATTGAGCCTTCGTTTGACATTTTCGCAACAGGTGGTAGTGCGGTTGATTTGACAGCAAATTGGAAAAATAAGAAAAACTACAGGGGACAGACTGCAAGGGTTCAGGATTTTGGAAGCATCGTACAGGCTTATTGCCGCAACAGAAACAAAGAGCGGATCATCGCGAACTGGGCACACGATGCTTATGTAGCGCCTAAGTATATTGACGGTGGAGCAATCGGATCCAAAATTGCACTGTTTGGCTGCACTCCTGAAAAGGCATTGGAGACCATCGGGAAAATTGAAGTAGCAGAAGGACTGCCTCATCCTCTTATTGATGGAGAATGGGGTAAAACAGTACGCTCAGCTACAGCTTCCTATCTCATTATTGGTTTTGGTGAGAGTAACCTGGATCAGGCAATTGAACTTACAAAAAAAGCCGGCCTGAAATACCTTTATCAAAGCGACCCCTTCAAAACATGGGGTCATTTTGTATTGAATGAAAAATCGTATCCTGAAAATTGGGTCAGCATGAAAAAATGCGTTGACAGGGCAAAAGTTGAAGGGATAAAGTTGGGCGTTCATACACTTTCCAATTTTATCACCACCAATGATGCATATGTTTCTCCGGTCCCGGATAACAGGCTGGCAAAAGTGGGAGAGAGTAAAATTTCTGCTGGCATCACCGCTGATTCTGAAGAGATCCCGATTGAGGCTCCTCTGTTTTTTAATCAGATGAAAAATAATTCACTTCATTCGGTCGTAATTGGCAATGAAATAATCAGGTACAAAGATGTATCCGCCACTGAACCCTGGAAATTAACAGGTTGTGTTCGAGGGGCATTTAATACAAAAGTCTCTGCCCATCAAAAAGGCGAGGTGATCGGAAAGCTCATGGACCATGGTTACAAAGTTTTTTTAAGCAATGCCAGTCTTTCGGAGGAGATTTCAAAAAACATCGCCAGGTTATTCAATGAAACTGGCCTTATGCAAATTTCATTCGATGGCCTGGAGGGAGTGTGGTCAACAGGCATGGGACAATATGCCAGAAGCCTGTTCACAAAAACATGGTTCGACAACCTGAATCCTGAATTAAAAGGGAAGGTGATCAATGATGCCAGCAATCCATCCCACTTTAACTGGCACATCAACACCCGTTACAACTGGGGTGAGCCATGGTATGCGGGGTTTCGTGAAAGTCAGACCTCCTATCGGCTTATGAATCAGGATTTTTATCGCCGTAATTTTATCCCCCCGATGCTGGGGTGGTTTAGCATGTCGTCCCAGACAAGTGTTGAAGATACAGAATGGTTGCTCGCCCGTGCTGCGGGGTTTGACGCAGGTTTTGCCTTCAACCTGAATTTCGACAATGTGACAAAAAACGGGGAGAGCAACGCAATATTCAAAGCGATCAATACCTGGGAAACAGCAAGAATGGCGGGAGCCTTTTCTACTGAGCAGAAATTGAAGATGGAAGACATCAATAACGAATATCACCTTGACTATGTGGGTCCGGGGAAGTGGAACCTGTTCCCCTATCAGATAAAAAGGTATGTCCATGAACAAAAGGTAGGACAGCCTGGTGAACCGGTATTCAGCACCTATGAATTCGATAATACTTTCGATGCCCAACCAATGATGTTCCTGATCAATCTCCTCCCTGTTGAAAAAAACAATGGATCGTCAGTAAGCAAAATATCCCTGGAAGTCAATGATTATTACAAAATTGAGATTCCCATCACCATGGAGCCCTCACAGGTCCTTAAGCTTGACGAAACCGGAAAGTTGAACCTATTCGACAAGAACTGGAAATTGATTAAAACGATTGTTCCTGAAGGCAAGATACCCCTTCTTTCAAAAGGTAAAAACAAAATCATTTTTGATGCAGAATTCACCGGTGAAGGTGCTTCAAAATTGAAAATAGAGATGAAAACCATCGGCAAAGCTGAACCTGTTTCAGCAATAAAAAACTGATTACAAAGTGATTATTCTATAAGGGAGTCCAACAGTTCAAGGGGATGGACACTTGGGAAAAAATAAGCTTGTTGACCATCTGAAGGGGTGTCCATATAACAAGTTCAAATATAGGCAAATATAGAAAGTCCCCGCTTGGGGATTTAGGGGTGTTAAATGCAACATTATTATATATCATATCCATTGCTTAATCTGATGTTTAATACCAACAAAAAAATCTCAGGTATGAAAAACTCTTTTGTTTATCTAATTTGTATCTTCTTAGTGTTTTGTTCGTTCAAGCCTGGGAAAAGCGGTGAATTGTCTATTGTAGGAAAACCGTTGGCCAAGACTGTATTAAAGGTGGTTTTCAAATCCTCGAAAGATATCGCTGAACAGAACATTGTCTGGGCAATTTCTGATTCAAAGAATGGAAAATGGGAAGAGCTTCCCGGAATTCATTCCAAAGAGATCGTTTTGCTAACCAATTATGTTGGAAAGTATTTGAAATGTACGATCACATCAAGATCAAAAAGTGGGAATAAAACTGGTTCTGTTTCAATAATCACTGAAACTCCCATTGTATTGAATGGAAACCCAAATACCGAATGGTTTAAAAATGCAGGAATGGGTGTTATGATCCATTTTTTGAAAGACGTTTACGCAAAAGAAGGTGGTTCAAAAGAGTACAACGATGTCGTTAACGGATTTGATGTTGAGCTTTTTGCCCGGAATTGTAAGGATGCCGGAGCCGGTTTTGTGATGTTTGCCCTTGGTCAGAATGATGGATATTATTGTTCACCCAATTCGGCCTATGATTCAATTGTAGGTGTATCTCCCGGAGAACTTTGCAGTAAGCGCGACCTTCCGGCCGATCTTTACAAGGCGTTGAATAAAAGGGGTATCCGGATGATGTTTTACCTCCCTGGAAATCCTCCTATTCGGAATGAGCTGGTTGATAAGAAGTTTTAATATACCTACGGAAAAGATTCCCCCACTTCGCAATTCACCCAGACTTGTTGGGAATCAGTAATCAGGGAATGGAGTCTTCGCTATGGGGAAAAGCTTTCCGGATGGTGGTTCGATGGGGTGTATCGTGGCGGTATTATTGAAACACGTTCCGATATGAGCCTGGCGCACAACATCAGTACGCATACCCTTGCCGCAAAAGCAGGGAATTACAACAGCATAGTTACCTACAATTATGGCGTGAAACAAATTCAATCTAATTCTCCTTACGATGATTATAGTGCAGGTGAAGAGGGTAAAATCGTTCAGGTGCCCCAAAACCGTTGGGTAGTCGATGGAGTGCAATGGTTCCTGTTCACGTATCTTGGGGAATCATGGAGCAAAGCCGGAAAACGGCTTGAAACAAACCAACTTGAACAATGGGCAGAAAAGGTTTTTTCAAAAGAGGGGGTGATCTGTTTTGATGTTCATGTAGATAAGGGAGGCGCCATCATTCAGGATCACATCGATCAGGCCATGGCGGTTAGAAGGGTATTCGAAAAAATAAAAAGGGAATAGATGAAAAAACAATTGCCTAAAGACAGTCTAATTATATTTAATTTTGGAAAATTCGAAAAACACATCATCGTTACATTATGACATACAGTAGAATAGTAATTTCCATGCTTTTGATTTGCATTTGTGACCTGGTTTTTTCCCAGACGATCAATATCATTCCTATGCCCAAAAAGGTGGAGATGGGAAAAGGATTTTTTACAATGAATGATAATATTGCTATTTATTACAATGATCCCCAGCTTGAATTCCTGGCAGGTTATACATCCGCAACCATAAAATCGCTGAATAATTTGAATTTGGCAATAAAACAAGCAGATGGAGTACAGCATAATTCACAGGTAATCTATTTGTTAATTGATAAAAAAGTGAAAACTGCAAAAGAAGGTTATCTCCTGAGTGTTAATCCTGCAGCAATAACAATCAGGGCAGCTACATCTCAGGGCATGTTCTATGGTGTCCAAAGCTTGTTGCAACTGATTCCAGTTGATGGAGATAGGAAAATTCCGGCTCTTGAAATAGCTGATGAACCCCGTTTCTCGTGGCGTGGTTTAATGCTGGATGTTAGCAGGCATTTTTTTACGATTGCTGAAGTAAAACGTTTGATTGACCAAATGGTATTCTATAAATTCAATATTCTGCATCTGCATTTGACTGATGATCAGGGGTGGAGATTGGAAATAAAAAAGTTGCCAAATCTCACAAAAGTTGGAGCATGGCGGGTGCCACGAACCGGTCTATGGTGGGATAGGGATTGTCCTCAGGATGGAGAAGAAGCTACTTATGGGGGTTTTTACACCCAGGAGGAAATTAAAGACCTTGTCAAATATGCTGCCAAACGCAATGTAAATATTCTGCCTGAGATAGATATCCCGGGACACAGTTTAGCCGCCATAGCAGCTTATCCCTGGTTATCGTCTTCAAAAAACACTTTTAAAGTAAATCCAGGTTGTAAATTCTACGGGATCGATGACAATACCCTTTGTGCCGGGAAGGAATCTACCTTTGAATTCTTGAATACTGTTTTAACCGAAGTGGCCGAATTGTTCCCTTTTGAATACATCCATATTGGTGGGGACGAATGTTACAAAGGATTTTGGAAAAAGTGTGAAGATTGTCAGAAAGTGATGAATGACAATGGATTAAAGGATGAAAAAGAATTGCAAAGCTATTTCGTCAAACGGCTCGAAAAACTTTTACAGGGAAAAGGGAAAAAATTGATGGGTTGGGACGAGATTCTTGAAGGAGGCCTAGCCCCCAACGCAACAGTCATGAGTTGGCGTGGCATGGAAGGTGGCATTGCAGCGACAAAAGCAAACCACCATGTTGTGATGAGTCCAAATGATTTTGCGTATCTTGATTTATATCAGGGCGACCCTGCAATTGAGCCACCAACTTATAGTCTTTTACGACTCAATAAAGTCTATGATTTTGAACCTGTTCCTGCAGGTGTTGACTCCGCTTTTATACTTGGAGGACAGGGAAACCTATGGACAGAAAGTGTGCCCACATTCCGCCAGGCAGAATATATGTTTTGGCCACGCTCATTTGCCCTTGCCGAAATACTCTGGTCACCACGATCATACAGGAACTGGCCAGATTTTATTAGCCGGACCGAAGTCCATTTGCAAAGATTATTAAGGGCAGATATCAATTATTCCAGAAGTTTTTTTGATGCAATCGTCACACCTACAAAAGATAGATCAGGCAATCTTTTAATACAGCTAAGTACTGAAATAGAAGAACTTACAATCTATTATACTTTCGACAACACCTATCCCGATCATCACAGTATGTTGTATATAAAGGGGGAAAAACTTTCCATACCCAAGGATGCCGATACATTCAGGGTTATTACTTACAGGGAAGGGAAACCTATTGGCAGGATAATTACCATTCCTGTTGTGGATTTGGCAAAACGGATAAAGTAAGTGGTTATCGTTAGATAAAACGCAACCAATATTTCATATTCTACTATATATCAATTTATTACATTTAAATTATATATCAATTCATTACATCGGTTCACAATGAAGTATTTGAATATAAGCCTGTTTGTCTTTGTTACGATTTGTGCTCCTGCTTTTGGTGTCAGTCCAACAAACAATCTTTCAACGACTTTAGCAGCCGAAAAATATGGTAATCTTCTCAAAAACAAGTCATTCTTTGTCTTTCCGGCATTGCATGAGGAGCCGATCAAATGGTTTGACTCAATTCCGGAAGGAAATATAAGTGATTGTCTAAAAAAGAAAAGTTTTGTCCTGAATCCCCGACCTGGTGAATTCTTTGTATTTCAATTGGGTGTTTGGGCTTTAAAACAGGATGTCAAAGATGTTCAAATTGAATTTTCAGATTTTAAAGATGGAAGGGGGAAATTAATATCTGCCAATAGATTAACATGTTTCAATAAAGGGGGTATTGATTTTAAAGGAAAATCGTTTTCCAAGGAAATTAATGTTTCTACCGGTCGAGTGCAGGCACTTTGGGTTGGCATTGACATGGATTCTATTAAAGCTGGTGATTATAAAGGTTCGGTCTCTGTACTGGCAAACAAGGAAAAACATGTGGTACCGATTCAATTGGTAGTATCCGGAGAAGCAGTGGCCAATCATGGTTATAATGAGGGTTCACGACTTTCCCGGCTCAATTCAACGGTTGGGATTAATGAAGAAATAACCAAAGGTTATATTCCTATTGAAGTTGAGGACAATACGATAAAAATTTTGGGCCGTACCTTAAAGTTGGCAGATAACGGACTACCGGCATCCATAGTCAGTTATTTTGGACCATCAAACCAATCACTTGTGAATGAGGGAGAACCAATTGTAGATCATCCCTTCCGGTTTGTCATCGAAAAAGAAAATGGTGATATTATCCGGTTAGTTCCCGGCCAATTAACCTTCCAGGATAAAACACCCTCTAAAATTGTTTGGAGCGTTATGAACACATCGGATGAGTTCACTCTCGAATGTACGGGGCAGATGGAGTTTGATGGTTTTGTTGATTACAGGCTAAAACTTATTGCAAAGAATGAATTGAAAATTAAAGATATACGCCTCGAAATTCCTATTGTTGACAAGAAGGCAGAATATATGATGGGATTGGGTCACGAAGGTGGATACCGGGCTCCCGACTGGAAGTGGAAATGGGATGTCTCTAAAAATCAGGATATGCTATGGGTTGGTGGCGTGAACGGTGGGTTGCGCATCAAGTGGAAAGCAGAAAACTATGTCAGGCCGTTGGTGAATATTTATTATGAATTTGGTCCGCTAAAATTGCCACCCTCATGGGGAAATGGAGGAAAAGGAGGAGTCAATGTTGGCAAGGAAAAAGATGAGGTGATCATAAATGCCTTTTCTGCAAACAGGGAAATGAAACAGGGAGAGCAGTTGAATTTCTATTTTGAACTGTTGGTCACCCCTTTCAGGACAATTGACAGGCAAAATAAATTTGGTGACCGGTATTATCATGGCGGAGGCACAAACACCTCGGTAAAGGTAGAAAATGCAAAAAAGGCAGGTGCAAATATCCTCAACATTCATCACGCTGAAGATATTTATCCATTCATCAATTATCCCTATCTTGATGCCAATGTTCAGGAGATTAGACAACTGGTTACCAAAGCACACAATGAAAACCTTCGGCTGAAATTGTATTATACCACCCGCGAACTGACAAAAAATCTTCCCGAGTTTTGGGCGTTCAACAGTTTGAACGGGGAAGTTATTTTCCCTGGACCGGGAAATGCAAGCAGGACCGAAGCCTTGCATCCCAAAGGTCCGAACCAATGGCTAATCAATAACATGAGGGAAAAATATCTTCCGGCCTGGTACAACCTTGTCAAAGAGGGAAAGTTCAAAGGAGAAACAGATCTGTCGGTTATAACCAATCCCGACAGCCGTCTTAACAACTTTTACATTGCCGGGTTAGACTGGATGGTTCAGCACATTCGAATTGATGGCGTTTATATTGACGATGCGGCACTTGACCGGTTTACGTTGCGGCGTGCACGGAAAGTGATTGACCAATACCGTCCTGAAGGAAGAATGGATTTGCACAGCTGGAACCACTTTAATAAATGGGCTGGATTTGCAAACTGCCTGAACATTTATATGGATTTGCTTCCTTATTTCGATCTGGTTTGGATTGGCGAAGGGCGTAATTACAACAGGTTGCCGGATCACTGGCTGATCGAAGTATCGGGAATACCATTCGGACTTGCAGGACAGATGCTCGAAGGTGGTGGAAATCCCTGGCGTGGAATGGTTTATGGGATCACATCGCGTGCTGGTTGGACGGGCAATTCACCTTCAGAAATATGGAAATTCTGGGATGATTACAAGATTTCCCAAAAAATAATGGTTGGTTATTGGGAAAAAGAGTGTCCTGTTTCGTGCAGCAATCCTAATATTAAGGCAACTGTTTATAGAAGCTCCGACGATGCAATTATTTCGGTAGCAAATTGGTCAAACACTGATCAGGATGCATCGGTAGTAATTGACTGGTCAAAACTTGGATTGGATCCGAAAAAATACATTGTTCAAATCCCTGAAATTAAGGACTTTCAGGCCGAACAAACAAGTTTTTCGTTAGAGAAAATGACTATTCCGGGGAATAAGGGTTATTTGATTTTACTCGAAAAGAACAAATTGCAAATTCAGTAAATTCAACAACAACCTTACTGAAAAATTTTATCTTAATGGTTTTAAAACACACAGCAATATGAATGCCTACCAATTTACAATGGTCTTTTGTTTGTTTTTTGCTTTTCTGCAAAGTGCAAGTTCACAGGAGATTACCCAAACAGGTAAGAATCCGGCAAAAAAAACATTCTCATTTGGAATTGTTACCGACATTCAATATGCCGATGCAGAAAAAAAAGGGGATCGGGACTATCGGAATTCTGTGAACAAACTTGAAAAAAGTGTGGATGAATTTTATGGCCGGGATCTTGCTTTTGTGGTCACGCTTGGGGATATGATCGATCATGATTACCTTAGTTACGATAAACCCCTTGCTTCGTTGGCTAAATTAAAAGCTCCACTTTATAACGTGATGGGAAACCATGATTTCGAGGTTGATGATTCATACAAAAATCAGGTACGGAAACGTTTAAATAACAAGACGGGGTATTTTGAGTTTAAAGTCAAAAATTTGGTTTTCATTGTTTTAGATGGTTCCGAAGTCAGTACATTTGCATCAGTTAAAGGGACGTTACAATCGAAAGCAGGGGAAGCTAAATTAGAAGAAATTAAGAAAGCAGGCTTGAACAATGCCTATAACTGGAACGGCGGGATCGGTGACAAACAATTGAAGTGGCTTGAAAAAACCCTCGAAAAAGCCGATGCCAGCAATATAAAGGTGGTCATTTTTTGTCATTGGCCTTTATTACCCGAGAATGGTACCCAATTGTGGAACAACAGGGAGGTTTTGAGCCTCATCAACACGCATCCATCCGTAGTCGCATGGATATCAGGGCATCACCATGCAGGAGGTTATGAGAAGTACCATAATGTTCATCACCTCATACTGAAAGGGATGGTGGAAGCCAAATCCGAAACTTCATACGGAATCATGGAGGTATATCCTGATAAGATGGTATTTAAAGGTTACGGGAACCAGGATGATCGAACATTGGATTTTTCCGGAAGTTCAAATTAATTCAGTTTTCTTTAAATCGATAATAAAACACTTAATCAATGAAAAGAAACGATTCTATTTTTATCATTTGCCTGATTTCGGGATTGTTGATTCATAGTTTAGCCTTTGGATCCGAAAATCTGGTGAGCCGCTACAATGTCATCTGGAACACCCCATCAAAAGATGCCACAGGGGTGATGCCATTGGGAAACGGCGATATTGCCGCAGGAGTTTATGCCATCGAAAATGGCGACCTGTTCCTTCTCCTCGCAAAGAACGATGCCTACACTTATATGGGAGATATTTTTAAAACTGGCCGCATACGTATTTCCTTAAAGCCTAATCCTTTTGTAGCTGGAAAACCTTTCCGGCAGACACTCGATCTGGCGACCGGTTCCATTCATATAGAGGCGGATGGATTAAAACTGCGTATCTGGGCCGATGCGAATCGACCGGTTTTTCACGTAGAAATCAATTCGATAAAGGAAATTGCAGTTACAGCTCAGCCCGATCTTTGGATACGTTTCGATCATACGTCGTTCAATGTGACGAAGTTCTACACTTCTGCCGGTGGGTGGTTGCCCGATGCGGAACCTACCCAGGACGTGAAATTGGAAAAGAACGGCAAAATGATCTGGTATTATTCTGTTGGTGACCGGAGCATTCTGGCCGATGACTTAAAGTTTTACAACGTAGGGCAGATGGCAAAAAAAGTTACCGATCCATTTCGTTACAACACTTTTGGCAATTTGCTCGAAAGCCCTGATCTTAAGCTCTCAGGTGGTATTTTTTCAGGTGAGGGAAAATCATTCGACATCCGTATTCACGCTTTGACTATGAAAACGCCTACTTCATCCAAATGGGTCGAAGCTATTGAAAGCCAAGCTGCACAGCCTATTAGCCTGAAGAAAGATTGGGAAAACAACTGCCGCTGGTGGGCTGATTTCTGGAACCGGAGTTGGATTATAGCTGCCGACAATACCTTACCAAAGGCAGACCGTGAAAAACTGAATGGCGAACCATCTGCTTCAGGCTCCCGTGATGAAAAAGATGGTGCCGCTTTAACTGCACAGAGTTACAATGTTTTTCGTTTCCTGATGGCCTGTCAGAGCCGTGGTACAGTACAAGTCAAGTTTAATGGTGGGCTGTTCACTCAACAATTAAAATTGAAGGGAAATGACAAAAGAAACAGGTCTGGAAATTTGCAACCTGTAAATGATTATTGGATTACGAGCGAGGATGACCGGCTTTGGGGACGGCGTTTCACTTTCCAGAACCAGCGTTTGCTTTACTGGCCGCTCCTTGCCAGTGGAGATTATGACCTGATGAAACCCTTCTTCAGTTATTACTTCAATGTTCTCGAAATGCGAAAAGCCATCACAAAAGCCTGGTTCGGGCACGAAGGTGCTTATTACCGCGAGAATATCGAACCTACCGGTGCGGAGCAGGACTGTGACAATGGGGGAATTCCGCCAAAAACAAAACCAGGGGAAAAATACAGTGGCTGGTATCATGACTACTATTTTACCTCTGGTCTTGAGACACTTGCCATGATGTGCGACAATGTCAATTATTCAAATGACAAAGCATTCCGCGACAACATCGTTGTTCCGTTTGCACGGGAGGTACTTCTGTTTTTCGACAAACATTATCCCCGTAGTACAGACGGTAAACTTCGGCTTGAACCGGCACAGGTTGTCGAGACCTGGTGGATTGCCATCAACCCGTCACCCGATGTTGCTGGATTGCGGTTTTGCCTTGACCAATTGCTGGCAATGAAAGCGGGGAATTCCGATGACCAGTCCCGCTGGCGCAAGTTCCGTGACGAAATTCCCGAGATTCCATTTCAAACCATTGAGGGTAAAAAATCAATTGCTCCTGCCGAAAAATGGGAGAAAAAACAAAACGCCGAAAATGGTGAACTCTATCCTGTATTTCCTTTCCGCTGTTTTGGTGTTGGCCAGGGAACAGGCGATATTGTAGCCTCGACAATGATACAACGTACTGTAAAAGACGCTTTTGGTTGCGGTTGCTGGACTCAGGACCAAATTGATTGGGCATATGCCGGCAATGCCACTGAGGCAGCAAAAGGGTTGGTGAGCCGGTTCCGTATTGCCTCAACGATGTGCCGTTTTCCACTATACGGACGTGAGGGGCCCGATTCATGCCCGGATCTTGACCATTTTGGGTCGGGTGCCACTGCCCTTCAACGGATGCTAGTCCAGGAAGTTCCCGGAAAGATTCTCCTGTTGCCAGCATGGCCCAAAGAGTGGGACGTGAATTTCAAACTACATGTTATGCGGAACACTACAGTTGAAGGGGAAGTGAAGGATGGGAAAATAATCCGAATAAAGGTTGTACCGGAAGAAAGACGGAAAGATCTGGTTTTTGGTGAAGGATGGAGTCAATTAACAAAGCCAGTTTTATAAATGTAAAGTATTAATTTACAGTATTATGACTCACCAAGAGCGGTTTTTTGCTACCATTAACCACAAATCGATCGATGGGCCGGCCTGTTGGTTGGGGTTTCCTGCTCCCTCAACTTGCCAAGGTTTGTTTCAATATTTCGGGGTTTCTTCAATTGAAGATCTGAAAATCAAGTTAGACGATGATATTTATCCAATAGAAGCCCCCTACAATTATCCGCCTTCAAACCATATTGCCTGTGCGTTCAATTTTGCCAAAAAGAGCCATCTTGATACACCTGACGAAAGAACCCTAACAGCGCCAGGTTTTTTTGAAGATTATTCTGATGTTGAGGATGTTGGGAAATTTCCCTGGCCCGACCCTGCCTTATACATCGACCGCGAAGAAACGAAGAGAATGGTGACCTATGCACCAAAGAACCGGATTCGGATGGGGATCTTGTGGAGCCCCCATTTTCAGGATGCCTGCGCAGCATTTGGATTGATTATTTCACCAAGCCATAAGGCTATTTTGTCCTATTTTTCACCCATCAATATCCATGCATTGTTCAACGCCTTAAACAATAAACATTAATTAATTAAATATCAACGCAATAAATTAGTATTACAAATGATCACATCTAATCCGATTATCGGGACCGGTCTTCACGCTATTGGAGGCATATCCGCAGCAAGTTGTTATTTACCTGGTACACAAACTAAAAAGTGGTCGTGGGGTACTTTCTGGCTTGTACAGGCACTGTTTGCCTGGATCATTATGCCCATCGTAGTAGGTTGGCTAACAGTTCCAGGCTTTTTTACAATTTTGATCAATGCCCCATCTAAACCATTTTGGGCCGCATTCCTTTTAGGAGGTGCCTATGGGTTTGGTGGAATGTCGTTTGGGAAAGCCATCAACCATATCGGGTACTCATTGACCTACACACTTGCAATCGGAATTTCCGCTCTGATTGGAACAATTTTTCCTTTGATCATATTCGGTGGTTTGGACACCTATTTCGCTAGACCAGGAGGCGGAATTGTGCTGGTTGGCATGATCCTCTCATTATTGGGCGTGATCCTTTGTGGATGGGCCGGGTTTAAAAAGGAAAAGGATCTGAGGTTGCTATCAGTGGAGAAAATAGGGTTCAATATGACTTTGGGTTTACTCCTTACAATTGTAGCAGGCGTCCTTTCAGGAGTTTTTAACCTTTCGCTCGAATATGGTCAGCCAATTGCAGATATGGCGGCAAAAAATGGCGCGGTAAATTTTCAGGGAAACGCGAAAATGATCATCTCCACCTCGGGATGTTTTGTTGTCAACTTCATCTGGTTTTTCGTAGCAGGTATCCGTCAAGGAACCTTAAAAGAGTTTTTGCCTACTACTTCTGGAATGACAGGAAAGTTGATTTTCAGGAATTGGATGTGGTCTGCATTTGCTGGATCACTTTGGTGTTTCCAGTTTTTCTTTTATGGCCTGGGCCATGTTAAAATGGGAAATTTTCAGTTTGCCAGTTGGGTCCTGCACATGTCGATGCTGATATTTTTTAGCTACATAGTCGGAATGTTGATGAAAGAGTGGAAGAACGTTAAAATCCAAACCTATGTTGTCCTGGTCATTGGTTTGATTACGCTTATATCATCCTTTTGCATAACGAGTTACGGGAGTTACATTGGCGAGCAGTTGATCGGTAAGTGATTGTCACCCTCCTGGATAAACATAAATGGCCTTAATCTTTAATCCGATTAAGGCCATTTACTATTACATGTATTATCCAATTATGCAGATACTTATAAAATGTGGGTCAGATCCCAAAATTTTTAGTGTCAATCCATTCCATCCCCAGGATTGACCAGAAATCGATGGCCAGTTTATTGAGGACATAATCGTAAGGCAACCAGCCATAACCATTTTCTCCCCATTCCTTACCCCAGGAATTCCTGATCAGCAAAGCTCCGGTTGTTTCGGCACCACATTGTGTGTTTTTAATCTTTTTCGAATCATCATAACCAACAGTGGCGATGGCATGTCCCCATTGGGCACTTTCACCAGGACAAGGATAGGGGATTCCACCTTTTACATCCGTACTGTTGATCGAATTAAAGCCCCAAATTCCGAACATCGAAGGAATTCCTGCAGCCAGGTACTTTTTAACTGAAGCCAATACCGCATCGGGTGCAACTTTCGCCTTTGTGGCATCATGGCAGAAATACTTCAATGCTTCATAATTGTCGGCAATGGCATACAAAAATGCTGGAGGTTCCTTGTCAAAATCCTCAATTTTGTATGGCCAGAACTTTTCAGGAGCAACACCACAAAGGGCCAAGGCGCCCATCACACTTCTAAGCCATGCGCCCGTATCGCCGGTGACTTGCATTAAATTCCGGGTAGTTTTATAAAGGAAAAGCCGGGAACTTGGAATGTAGGTGCCATTCGCACGCTTCTGAAAATACTCAACCATAGCAGTTCCGGCGTGAGCCGAACAAGATCCAATTGTCAACTGATTTTCAATTGGAGAACACCACTTTCTCAGATCCATTTTATCAGGTATTGCAGTTTCAGTGGTGGCATGGATTCCCAATTTCTTTGCCATGGCTTTTATTGAAGGCTCATCGGCAGAATAATCGCGCAAATCGGGCATTGGTGGTAACCAACCGGTACCAAAAGTTTCATTTACATCATGAATGGTAACATTTTTACAAAAAGCGTGCATCTTAAATTCCTCCTTTTTTGTTAAGCCGGTTTACATTTTTCAGAAGGGCCACCCTACCAGCTGTTAAGGGAGATCCAACTATGGGTAAAGTTCATAGAATTATTGCAGAACATTCAATTCCTTACCAATTTTGATAAATGCTTCAATCGCAGTATCAAGATTCTCTATGCTATGAGTAGCTGAAAGTTGCACCCGAATCCTTGCCTGTCCTTGTGGTACGACCGGATAATAAAAACCAATCACATAAATACCTTCACCCAACAAATGGGCCGCAAATTCCTGTGATAATTTGGCATCATAAAGCATTACAGCACAAATAGCTGATTTTGTCGGTTTTATATCAAATCCAGCTTCCCTTATCTTCGTTACGAAATATTCCGTATTGCGATGCAACCGGTCCTGAAGTTCTGTGGTTTCTGTCATCATTTCAAACATCCTGATCCCTGCCCCAACAACTGCAGGAGGAATTGAGTTTGAAAAAAGGTAGGGCCTTGACCTCTGCCGCAACATCGCTATGATCTCTTTCTTGCCTGTTGTAAATCCGCCAACTGCACCACCAAAAGCCTTTCCAAGCGTTCCGGTAATGATTTCAACCTGACCACGGACATCGAATTTCTCTGTAACTCCCCTGCCGGTTTCACCGACCACACCTGCCGAATGGCACTCGTCAACCATCACAAGGGCATCGTATTTCTTTGCCAATGCTACGATCTGGTCCAAAGGGGCTACATTGCCGTCCATCGAAAAGACACCATCTGTTACAACAATTCTGAACCTTGCATCCTGCGAATTCTGCAATTGTACTTCAAGATCGTTCATATCGGCGTTGTTGTACCTGTAACGCCTTGCCTTACAAAGCCGTACACCATCAATGATCGAAGCGTGATTCAATGAATCGGAAATGATGGCATCCTCTTCTGAAAATAGAGGTTCGAAAACTCCACCATTAGCATCAAAACAAGCTGCATAAAGTATCGTATCTTCCGTTCCAAAAAACCCGGCTATCCTTTTTTCGAGCGTTTTATGGAGGTCGGTCGTACCACAAATAAACCTGACCGACGACATGCCAAAACCATGCGTATCGAGTGCATTTTTTGCAGCAGCGATTAATTCGGGATGATTTGAAAGTCCCAGATAATTATTGGCACAAAAATTCAATACTTCCTGACCAGAGTCCAACTTTATTTTTGCATCCTGTGAAGAAACAATAATCCGTTCCCCTTTAAAAAGACCAGCTTCTTTGATGTTTGAGAGTTCCTTTGAGAGGTGTTCCTGCATTTTTCCGTACATATTCAAGATTTTAGATTAACCACAGCAAATGTAAATAATAAACAATTTAAAAACCTATAGGTTTAGGTAGTATCAACAAAAAGCCCCGTACTTTTAATCGTACAGGGCTTTTTAACTATTTTCAATTATTTAATACTTTGATTCACTAAAATTTGGTGGAATACCATTTCCAGATATCGTTTCCGTTTGCATAAATCAGCAACGAGAAGAGGATCACCATACCAACAATCTGGGCATATTCGAGAAACTTATCACTTGGTTTACGGCCTGTTACGATTTCGAAAAGCAAGAACAGCACATGCCCGCCATCGAGTGCCGGAATGGGCAGGATATTCATCACTGCAAGAATAATGGAAAGAAACGCCGTCAGGTTCCAAAACGATTCCCAATCCCATACACTTGGAAAAATGTTCCCGATTGCGATAAAACCACCCAAAGATTCATAGGCTTTTGTTTCAGGAGCAAAAAGTAACTTAAACTGTTTCAGGTAGTTGCCAACAGCATGGTAACCCTTGGAAACACCGGCAGGGAACGACTCAAAAAAACCATAATTGATTGTTTTAAATTCAAACAGGCCATCAATATTGTATTCCCGCTGAATTCCGAGAATGCCCATTTTCCCAATATTTACATTAACGGTTTTCTCAACACCTTTCCGTTTAATAAGCAGGCTGATCGTCTTTTCTTTGGATGCGGTGAGCGTATCGGTGAACTGATCGTAATACTTGAACCCTGAACCGTTAATGGTCATGATTTCATCACCGATCTCAAGACCGGCATCCCTTGCGGGGGATTCTTTCCCGAATCCAACAATATTGCAGGAATAGGGAACCCTTAATGAGATGATAAACTTATCTTTAAGCAACTTAGGAATGATCTCATTCTTTACGGGAACAACAATATTCTCCTCATTACGCTTAACCTCAATCGTTTTTGCCCCGTTTAGGACAATCGTAGCGACTATTTTATTGAAATCTTCGACCTCTTTGCCATCTACGGAAATAATTTTATCACCATTCTGGAGGCCCATCTCTTTTCCGGTTTCGCTCACAGCGATCCCAAACTTTACATTTTTGGTCGGCAGGTACTGTTCGCCCCAAACAAAAAGAACTGCAGAATACAATAATATTGCAAGGATGAGGTTGAAAAGTACGCCACCAATCATGATGATTAACCGTTGCCATGATGGTTTTGAACGAAATTCCCAGGGTTCGGCAGGCAATTTCATTTGTTCCTTGTCCATCGATTCATCGATCATCCCCGATATTTTGACATACCCGCCCAAAGGAAGCCATCCAATTCCATATTCAGTTTCACCTTTTCGAAATTTGAAAAGTGAAAACCAGGGATCAAAAAAGAGATAAAATTTTTCAACCCTGCAATTAAACGCTTTGGAAAAAATAAAATGTCCGAATTCGTGAATAATGACAAGTATCGAGAGGCTTAAAATTAATTGCGCAGCTTTAATAAGAATAACCATAAGTATAATAATATCAATAATTTAACTACAACTTGTCCACAAACTCCATCGTATAGGCACGTGCCTCACGATCTGTCTCAATATAGTCAGCAAGAGTGGGATTCCTGACATAAGAAGATTGTTGCATAATTTGTTCATTCACATGCCAGATATTTGGAAAAGAGATCCTGCCTTTAAGAAAAGCTTCAACCACAACTTCATTCGATGCGTTCAAAATACAGGCAAGATTTCCACCCTTGTTAAGGGCTTCATATGCAAGTGCAAGATTACGAAAAATTTCCTTATCAGGGGAAGCAAATGTTAAGGTGGGATAATCGGCAAAATTAAGCCTTGGATATTGGTTAGCCAATCTTTCAGGGAAGCCAAAAGCATACTGGATAGGCAACCGCATGTCAGGCAATCCAAGCTGAGCCTTGACCGATCCGTCACAAAATTGCACCATCGAATGAATAATACTTTGGGTATGAACTACGACCTCTATTTGTTCGGGTTTTAATCCAAATAGCCACTTTGCCTCGATCACTTCAAATCCCTTGTTCATCAATGTTGCCGAATCGATGGTTATCTTCGCACCCATGTCCCAATTTGGATGTTTAAGCGCGTCTTTTGTAGTAACACCAGCGATTGCCTCTGTGGACCAACCAAAAAAAGGCCCTCCCGAACAGGTTAGAAGTATTTTTTCAACGGGGTTCATATACTCTCCAGCAAGGCATTGAAAAATGGCTGAGTGTTCCGAATCGACCGGTAAAATATCCACACTATTTTCAATTGCCAGTTTATTGATCAGGTCGCCTGCGACAACGAGGGTCTCCTTGTTGGCCAATGCGATTTGTTTTTTCGCTTTGATCGCATTGATTGTTGGAATAAGCCCCGAATATCCCACCATTGCAGTAAGCACCAGATCGATACTTCCCATTTCAACAACTTGTGCCAAGGCAGACAAACCAGAATAAACTATTATATTTTCTTGTGCAAGTGCCTCATTTACAATATTGTATTTTTCTTCATTGGCAATTACGACCACATTTGGATGGAACTTTTTGGCTTGCCGGATCAACAAATCCACATTGTTGTTGGCAGTTAGTACCTCAACCGTAAATTTATCGGGATGGTTATCAATAACATCAAGAGCTTGTTGCCCAATGGATCCTGTCGAACCGAGAATCGCAATATTTTTCATGTGATTAAAATTTGATGTAATCTTCCGGATTGATTGACGAACCATTTAACCACATCTCGAAATGTAAATGCGGACCAGTTGTCTCTTTTCCTGAATTTCCCATGATTGCTATGGCCTCCCCTGCCCTCACTTTATCGCCCTGTACTTTAAGCAATTCGGAATTGTGGCGATAAATTGTGATCAAATTTTGCTCGTGTTGGATATAAATCACATATCCGGTATCGATTGTCCATCCCGAAAAAATCACGGTGCCATCCAGGGCAGCCGAAATCCGTGAGTTCATTTTTCCAACGATATCCACACCTAAATGACCTTCACTTGCATTGTACTTATTCGTAACCATGCCATTTAGCGGAGGAAAAAATAGAAGTCCAGCCACTCCTCCTCTTGTTGTACCTCCAGAATTAATACCAAGGTTTAATTGCTCCTGGGCTATTTCATTTTTAAAAAGACTGTCATTGTTGTATTTTTTGAATTCTATCTGGTCTGGCTTTGGCACTACATTTCGCTTTAAAGTCGTATCGGCAAAAGGTGTTTCACCCGCAAGCATTGCCCTGAAATCATTAAAATACTTGTCCCTCCTTTGTATCTCTGTTTCAAGCGAATCAACAACAAGAACATTGTTGATCAACATTTGCCTCATTTTGCCAGTCGGATATCCTGGAATGTATTCCCGTAAGGGTGTAAAAGCGATCAACATTGTAACTGCAACAATGATGAAAATGACCGCAACAACAAATGCCATTACAAAAGTTCTGGCATTAAAGCGTATCTGCTTGATTATATGAAGATTAAGATCATTGAAGATCACAATCCTATAGGGGTTCTGGAATAACTTTTTTATCTTGTCCCGTTTTCTCTCTTTCGACATTCTATCTGTTTTTCAATCGTGTTCAAACTTACATGAAATATTCAGGATACCCAAAAATTTAGGATCAAAACTAAATTATCAGATTATTTTTCCAAAACATTTTGATTCCTAAAAAAAATCAACTACATTTGCACCCTCTTAAAGATGAGACGTTCTTAAACAAAAATATATTGTGGGGTAGAGCAGTTGGTAGCTCGTCGGGCTCATAACCCGGAGGTCACAGGTTCGAGTCCTGTCCCCGCTACTACAAAATCCTGTAAGTCAAATACTTACAGGATTTTTTATGCGATAAAGTTACAGTAAAAAGCCTTTTGAGGAAGGATTTTAAATACGAACCCACAACATAGCCTAAAATCGGAATTGCATGGCTGTGGGCGATAGGGTACCTTGATTTCCAATCGAGGAAATATAATGCGATTGGAAATCACATGACCCACAAGCTCGTTCCTAAATATTTGAACATTTTTGCGGTTATTGCTCAACCCTAAACACCATTGAAACAAGTCGATAACTGCTCTTGTCAAAATCTAACACAATGGCAACGCCTTGGAAAAGTAGGCAAAATTGTGGATTGCATCACAAAATATCAAATGTTGAATGATGATACCAAACAACTTAACGGCACTTTCTCCCTCATGACCTGTCATTGCGCGGTGTGCGGAATAGAATAGATTTGAAAGATAATCAACTGCACGACGACTTGTTCCTGCCTGCCCCGATTTTCGGGGATCCATCGGAAAAGCAATCCCACACTTAGAAGCACCATTCCAAGAACATTGTTCTGGATGATGCCATCAATTTCCAAACATCTTTTCTCCCTGTCCGAAGGGTGCTTTGCACTTTTCCGGACTTTTGATCACGGACGGTTTGGCTGGTGATCTTTTACCTTGGGTTGCGCGGTCCAAGGTACTTTTACCCATTACAGAGTTCTGTTTCCAGACCGCTTACCCAGGGCTATTGATGTTTATCCCCGCTGGGGAATTGACCACGGAGGGATATTGAAACGTTTCCGAATTGGTAGTTATGGACTACCCGGTTTTGGAAACCCAGATGAACTTTTAGCACAGTCAATACAACGTAGGTGTTAAAGTATTGTAGAATAAATGATTGACCCATACAACAGAGGCGCAATCAGACAGGCGTTGGGAGAGCGAATGTTCTATGCGCCGCAAAGAAAACATAGTTCGATGGCCATAGAATTGGGAATTACGGAATCCGTAGAAGGGAGAATGGAAACCGGAAAAATCCAATTGTTGATTGTGCCACAAAGTTTTAAAAGCTTGCAGAAGGTTGCAAGCAGCATCTCAGCACCATCTCCCTCAGTACCTGTCATTGCGCGGAGTGCAGCACTGGACTAAATTTGAAAGAAGTTCACCTGCACTCCAAAGCAATCCCATCCAAAGAAGTACTGTGCCAATAACATTGTTCTGGACTGTGGTTCAAAGATGGGATTGCTTCACCCTGCTTCATAATTCTGCTAACCATTTGATCTAAAGAAGCAGGGTTCGCAATGACAACTTCGGGAGGGAATTCGTCCTAATACATTAAGTGCTAACCATTTAATATTCCGTTTGTCCGCCCCTTCCGTTCCGCACAAGTTCGCCTCGATACCGTCCATGTAGCTATCGATGTCCTGTTTGCGAAGTTCGATGTTGGCGAAATCGGTTTTGGGGAACTGCTTGTCCCAAAGGGCATACGGGATCTGGATGTGCCATTTCCAAGTAATCTGGTTTTCGTAGGCTTTTTTCAGGAACGAAGGGACAGTTTTGGCAATGTCCACCCATCCGGCCAGGTAGGAGGCCCACCAGATAGGGGAACTGTAATACTCCCCGTTGCCCCAACTGTCGCGGATCACATAGACAAACGATTTGCCGGCAGTTTTGTTGCCATAACTGCGGCGCTGGAGGTCGGCGAACGGGTCGTAATCGTCCAGCACATCATAAACCTGATATTGCCCTTCGGCAGGTGCATCTGGCCATTTGCCCGAAACGACGCAGCGGTTCACCGTCCCGGTCTGCGGATCGGCAAACTCCAAACGGCAATATTTTGCATTAATGGTGTTTATGCCAACGATTTGCGATCCATCGGCGTTCATGAGTACCTGCACGAACGCACACCCAAATTTCAAGTAATCGCGAAGGGCTTTTGCCATGTATTTGCGGACCAGGCGCGAATTGGCGAACACCACGAGCGATTTGTCCTTTACGCGCTCAAGTATTTCGTTCCCTGCTTCATCGTAATCGGCAACCTTGCAGGCAAATATCCCCTGGCCCAAAGTGAAGTTCCGCGTGAACTTCAGTCCGCTGTTCAGCACACCGACGCTGCTGATGATCGCATCTGCCTTCGATGGGAAATCGTTGGCAGCTCCCCATGATGATATTTTGATTCCGCCAACGGTGGTAAAATCTTCCAACGGGTTTTTGGGCTGTGCCGTGTTCTTGAGCTTATCGGCAGGCGTTCCGGTGGTGTTGGCCTGGTAACTTTTTGAATAGACCATCAACGGGATGCCCGATTTGTTGTAAAGGATGTTTGCCATTAGAGTTTGATTTTCATGTCATTGAATTCGATCATTCCGTCTATGTGAAAAGGGGTTACATGGCCGGTGGCCCTGTTTTGCGCATCGACTGGCACAACGCCCCGCATCCGGTTGCTTTTCATGTCGAAGCGAAGGCCTGCTGCCACGGCTCGGGGAATAAAAACAATTTCGCCATTTTTGGTGACGAACCTTATCGAGAAGGCAACCTGTTTGCCGTCGGGTGTTTCTTTTGCCTCCAATTCTTTGAGCGCAAGGTTGCGCCGGATGGATTGTATTTCTGCCATAAAAATTACGGATTGCACGATTGATTACGAATTGTACGAATTTTGGGCAAAAATAGATGACAGGTAGGGAGGGGGAAAGGACAAAAAAGCCCGGCACATCACCGGGCTTCTTTCAAAAATTCAACTTTATGACATGAATCTTTTCAATAGTTTTTTTTGAAATATTTTTGGAGCAACGCCATCAAAGCATTGCGGTCAATTGGTTTTGTAATGTAATCATTGCACCCTTCAGATTTTGCCTTTCTTCTTTCGCTTGTAAGCGCGTAGGCTGTTTGCACGATGATGATGACCTCCTTGTTAAATTTACGGATTTCGTGAATCCCTTCGTACCCGCCCATTACTGGCATTTTTATATCCATCAACACCAGGTCAATATCGGTATTTTTGTGGCAGGCTTCAATGGCATCAAATCCGTTCCGGACCAATATAATATCTTTGGCATATTTACCCAGGATCAGTTTCAGAAATTCAGCAGAAACTTCATCATCTTCAGCTATTAATATTTTGATGAGTTTTATTTGATATTCAGGGGCAAGTTCAGGAATTGCATTGTGGATAATGTTGTTTTCATGATCCTCACCTTTGTAGGGTAAGGTGAAATAAAATACCGACCCTTTGCCGGCTTCGCTTTCGACCCAAATTTTCCCACCCATCATTTCGACATACGCCTTGGTAATGGCCAAACCCAGGCCAGCTCCCTCATAAGCCCTTTTGTCTCCAATATCAGCCTGAATAAACCGTTCAAAAATGGCTTTTTGCCTTTCTTTGGGAATTCCAATGCCTGTATCTTTTACGAAGAATTGCAATGTATTGCAATGCTGTGTCGCAATGCCTTGTAGAGGCGCAATGAATTGCGCCTCTACAAGATCGTAACCAAATTCGATTGAACCGGTATCGCTATATTTGATCGCATTTTTGATAAGGTTGGTGAGGATGGCATAAACCTTTTCACGGTCAGTAGTTATTATGGCAGCTTTCTTCTCCAATCCATTCCTGAATGTAAGCTGCATCCCCTTTTTATAGACTTCAGGTTTAAAGAACGTAAATAGGTATTCGATCTGCTCGTTGATGTTGGTTTCCGAAAGGAAAACGTTCATTAAACCCGATTCGATTTTAGAAATGGAAATAATATCGTTAATGATATTCAACATGCGGACCCCGCTTTTCTCTATGATACCGATGTATTCCATTTGTTCTTCATTGGTCAACTTTGGTTCTTTAAGAAGTTCGGCAAAGCCCAGGATGCCATTCATGGGTGTACGGATTTCGTGGCTCATATTGGCCAGAAAGGCCGATTTCAACCGATCGCTTTCCTGTGCTTGTTCTTTGGCAAAAATCAATTCCAACTCTGCCTCTTTTCGTTGCGTGATGTCAATAAAGATTTCCAATAGAGCCTTTTTGTCATTAAAAATCATCCCAGTGTGGCTGATTTCAAATACCCTTCCTCCCATCACATCGCTGGTTTCATATTTTTTAGTCTCGCCGACCTGAATTCCCCAATGCAAAGGACATCCCAGGCACTGTTTCTGATCGTCACGGTACATTTCCCAGCATTTTTTACCAATACCTGTTTCTCCGATATGTTGCTTAAAGCTTTCGCTCAAAAATAGGATGGATCCATTTTCATCCACAATGTCCATTCCAAAAGGGATGGTTTTCAGCAATGATTGATTAAACTCGTGGCTCAACTGAAGCTCCAACTCAGCCTGTTTGCGCTGTGTAATATCTGTTGCAGTAATGTAGCAATTTTCTCCATTTTCCATAACGATGCCGTCTAGGTGGGCAATTCTGGGCCCGCCTACCATTGTCGATAAGCTCAATTCACAACCACCATTTGTACAATCACCAAATGCCGAACTCAGGAAATGACTGAAGACTGGTTGTGAATCTTTGGATACGAAATGTTGAAATCGTTGCCTGATCAATTGAGACCGCTCTTTACCCAATATTTTTGCACCTGTAAGGTTTAACTGAAGTATTTCACCTTGTCTGGAGAGTGTAAAATAACCGGATGGCGAAAAATCGTACAGATCGATGTATTTTTCAGAAACAATTTCAACTTCTTCTTTTGCCAGGATAAGTTCCTTGTTCTGAAGCTCCAATTCAATCTGATGTACCTGAGGTTCATGAAGGAGTTTATATACCTCTGCTTCTGATAGTTCCGCTATTGTTTTGGTTGATCTGATGCTTAACAATTCCTCGGCTTGCTTGCGAAGGTTTGCCCCATCTGCTGTGTTTTCCTTTTCCATTGTGTAAGATTTACTATTTTTCTTCACTTGCCAATGTTTCACGGATGAAGCATTGGATGACCTTAATATGGGCAATTATATAAACATTGCTGACAAATTCCACATTAATTGTCCGTCCATCAGCAGTTTCGAGCGGGAGGTTTTTATACCGGACAATCTCTTTTTTTTGCAATTCAAGAAATTTATCTTTGTTGGCGACTATATCTTTAAAAAAACCGATTTGCCAGATTGTTTTTTCAATGAATTGTTCTTTTGAATAGCCCAATAATCCGATCAAGAATGGGTTTACGTCCTTAATCATCCCTGTTTCAGCATCCAGGACAAGGATTCCATCTTTCGCCGATTCAAAAAGGCCCCTGTATTTACTTTCCGAAATGGTCAATGCAGCCTCAGCCTTTTTAGCCGCAGTGATGTCTATGAACGTGATGACCAGTCCATCAATAAAATCATCCTGGGTACGATATGGCATAATCCGCACATTAAACCATCGTCCATCTTCTGTTGTAATTGGAGTTTCTTTAGATATGAGGGTATCAAGAACCTGTTGTGCATGATTTTCTATTTCGGGATATTTCAGATCTGAGGCAAGATCGGTAAAATATCTGCCAATATCCCCATTACGAAGCTTGATTATATTGACTACCTGATCCGTATATTTCCTGATTTTCAATTCTTTATCTAGAAAAAGCGTTGCAACTCCCGTACTGTTGAGCAAGTTCTTCATGTCGTCGTTAGCATGTACAAAATCGACTACTTTGCTTTGTAACTCAACATTAACGGCTTGTAGTTCTTCGTTAAGGCTCTGCATCTCTTCTTTTGAAGTGGTGATTTCTTCATTGGTACTCTGCAATTCCTCATTAGTCGATTGCAACTCTTCATTTGTTGATTTAAGTTCTTCCTGCGAGGTCTGCATTTCTTCCAGAAGGTGTTGCATGTTTTCCTGGCTTCTCCTCAGTTTACCCTCCATCTCCTTTACCAGTACGCTTGAATTCCTTTTCCCTGACTTTAGATTTTCATCCTGTTCGACTTTTGCTGTAACGTCGGTAAACAGGACCATGACCAGTCCTTTAATCGAATTCTGGGTATCCATACATTGAAGTGTAACATCAACAATAAGGGTACCCCCATTGGTTCCAACCTTTAGGTTTCGCAAAAAAACTTCGTCGGAATTTTGTGCTGCTTTACGAATGGCACCAGGAAGTTCGTCGCGTAAACCCTCCCGCGCCATCACATAAATATTATAGGTTGCTTTGCCCGCAACCGGTTCCAGGTATTTTCCGATGCGGCCGGTCATGTAAATGATATCGCCTTTTTCGTTTACCAAAACACTTGCAGGAGAAAACCGTTGAATGATTACCTGATCAGCAATGGTTTGTATATTTTCAACAACCTTGGGTAAAGGAGAACTGTCTGTTTTCCTGGCTTTCCTGTGAACAAAAGAGCTTGGAAAATCATTGAGTTCAGAAAACGAGGGTGCTGATAAACGGGAATAAATTTTAAATTTACCGTCAATCTCTTTAAAACCAACGCTTTGCTTGTTAAAAGATTCGGCTGTTCCCAACACCATTACCCCACCAGGATTAAGGCTGTAATTAAACAATGCGATCAGCTTTTTCTGTAATTCGGGCTCCAGATAGATCAGCATATTCCGGCAGGTCAGAATATTGAGTTTGGTAAATGGCGGATCCTTGATCACATTGTGTGGTGCAAATACCACCATCTCGCGAATGGATGCCACAACCCGGTATCCATCAGATTCAAGGGTAAAAAAACGGCCAAGCCGTTCAGGGGAAACATCGTTTACAATGTTTAATGAATAAAGCCCCTTACGGGCTTTTTCAATGGCATCCTGGTCGAGATCGGTAGCGAAAATCTGCAAGCTAAGGTTTGCTTTATTTTTCGTTTCAACAAGAGCCTCTTTAAATGCAATGGCCAATGAATAAGCCTCTTCACCTGTTGAGCAAGCCACAACCCATGCATGTAGAAGGGTTCTGTTGGGCATTTTACCGATCATTTCAGGAATGATTTGTTCCCTTAGTTTTTCCCATACCTCGGGATCCCTGAAAAAGCTGGTCACACCAATCAAGATCTCTTTAAAAAGGATCTCAACTTCTTTTGGGTTTTCCTGACAGAATCGTACATAGGTACTCAGCTTGTCGATCTGGTGTATGCCCTTTCGCCGTTCGATACGACGAAACAAGGTGTTTTTCCTGTAAAGTGAAAAGTCGTGACCCGTTTGTTCCCGGATCAGGATGATAATTTTATCAAGGTTGCTTTTGCTTTTATCATCAAATTCCGCTTCAGTATTAACAATCGGAATGAACTTCAGGAAATCAAGGAGTTTTGTGGGCAATTCCTGAGCCGGGGCAATAACATCAGCAATTACAGCATCGATGGCACTTCGGGGCATTCCGTCAAACTTTGCCGACTCAGGAGACTGAACCAGCACAATGCCATTCTTTTCTTTGATGGCCTTTAATCCAAGGCTGCCGTCCGATCCCATTCCCGAAAGGATAATCGCGATGCTTTTATCCAGTGAGTCGTCAGCAAGAGAACGGAAGAAAATATCAATGGGTAAACGAAGGCCGTGTGTCAGGACCTGATCGAACAACTGCAGGACACCACGCAGGATCGAAAGATTCTTGTTGGGTGGTATGACATAAACACAATTTGGTTTCACTTTCAGATTGTCGCTGGCCTGATAGACTTTCATGGTCGTAATTCGTTGCAACAATTCTGGCATAATGCCAACATGATTTGGATCAAGGTGTTGTATCACCACGAAAGCCATTCCATTGTCCAAAGGCATATTGTAAAAAAACTGCTCAAGTGCCTCCAAGACCACCAGCCGAGGCACCAATGCCAACGATTGGAAATTCTTGGAGATTCATGATATTGTATTTTTTGTATATAGCTGACAACAAGACCCCTGAAGCACTTTTATTGCCTGTTGGGGGGGGGGCTGTAGGTTGTTTTTCTTGGTCACAAGGGGTGATTCTGGCTTTTGAGGCCGGTTATATTCTTGTTCCGACTTGTCCGATTTCTTCATGGCCGTAAATATTTCAGTTCAAAGGCATATCGTCTAAACAAAGGTAATGGTTTATTTGCATTTTTATTGATTCTTTTAGTTACTAATGATCTTATAACGACGTTGTCAACCTAAATGCAACCAGTGAATAGCATAATCCTCATCTGAAAAAACTTTTAATATATAATTTCCACCCGATAACCTATCGCCAACAAGCATTGCAAAAGCGGTATTAACAGGATCCAAATGAATTAAAGCGTGACGAATTGAATCGAATTTAAATAAATGGCTCTTTAATCTCTCGATTATTAATTGTATTTCCTCTTCTGTAAATGTAACATTTGAATATCGTGCATCTTCAAGAATTCTTAGTTTTCTTGGCAATGAATTGTCATCTGCAAAAGAGTCAATTGCTTTAAACATATGATATATTCCAAAGGTACCACTCACGGTAATAAACAAAATTTCATCAGTTTCATTGAATTTATATTCTATCATGTTTTCAAAACGAACATTAAATTTATAATATACTTTTTTCAATTACTCAGTTTTTTTTGGTTTCTCCAAATAAATGAATAATTGGCAAATATAAAGTTTAAAATGTTGATTAATAATGAAAAAGAATTTTTAATCTCATTTATGTTTTTTCTCCGCCACGATCAAAAAAAAGGGAAGCTTTCGCTTCCCCTTTTCTTAAAAACTGATTTGGTTTTCAATCTCACGGACTTTTGAATCGAGCGTCCGTTTCATCTCGTCGATCACCGATGCAATCACTGGCGAATTCGATGTCTTGAACTCATTGCCGGCTGCATCCTTCAGCACCAACACCGAACTCATCGTATCTGCCCCGATGTTGAATGTCTGCAACTTACGGCGGCTTTCGTTCAACGTCCTCCACCTGTCGATCAGCATCGTGAGGTCCTCGACCCGTTGGATCCTCTCGTCCAGGGTGAGCTTCCGTGGCTCCTCCTTGATCTCGCTTTTCACAACCGTCATCACCGGAGCTGCAACAGCTTCAACGGTAGTTTCTTCAACAACTTCTGCAACACCATTGGCGGTCTTCTCTGCAACACTTGATTTTCCCATAACACATCTGCCGCTGCCCTGCGGACTTATTGTGGCTTCTGGCTCGCCGTTAAAATTAAATTTCGGGCAAACCAGATTGAGCCGGGCGGATTCTTGTCAAGGGTGAATGTCTGATTCCCCTCCCTCACCCTTCGACTTCGCTCAGGGACCGGAAGGGGAATCTGAACAAACACGAAGTGCCGGAGGTTGCCGCACCAAGGGTTTCAATCTGCGGCAACCGGAAGGCCCTTGACGTTTCCGGTCCGGCGATCAATAACTTTGCCCCGTAATTTGAGTATAACTAGTTATATTTCAGAACACAAAATGAATACTGGAGAACGAAGATGGGAAACTGGAGAGGGATAGTGGAGACTGCGACCATAAAAAAAGCCCCGGTCAACGGGGCCTTTCTCCTTAAAAAGGCAATTCGTCCTGATCAACTTTGGCAACCGTTTTTTTCTTGTTTGTGGCCGGTTGAGTGGAAGCTTTCTTGTCCTGCCTTTTTGGTTCAGATTCATCGACCTCTTCTTCAGTGTTTACATATACGGTGTATTCGCGGCCAAAATTGTCGGGTTGTTTCATCTTTGCGACCTCGAAGGTGACATACGCCACATCGCCATCTTTGTAGAAGTAGGCAAATTTCTCAAGGTCTTCCAGTTTGCAGGTAACCTTTGCAATTTGCCCTCCGGCAACTCCTTTTCCTTTTCCAATGTAGTTTTTTACGAATGTTTTCATGACAGAGATTTTTTAGTTTAAAATTATGTGCAGGTGACCAGTGCGCCGAGGAGGGGCAGTCAAGGAGGAACTGGAATACCGGAAAACAGTGAGGATATGCCGGGAAAATCCTTGAATGAGGGGACAGTTACCCGTAGCGGTACACAACCTTTGCATGGAATTTGGAACAAAAACTGTCAGCAGGACATGCCGGAAAATTTGGGAAGGGGAATTTGCGGGGGCAGCAGCCATTAATCAACCAAAACGCGAAGGACTTTTTTTTTGCCACAAAAGGGTGATGGGCATTGTCGCCCGGTCGCCAAAGAAGCCCGACATGGCGCAAAATTACCAGGTAAACACGAAGTGTGGGTTACCCAAAAAGAGCTGGATGGTTGCGGGATATTCCAAAACGGCACAAAAAATCGTTGCCGAAGCAGAAGGATGCCCATTAAGGGGAAAGGCCATTGAGCGGGGCTACGGAAAAAAGGGAGCAACGTTGGGATTTGTGGGGTTATCGACCAAAAAAAGGGGGAACCCCTTTTCTTTTTTTCAACAGGCATACGGGTTTCCGGTGCCAGCATAGACCTCTTCGTCTGCCACCGAAGAGAGGAACTTGCGGTAAGGAACGTTGCCACAGGTGGGCAAAAAAACCCCCGCGAAGAGTGCCAATATTAAACATAAGTTTACTTTTGCATCTTCGTTTTGCATTTGGAGCATGTTGACGCGAACTTGGCCGTGTCGTGCACAACTTTTAAATTTGTAGATGATTCAAGGTTATGCTTACAATTCAGGCTCAATATTGTTAAGATGTGCGTAAAAGTTTTATATAGACCCCTAAAAACAATATCTTTACATCATAAATTCATTTAATCATCAAAAAATAGACATGATGCACTGTCTTATATCGGAAAGTAATGATCCCTATTTCAATTTGGCTTCTGAGGAATATCTCCTTAAAAACAGCAACGAAGATTATTTTCTGCTTTATATTAATGAGCCATGCATTGTTGCAGGCAAACACCAAAACTTGCTTTCCGAAATAAACCTTGCCTATGTATTGGAAAATAAAATAAAATTAGCCCGAAGAGTTTCCGGTGGTGGTACCGTGTATCAGGATCTAAACAATGTCAATTTTTGTTTTATTCACAATTGCCTTAACATTGAAAAAATAAATTTTGAAAAGTTTACTTATCCAATTCTAAAAGCGCTAAATCAATTAAATTTAAATGCGAAATTCTCGGAACGCCACGACATTTTAATTGATGACCAAAAAATTTCGGGAAATGCAATGCACGTTTATAGAAATCGGATCCTCTCTCATGGTACTTTACTTTATAGATCAGATTTAACACATCTTTCACAAGCATTAAAGAACAACCCAACTAAATATACAGATAAGTCTATTAAATCAGTTAAATCGAAAGTAACCAATATCAATACCTACCTAAAAAGTGAGTTAAACACTTTGGAGTTTTGCCATTTGATTTTAGATAAAATTGAGTTGGACAAACCGATACTTGAAATTAAGAAATTCACATTGGATGAAACCAACCAAATTGATAAATTGGCCAATGAAAAATACCATTCCTGGGAGTGGATTTATGGTTATTCCCCTAAATACAATTTTAGTAATTGCATTCCTAATGGAACAGTTCCGTTAGAATTCCAGTTAAGCGTGATAAAAGGTGTAATTAAGGATGTAAAAATATCAAGTAGAATGATAGATAGCGTTCTTGTAAATAAAATAAATTCGCTTGTTGATGTCAGGCATGACTATTTTTCAATCTATAATATGCTGAAAAATCAAATAGATAATGAACCACTAAATACAATGGATATTTCAGAATTCTGTAATTATTTCTTTTAAGAAAATAATAAATAGATTGCCTTTAAAGATTATTGAGATCCTTGTTTAGATAATTCCATACTTTTTCAGCTCTTGAAACTCCAATTTCGTCTGCTATTTCTATTTTTGTTGAACTTCTTAACCGTTTAATTGACTTAAATTTGCGCATCAATACTTCAATCGTTTTATCACCAACTCCATTGATATTGCTCAGCTCATTCACGATGAATTCATTTGATCTTTTGTTACGATGAAATGTTATTCCAAAACGATGCGCCTCGTTTCGCAATTGTTGCAATACACGCAATGTCGCCGAATTCTTGTCTAAATACAAAGGAATTGGATCATCCGGGTAAATTATTTCTTCCAGTTTTTTCGCAATTCCAATTACGGCAACAGATCCTCTGATGCCCAATTGTTCCATTATTTTTATTGCCGCGCTTAATTGCCCTTTTCCACCATCTATGACAATCAATTGCGGCAATTTTTCATTGTCACTAATTATTCTACTATATCGACGGTACAATATTTCTTCCATTGAGGCAAAATCATTCGGCCCCTCTACGGTTTTAATATTAAAATGTCGATATTCCGATTTTGCAGGTTTTCCGTTGATGAAAACGACACAAGCAGCAACTGGTTGGGCTCCCTGAATATTTGAATTGTCAAAACACTCAATGCGAATAGGAATCTCAGACAATCTCAAATCCTTTTGCATTTGTTCCATTAACTGATTCGTTCTACTTTGAGGTGCTTTCAGAGACAATTGCTTATTCTTATCAAGTTTATAAAATTTCACATTTCGCTCCGACAATTCCAACAATTTACGTTTATCCCCTATTTGTGGTACAGTAAATTTTACATCCTTCAATTGTATATCAATTGGAAATGGAATTAAAATTTCTTTTGAAATAAGAAGAAATTTTAGCCTGATTTCGATAATTCCCAAAGAAAGCAGTTCCTCTTTTGATTCATCCAACCTCTTTTTTATTTCCAATGTATGTGCTTGTACAATTGCACCATCCACTACGCGAAGAAAATTCACATATCCATAAGATTCATCTTCATCAAAAGAAAACACGTCAATATTCGAGATCAAAGCACTAACAATTGTTGATTTGCTTTTGTAAGTTTCCAATATGGAAATTTTATTTTTTAAAATCTCAGCTTCCTCGAACTTGTATTGATTGGCTGATTGATTCATGAGTTCTTTTAAATAACTTACTACCGTTGTCAAATTCCCCTTTAATATTTCCTTGGCCTGATTGATACTTTCTAAATAATCACCATGGGATTGCAACCTTTCACAGGGTCCCTTACAATTACCAATTTGAAATTCAAGACAAACCTTATATTTTCCTTTAGAAATAATATTTTCGGCTAAATTAAGGTTACATGTTCTTATTGGAAATAACCTCCGGATAACATCCAGTATTGTTCTCACCATCGGAATAGAAGTATAGGGTCCAAAATAGGATGATCCATCCCGGATTACATTTCTCGTAAAAAATATACGAGGATAATTTTCATTTTTTATACAAATCCAGGGAAATGATTTATCATCTTTTAATAAAACATTATACCGCGGTTGATATTTTTTAATCAGGTTGTTTTCGAGCAATAGAGCATCCTCTTCAGAATCGACGACTATGTGCTTAATAGAAGAAATGTTTTTGACAAGAATTGCCGTCTTACGATTCTCGTGAACTTTTGAAAAATATGAATTTACTCTTTTTCGTAGATTCCTTGCTTTCCCAACGTAAATAATTTTGTCCTCCGAATTGAAATATTGATAAACCCCCGGCAACTCCGGTAAAAGATGTACGATTTCCTTTAGCTTACTTAATGTTGTATTTTCAATCGTCATATCGGTTTTCAAAAATGGACCAAAGACATTACTTCAACGGAACCCTCGATTTTTTGGACTCCCTTTAAAAAATCAAGTTCAACAAAAAAATTGGCATAAATTTTTGTTGTTCCAAATTTCTTCACCAAATCAATGGCAGCACCTATTGTTCCTCCGGTTGCTAACAAGTCATCATGAATCAAAACAATATCATTTGGATAAAGAGCATCCTGATGAATTTCCAAGGTATCAAATCCATATTCCAATTCATACGATTGGGAATATACCTCTGATGGAAGTTTACCGGGTTTACGTATTGGTATAAATCCTGCATTTAGTTTATATGCAATTATACTTCCTAAAATAAAACCACGGGATTCAATTCCCACAACTTTCGTAATTCCCTTATTCATGTAATAAGTCGAAATTTCGTCGGAGATAAAACTAAAGATTTTTGCATCCTGGTAAGCTGAAGTGACGTCTTTAAAATGAATACCAGGTTTCGGGAAATCCGGTATATTTCGAATTGATTTTTTTAATGAGTTTATGTCCATAAAATCTCAAATTTATTTTTTTTATTTAAAATGTTCCACGTGGAACATTATCTATCTACCTAATAAAATTAAAAGCACATTGATATCACTCGGTGAAACTCCAGGTATCCTACTAGCTTGCCCAATATTAATTGGTTGCAATTTATGCAACTTTTGTCTTGCTTCAGTAGATAATGAACTAATATTTAAATAATCGAATCTATTTATTATATTAATATTTTCCAATCTAAGATATTTATCCGCCACAACAGTTTCACGATCAATATAGCCTGAATATTTTATGTAGATTTCAACCAAATCCAATACTTCCTTTCTTATTGACAAATCAATAGAATCAACTAATTTCGAAAAAGGTGAAATTACATCCACAAAATCCCAAATAGACAATTGAGGTCTGGATATTAAATTTTCAAGTTTAGTTCCTTGCTTTAAAATTGCTGAATCTTTTGAAATAAGTAAATCATTTACAAAATTCGACCTAATAGAAAATGATTTACAAAATTCGACAACACTATTTTTTGCCTCATTTTTATTCATATATAAGTTGTAACGATGATCATCTGCCAGACCTAATTTATAACCTATTGGGGTTAATCTTTCCTCCGCATTGTCTTGCCTTAGTAACAACCTATATTCAGCACGACTAGTAAACATACGGTACGGCTCATCCACACCTTTTGTAGTCAAATCATCAATTAAAACACCGATATAGGCTTCATTTCTATTCAATACAAAAGGATCGAGTTGATTAATTTTTAAATGAGCATTTATACCAGCCATAATACCTTGAGCACCGGCTTCTTCATAACCAGTTGTACCATTGATTTGACCAGAAAAAAATAACCCTTCGATAGTTTTGGTTTCCAGGTTACTCGATAATTGAGTAGGATCAAAATAATCGTACTCAATCGCGTAACCTGGTTTCAACATTTTTGCTGATTCCAAACCTGGTATAAAATGCATGGCATCATTTTGAATCTTCCATGATAACGAAGATGAAAACCCATTCAAATAATACTCAATAGAATCAATTCCCTCAGGCTCCAAAAAAAGTTGATGTTGAATTTTATCGGCAAATGTAATAATCTTGGTTTCAATACTAGGACAATACCTGGGTCCAATACCAGTAATTGTTCCATTTAACAGGGGTGACTCACTAAAACCAGATTCAATGATTTCATGTACCTTAGAATTCGTATAGGTAATATAACACGGCAATTGTTCTAAATCATTACCAGAATCAGGCAAAAAACTAAATTTCTTTCTATTCTCATCCCCATATTGAATTTGCAATTTTGAAAAATCAATTGTTCTTTTATCAATTCGAACCGGTGTACCTGTTTTCATCCTACCGGTTTTAAAACCTAAAGAAACAAGTTGCTCAGTAATTCCATGTGAAGATGCTTCGGATATTCTTCCACCCTGAACGCTATTTAAACCAATATGAATTATACCATTCAAAAAAGTACCATTTGTTAATACTACACTTTTGGATTTAAATTGAATACCAATTTCCGTTTCAACACCAACTACAACACTGCTATCGTGTGATAAAAGAAGTTTAACTACATTACCCTGCCAAAAACTAATATTAATTTCTCTTTCCAAAATAAGTTTCCAATTGGCTGAGAATTGAATCTTATCGCATTGAGCCCTGGGACTCCACATTGCGGGACCTTTCGAGCTATTCAACATTCTAAATTGAATCGTTGATAAATCAGTAACAATTCCCATTTGTCCGCCTAATGCATCGATCTCCCTAACAATTTGTCCCTTCGCTATCCCTCCCACCGCAGGATTACAACTCATTTGAGCTAGTCGGTTCAAATCCATGGTGATCAACAAAACCTTAGAACCTAGTTTTGCAGATGCCATAGCAGCCTCACATCCCGCATGACCTCCACCAACTACTATTATATCATATTCATCAAGCAACATTATTCCAATTTATTGAAAATATTCAAATATTCATTTTCCATAATTCTCATCATTTTTTTTTGCTCTTCATCTCCATCAGCATATCCTATCAAATGCAACAATCCATGTATCATAACTCTCAAGAACTCATCTTCAATCTTACACTCAAAATTTGATGCGTTTTCTATGACCCTGTCCATACTAATAAACATATCTCCATGGATTATGTTTTCATTCGAATATTCGAAAGTTACAATATCCGTAAAATAATCATGATTAAGAAATTTTATATTAATATCTTTTAAATATTCATCATTACAAAAAACATAACAAATATCACCAGTTTTAAATCCATTTGTGTTTAATACGAAATTCAACCATTTCTTTACACTATTGTATTTTAATATGGGACGCTTTACCTGCTCACCAATAAATTTAATTGCCATCTGAATACAATTTTTCGATTACAAAATTACTCAAAACAATACCTTTTCTTGTCAAAATAAACTGATCATTTATTCTCTTTAAATATCCATCATTTTCCAAAGCAAACAACTGCTTTTTTATATCAATAAAAAAATATTTTTTTATAAATTCTAAATTTATACCTCTAATCGTTCTAATATTTGTTAGAATATATTCATTAAATTTATCATTATTTGTAAGGTATTCCTTTTCAAAGAAGCCCTTTGATTGATCAATTAATGTGATATATTTTATTAAATTACTAACATTCCATTGTCTTGAATCCAAATTATAACTATGAGCAGATGGACCAATTCCTAAATAGGGTGAGTTATTCCAATAATTACTATTGTGCATGGATTCAAAACCTTTTTTACAATAATTACTAATCTCATATTGTTCAAATCCACAAATGTTTAAAAAATCCATTGTTTGTTCAAATTGTTTTACGAATTCATCTTCATCTATTTCACGTACATATTTGGATTTTAACCATTTATAAAACAAGGTATTCTCTACGATTGATAAACCATATGCAGAAATATGCTGTATATTCAACTCAACAAGTGACTTTAAAGAATCAAAATAAGAATCATAACTGAATCCAGGAATTCCAAATATTAAATCAACCGAAATATTACAAAATCCAATTTCTTTTGCTGCATCAATATTTTTTTTTATATCCTTAGACTTATGACCACGATTGAGAAATTCCAGAACATCATCATTAAAACTTTGAACTCCGATACTTAATCTATTTATTCCTGACTTCAACAAAGATTCTAAATATATTTCATTTAAATCTTCTGGATTAGCTTCAAGAGTAATCTCAGCTTTTGGATTAATTTGAAAATTAGAATGAACAGTTTTTAATATTTTATCCAATTGCTTAGAATCTAATATAGATGGAGTACCCCCTCCAAAATATATAGTATCCACTATACTATCATTAAGATAATTTTTTCGAATAATTAATTCCTTTATTTCAGAATTTACGAGTTTATCAATATTTAGACTATTGCTAACTGTAAAAAAATCACAATAATTACATTTTTTATGACAAAATGGTATATGAAAATAAATTCCACTCATTAAAAATAAAATAAAATATACCCAATATATTTAACACAAATCTTTATATAAAGTAAACATTTTATAAACAACTAATAAAAACTTTTTTAAAATATAATTATCTAAAACTTTACTAATCAATATTTTAGAAAAATAAAGCATATATATAAAGAAAAAATAATCACAATACTCAATTTTTTACAAAGATAAACCTTTTTTTGCGTATCAAAAGCATTGTTCAGAAATAGTGTTGATAATAATTGTTTAAGAATAGTTTAAAACTTTTATTAATTCATAATAAAAATTTCAAAAAAAATAATCCATTAAATGTAATAGAATAATAATCCAATTATCAAAAAAAATAAGTATATCAAAATCACATATTTTTAAACGACTATTCACAAATCCACAAATAATTGAATAAAAAACGTAAATGCTCATAACATTTACAAACCAATTGTTGATAGAAATATAAATCATTATTTTATAATTCGTTACAGTGTTAACAACTAATATATAAAAAAAAATAAAAATATAATAAGCATAAAACAAAGAAAATCAAAATTATTTTGACACAAAATAAACAGAATTACATTATAATAATATATTAATCTTAAAATAAAACAATAATTATTATCTAATCCCAATGGTTTGATATATTTTAAAAGTTGAAAACCTTCTGCGATCGAATGAATAATTTGTTTAATTTTGAGCGTCAAAATTAATGCTTTAACAGATGGATTATAAAGACAGATTAGCAATTCTTTTGGTTGAGGACAATGAACTAAACCAAAAACTAATGAAAATAAGTTTAACAAGGTATAACTATATGGTGACCATTGCTGTTAATGGTTACGAGGGTGTTCAATGTTTTAAAAAACAGAAGTTTGACTTGATTTTGATGGATATTATGATGCCTGTTATGGATGGATATGAGGCAACGAAGGAGATTCGTACACTTGAAATTCAGGATGAAAAATTGGGTCGAACTCCAATTATTGCCTTTACTGCAAATACCATAAATAATGACAGGGCAAAATGTCTTAAAGGTGGAATGGATGATATTCTTGAAAAACCTTTCGATGTAAATAAGTTCCGTGAAATTTTGGCTTCTCTATCTTAAATATTATGGATGATTTTCTTGATTTAAGAAGCAATACTATTGAAAATATTGATAAAGATTTAGATAATAAGCTCCGTCCTCTTAGGTTTAGTGATTTCAGCGGTCAAAACAAAATAGTTGACAATCTTAAAGTTTTTGTTAAAGCAGCTGTTATGAGAGGGGAATCCCTTGACCATGTTCTCTTGCATGGGCCTCCAGGATTGGGAAAAACTACACTTTCCAATATAATTGCGAATGAGTTGGGTGTTAATTTAAAGCTTACTTCTGGTCCGGTTTTGGACAAGCCTGGTGATTTGGCTGGTTTATTAACCAATCTTGAAAATAATGATGTTTTGTTTATTGATGAAATACATCGGTTAAGTGCTGTTGTTGAGGAATACCTTTACTCGGCGATGGAAGATTACCGTATTGATATAATGATCGATAAAGGACCAAGTGCAAGATCAATACAGCTTGAATTGAATCACTTTACATTAATAGGGGCAACCACCAGGAGTGGATTATTAACAAGTCCCTTGAGGGCACGATTTGGCATTAATTGCCACCTCGAATATTACGATATAGGAGTTCTTACTGGAATTGTAAAACGTTCAGCCAAAATTCTTGATGTGAAAATTTATGATGATGCTGCAATCGAAATTGCCAGAAGAAGTAGGGGCACTCCCCGAATTGTAAATGCTTTATTGAGAAGAGTACGTGATTTTGCTATGGTTAAAGGGAATGGAACTATCGATTTGGAAATCACAAGATATGCTCTTGAAGCCCTTAATATTGATACCTATGGATTGGATGATATGGACAACAGAATATTAAATGCCATAATTGATAAATTCAAGGGCGGACCTGTAGGCTTGACAACCATTGCAACAGCCGTAGGTGAAGATTCAGGAACCATTGAAGAAGTTTACGAACCTTTTCTCATCAAAGAGGGTTTTTTAAAGAGGACTCCAAGAGGAAGGGAAGCTACAGAATTGGCTTATAAGCATTTAGGAAAAATATATCTAAAAGATAACACACCTACTTTATTTTGATTTTTTTTGTTACTTCGATTTCAAATATTTTAGGCCATAATTTACCGGTTACATAAATTTTCCCGGTGGTATGATCAAAGGCAATTCCATTAAGAACATCAACAGTATTTTTCTGGTTAGAAAGTGTTGATTCCAATAAACCCTTTAAATCTATTTCAGCAATGATTTTACCCGTTTTTGGATCAATTTTAACGATCGTATCGGTCATCCATATATTTGCCCAAATTTCACCGTTGATGTATTCCAGTTCGTTTAAATTTGCTATGCTTCCTTTGTTATTGCATACTTGCAACCGTTTGGTTACATTCAGATTTTCAGGATCGAGGTAAAAAAGGCAATCAGTACCATCGCTCATTATCAATGATTTCTCATCGTTTGTCATTCCCCACCCCTGGGCATTTTTGTAATTCCATGTTTTAATTACTTCAAAATTATTTAACTTCCTTACAAAACCAATTTGCGTTTTATAAGTCAGCTGGTATAATTTATCATTAAAAATGGTGATTCCTTCGCCAAAATATTGCTTATCAAGATTATATTCCTGAATAACTTTCCAATTGGAAAGTTCGGTTTTATAAATTGCTGAAGTCCCCTCCTGCCCCGTACCCTCATACAGAAATCCTTTGTGAATTTCAAAACCTTCGGTGAAAAATTTAATATTATGTGGATATGACCTGACAATTTTATAACCTAAATTTTCTGGAGCAACGTCTGAAAGAAGTAAAAATTCCTCGAAATTTTCACCCGTGATTCCATCTTCTTTGGTTGCAATTGTTTTTAAAATGTGATTCCCAACTTGAAAATTCGAAGTCTCAAATTCGTAGATACATTCAATTTTGCTGCTTGAAAAAACAGCATTTCCATCCAAAAGGAGTTCAATTTTTTTAAGAACCCCATCTTTAAGTTTGGTCTGTAAGCTTACTGAAAGTTTGTCGCCTATACGATAGATTTTATGTTTAGGGTTTATTTGTATCGATGTGACAGGTTTACGAGATCTTTTTGAAGATTGTGCACAGTTGACAAATACGAAAGAAGGGATTAACAGCAACAGAAAAAACAGTGTAAAGGTTCTCATAATCAATACAAAAGTTGTCAATACAAATAAAATATTTTTCGTACGAAATTTAATTAAAAATCAGCTCTAATTAACAAATTGAGGTTGTTTTATTAACATTGCTTCACGTGGAACACATAAGACATTTTTATCTAAAGCATTATCTTTGCGGTTTGAATTTAAAATATACTATTTTGAGTGTACTAAAAAAATTGGCAGGTGAAACTGTAATCTACGGTTTACCAAGTATCGTTGGACGATTTTTGAATTGGTGGCTTACACCACTTTATACATGGATTTTCGTACCGGCTGAATTTGGAATATTGAGCAATATTCTGGCGTATGTGGCATTTTTTCAGGTTATTCTTACCTATGGAATGGAAACATCCTACTTTCGATATGCAAGCAGAAGTGAAAACCCTGAAAAGGTTTTCTCAACCTCCATGGTTTCTATTGGAGTGACATCAGTTGTATTTATGATCGTAATTGGTCTATTTTCAAAAAACATAACGGGTTGGATTGGGTATGAAGGTCATCAAAATTACATTGTATGGATGGGAATGACAGTTGCATTTGATGCTTTGTGTTCGATTCCATTTGCCAAATTAAGATTGCAATCAAAGGCTATGAAATTTTCGGTATTTAAACTGATCAATATTAGCCTTAGCATAGTGCTGAATGTGTTTTGGATTTATTTATGTCCCAAAATTTTGGCTTCGAATCCCGATTCCATCGTTCATTATTTGTATGACGATAAAATTGGAATCGGCTATGCATTTATATCTTATTTTGTTGCATCTTTTGTAACATTTCTAATGTTCATTCCTGATTATAAAATTAAAAAGGGTGATTTTGAATTCAAAATTCTTAGGCAACTTTTAAAATATGGGTGGCCAATCCTGATCATAGGAATTGCCGGAATGGTCAATCTTAATATAGATAAAATTTTATTGCCAAAATTTACCAAAATTGATCCAATTGGAGCGTTGGGTATCTATTCAGCAAGCAGTAAACTGGCAATTCTTATGGCTCTTTTTATTCAGGCTTTTCGATTCTCTTTTGAACCATTTTTATTTTCACATTACAAAAATGAAGACTCAAAAAGGGTTTATGCAGTGATAATGAAATACTTTGTCATTTTGGGTCTTATTATATTTTTAGGGGTCATCTTTTATATGGATATCTTCAAATACTTTATTGGATCGACAAAGATGGGTTACCACGAAGGGATTAAAGTTGTGCCATGGTTGCTACTTGGAAATTTATTGCTTGGGGTTTTTTACACCCAATCATTGTGGTATAAGCTTACGGACCAGACTTATTTTGGTGCCAGGTTCGCAATATTTGGAGCAATCATCACAATCATTTTAAATGTAACCTTGATACCACATTTTGGATATATGGCATGTGGCTATGCATTTTTTATTGCTTCACTATTAATGACGTTTATTTCTTATGTAGTAGGTCAAAAGTACTTTCCAATAAAGTATGACCTGAAACGTATTGGAGCCTATTTTTTGGTTTCTATAAGTCTCTATATAACAGCTAAATATATTGTATTTGGTAACATCATCGTAAGAAATTTCTTTCATACATTTTTATTTTTTCTTTTCTTTTTCTTTATATGGTATAAAGAAAAATCTGATCTTAAAAGCCTGTTAAAATTCAAATAGATGTCATGTTTATCGAAAGAGTTGATAATGGAGAAGTTTACTATCTTAGCGGATTGAAATAATTAGGAATGAAAGTAAAAATTGTCAATAAATCGTCAAACGATCTGCCAGAATATGGGACAGAACATGCAGCAGGAATGGATTTGCGTGCCAATCTTTTGGAAGAGGTTGTCATGGAGCCATTTGAAAGGAAATTGATTCCAACAGGATTGTTTATTGAACTTCCGCTAGGATATGAAGCGCAGGTACGTCCAAGAAGTGGACTTGCCTTAAAAAAGGGAATTACAGTACTTAATTCTCCTGGCACAATTGATGCTGATTACCGAGGGGAAATCCTTGTAATTTTAATCAACCTTTCAAAGGAACCATTTGTTATTCAACATGGAGAAAGAATTGCCCAAATGATTGTGTCATCCCATGAAAAAATAAAATGGGAAATTGTTGAGATACTTGAAAATACAATTCGAGGTGAGGGGGGATTCGGACATACAGGAAAGAAGTAAATATTATTCAAACACTTCAAAATTTAAAGTTAAAAGAATGATCAAAAAAATAAAATACATTGTTTATTTATTGTTTGCATTATCACCCATATTTTTTACTTCTTGTAAGGTAAAAAAAGAAATTTCTGAAAAAGTTGTTTCGATAAAGAAGGACAGTACCGATACAGAATTCAAACTAAGTGAAGATGCCCGTAAGGAATTTGAATATCTTTTTATTGAAGGTATTAAACAAAGAACTTTTGAAAACTATGATGGTGCAATAAAAATCTTTTCTCGTTGCCTTGAAATTGATCCAAGTTCATCCGCAACACTCTATGAAATGGCCAATATTCATGTTATCAAAGGTGATTTTCAAAGTTCAATGTTCCTGATGGAAAAGGCGGTTACGATTAATCCAGACAATCAATACTACCATCTTTTGTTGGTTAAGATCTATCAGCAAAATAAATTATTCGAGAAAGCTGCAAGCGAATACGAAACTCTCGTAAGATTGGTGCCTGTAAATCCTGATTATATTTTTTACCAGGCGGCATTACTGACGATGGCAGGAAAAACCAATGAGGCTCTTGCTATTTATAATCAGCTTGAATCCAGAATGGGTATAACAGAGTCAATTTCAGTGGGTAAACAGCAAATTTATACCCAAACAGGAAATAATACTGCGGCTTTTGCGGAAATTGAGAAACTTATTAACTCCAGTCCTTCCAATCCTAAATATTATGGATTGTTGGCCGAATTGTATCTGACAAATAAAAATAGAGAGAAAGCACTTGAGAATTACAATAAAATTCTTGAAATTGATCCAAAGGACGGATTTGTCCATTTATCGATAGCAAGCTACTATATTGAAGGAAAGGAATTTGAAAAGGCATATGAGCATATCAAATTGGCTTTTAAAAACTCTGAACTGGATCTTGAAACAAAAGCACAGATGTATATGCTGTTAATTGAACCTGGCACAAATAAAATTTCTGAAGAACAACAGGTCGAACTTTTAAAAATTCTAATAGAAACACATATTGATGATGAACGTCCGCGTGCTTTAATGGTAGATTACCTGATCAATAAAAAGCAACCTGAAGAAGCAAGAAAAGAAATGAGGTTAGTTTTGGACATCAAGAAAGATTCTTACATGTATTGGGAACGATTATTGTTATTGAATAATGATTTATTGGATTGGAAATCAATGAATGAAGACAGTAAAAAAGCATTGACCTATTTCCCTGACCAACCTTTGATCTATGTCCTAAGATCTGTAGGATTACTGCAACAAAAACGCTACGATGAACTTTTGACAGTACTTGATTCAGGTGTTGTACATTCGAAAAATGATCCAAAACTTTTATCACAGTTATATACCTACAAAGCTGAAGCATTTTATAATCTGGCCAGGTTCAAGGAGGCGTTCGATGTATTTGATAAAGTTGTTGAACTTGACCCTGAAAATTTCATGGCTATGAATAACTATGCCTATTATCTTTCATTAAAAGGAGAAAGGCTCGATATTGCAGAAAAAATGTCTGCTAAGGTAATTCAAGCAAATCCAGACAATGCTACTTATCTGGATACCTATGCATGGGTATTTTTCAAGAAAAAGGATTATGATCTTGCAAAATTTTACATGGAAAATGCACTGTCAAAGGTATCTGAAGACAGTGCAGTCCTGATAGAACATTATGGTGATATTTTGTTTTTCCTTAACGATAAACAAAACGCTATTGTCCAATGGAAGAAGTCGCTTGAAATGGGCAACCCCTCCAAGATTCTCAAACAGAAAATAAGTGCAAAGAAATACATTGAAACAAAAGAAAATTAGTTGTATGTGGCTGTTTAGAACCTATTTAAAATATATAATTGTTTTAATTATCCTTATCTTTTTTTTACAAGGTTGTAAGCAGAAGGAAAAGGTAGTCCTTCCAAAAAGAATAAAGCGTTACAGTGTTGGAAAAGTTGTTAAATTGGTTTCTGATAATTCTTTAAGGTTTGAAACTTTATCTGTGAAGAAATTATCAGCTTCTTACACAAATGAAGATAAATCAATTTCAATAAGGGGATCCTATAAAATCCGACGTGATAGCATTATTCAATTTTATGCACAGAAACTGGCAATTCCAGTTGGTAAATTAGAGGTTAACCTCGATTCGTTCAAGCTTGTAAAATTCCTTGAACAAGAATTAATGATCGGGAAAAACAGTTATTTAAGCGAATTTATTGGTATGGATGTAGATTATTCTGTATTACAGGCGTTGCTAAGCAATAAATTATTTTCCATCCGCCAAGATAACCGTGATAAGGAATTTAAAGACTATGTATGTGATATTGAAGATGATATGTATAAAATATCTTCTATTCGGAATCGGAAATTCAAAAAAATCAATAAAAATGAAGATCGGCTTGAAAGGTATAGAAACCGTTTGGATGAAGGTCATGTCATCAAACAGGACATTTACATCGATCCCGACTCATTTGTGGTGCGACGAATGGTTATAAACGATCTTGATACCAAAAAATGGGTAAAGCTTGATTTTTCAAAGTTTGAAAAAGTAAGTGACCAATGGTTTCCTGCTTCAATTGATATTCAAGTTGTTGGTGATAAAAAAATAGAATTATCGATCGAATTATCAAAAATAAGTTTGGATGACGAGCAAAATTTTGGGTTTTCAATCTCACCCAAATACAAGACCAAATTAATTCAATAGCTGTATTTTGTTGAACCAAAGCTCTATTAGCAGTTGAAAACTTTAACAATATTAGATTTTCTCTTTTTAATTTGCATTTCTTTTAGCGCATTTGGTCAATCGCTTGAAGAACTACGGAAGCAAAAAGAGAAGACGGCTTCCGAAATAGAGTACATCAACAGTTTGCTTAAAGAAACCAATTCAAACGCAAAGGCATCATTGAACAGGCTTGCTGTATTAGAAAGACAAATAAAGCTTCAAGACAAGCTTATCAACAATATTACGGGCGAAATCGGATACCTTGACATTTCAATACAACAGAATTTAGTACGAATAGATTCATTAAGCAAGGAGCTACATCTGGTTAAAGATAAATACGCAGCAATGATCAGGTATGCCAACAGGAATCAGAATAACAACAATCAATTGCTGTTTCTTTTATCCTCTCAGGATTTTAACCAAGCGTACAAGCGTTTTATCTATTTGAAGCAATATGCAGATTATCGACGCAAACAGGCAGAAAGAATAGTTGAGTTTAAGAATTCTATCAACAACCAAGTATTGGAATTCAACAAACGAAAAGAGGAAAAGCAAAACTTATTGGTATCTAAGTTAAATCAAACCAAGATTATAGAACAGCAAAAACAGAAACAAACTGAGGTTTATTCTGAATTACAGCAAAAGGAGAAGGATTTGGCGAAAAAACTTGAGAACCAAAGAAAAGCAGAACTGCGTTTACAACAGGAAATCGAGAGGGTTATAGCCGAAGAAGCTAAAAAGGCAAGCCGTAAATCCAAAAATGAACCTGGCCTTGCATTGTCCAAAGAGGAAAAGCTCCTATCAGGTGATTTCTCGAATAACAAGGGGAAATTTCCATGGCCTGTTCCTGGTGGTTTTATATCGGACCACTTTGGGGAGCATCCACATTCTGTTTTAAAATATGTAATTATTAGAAATTCAGGTATTGATATTACGACCCGGGCAAATGCAAAGGCAAGATCCATTTTTAAAGGAGAAGTAACTAAAATCGTCGCAATACCAGGTGGGAATTGGGCCGTGATTATCAGACACGGAAACTACCTGACAGTCTATTCTAACCTTAATGAGGTTTTTGTGAAGGCTGGCCAAAAGGTTGGAATTAAAGAAGAGATCGGAACTGTTTTTACAGATGGGAACGATGACAATAAAACAATCCTCAAATTCCAGATATGGCGCGAAAACACCAAACTGAACCCTGAGGATTGGTTAATAAGACAATAAAAATTTTGATATTCAAATTTTTACCAGATTAGTTGACAATTATCCAGTTCACCAACAAGTGCAAATAGTTACCCTAGCCTAATATTTGGTCAGGTTGGCAACTTTTGTGAGACCGGGAAGATTGATGATTTTTATTTTTCTTCCCTGGAGATCGATCAGTTTATCTGTTTTAAACTCTGAAAGAAGCCGAATGATCGATTCTGTGGCAGTACCTACAGTATTTGCCAATTCTTCCCTTGTCAATGAAATTTGCAATGTTTTATCAGCGTCAAGTTCGAAATTCTCTTTTAAAAGCAACAGTATTTCAGCAAGACGTTCACGGACAGTTTTCTGTGCAATATCAGTAATGTATTCATTTGCCTCCTTTAATTCTGCACAAACAATCCTTAGCATAGCCAGAGAAAAGGAGGGATTCTTTTCTATCAGATTGAGGAGGGTCTTGTAAGGAATATGACACAGAATGGCATCTTCTATAATTTTGGAAGTCGTACACGCAGTTTCCTGGCTTAAAAGCGACCGATAAGCAATGATTTCCCCTTTTTTGGCAAACCTGATTATTTGTTCTTTGCCGTCAATACCTGTTTTATAGACCTTTACAATACCTTTAATAATGCAGTAAAAACCAGTCAGCCGGCTACCCTCCTTATAAACAATACTGCCTTTTTTATAGGTTAAACAAGTCTTATCAAAATTAAGGCTTTTAAGTTCATCTTCAGTCAATGACTTGAAAAAACGGAATCCCGAAAGATTAATATCGTCTGATGTGTCGTTTAAATTCTTCATATTCAATCTATTTGTAACAACAAAATTGCGCCCTAAATATACAATTTAAGTTTTAAAAAATTAAAAAATCTTTAAATTGAAACAAAGCAACTAATTATTCGTTTAAACCTATGTAATGATAATATTATAATATGAAATGTAAAGTATTGAAATCGAAAAACGGAATGACTAAATCACAGAATTTAAGTTATTTGAAATTATCAGTTCTGGCAATGGTCATGCTGTTATCGGGGTTTAAAATGGAAAGCAAGGCTGCTGATTATGTTTTGGATAAAACCACTAGCACAGTGAAATGGGTAGCAAAGAAAGTTACAGGGCAGCACAATGGTTCAATTTCGTTTGAAAGTGGGGCGGTTACAGTTACTAAAAATGCCATTTCAGGTGGGTCTTTTGTCATCAATATGAAAACGATTGTCGATGAAGATATTACAAATGAGGAAATGAAAAAGAAGCTGCTTGGTCACCTGGCATCCGACGATTTTTTCTCGATCGAAAAATTCGCGGAGTCCAATTTGGTCGTCAAAAAAGTCACCTCCGTTTCGGGTGATGATTACCATTTTGTAGCTGATTTGACCATTAAAGGAATTACCAATCCTGTTGAATTCAACGCAAATGTCTCAATTAAAGGTGACCAATTGAGTGCAAAAGGATTAATTACGGTCAACAGGACAAAGTATGGAATAAAATATGGATCCGGCAGTTTTTTTCAAGGCCTTGGAGACAAGGTAATTTACGATGATTTTACGCTGGAGTTCATTGTTGTTGCAAAGAAAAATTAGTTTTTTTAGGAAAAAGTCTGGGTTTTAAAGGATGCTCTTTGGGGCATCCTTTTTTTATTTATTGAACTTAAAGATTAACTTTGAAATTGAAAAAAGCAAAAAGTAAATGGCTAAAGTTGCATTGATTACAGGAGGGGCTACAAGATTGGGACGATCAATATCCCAACATCTTGCCAGCAGTGGTTGGGATTTGGCGTTACATTATGGTACCTCCAAACAAGCGGCTGAAACTGTTATAGAGGAGCTTCAAAAGTTTTATCCGAATCAGCAATTCTTTGCTTTTCAAGTCGATTTTAATGATATAGTGAAAACGCAAGTCTTGATAAAATCGGTAATTGAACAATTTGAATGTCTTGATTTACTGATCAATAATGCTTCTGTTTTTGAACCGGGATCTTTATGTGAAACCTCTGCCGAATTGTTGGTACGGCAAACCATGGTGAATTATATGGCTCCATTTATCCTTATGCGCGATTATGCCAATCAGGCAACTCATGGTCAGATCATTAATATTTCCGATACCCGGATTGCAAATAATGGGTTCGAACACCTCTCCTACTCCATTTCGAAAAAATCACTTTGGGAATTGACAAAAATTGCCGCCCTCGAATTGGCTCCCCATTTTCGTGTCAATGCAATTGCGCCTGGTGCTATTTTACCTCCTCCTGGCAAAGATCTGAAATATCTTGCTGAGGTCGCTTCAAAAACACCGATGAAAATTCCTTCCGGAGTACTTCCCATCTTAAAAAGTATCGACTATATATTAGATAATCAGGACTTGACAGGTCAGTTACTTTTTTGTGACGGTGGTGCCCATTTGTTGTAAAAATAAATACAAAACTTCATAAACAAACAAAATATTTATGGCCATTATACGCATAAAAAATCTGGTTGTCCGGACAATTATAGGATTCAACCCTGAAGAACGGGTCAACTTGCAGGATGTGATCCTGAATGTTGAAATTGAAGTAAGTGTTGCCAGTGCGGTTATGACAGATCAGCCCATGGATATCTATGATTATAAATCAATTACAAAAAGGATTATTTCATTTGTATCCGAGAGTCAATATAATTTGCTGGAGAAATTGACTTATGAAGTACTTCAAATGATTTTGAGCGACAAACGTGTTACATGGGCAAAAGTTGAAATGGACAAACCACATGCACTTCGGTATTCTGAGTCTGTATCGGTTGAATTGGAAGAGAGGCGATCATGAAGCACGATTGTATCATTGGTATCGGTTCTAATATTGATCCGGAGCGCAACATTGCGGCTGCCCTGTTTTTACTCCGATCAGACCATGAGCTGGTTTCAATCTCAACCCTGGTAAAAACGGCTCCAATTGGAATCGTAGAACAACCTGATTTTCTAAATGGTGTCGTCAGGATTGATACGACTTTGGAAATAACTGATTTTAAGGAGTATCTAAAAGATGTTGAAGATCAATTGTTCAGAAATAGATCAATACCAAAATACGGACCAAGGACCATTGATCTTGACATCGTTGTTTGGGATGGGGAAATAATTGACAAAGATTACTATGACAGGGATTTTTTGCGAGTGGCTGTTGCTGAGATTTATTCGATCAAATAAAACACCAAATCCTACCAAAGCTCCTTGTATTTCAGTTGCACTTTGGCAGAATTTGAGTCATTCTATTGTGGTATTATTTCTGCCTTTAGTTTCAAAGCTTATAGCTCAAATTTGAAGGAAGGAATTTTTCAACATATTCAACTGGCACATTTTTCCGATTTGCAAAATCGACAACCTGATCTTTCGCAATTCGCTCAAGGCCAAAATAGACAGCATTCTGATGCGCAAAATACTGACCGCAAACTGAAGCGGTAGGGTACATCGAAAAATGTTCGGTCAAATGGATATCGGCTTTATTGGTTGCTCCCAACAAATCGAACAAGACCTTTTTTTCGGAATGTTCGGGACAAGCCGGATAACCTGCAGCAGGCCGGATTCCCTGGTATTTGCAATTGATCAGATCGAGGGCAGAAAGATTTTCATCGGGGGCATATCCCCAAAATTCTTTCCTCACCCTTTCGTGGAGCCTTTCAGCAAAAGCCTCTGCAAGCCGATCTGCCAATGATTCGAGAAGAATTGCCTGGTAGTCATTGCCTTCACTTTTGAATTTTTCGACCCATTCGGCCACTCCGATTCCTGCGGTTACGGCAAATCCACCGCAATAATCGGCAATGCCTGTATTTTTAGGAGCCACAAAATCGCTAAGGCAATAATTGTGCAGGCCCGCTCCCCTTTTTTGCTGCTGACGCAGATGATGGAACTTTCCGACAAGGGTTGTACGATCTTCGCCAGTATATAGCTCAATATCATCACCAACCGAATTTGCCGGCCAGATACCGAAAATACCTTTGGCTGTTATCATTTTTTTGGCAATGATTTCGTCGAGGAAATTGTTTGCTTCCTCATAAAGTTTGCGGACTTCTGCTCCCTGATTGGGATCATCGAGAATTGCAGGGAATTTGCCCCTGAATTCCCATGCCAAAAAGAAGAAGGTCCAATCGATGTCGTGACGCAATTCTTCAAACGGATAATCGTCGAATACCTTAATACCTTGAAATATAGGTTTATACACCATTGATGGATTCCAATCAGGCTTGAAAGAATTTGCCCTTGCCTGGGCAATTGTAAGGTATTCCTTTGGTTTCTTGGCACTGTGGGTTGCCCGAAGTTCTTTGTATTCGCTTTTAACTATTGACAGAAAATCGGGATCCTGCACCAAAAGATTTGCCACCACCTGAACGGCACGTGACGCATCCTTCACATAGACAACTGGTTGTGAATATTCAGGAGCGATTTTTACAGCAGTATGGATTTTGGAGGTTGTGGCACCACCTATCATTAAAGGGATTTTAAACCCACGACGCTCCATCTCGTGCGCCACATGGACCATCTCTTCAAGAGAAGGTGTAATTAATCCACTTAGCCCGATGATGTCCACATTTTCTTCAATAGCTTTATTCAGAATCGTTTCGGCAGGAACCATTACACCAAGATCGATAATTTCGTAATTGTTACAGGCCAATACCACACCCACAATGTTTTTTCCGATATCATGAACATCTCCTTTCACCGTGGCCAAAAGTATTTTCTTTTTAACAGTTGGTGCCTGTTTTAAATCAAGCTTGTCCTGCTCAATATAAGGTTGCAAAAATGCCACTGCCTTTTTCATTACACGGGCTGACTTGATCACTTGCGGAAGGAACATTTTGCCGCTTCCAAACAAGTCCCCTACTCTATTCATCCCGTCCATTAAGGGCTCCTCAATGACACGGATTGCACTGTTGTATTGTGGAAGCAACTCGGTTATGTCCTGTTCAATATAATCAGTAATACCTTTAATCAGAGCATGTTGTATTCTTTCAATAACCGGAGCTTCGCGCCATTCCTCAATTTTTTCCTCCTTTTTGCTGCTATCCTTAATATTTTCAGAAAAAGCAAGGATCCTTTCAGTGGCATCGGGCCTGCGGTTCAATATAACGTCTTCAACATATTCAAGTAAATCCTTTGGAATCTCGTCATAGATCTGCAACATGCCAGGATTGACGATTCCCATATCGAGCCCTGCTGCAATGGCGTGGTAGAGGAATACTGAATGAAATGCTTCCCGTATCGTATTATTTCCCCTGAATGAGAACGAAACATTTGATATTCCACCACTTACCTTCGCAAATGGAAGGTTTTCCTTGATCCACTTCGTAGCTTTGATAAAATCGAGGGCATAACTATTGTGCTCCTCAATTCCGGTGCCGACCGTTAAAACGTTGGGGTCAAAAATAATATCCTGAGGTGGAAAATGAACTTCGTCAACCAATATCCGGTAAGCACGTTCACAAATGGTGATGCGTTGTTCAAAGGTTGCAGCCTGTCCTTTTTCGTCAAAAGCCATTACAACAGTAGCAGCACCATAATTTTTTATTTTAAGGGCGCGTTCCTTGAAGACCTCCTCCCCTTCCTTCAAACTGATTGAATTTACAATTGCCTTTCCCTGAACACATTGCAGACCTGCCTCAATAACAGACCATTTGGATGAATCGATCATAACAGGCAGTCGTGCAATATCGGGTTCTGACATCATCAGGTGAAGGAAACGAACCATCTCTTTTTCCGAATCGAGCATTGCATCGTCAAGATTGACATCGATAATCTGGGCACCGCCTTCGACCATTTCACGGGCAATCGCCAATGCCTCCTCATATTTTTCCTCGCGGATCAACCTGGCAAATTTGATCGAACCTGACACATTACAACGTTCCCCAATGTTCACAAAAACAGAAGATTGCGAAACAGTCAATGCTTCAAGGCCACTTAACCGGGTTGCTATTTCAGGATGGACACGCTTGTGCGGCTTCGATTTAGCTGCCATTTTTGCCAGTTCCCGAATGTGTTCAGGTGTCGTTCCGCAGCACCCTCCAATGATATTCACCATCCTTTCATCGAAAAATCCCTGAATATGGTGACCCATATCGGAAGGCGATTCGTCGTATTCACCAAATTGGTTGGGCAAACCGGCATTTGGGTGGGCACTGATATAAAAAGGTGCCTTACGGCTTAATTCTTCAACATAAGGCCGCATCTCTTTGGCACCCAACGAGCAATTTAATCCGATTGAGAGCAAATCAATATGGGACAATGAGTTGAGGAATGCTTCTACTGTCTGGCCGGTAAGAGTCCTGCCGCTGCGGTCGGTAATTGTGCCTGAAATCATCACCTCGATACGGATGTTCCTCTTTTCGAGCACCTCTTCGATTGCCATCATGGCGGCTTTTGCATTTAATGTGTCGAAAATGGTCTCCACCAAAAGCACATCGACTCCCCCATCGAGCAATCCTTCAATCTGTTCACTATAGGACTCCTTCATCTCAGCAAAAGTAACAGCCCGAAATCCGGCATCGTTTACATCGGGCGACATGGAACAGGTTTTATTAGTTGGGCCTATGGATCCGGCAACATAACGGGGCATTTCCGATGTCGAATAGAGAGCTGCTGCCTTGTGCGCTATTTGGGCTGCTGCCTTATTGATCTCATAGACAAAGGCTTCCAGACCATAATCTGCCTGGGAAATCCTTGTTGCATTAAAGGTGTTTGTGGCAATGATATCTGCACCGGCTTCCAGAAAACCTTCGTGAATTTCCCTGATCACCGAGGGTTTGGTTAACGAAAGCAGGTCGTTGTCCCCTTTCAAAGGCATTGTCCAATTGGGGAACTGCTCACCCCTGAAATCCTCTTCTGTGAGTTTAACCTTTTGGATCATGGTCCCCATTGCCCCATCGAGGACTAGGATCCGATGTTTTAATTCCTGCCGTATCTTACTTTCTTTTGTCATTTTACTTTTTTATTATCAGATTGAAAACCCTGCAAATACCAAAGTTTCCTTCACATACTATAACAACGGAAAGTATCTCTTTGATTTAATCTGTGAAAATAATCGTATTATATTGATTATCAATATTTATTGTAAGATGAGCTAATATAAGATCGGCATAATCTTTGGCTCACTCAACAACATTCCTGGTTTTTGGTTTCTGATTTCTTTTATTGCATTTTCGACCTGCCCGAAAGTGCAAGGTGTTGTGGCCACAGAGAATACTGCTTTTTCGCCTGAATGGCGGTTGTGGCTGACTGTTTCGATATTGATTCCCTGGTTTCCGATTGCTGTCGCAATGAAACCAGTTGTTCCAGGTAAATTCCCGGTATGAAAGGTAATCAGGTAAGAGAATACGAACTGACCCGGGTTTGCAAGATTGCATACTTGTTTTGCTGGGATGTTCTGTATTTTATCGCCATAACGTGCAATGAAAACAATATCAGAAACGATCGACATCGCGGTTTCAGTTGAACCGGCACCTTTACCGACCAAAAAATGGATCCCTGAATATTTGTTGTTGATGCGCACCGCATTGGTTGTACCATTTACCTCCGAAAGGAAATTGCTGTTTTTCACGAGCATTGGTCTGACTGTTGCATAAATAACCCCGTTAACTTTTTTAGCATAGCAAATCAGCTTGATCTTTGCATCGATTTCACTTGCAAAGTCAATATCTTCTTTTGTAATATCCTGAATACCTGAAATGTAAAGGTCTTCCTTTGATACATCGACCCCAAACGCCAGTTTAATCAACAGGGTCAGTTTATGACCTGCATCGCCTCCATTGATATCCAAAAGCGGATCGGCTTCGGCATACCCACTTTCTTGGGCCATCTTCAAGGCATCGTTAAACTCCAGTTTTTCATTCTGCATCTGTGTCAGGATGTAATTGCTGGTCCCGTTCATGATCCCCGAAACGGATTGTATGAGATCGCCCGTAAGACCTTCCTGAATGGTTTTTATAATTGGGATTGCGCCACAAACTGCGGCCTCGAACCCAATTTTCACATTGTTTTTTTCGGCGGCTTCAAAGATGGCTTTGCCCCTTTCGGCCAGCAGAGCCTTGTTTGCTGTGACCAGATGTTTCCCCGAGTTGAGGATTTCGAGGCAAAGGTTGTAAACAAAATCGCTTTTGCCGCCAATTGTTTCCACAACCAGATCAATCTCTTTTGAAGAAATAATCTCTTTTATATATTGATTGGCTTCATCTCCGGTAAGGTCTTTGCCACCGCCGCAAAATAAATTGAGGGGAATGTTAAACCTTTCGGCTGCCTTTTCAGGACAGAGTTCTACAATATTTTTGAGAACAATGTTAGTCTTTGCCCTGATTGACAGTTCATTATTGATTTCGGTTATAATTTTGGCGATCCCTCCGCCAACAGTCCCGCAGCCCAATATGGCTATGTTTAAAGTATCCATTTGAATGGTTGATAAAAAATTTTTGCAAGATAAGAAAAATTGAGGAGGGGATAATTTGAAAATTAGATAATTTGAAGATTTGGAAATGCCATAATTTGGAAATGGAATAATTTGAAGATTTGAAAATTAGGTTAACGGCTATTTATCCTTTATCCTGAAAAGCGATGTATCTGTCCTGATCAAAATCGAATTCTGAACAATTGCCAGTGTCGCATACACTTCGCCTTCCACCTTGTTTGTTGAAATGATTTCGGGGATTTTACCAGCTTTAAGCACAATGGTTTCCCCTTTCACGGAAGTGAGATAAACCTTGCCTTCGGCCCAAAGTGGCGATGAGTGGTACTTCTCTTTCAACCTTCTGGTGAAGGTTTGGGTGCCTGTTTTGGCATCAAATACGATCAATGTGTTTTTCGTATCGACAGTGTAGATCACACCATCCTTGATCAATGGTGTAAGTAATTGTAGAATTGGGCTTTTGTGACGCCATAAAATATTCGTTTTGGTTACGTCCCCTGTACCTGTCGCATCGATGGCGAGCAATTCTACAAATTTCTCCCCATTACCCGGAGGGGTCATCAAGCTGGTATAATAATAAACAATGCCGTCTTCATAAATCGGCATGGCAATCGATGAATCCTCTCCCTCGACAACCCGCCAGACCTCCTTGCCGGTCTCAATTTCGTAAGCGATGCAAACAGTCGATCCATTTGAAATCATCAAATCTTTTCCATTGATATTGATTACCAATGGGGTGCAATACGATTTTTTGCCGATAGGCTCAATACCAGTGTAGCACTCCTGTGGGCGATCTGCACGCCATATTACCTCGCCGGTCTTTTTGTTAAAAGCGATTATGTATTGAAAATCGGTACCTTCGTAATGCACGATCAGCAACTCTTTATAAAGCATCAGCGATGCTCCAGTTCCCTGTATGTGCTCGACAACAAAGTCGTTACGTTTCCAGACAATCTCCCCATTTGTTGTATTGACGCAGGCTGTGCCGCGACTTCCATAATTAAAGTAAACAAATCCATCCTCAATACATGGGGTGGGGGTCGCATATGAGTTGATGGAATGTTTCCTGAACACGCTGTCCTGTTTGAAAAGCAAGATATCATAAATCAGCTTGCCGGTTTTTAAGTCGATGCACTCTCCCCACATCTCTTTGCCATCATTTGTTGCAGTAGATATCCAGACCTGATCGCCGAACACGACAGGTGATGCCCAACCTTTCCCTTTGATGTCGCTTTTCCACATCACATTGGTCGAATCGTTCCATGAAACTGGAACCTTGGTTTCCGTTGAAACGCCGTTCAGCTTGCTGCCCCTGAAATGGGTCCAGTTGCTTTCCTGGGAAACTGCTGTCGTATAACACAGAAATACAAATGCAATAGAAAGGAAAATGAAAAATGGGCGTTGCGAGAATTTTATAAATCTATGTATGTCAAATATATAACACATGTTAAAAATTGCACGAGTTAATTTTATCAAACATTCTGGTCAAGAAATCCGCAAAATTGAAATTTTGATCCAAAAATCATCCAAACCTATTACTTTTATGGCAAATTACATACATTAAGTCAAATCAATTCCAATTAAAACTTGCCGTAATGAAACGATTCTTACTAACTGTATTGATTTTGGTAATTGTCAACTATTCTTCTTCATTTGGACAAACCAAAAGTGTCAATTTGAATTCATTGGGATTCCTGCCCCAGCAAACCAAAAAAGCTTCCATCATTGGGGACTCTTTATCATTTTCAATTAAAAGGTCTGATAATCAAACGGTTGTTTTTACCGGGAAAATGGCTGGACCAATATTTCAAAAGGATGTCAATCAACGTGTTGCAATCGCTGATTTTTCATCGGTCACCAAAGTTGGCAAATATTTCCTCGAAACTTCGGCTGGTGCCAATTCAATCGAATTTGAGATTTCACCCAAGGTTTATAACCACCCGTTTTATACAAGCATGAGGGGCTTTTATTTGTGGCGGTGCGGTACTGCTGTTGAAGGAGTCCACAATGGAATCCGTTATGCCCACGATGCCTGTCACCTGGAAGATGGTTTTGAAGATTATCAGGGTAAACCTGGAGAAAAACGCAACGGCATAGGTGGATGGCACGATGCCGGGGATTATGGAAAATATGTGGTCAATGCCGGGGTCACTGTTGGAATGATGTTTATGGCATGGGATCAATTCCAATCAAATTTAAAAAACTTCAAACTTGATTTGCCGGAAACGGCAAAAGGCTATCCCGATTTTCTCAAGGAACTGAAATGGGAAACCGATTGGTTGCTCACGATGCAATACACCGATGGATCAGGAAAGGTTTCACATAAGCTGACCCGCAAAAACTTTGAACCGTTCTGCAAACCCGAAGATGACAAGGGTCAACGCTATTTTACCGATTGGAGTTCGGCCGCTACTGCCGATTTTGTGGCGATGATGGCACAAGCTGCACGTTATTTTCAACCCTACGACAAGGCTTATGCCCAAAAATGCCTGGCAGCCGCAAAGGTCAGCTATCAATTTCTCAAGGAAAATCCAAATGACAAGAATTTTATACAGGGTGAGTTTAAAACCGGGGGTTACCAGACAACCGACAAGGATGACCGTTTATGGGCTGCAGCCGAAATGTGGGAAACAACGGGCAATCCCGAATTTCTGGGCGATTTTGAGAAAATGGCAACCACCCAGAATTTCAAGGTTTTTGAAGACTGGGACTGGGGCAATGTCTCCAATCTGGGGATGTTCGAATATGCCTTGTCAAAGAAAACAGGAAGGAATCCTGAAATCCTGAAGGCCATTCAGAAGAATATTGTCGATGTTGCCAATTCGATTTCCAAAAACGCGGCAGCCGATGTTTATGGTCGCCCGTTGATCCGATATTACTGGGGCTGTAACGGAACCATTGCACGTCAGGTACTTAACCTTCAGGTAGCCAACCTGATTTCGCCAGATAAAATCTACATCCAAACTTCTCAGGATGCAATAGCCCATATTTTTGGCCGCAATTTCTACAATCGCTCGTACGTCACTGGATTGGGAATTCAACCTGCAATGAATCCTCATGACCGGCGTTCGGGTTCCGACAATGAAGTATATCCTTGGCCTGGTTATATCGTCGGTGGTGGACATTCTGCAACCGGATGGAACGACAAACAGGAAGATTATTCCACCAACGAGATTGCAATCAACTGGCAGGGAGCGTTGGTGTATGCACTGGCAGGATTTGTGGGGAAATAGCGGGGAGCAAACGAGCATGGAGCGGGGAGCATGGTGCAAAGAGCTGGAGACTGAAGAAGAGAGAAGGGGAAAGGGTGTGAAGGGGAGACTGGAAACCGAAGAAATGGAAAAGGGAGAACGGAAAATGCCAATGCCAATTTGAAACATAGATTTCTTATCCTGGCTTTTCCATAGGAAATCAATAACAATAGAAAACCAATATTCAATTGATTTCGGTTTATTCATGTTGTGCCGTAGGCACAGAATATTGGTAGAAGATTGAATTGTAATAAGATATTCCGTCCCGGATGGGACGAAACGCTGCATTTATATCTGCCTTCTACCAATATTTAATCCTTAACAGGATTGGGAAAAACAATTTTTCATTGTCCATGAAGCTGATTATTGAAATCAAAATATACTTTTCGCGCCAATTAAATACTTCGTAGAAGTTAAACTATTGTAGAATAAAATGTTACACCATCAGCCAGCGGCGCAATCAGGATGTTGTTAAAAGATAGGATGATCCGTGCACCGCAATGCATAACCGGAATGAATTGTGTTTTAAGTTGTATCTTTGGAAATAAATACCAATACTATGAAAACTTTATTTACCAGACTGATTGAGGTTTATAGAAAAAACCAACGTAGAAGATTACTTGCACAGAAGCTTCGAAAAGAATCTAGCTTAACCAAACGTGAATCATTAATCGTACTTTCTGGCTTTGAAAGGGTTGACAGAATCCCCAATTGAACCATTTATTTAATAGTTTTGAAATTCATTTATACCCGTTATTATGAACCGATTGTTTTTGCTGGATGCCTATGCTTTGATCTACCGTTCGTACTTTGCATTTATCAACGCACCAAGGGTCAACTCGCAAGGGCTGAATACCTCCACTATGCTGGGATTTGTGAACACGCTTGAGCAACTGCTTAAAAATGAGAAACCTACCCATATAGCCGTAGCGTTCGACCTTCACGGCCCAACTTTTCGCCACGACATGTTTCCCGATTACAAGGCGCAACGCGAAGTGATGCCCGAAGATATCCGGAAATCGATCCCTTATATACGGGACATTATCAAGGCTTACCATATCCCAATGCTCGAAAAGGAGGGCTACGAAGCTGATGATGTGATCGGCACTTTAGCAAAAACTGCCGAAAAAGAGGGGTTTCAGGTTTATATGGTTACACCCGATAAAGATTATGCACAGCTTGTTTCGGAGAATATCTTTATGTACAAACCCAAGCGGATGGGCAACGAAATAGAAATCCTGGGGGTTCCACAGGTTTGTGAGAATTTCCAGATCCAAAATCCATTGCAGGTCATCGATGTTTTGGGTTTGATGGGGGATACCTCCGATAACATTCCTGGTTGTCCAGGCATTGGTCCAAAAACGGCGATGAAATTGGTCAGTGAATTTGGCAGTGTAGATGGCGTCTATCAGAACATCAATAAATTAAAGGGGAAACAGAAGGAGAGTCTTGAACAGTATGAAGATCAAGTCCGTATGTCGCGCAAGCTGGCAGAGATTATTCTGGATGTGCCGATCGAATTTGATGAGGAGGATCTCCGGTTGATCGAACCCGATTTTAACAAACTTCGTGAGATATTCCTTGAACTTGAATTCAGGACCTTGGCAGAAAAAATACTTCCCCCGACAACAAAGGTTGCGCCACCGCCACCTGCATTTGATCAGGGGACACTTTTCAGTATGGATGAGCAGACCCAAACTGAAGAAGTGTCAGGTGTACATCAGGATATCCGCTCTACCGACCATCAATACCACCTCGTCATTGGCGATGATCAGATCAAAACACTTGTCTCAAAATTGGGACAACAACCTGAATTTTGTTTCGATACCGAAACGACAGGCCTAGATACCCATTCCGATCTGCTGGTCGGGATGTCGTTTTCATTCAAAGCAGGGGAGGCCTGGTATGTGCCTGTCCCACAAGATAATAAAAAAGCATTGGCCATTGTTCATCAGTTTGTGCCTGTATTTGCGAACGAAAAGAGTTTGAAGATCGGGCAGAACATGAAGTTCGATATCCTTATGCTTTCGCGGTATGGCCTGGAAATCAAGGGTGCTTATTTTGATACCATGGTGGCGCACTACCTGATCCAGCCCGATCTGCGCCACAATCTCGACTACCTCAGCGAAGTCTATCTTGGCTATAAAAAAGTCGCTACCGAAGAGCTGATCGGCAAACGAGGCAAAAACCAATTGTCGATGCATCAGGTCGATCTGGAGCAGATCAAAGAATATGCGGGTGAGGATGCCGATATTACCTTTCAACTTAAACTTTTGTTAGATAAAGAGTTGTCAAAATTTGGTGTACGGAAGTTGTTTGATGAGGTTGAGATGCCGCTGTTGAAGGTGCTGGTCCAGATGGAGCAAGCCGGTTTAACAATTGATCCCAGTGTGCTCGACGACTACGCCGTGGTCCTCAGGGAACAGATCATTGAACTGGAAACAAGCATCATTGAACTGGCCGGCGAACATTTCAACATCTCGTCGCCAAAGCAACTGGGCTACATCCTTTTCGAAAAATTGATGCTCGATCCAAAAGCAAAAAGGACAAAGACGAAACAATATTCCACAGGCGAGGAGATCCTCGTCAATTTGCAGGACAAACATCCGATTGTGAATAAAATATTGGAACACAGGGGATTAAAAAAATTGCTTTCGACCTATGTCGAAACGCTTCCCAAAATGGTCAATCCGAAAACCGGAAGGATCCACTCTTCATTCAATCAGACCATTGCAGCAACTGGACGGTTAAGTTCCACAAATCCCAATCTTCAGAACATTCCTATCCGTGACGAAAACGGGCGTGAAATCCGCAAGGCATTTATCGCAAGCGACGACAATCACACCTTTTTATCGGCCGACTATTCCCAAATCGAGCTAAGGATTATGGCTGCCGTTTCAGGCGACAAAGTGATGACGGAGGCTTTCCGGAATGGGGAAGATATCCATGCCGCAACTGCATCCAAGATTTTTGGTATCCCGCTTGCAGAAGTCTCTTCGGACATGCGCCGCAAAGCAAAAACCGCCAACTTTGGGATCCTCTATGGGATTTCGGCATTTGGCCTTGCTCAACGTCTGAACATCCCACGTGGGGAGGCAAAGCAATTGATCGACGATTATTTTGCCAATTTTTCGATGGTCAAAAACTACATGGACGAGCAGCTTGTGCTTGCACGCGAAAGGGGTTATGTCGAAACCATTAGGGGTAGGAGGCGTTACCTGGCCGACATCAATTCGGCCAATGCATCGGTAAGGGCTTTTGCTGAACGGAATGCGATCAACGCTCCGATCCAGGGTTCTGCTGCCGACATCATCAAAGTGGCGATGATCAACATCAGCAGGCGTTTTGCAGAAGAAGGTTTTAAATCTCAGATGACCCTGCAGGTGCATGACGAATTAAACTTCGATGTACTAAAGTCCGAACTCGAACCGGTAAAAGCTGTGGTGAAGTACGAAATGGAAAATGCTGTTAAACTGGCCGTTCCGTTGGAGGTTGAGATGAACAATGCGGAAAACTGGTTGCTGGCACATTGAGCAGAGAGCTTGGCGCAAAGGGCATGGGGTGGAAACCCTGGAAACTCTACTAAAATGATGATAAAAAAGGTCTCGCAAAGTACGCAAAGTAACGCAAAGTTTTGTTTATTAGATACTTTGCGAACTTAGTGGGCTTTGCGAGACAATAAAAACCAATTCTATTTGATCTTCTCGATCCAGATGTTCCGGAACTGGATTTTGGAACCTTCGGCCTGTAAGCCAATCCCACCTTTGGTCAAG
>Ga0209083_1000423_pt1 | contig 63162 bp, 56 predicted proteins | sample AM7aDNAmetaG_FD_184132 | JGI IMG/M metagenome (GOLD analysis project Ga0209083, IMG submission 184132) | Freshwater microbial communities from Finland to study Microbial Dark Matter (Phase II) - AM7a DNA metaG (SPAdes) (version 3) | ecosystem: Environmental > Aquatic > Freshwater > Lake ... | reverse complement strand
TCAGTCGCTTTTCTATGAACTCTCTTACACTGTCCATCACCCGATTCCCTGCCTTTTTGCTTTTGACGTAGATATTACAATCATCCGCATAGCGGCAGAACCGATGGCCTCGCTTTTCCAGTTCCTTGTCCAGTTCATGAAGCATCACATTGGACAGCATTGGACTTAACGGTCCTCCTTATGCACAGTCTTTAGTTATGCGTAGTGTTTCCTGCATGTTCCATAAAATCAACCCAGTAACACAATAACACTACGCATAATATTTCAGCATGTGGACTGATATATGATTCGATTTTTCAAACTTAGGGAATTATTTACCTAAAATTTGGAGGACGAATATGGAAAAAATTGCATTGAAAGAATTGCTCCATTTGTTGGAGCAAGATCTAATCCGCATGGGTTACAAGGAAGCGACTTTAAAGTATTACCGCACAAATTGGACTAGGCTTGTCGGTTATTTTGAAGATCAAGGTGAAGAATTCTTCTCGGAATCTATCGCGATGGAGTATTTGGACAAGAAGTGTAGCTTCTTCGCGAAAGAACAAGCAGGTCTGCTTACGCAAAGCAATGTTTATTTGTTTAGAATTGTTCGTATGATCGGAGACTTCCAACAACACGGGGTCGTTTCAAGACGCTACATGAAAAGTTTATCACGTGTCAACGAGCAAGAGCACATCGACCTGCTGGAAGCTTTTAGTTTATACAGTAAAAGCTGTGACTATTCTGCCACAACGCAGAAAAGTTACCGTCGTATCCAATTATAAATTGATACAGTAGTAAATCCTAAATCCTTTGCAGCCTTTTGGACTGATACCATATCATCATCCCCTTCAGAAATATTTGGTATGTCAGGTACTTCCCATTTCCCATACCTGTTTTCTAAATTTTTATCCAGCATCCCCTTCAAATGATTTAAATATCCATTGATAGTACGGATTTTGGATTGCTTCAATGATTTTAGAAACTCCCATACTTCTTTATCTGATAAATGAAGTAATTCATCGAATATACCTTCTACTTTATTCATCTTTATAAATTTTAATAGATTTTAAAATTAAGTAGTAATAAGGAGACCAAAAAGCGGAAAATACTGAACAAATACTGAACAAACAGAAAAAGAAAAACCTGAATATCATTGATAATCAGGTTCTTATTTCGTTTTATTTGTGGCATCGACTGGAATCGAACCAGTGACACAAGGATTTTCAGTCCTCTGCTCTACCATCTGAGCTACGACGCCAACTCCCTTTTGAGAATGGGAGTGCAAAAATAGAAAGAATTTTTAAATTTCCAATACCTTTGCATCAAAGCATGCAATTTATCAGCACTTATGTACCTGGTTATAGATTTAGGAAACACCAATAAAAAATTCGCAGTTTTCAGCAAAGGCGGGCAGAAAACGATTAAATCCTTTTCTGTGATCAGCCTGCCCGTGGTAAAGACCTTTGTAAAAGAAAATCCGGGCATCACCCATTGCATACTGTCATCCGTAATCAATTATCCTTCTTCAGTAAAAAATTTCCTCCAAACACACTTCTTTTTTACAGAACTGGATGAACAAACTCCCCTTCCCCTGAAAAACAGGTACAAGACCCCCCGAACCCTGGGGAAAGACAGGCTGGCTGCAGCGGTTGCCGGGCACTTTCGCTTCAGGAATGAACCGGTACTCGTGATTACGGCAGGCTCCTGCATAACTTATGATTTCGTTAACCGAAAGGGCGAATACCGTGGCGGAAGTATTTCTCCCGGAATTCAGATGAGATTTCGGGCACTTCATACTTTTACCGGCAAATTGCCGTTGATATCTGGTGAGAACCGCGCCAATCTTACAGGAACCACTACAGGGGAATCCGTTTTATCGGGTGTAATCAACGGTGCCCTGGCCGAAGTTGAAGGCATTATCGGCCTGTATCTTCAGAAGCACAGGAAGTTAAAGGTGATCCTTAGCGGAGGTGATCTTAAATATTTTGATAAGAGGTTAAAAATTAAGACCTTTGTAGTCCCTAATATTGTTATTGAGGGCTTATATAAAATTCTCGAACTTAATGCCGGAACGATTGACTAAAAGATACCTGCTGCTCCCATTGTTCATACTTTGTTTGGTTCCAGCATTGAATGCCCAGATCCGTATTGCTTCTCCCTACTCCAGATATGGTGTTGGCGATATCAGCGGGAATAATAATGCATGGAATTTTTCCCTTGGACAAACCGGTATTGCTCTCAGGAGTTCCAGCCATGTTAATTATTCAAATCCCGCATCTTACGCCGGATTTGATTCGCTTTCATTTGTTTTTGAAGGCGGATTCAGCGCTGAGTCGGTCCAGCTTACTTCCAGTCTTCAGAGTACTTCCCGTTCCTATGCCTCGCTTGGATACCTTTCATTCGGGTTCCCTATAACCAAATGGTGGAAGACCGCCCTGGGCCTGGTCCCTTTCAGCGACGTCGGCTATAATGTTGCCAGTTACGAAAAAAGTGCAAGTGCGGGAAATATCATTATGTTATACGACGGTTCCGGCGGTATCAACCGTTTTTTCTGGGGCAATGCCTTCAGCATTACCAAAAACTTTTCTGTAGGTGTAAATATCTCCTACCTCTTCGGAAATTCCACCCGGGAATCCGTGGTATTCTTCCCCGATTCCCTGCATACAATGAACTATAAAATAGATAACTACATCACGGTTGGCGATTTCTACTATTCTTTCGGGGCTCAATATAAAATCAAGCTTAAAAAAGAGATGTCCATTATACTTGGAGCAGTTTTCGCCCCAAACACGACCATCGCGGCCCAGGCCAGTTCCCTCGCCTCAACCTTCCTGATCGGTTCAACGGGAGTGGAAACCACCAAAGATACCATTGCGATGGTCGATGCATATAAAGGTTCTATCCTGCTTCCCTGGATGGCCGGAGGCGGCATTACATTTCAAAAATCCGATAAATTCCTGATCACTGCCGATTACCGCTACCAGAACTGGAAGTCGTATCGGGCTTTTGGCTTAAGCGATTCTCTGGCCAACAGCTATATGGTCTCTTTAGGCGGCGAGATCGTGCCTAATGCCGATAACTATGGAAGTTATGTTGCAAGGATCAGGTACAGGCTCGGCTTCTATTATGACCGTACCTATTTACTCCTTCGCGGCCGGCAGCTTAATGAGTACGGAGTGACCCTGGGTTTCGGGCTCCCGCTCAGAGGGATGAAAACCATGATGAACATAGGCGGGCAGTTCGGGTCCCGCGGCACAACACAGGGAGACCTAATCCGCGAAACATATTTTAAATTTGTTCTGGGATTTTCAATTTACGAACGCTGGTTCCATAAAAAAAAGTACTTCTGATGTCCTTGAGAACAGGGATATTTACTCGGTTTTTCAGGTTCCTGGCCATTCTGCAGCTCGCTCTCTTTCTTTTTGCCTCCTGTACCAAAGAAAAAGAAGTTGTTGTAAGCAAACTCCACAACCAGGATGATCCCAACATGCAGGCCTCAAATATAGATGTATTGTTCAGCGATTCAGGCAAAGTCCAGGTAAGGCTGACTGCACCGATGATGAATGAATATGCTGGCACAATCCCCAGGACGGAATTCCCAAAGGGTTTCAAAATCATCATGTACGATTCCCTGATGAGAGTTAAAACAACCATAACCGCTATGTACGGCATCAGGTTCGATTACAGGGGATATATGGAAGGAAGGGGCAACGTTATCGTTCGTAATGAGCAGAAGAATGAACAGCTCAATACCGAGCACCTGGTCTACGATGAACGGGGCCACCGCATTTACAACAATGACCCCATAAAAATCTTCACACCGGGAAAAGTTCTCTACGGCAACGACCTTGAATCGGATGAATCCTTCACACGATATAACTTTAAAAACCCCACGGGCCAGATGATGGTCAGGAAAGACTCTGTCTAAAGATGTATATTCTTTGGCAGTTTCCCAAATAATTCCTAACTTTGCGCTCCTTTTAAAACTAAGAATAATGGCGATTATTGGAACTATCAGAAAGCAATCAGGCCTTGCGGTTATCATTGTAGGTGTGGCTATTGCTGCTTTTGTTATTGGGGACTTTGGAAAGAAAAGGGCACGCGGCACTACCGACATAGCCGTTGTCAACGGGGAAGAGATCCCATATACCGATTTCACGGGCAAATTTGAAGAAGCTCTGGATATACAGAAAGAAAACCGTGGCAATGAAAAAATTACCGACCAGGAGTCTTTTCAGATACGGCAAAGTGTTTATGATAATATGGTCAAAGGGGTTATCATGGGCAAGGAATATGACGAGGTGGGCCTTGTGGTATCACCCGAAGAACTTTTTGACCAGGTGCAGGGGAAACAACCGCACAGGTTCATTCTCCAGTATTTTAAAGACCCGAAAACAGGCGCCTATGATCCGGCACTTGTATTGAATTACCTGAAACAACTTGACCAGATGGAACCTAAAGCCAGGAAACAATGGCTGGCTTTTGAAAAGGCAATAAAAGAGGACCGCCAGGAAAATAAATTCAACAACCTGGTGGCAAAATCCTATTATATGCCTAAAGCTTTTCTCAACCAGGGTTATATCAATAAAAACCGTTCCATGCACCTTAGGTTTATTGCCCCTAACCCTTACGAGATCGCCGACAGCACTATAAAACTCAATGACGCTGATTACCTTGCTTTTTATAATAAAAACATTCAGTATTTCTACCAGGAAGATGCTTTGCGCGACATTGACTTTGTCACTTTTGATGTGGTTCCCAGCAATACCGACAGGAAGAAGACATCGCAGGATGTGGTTGCCCTTTATAAGGATTTCCTGGCCACGCCCGATCCCATCACATTCGTGAACGCGAATTCCGATAAAAAATACGATACGATTTTTGTAAAAAAAGGCGTTCTTGCAGGCCGTATCGACACCTTGCTTTTCGATGCCAAGCCCGGTACGGTTGTTGAGCCTTTCGAAAAAGATAATGTTTGGCTGATGGCAAAGCTCATGGATGTCCAGGATCGTCCTGATACGATGAAAGGCATGCAATGCCTGGTTGCCAATACAATCCCGGGTAATGAGAGCATCAAGCGCACCAAAGAGCAGGCTAAGGTCAAAGCCGACAGCCTTATGTCCATCCTTAAAAAGAAACCCGAAATGTTTGCCGATTTTGCAAGGAATATCTCGGATTTTGGTTCTGCCAAGCAGGACGGGGGCGAACTGAAAGCTATTGTTGACGGTGATCCTGCCCTGGTATTGTTTTATGATGCCGGTTTAAAAATGAAACCCAAGGAATTCAAAGTGATTGAAACCAGGGTTGGTTATGCAATTTTCAGGCTTGACGATAAAACCAAACCCGTCAAAAAAATTAAAGTTGCCGTTGTTGCAAGGAATATTGAACCCAGCAACCAGACATACCAGGACACCTATACCAAAGCCAGCGCTTTTGCCGGACAGAACAGGACCTCCGAAGCTTTCGACAAAGCCGCTTCACTCCAGGGTGTTTCAAAACGCCAGGCTCCCAATGTAAAAGAAACCGATAATACCATCATGGGCATGCCAAATGCCAGGGAAGTTATCCGCTGGGCGTTCTCTGAAAACACTAAAGCAGGTGATATCTCTCCGGTCTTTGACCTGCAGGGAAAGTATATGGTAGCATTACTCAAAAATGCCACTCCCAAAGGCACTGTACCTCTTGATCTTGTAAAATCAAGGATAGAGCCTTCGGTAAAGGCAGCTAAAAAACTGGATATTGAAGGCGGGAAAATTACAAAGGCCCTGGCCGGTACCAAAGACATTTATGCTCTTGCCTCACAGCTTAAGACAAAGGTCGATACCTCAGTGATCACATTTGTAGGCATGGGCCGTGCACAAATCACCCGTGACCCCGAAGTGGTCGGCGCTTTATTCGCTTCTCCCACGGCCAGGCTCCTGGGACCCTTTACAGGTCATTACGGGGTTTATGTAGCGGTAATCGACGGGTTCAACGAGGCCCCGAAAAGAGATGATTTTGCTGCTGAGATTCAGCAGGAAAGGTCAGGTTTTGAGCAGAGGGTGCCTTCGGCAATTTACCCGGCCCTGCAGAAAAACGCCAAAATAACCGATTCCAGGTTGAAATTTTATTAAAATTCCTGAAACCCGCGGAAGAATTTCCACGGTAAAAAAAAGAGGCTGTCCCGAGGGGCAGCCTTTTTTATTGGACTGTATCTTTGATCACTACGGTTTGAGCGGCCGATGCCCACTCTTTGCGGCTTTCGGTATAAGCCCTCATAGTTACAAGGTATTTCCCCGGGATGGTATAAACTTTAACTGGTGCCTTGTCCCAGGATGTGGAATCATCCCCAAAATTCCATTCCCATGAAAATGAATTCACAGAATTATTGATGAAAGTAATCCTGCAGGGGATCATAAAACCGTTGGTGCCTGTATAGGTGAAAGCAGAAACAGGAACGGGTTCATTTTTGTAGCATCCACCCGAAATAAGCAGCAGGAATGCCGGTATCAGTATGGCTTTTGAAATTCTCATGAGTACGGAATTATTCCGCCAGTATCAGCACCTTGTTTGAAAGTACTTCTATGACCCCGCCATTGATTTCGAAATACTGCTCCTTCTCTCCTTTTTTTTGAAGTTTGATCCTGCCTTTTTTTAATATCGAGATCAGGGGGGCATGGTCGTTCAGAACTTCAAAGGAACCATCTATTCCTGGCAGTTGTACCAGGTCAACCTGGTCACCGGTAAACAGGGTGGTGTCGGGAGTGATGATATCTACTTTCATAATTCGTGATTCAAATTTCGGGTATTCGACTTTACTACCTGGATTCGGCAAGCATCTTCTTCCCTTTCTCGATAGCTTCCTCAATGGTCCCTACCAGGTTGAAGGCCGACTCGGGATATTCATCCACTTTCCCGTCCATGATCATATTGAAGCCTTTGATAGTATCTTCAATGTTGACGAATGTTCCCGGGATCCCGGTGAACTGGGTTGCTACATGGAAAGGCTGTGAAAGGAACCTCTGAACGCGGCGTGCCCTGGCAACAACCAGTTTATCCTCATCCGAAAGCTCATCCATGCCCAGGATGGCGATGATATCCTGAAGTTCCTTGTATCTCTGGAGGATCATCTTTACCCTTTGTGCCGTATTGTAATGCTCTTCGCCCACCACGTCAGGACTTAAAATCCTTGATGTGGAATCGAGGGGGTCAACGGCCGGGTAAATCCCTAATTCGGATATCTTTCGGCTAAGCACCGTTGTGGCGTCAAGATGGGCAAATGTGGTGGCAGGCGCAGGATCGGTAAGGTCATCGGCAGGAACGTAAACAGCCTGAACAGAAGTAATGGAACCCCTTTTGGTGGAGGTGATCCTTTCCTGCATGATACCCATTTCAGTAGCTAATGTAGGCTGATAACCTACTGCCGAAGGCATGCGTCCGAGCAATGCCGAGACTTCAGAACCGGCCTGGGTGAAACGGAAAATGTTGTCGATGAAAAATAAGATATCGTGTCCGCCCGATTTTTCGTCCCCGTCGCGGAAATATTCGGCAACGGTCAGACCTGATAAGGCAACACGTGCACGTGCCCCGGGGGGCTCATTCATCTGGCCGAAGACCAGGGTGGCCTGGGATTCGGCAAGCTCCTTGCGGTCAACTTTCGAAAGATCCCATCCTCCTTTTTCCATGGCTTCTAAAAATTCTTTGCCGTAACGGATAACACCCGATTCTATCATCTCGCGAAGAAGGTCGTTCCCTTCACGGGTGCGCTCTCCAACGCCTCCGAAAACCGACATCCCGGAATATTTCTTGGCGATGTTATTGATCAGTTCCATAATGATAACGGTCTTGCCAACGCCGGCTCCACCAAATAAACCAATCTTGCCTCCCTTTGAATATGGTTCGATCAGGTCGATGACCTTGATCCCTGTATAAAGTACCTCTTTTGTAGTAGTAAGCTGATCAAATGCGGGGGGATCCCGGTGGATCGGATAAGTATTTGCCCTTGAAACTTCACCTAGCCCGTCAATAGGGTTCCCTATCACATTAAAAAGCCTGCCCCTGATATCATCGGTGGCGGGCATGGAAATAGGGCCTCCCCTTTCCATCACATCCATCCCCCTCCTCAGGCCGTCGGTAGAGTCCATGGCAATAGTCCTTACCGTATTCTCACCTATATCATACTGGCATTCCAGAACGATCACATCGCCATTTTCATTTTTAACCTCAAGAGCATCATAGATATTCGGAAGGGCCACACCCTCATCAAAGGCTACATCGATAACCGGACCTATGATCTGGAGTATCTTCCCCTTAACCAGTTCTTTATTGGATACTTTCGTTTGCATATACCTATGGAAAATTTATACAAACCTACAGCAAATTGATGAAATGAGCAAGCATACTAAGAATAAATCCGTATTTTTGACGTTTCTGATACTATCAACCCTAACAATTTTAAGAAAATGTACATGAGCAAGAAGTGGTTGCTTGCCCTGATCTTTATGCCTATTATGTCGTTTGGCCAAAGAAACGTCGATGCAATCGTCGACACGGTCGAAACGAAGAACGGCACCGTGCTCCTTTACAAGAATTACACCTGGGAATACCTCGAGAATGAGCCGGTGATGATGAGCATTGAAGAGGATTCCACAGGGATTTTCAGCAACCAATGGATTAACGACCAGATATTTGCGTACAAGATGCAGAAGGATTCAGTAAGAGATACCCTGCTCCTGCTGGTTGATTCGCTCCATCCCTTTCACATGCCGGTTTACGGCCATCTTTTCCGCGGTTTTACATACACTCATAAAGGCCTGGATATCAAGCTCAACAAGGGCGATACCGTAAAGGCTGCTTTCAACGGCGTGGTGCGTTACGCAAAATATAACCGGGGTGGTTTCGGGAACCTGGTCATCATCCGTCATTATAACGGGCTTGAATCCTACTATGCCCATAATTCAAAGATCCTGGTCAGGGTAAACCAGGTTGTGAAAGCCGGTGAGCCCATTTCCCTGGGGGGATCAAGCGGCAGAAGCCGGGGGCCGCATTGCCACTTTGAACTCAGGTATGAAGACATCCCGCTCGATGCATTAAGGGTAATCGACTTTGATAACCAGAAGCTGATTGCCGTTAATCTTCCCATCACAAAAAAATTATTTTACCCCAACGATTACAACGTCAATGCAGTTTACCATAAGGTTAAAAACGGGGATACCCTTGGACACCTGGCAAAGAAATACCATACCAACGTGAAAGAGATCTGTGCCATGAACAAGATCAAGACAAATTCCAGGCTCAGGGTGGGGAGTACTATCAGGGTCAGATAAAAAGGTTGCGAATGACTATTTCACTGAGGGAAAGATCTTCCTTTGAAATACGATAAGCATCAGCACACCGGTAGTAATCGCTGAATCGGCTATGTTGAAAACAGGCCTGAAGAAAACGAGCTCATCCCCTCCGTATATGGGAACCCATTTGGGGAAATGAGTTTCAATAATGGGAAAATAAAACATGTCGACCACCTTGCCATGCAGCAAAGAGGCATAACCGCCTCCCCTGGGGAACAGGCTTGCCATCTGCATGTATGAGCTTTCATTGAAGATGATCCCGTAAAAGGCCGAGTCGATGATATTGCCGATGGCGCCGGCCAGTATAAGCGAGATACAAACGATCAAAAGATTGCCTGCTCCCTTTTTCACGGCCGTATAAATCCACCATGCTATAAAGCCAATGGCTATCAGGCGGAAAATACTGAGCATTAGCTTACCCCATTGCCCCCCGAGTTTCATACCGAAGGCCATGCCTTCATTTTCGGTAAAATGGAAGTAAAACCAATGGCCTATAACCGGGTGGCTTTCACCTATATAAAAATTTGTTTTTATCCAGATTTTAAGAATCTGATCCACGAGAAGGATCAGGAAGACGATCCAGACTGCTTTTTTCATTCTTCGTGATCCAGGGAGTCTGTTGCCGGGCGTGGGTTTAATGAAGGAGCTGCCTGAACGCGCTTTGCCTCAATGCTCAGGGTGGCATGGGGAACTGAACGTAAGCGGTCCTTGGGAATAAGTTTGCCGGTTACACGGCAAATTCCGTAAGTTTTATTTTCGATGCGGATAAGTGCATTTTCGAGAGATTTGATGAATTTCTCCTGCCGGGCTGCAAACTTGCTGTTCTCTTCCTTGGAAAAAACCTGATATCCTTCTTCAAGAACTTTAAAAGTTGGTGAAGTGTCGTTTGTGTCATGTTCATTACCGGTGGTGTATGCATCGGTAAGAAGCTGCAGGTCGTTACGGGCCTTTACAAGCTTCTGAAGGATGATCTGTTTGAATTCCTCAAGTTCTTCGTCGGTATACCTTGTCTTTGCTTTCTCAGGTACTGCTGCTTTTTTCATAGCTCGTCAGGTTAAAGTTCTAAAACAAACAACGACAGAAATCTAGCTCCTGCCGTTCGAAAAATCAATCCATCTTTTCGATGGAAATATAGGTTTTTATGGTTTCTGTCAGCTCAATCTCATCAATGTCATTACCTTCCAATTTTTCAATGATAATAAACGACTGAGCCAGAATTTCGTTGCAAATATAAGAATTATTCTGATTCACTGCCTCATCCATCTCAGTATTAGACTGCAATTTCACCCGGATCTTATCCGTCACCTCGAACTTTTTGTCCTTGCGCAGGTTCTGGATACGGTTGACCAGTTCCCTTGCAATACCTTCATTCCTCAGTTCAGGGGTCAGTGTGGTGTCCAATGCAACAAGCAGGGCTCCCATTGTTGCCGTATTATATCCCGGGAGGTCGTCGGTCTGGATTTCAGCATCACCGGATTCAAAAGTATAGGAACTGCCGCCGGGATAAGTTTTTGTATATGACTTCTCCCTCTCGAACTCTGCTATTTCGGCCTGGCTCCATCCCTTCATGTCCTCGGCAATCATTTTCATATCCTTCCCGCACTTTGGCCCTAATTTTTTAAAGTCAGGCTTGATCTTTTTGGAGATTATGCCTTCGGTATCGCTGATATATTCTATCTGTTTTACATTGACTTCCGAAAGGATAAGGTTTTTTACCGATTCGATCTGTTCTTTAAGCTGTTCGTTCAGCAGGGGGACCAGGATACGGTTCAGGGGCTGGCGAACCCTGATGTTGGTCCTTTTACGGATCGAAAGCGCCATGGATGATATTTTGTGGGCCATCTCCATTTTTTCTTCCAGTACCTTGTCGATCAATGCCGGGTCGGCCTGAGGGAACTCAGAAAGGTGAACCGAATCGGCAGTCTTTCGAAGGGTAACCCTGTTCATATCGGTGAACAGCTGTTCGGCGAAAAACGGGGCAATGGGGGCCATAAGCCGGGCCAGGACTTCAAGGCAGGTGTATAATGTCTGGTATGCGCTGACTTTATCCTTTGAATAATCGCCTTTCCAGAAACGGCGGCGGCAGAGGCGCACGTACCAGTTGCTGAGGTGTTCGTCAACAAAATCAGAAATTGCGCGTCCTGCCCTGGTGGGTTCATAATCGGCATAACTGTTGTCGACAAACTTAACCAGGGTGTTGAGTTCCGAAAGTATCCAGCGGTCGATCTCGGGACGTTCATCGGGCGGCAGTTCAGCTTCAGAATAGGTGAACCCGTCGATGTTTGCATAAAGGGCAAAGAAAGCGTAGGTATTATACAGCGTTCCAAAGAATTTACGCTGGGATTCGGTAATCCCGTCCTCGTCAAATTTCAGGTTGTCCCAGGGCTGGGAGTTGGTGATCAGGTACCAGCGGGTGGCATCAGGCCCGAATTTTTTAATTGTTTCAAAAGGATCTACCGCATTGCCCAGGCGTTTCGACATTTTATTCCCGGCCTTGTCAAGCACAAGCCCGTTGGATACGCAGGTCCTGAAAGCGACAGAATCAAAGAGCATCACGGCAATGGCGTGCAGGGTAAAGAACCATCCGCGGGTCTGGTCCACTCCTTCGGCAATAAAGTCGGCGGGGAAAAAGTCTTCAATTCTGCGGCTTTTATCGAAAGGGTAATGATACTGTGCATAGGGCATGGCGCCTGAATCGAACCATACGTCGATAAGGTCGGGTTCCCTTTTCATCTCACGCCCGTCGTCGCACACAAGTACGATCTCATCCACGAAGGGGCGGTGCAGGTCAAAGGTGTGATAATTCCCGTTTGTAAGATCGCCTTCCTGATATGATGCCAGCGGATTGGTTTTCATGAAACCGGCTTCCATGGCCTTTTCAATTTCTTTTTTCAGCAGGGCAACCGAACTTATGCAGATCTCCTTTTTCCCGTCCTCTGTTCTCCATATCGGCAGAGGAGTTCCCCAGAACCTTGAACGGCTCAGGTTCCAGTCGACAAGATTTTCCAGCCAGTTGCCGAACCTTCCGCTTCCGGTGGATTCAGGCTTCCAGTTGATGGTATTGTTCAGGCTGATCATCTGATCCTTGTAGGCCGTTGTGCGGATGAACCAGGAATCCAGGGGATAGTATAAAACAGGCTTATCGGTACGCCAGCAATGCGGGTATGAATGCTCGTATTTTTCCGACTTAAACGCCTTGTTTTCGTGTTTAAGCTTCACAATGATGTCAATATCAACCGGGGGGCATTCTTTGTTGGCACAGTCATCATCGTATTCAACCTTGACATAACGGCCTGCAAATTCGCCCATCTGCGAGGTAAATCTGCCTTGCTTGTCCACCAGGGTAAGGGAGCCCAGGCCGTACTGTTTTCCAACCCTGAAGTCATCGGCCCCGAAACTGGGTGCAATATGCACTATACCGGTTCCGTCAACGGTCGTAACAAAATCACCGATCACAAGCCTGAAAGGATCCCCTTCTTCAGGAAGGGCATAAGGGAGCAGCTGTTCGTAACGTATATTTTCAAAGTCCGAGCCCTTGTATTCAGCAACCACCCGGTATGGTATGTTCTTTTGTCCCTCGTGGTAGTCGTCCAGCTCGAGATGGGAATTCTTTTCAGGGAGGAACTGGTGGACCAGGTCCTTGGCCATGATGACCGTCTGTTCACGAAAGGTGTAAGGATTATATGTCCTGATAAGCAGGTAGGTGATATCTTTGCCCACGGCCAGGCCCGTGTTCGATGGGAGGGTCCAGGGAGTGGTCGTCCAGGCAAGGAAATAGACATCCCCAAACAGATCCTTGAAAAGGAAAGCCGACCGGGCATCTTTGATAACCTTGAACTGGGCAACAACAGTGTTGTCCTTGACAGTTTTATAAGCGCCGGGCTGATTAAGTTCGTGGGTGCTCAGGCCGGTCCCGGCTGCAGGTGAATACGGCTGAATGGTGTATCCTTTGTATAGCAGGCCTTTTTCATGAAGCTTGCTCAGCAGGTACCAAACCGATTCAATGTATTTGTTGTCATAAGTGATATAGGGATCATCCAGGTTGAGCCAGTAGCCCATCTGAACTGTAAGTTCATCCCAAAGGTCCTTGTATTTCATCACCTCCCTGCGGCATTCTTTATTGTAGTCTTCAATGGAAATCTTTTTGCCGATGTCTTCCTTTGTAATGCCAAGCTTCTTTTCAACACCGATTTCAATGGGGAGACCGTGGGTGTCCCATCCTGCTTTACGGCTCACATAGAAACCTTTCATGGTCTTATACCTGCAAAAGATATCCTTGATCGTCCTGGCCATTAAATGGTGGATTCCCGGAATACCGTTAGCCGATGGCGGGCCTTCGTAAAAAACAAAGGGCGCTTTTCCCTTTGTAAGTTCAAGGCTTTTTTCAAAAGTATTATGATCCTGCCAATAGGACTGTATGTTCTTACCGATGTTTGTAAGGTCGAGGTTTTTGTATTCGGTGTATTTCGTTTTCATCCTTTAAAAAAAGTGTGCAAAGGTAGTTAAAATCTGACAAATATGAAAGAAAGAGAGATAATGTACTATGTACAATGTACAATGTACAATGTACAAATGAGGGGAGTTGTAATCAGCGAAGCATTTTAGTAAAGACGCAATGTTGTGAGTGATTACCGGGGGAACATCAGCTTCACGCTGGCCCCACCACCGGGATTATTCTTTACCTCGGCCTTCCCTCCATGAGCATCCATGATCATTTTAGCAAGACAGAGGTCAAGTCCCACGTTCTCGTCGATATGCTGGCCTCCGAGTCCGAACAGGGTAAACAGGTTTTTCAGCGCCTGTTCACTGAAGCCGGGACCGTGGTCGGTTATTTCACAACCGGTAAACCCCTTTTCAACGATCAGGCTTATGTTTATTTCGGATGCCTCAGGTGAATATTCTACTGCATTTTCAACCACTCCCTGCAAACAATTCCTGATCAGTTTCTCGTTCCCGCCAACGAACACAGTAATCAGTTCTGGATCCATTATGGTTTTGATGCCTTTTCTCGATATTTCAATTACATATTCATTAAGGCAGACCTCCAGCATTTTGCCCAGCGAAACCTGCTTTTTCTGAAGCGGCTGGTTCCTGGCAATCAGCTCGGTCAGCTGCAGAACTACGGCAAGAAATTTCTCAAGCCGCAAAGAAGAATAGTAGATGAAATCAAGATGTTCCTTGATTTCCGCGGATTCCGCTTCATTTTGAAGGATATTCGTAAATCCGAGTATTGCATTCAGGGGCGTACGCACCTCGTGGTTGATCATGTGCAGGAAATCTGTTTTTGCTTTATCCAGTGATTGCAGGCTGGTATATGCTTTTTCAAGCTCTTCATGAGCCGACCTCAGGGCTTCGGTTCGTTCTTCCACTTTTTTCTCCAGCCAGGAGTTTACTTCAAGCAATTGCTGCCGGCTCGATTTCAGTTCGAGGTGGGTCTTAACCCGGGCAAACAGTTCTTCGGGTGAAAATGGTTTCGTGATGTAATCTACACCTCCGCTGGTGAAGGCCTTGTTAAGACTGCCCATATCGGTCCTGGCCGTAAGAAAAATTACAGGGGTGAGGGAATTGGCAGGCATGCTTTTGATCCTTACACAGGTCTCATAACCATCCATTCCCGGCATCATGATGTCGAGAAGGATGAGGTCGTAACTTTCTGATTCAAGAATATTGATCGCCTCAGGCCCGCTGAAAGCATAATCGACCTGGTAGCTCAGGGGTGATAACAACGCAGCCAGCACTTTAAGGTTCCTGGGATTGTCGTCAATAGCCAGGATTTTATAGTTTTCGTTCTCCATGTCAGAAAAATAAACCTGTGAATATCGCTTCTTTTAAGCCAGCTCTCGCCGGTTTAAAAACATATTTTTAAACAAAGTCCTGTGAATTTAAATTGTAAAGGATGTTATGGTGTAAATCCCTTTACCTATATTTGAGTAATTTTTCTGCATCATGTTAGGAATCTCTGAAATTGTGCTTGAAAACATTTTCCAGCGCCGCAGCGTCAGGAATTTCAATGGTGAAACGGTGGATCGTTCCATGCTGATTACTTTGCTGCAAGCCGCTATGGCCGCACCTTCGGCAAGGAATCGCCAGCCCTGGGCCTTTGTTGCCATCAAAGACCGTAAAACCATGGATGCCCTTGCCAATGGGCTTCCTTTTACAAAAATGCTGTATAAAGCAGGAGCTGCCATCGTGGTTTGCGGGGATTCCACCACCGAACTCCAGGAGGGCGCTGAAGATCTCTGGTACCAGGATGCTGCCGCTGCAACACAGAATATACTACTGGCAGCCCAGGCTATGAGGCTGGGTGCGGTTTGGAGCGCTTTGTACCCATACAGTGACAGGTCAGGGCATGTGAGGAACATCCTGGATCTTCCTCCGCATGTAAGCCCTTTCTCAATTATTCCCGTCGGCTGGCCTACCGGCGAGGATCTACCAAAGGAAAAATATAAGCCCGAACGTATCCATTGGGAAAAATGGTAAACCCGGCGGAAACAAACTGACCAGGCAACCTCAATAATAAACCCTGCTCTAATTGACAGCATATGATGGAATGGATTGAAAAACTGGATGGATCGGTGATAGTAAGCGACCTGGGCGGAAAAGTGATTTATGCAAATGAAACAGCAGAAAAAACTTTTGTCAAACCCGGCGAACCTTCTTTACATGGCAGGGATCTTATGCTCTGCCACAATGATAAGTCAAAAGATATCATTAGGAATATCATGGAGCAAAAGGTGAAAAATGTTTATACTATCGAAAAAAAAGGAAAGAAAAAACTGATTTACCAGACCCCCTGGATTGTGAACGGAGAATTGAAAGGACTGGTAGAATTATCACTGGAGATCCCTTTCAATATGCCGCATTTTGTAAGGGAATGAATTAAATGATCTTTATGAGAAACACAATTTGCTTGTTATTGCTGATCACCATACTGTCGGGAGGCTGCGCCCGTCACAATGTTTTAAAACAAGGGCCCTACCTGGGTGTTATCCGTATCGACAGCACTGAACATGAAATGGATCTTCCGTTTAACATGATCTTTGCGTTAACCCCCGACGGGCAGAAAGTCATGCAGGTTTCAAATGCGGGAGAGGTCATAATCATCAATGAACTTGCTTTGTCGAAGGATACCATCTTTATGAAATTTCCTGTTTTTACTTCCGAGATTATTGCCGTAATACGGCATGATTCCCTTATTGGCAAATATTATCCAAAAGGGAAACAAGCAGGCAACTGGTATTCATTTTATGCAGTGCAGGGTGTCACAGACCGTTTTCCCTGGGCCGGCCAGAAGCCCTGCGCAGATCTGACGGGCCGATGGAAGATCACCGAAAACGCCGGCACTGCCGATTCCTCTGTCATGATTGGTGAATTTGTTCAGGACAGCAATCATATTTCAGGTACTATTCTGAACCCTGGAGGAGATTACCGTTACCTGGAGGGCAAGGTTTCGGGAAATAAATTCATGATCTCGGCAGTTGACGGGGCGCATACCCTGATACTGACCGCCAGTATTTCCCCTCAGGGCAGGCTTGAGAACGGAAGGTTTATGGGGAACCCTAACTGGAAAAGCAGCTGGACCGCCGAGAAAAATGAGACCTTTATGCTTCCCGGGATGGATGAGCTTTTAAAAGTGAAAACAAAAGCACCTACCTTCACCTTTGATTTCCCCGATTTCAACGGAGACAAAGTTTCACTTTCAGATCCCAGGTTCTATAATAAAGTTGTTGTGGTTATGGCGATCGGCACCTGGTGTCCGAACTGCCTCGACGAAACTATCTTTTTCAGGGATTTATATGAAAAATACAAGGATAAAGGCCTTGAACCTGTTTCGTTATGCTTTGAAGAAAAGACCCTGGAAGCATCCAAACCCAGGGTTGAACGTTTTATTTCACAAACCGGAGCCGCTTATACATTCCTCTACGCCGGGCCCAGGGGGCGTGAATCACTTCAATCTGTTTTATTTAACCTTGATGGGCGGATGGCATATCCCACTAGCCTGTTCATTGACCGTAAAGGCGTGATCCGCAAAGTTGAAACCGGATTTTCAGGCCCTGCAACCGGCCGGCATTACACGAATTATACTGAAGAAACCACGAAATTTATTGAATCGCTTCTTGCCGAAGGGCAGTGACCCTATCCCGGGAATACCTCATCCGCAGACATTCTTATTCGTACATTGTACATCGTACATTCCTTAATAGGCCCACTTCAGCCAGATGCTTCCCCAGGTGAACCCTCCTCCGAAAGCTGCAAGTATGATGTTGTCGCCTTTCTTCAGCTTGTTCTCCCATTCCCAGAGGCATAAAGGGATTGTTCCTCCCGTCGTGTTGCCGTAACGTTCGATGTTGATCATAACCTGATCCTTTCCAACACCCATTCGTCTTGCGGTTGCGTCGATGATACGAAGGTTGGCCTGGTGAGGTACAAGGTATGCCACGTCCTCCGATTTCAGGTTGTTTTTGGCCATGATCTCTGCTGCAACATCGGCCATCTTGGTTACTGCAAATTTGAATACAGGCTGGCCTTCCTGGTAAACAAAATGCTCCCGGGCGTCTATCGTCTCATAGGACGGGGGTTTCAATGAACCACCGGCTTTCATATGAAGGTAAAAGCGTCCGGAACCATCCGATTGCATGATGGAATCCATGATCCCAACTTCTTCGGTGGTGGGCTCGAGCATGATAGCCCCTGCTGCATCCCCGAACAAAACGCAGGTCTCCCGGCTCTTATAATCGGTGATCGATGACATTTTATCGGCACCGATGACGATCACTTTTTTGCAGGTTTCTGTTTCAATATATTTTGATCCTGTAACCAGGGCATAAAGAAGTCCCGAACAAGCGGCATTCATGTCGAAACTGAAAGCATTTTTGATCCCGGCCTTGTCGCAGACAATATTCGCAGTTGCAGGGAAAATCATATCCGGAGTGACTGTTGCGCAGATTACCAGCCCGATCTCTTCGGGGCGGGTACCCGTTTTTTCAAGCAAGCCCTTAACCGCTTCCGCAGCCATGTCGGATGTTCCAAGCCCTTCGCCTTTCAGGATATGCCGCTCCCTGATACCGGTGCGTGACATGATCCATTCATCCGAAGTATCCACCATCGCCTCAAGTTCTTTATTCGTAAGGATATATGGTGGAACCCAGCCCTGGATTCCCGTAATTGCCGCTCTGATTCTGCTCATGAAATTCCTGTTAGATGTTATTGATTGTGTATTGCTCAAGAGCATGTTTTATCCTTACCGGCAATTCAGCTTCACCGATTTCCCTGGAAAGCAATATCATGTTTTTGATGGCGGTACTGTTCGAGATGCCATGACCAACGATAACGTTCCCGTTCACTCCCAGTATAGGGGTGCCGCCGTATATTTCGTAATTGAACCTGTCGAGATATGAATCTTTTATTCCGCGTTTTACCAGAACACGGTACATGGCTTCAACCTGCTTGAGAACGATATTGCCAACAAAGCCGTCACAAACGATTACATCCACATTGTCCCTGAATAATTCCCTGCCCTCTACATTTCCAATGAAATTATAATCTTTCGATTCCTTCATCAGCTGGAAAGCCGACTGTGTTGTAAGGCTTCCCTTTTTTTCTTCGGATCCGATGTTAAGAAGGCCAACCCTGGGATTCTTAACATGAAATACATGCTCGGCAAAGAGTGAGCCCAGCAAACCGAACTGGTACATCACATCAGGTTTGGCATCAGGATTCGTCCCCACATCAATGAGAATCGACATCCCTCCGTTTTCCTTGGCGATGTATGCCGGAGAACTGGGGCGGATAATGCCCTGGATATTTCCAACACTATATATGGCCCCGACAAGCATTGCCCCGCTGCTGCCTGCACTGGCAAAGGATTGTATCTCCTTATGCTTAAGCAGGCGGAAGCCGGTTGAAATACTTGAATTCGGTTTGTTGACAAGAGCTTTTGTGGGGCTTTCATCCATCTCAATAAGATCGGGAGCATCCACAATCTCAAAATCGGACGGATCTACATTTTCTTCCTTTAAAAAAGTAAGAATATGTTCCTTGTCACCAATTAACACGATCTTGTCGCTGGCAGGCAACTCTTTAAGAGCCATAATCGCACCATGCAAAGTGGCACTTGGAGCGAAATCACCTCCCAAAACATCTAAGCCGATCTTCATTAGTCAGAATTTAGTTAAACAACTGAATAATTAATCGGTGAATGATCCTGCATAACAGGATTATTCTGCAGCAGCCTTTTCAATAGTCTGCTTCCCGCGGTAATAGCCGCATTCAGGACATACCCTATGGTAAAGAACTGGTGCGCCGCAATTCGAGCAAAGGGCAAAGGTAGGAGTTTCCGCCTTATCATGCGTACGTCTTTTATCTCTGCGTTGATTGGAAATTTTTCGTTTCGGATGTGGCATATGATATAATTGTTAATGTTAATTCGTATAAATTTTCCTCATTTGTCCATTGTACATTGTACATGGTACATTTATTATTTACTCTTTCAGTTTCTTCAGGACCTCCCAGCGGGGATCAGGGGCATGGGATTCCTTTAATTTCTCAAGTTTCTCCAAAACTTCAGGATTGCAAAGACTTCTTCCATTGCCGTCATCTTCATGTACCCTGTGAACAGGGAGCATCAGGCTGACATATTCATAAATGAACTGGCTCAGGTCAAACCTGCCCTCCGATTCCTTGACTATCTGAACATCTTCACTCTCTTCCTCATTGTGGTCGCTGAGTTTGACAACCAGGCTTTGCTGGCCATTTATCCTGATAACAAGCGGATCACCGCAACGGTCACAAACTGAATTCACACTCCCCCCGATATCGAAACGGAGAACGATCATCCGGTCCTCCTTTTCCATTTCAATGTGAACCATGATATCACTGCCGCTGATGTCGGTAAAATGGTAATGTTCAAAGAACGACTGATCCAGCTTGAAATCAAAACTGTGAGTCCCGGGTTTCAACCCGCTGAACTGGATCTGATATTTTTCCATCTTCTCCCCTATTCTTGAAAAAGCCTGCAAAATTAAAAATTAATTCGGTGACTACCAAAACTGTAATTCCTCATATATTTGTATTTGCATACATTGAAATTTAAAATTCAGCCATATGTTCAATAAAATAATTGCCTGGATGATACCTTTCATGCCCGGGAAACTTGTATGGATATTCTCCAAAAAATATATTGCCGGCGAAACGATTGATGATGCAATAAAAATAAGTCGGAACCTCAATGCCAATGGCATAAAGATCACTATTGACCTGTTGGGTGAATTCATCACGAACCTTGAACAGGCTGCAGAGAACAAACAGGCTTACCTCTCGATTATTGAAAGGGTGCAGAAAGAAAATATCGACGGGAACTATTCACTCAAACCCAGTAGTTTTGGACTGCTGCTCGACCCTGAAATTTGTTATAAATATATCCGTGAGATCGTTGCAAAAGCTGCTTCATATGGCAATTTTGTGAGAATCGACATGGAAGATTCCCCCTGTACCGATCGTGAAATAGAACTTTTCAGAAAGCTGAAAAAGGATTTTCCGGGGAATGTCGGCCTGGTCTTGCAGGCATACCTGAAACGCACACTTCAGGATATCAAAAACCTGAAAGACATTCACAGTGCAGGAACTCCTCTTAATTTCAGGCTATGCAAGGGTATTTATGTTGAGCCTGAAGCCATTGCCTTTAAAAAATACCAGGAGATCAACCGCCACTACCTGGAGGACCTTGAATATATGTTTGCAAATGGCTATTACCCCGGTATAGCAACCCATGACAGGCCCCTGGTTGAAGGAGCGTATCAAATAATCGAAAAATACAAGGTTCCGAAAGGCAGGTACGAATTCCAGATGCTATACGGGGTAAGTCCTGAATTACGCAGTAGCATTGTCGAAAAAGGCCATGCCATGAGGGTGTATGTTCCGTTCGGTAAGGAATGGTTCGGTTACTCCACCCGCCGCCTCAAGGAAAACCCAAAGATGGCAAGCCTGATTATTAAAGCGATCTTTGTGAGAGGCTAAGGAATATTGAATATTGAACATTGAACTTTGAATGACGAACGGAAATGGTTGAATTCTGTAATTCAAAATTCGTTGTTCGTTATTCGTTATTCATTACTTAAACGCTTTCTCCGGCATCCCGTCCCCGCCCAGCTTCAGCCTCTCAAAATACCCGGGCGTTTGTTTCCCCCTCAGTTTGTCAACATACATTTTGGCAAGATACTGGCTAAGCATAAAGCCCTGCCCTCTCAGCCCGAGGAACAACCCCAGCTCAGGGTCTATCACCATTCTCGGTTCCACATAGTACCCGGCCCACACAGCCTGGAAGCCAACCGATGACAACTCGGGGATCCAGTTTGTGAATACTTCGGAAGATATCTCCAGGAAATCCTCGGTATTGACTTTAATGTTTTTCTCAGCTTCCTGGGAGTCTACTGCAGGTGAAGCACAGCCGATGATCTGTCCTGTTTCTCCAAGCTGCTGTCCGTAAACAGCCGAGAATCCTTTATACCTCCTCCTGTCGATAAGCATAGGCAGCGGGCTGCCGTTAATTCCCAGCATCGGCAACCTTCGGGTTATAAATGCCTGGTGCTTCACAGCATACAGACCTGTGTCATGGCCCAGGGATTTGGCGAATTTGCCTCCTTCAGGGCCAAGGGCATTAACAAAGATCTCCGTCTCGTATTCCACGTATTCTTTTTTATGGTTCATTACCAGGACTTTGTAATGCCCGTTAAACTGCTGTACATCCACAAGCCGGCAATCTTCCTCCACTTTCCCTCCTTTTTCTATGCCAATCCGGCGGATCAGGTCTATGACCCGGCCCGGGGTAGCCTGCCAGCAATTTCTCGTGATCAGGGCTGCACTGTAATTTGTCATTGCGGTATTGATCCTGGGCGAGATCTCCTTACGGAAGTCTTTCGGCCCGACCATAATGGCATCGGACCAGGCCATCGACGCCTCAAGTGCCAGGTACATCTGCTCATCATGAGCAAAAGTGACATACAGTATCGGCCTGAAGTCGATGTTATGAACAGCCTGGAGGTCTTTGAATATTTCCAGGTTATGATTTGCAATATCGCTGAGTTCAGGAACTGAGAAATTCGGACGGCCGCCTGCAATGTTACGCCAGGAGGCGCCCCTGCCGTAATTTACCAGAACAGGCTCCATTCCTGCCTCGCTCAAGTAACGAAACAGGGAACTTCCCGCCATACCGCCGCCGGCCACCAGTGAGCGAACCTTGATTTTCTCTGTTTTCTTCCCGTTGATTTCGGTAATCACCTGTTCGTGAACATTCCGGGGATACAGCTCCCCCATGGCAACCTGGTTCGACAACGGCCCCCGGGGTGTAGGTTCTCCCACTATGCTGATCCCTGTCCCTGCCAGTCGTGTCTTGAGGCGTTTGATGCAGCGTTTCCCGCGGCATGCTCCCATTCCCAGGCGGGTTGTATGCTTTACCTCATCCACCGAGATAAACTTCCTCTCGCCTATCACTTCCATGATCTCGTCAAGGGTTACGTCGTCGCAATGGCAAACATAGGTTGGTTCTTCCGATTCATGCCTGTGAGGCTTGAATGTGACAGGCTCAGGGTAATTCGCTTTGGCAATAAATCCTCTCACACCAACAAGGTCTTCACCATGGATGTCAATGGCCTTTACACGGGCAATGTTTGTCTTATTCGGTTTTCTTAAGATTTTCTCTACAATGCCCTCTCCAAGCTTTTTCCCCTGGTTATCGACAAGGTAACATTCAGATTTTTCATCAACTGCATATTCAATCGGAAGGAATAACCAGTCTTTTTTGAAATTATATCCGAAAATAGCCAGTCCGGGGCACTGGAACACGCAATCCATGCAACCTGTACATTTATTAAAATCTATTTCAGGGACAGTGCTTGTGGATGACTTGGTGATGGCCCCGTTGGGGCATGCAAATGCACAGGGATTGCAGGCAAAACCATATAGGCAGTCAATCAGAACAAAACCTTTTTCATTCATCCTCTCCCGGGAAGGAATATAAGGTTCCTGTATCACCCTGACCGGATGCTGCTGTGAATCGATATATTCCTTTGATAAAGCGAGAAACGCATCGTAATCGTAACGTTCCCCCATCTCCTGGAGGATCTCATAGGCAACCTGTTTGCCCCTGAGCACAGCGCTTGTACCTTCGCCTATGCGTATTGAGTCCCCTGCTCCGAAACATTTTCTACCGAAGACTTCATTTCCCTTGATCAGCAACTGGTCGTCGCATACAAGGCCGGTACAGATATTGATTGCGTCAATCCCGTCAATCACTTTTTCGGTACCCGGAATGGGTTTGAAATTTTTGCATTCGGCTACAACAGCGCCCGTAATGCCGTCATGCGTTTCGTTCGGAATGGCTTTAAGCAGGATATGCGAAGTCAGAACCGAGATGCCCAGCCTTCTTACCCTGTTTGCCTGCACCGGGAACCCTCCTTCATCGGGAAGGGCCTCAATGATGGCTTTTACCTTTGCCCCGGCCTGCATAAGCTGGTAGGAAGTGAGGTACCCGATGTTTCCGGCCCCCACGGTCAGCACATTTTTCCCAAGCAGGGTGAGCTCGTTGTTCATCATCTTCTGAACTACTGCTGCCGTGAAAACACCAGGGAGGTCATCATTTTCGAAGGTCGGCATGAAAGGTACCGCCCCTGTTGCAACGATAAGGAACTCACTGTCGACAAAATAAATTTCGTCGGTAAGGATATTCTTAACGGCCAGCCGGCCACCTTCGAGTATATCCCAAACTGTCGAATTAAGAAATATCCCTTCGTGGCTTTCCCCGGCCAGGGTTTTGGCGATATCGAATCCCCGCATCCCCCCGAATTTCTTTTCCTTTTCAAAGAAAAAAAACTGGTGGGTCTGCATAAGGAACTGTCCGCCGATCTTATCGTTATTATCAATAACAATGCTATCGACTTTATGCCTGTTCAATTCTTCCCTTGCTGCAAGTCCGGCAGGACCTGATCCTATAATAACCACTGTTGACTTATAGACTTTAAGCGGTTCATCCCTGGTGACTTTCGAGGGGTCAGGCTCATAATTACGGGGAATCTCCTTCACTTCCTTTACACCCTCCAGCCTGGTGATACAGATACGCTTGATCTGGCCATCGACCAGCATTTCACAAGCCCCGCATTTCCCGATACCGCATTCAAGGCTTCGTTCGCGGTTTTTAAGACTGTGGCTGTGCACAGGGAAGCCAGCCTGGTGCAAGGCGGCTGCAATAGTGAATCCCATATCGCCTGTTATCTCCCTGCCTTCAAATTTAAAAGTGCTTAACCTTGGTTCGGGAATATCGAGAATGGGGTGTTTGTTGATCTTGTACATAAGAATGGGAATAGTGAAATTGGTGAATTGATGAAACGGCGAAGTTTACTGAACGGAAGAATAATCAGGGAGGTGATGACCGGGTTTGATTAATAAAATTCATAAAGAGTACACCCTAGTTTAAACGAGGGTACAAAAATACATAAATTTTTCAGGAGCAGGAGAAGCTGTGAAATTTGTCACAAATGAACATCGAACCCGAAGGAAAGAAGGGTTTCCATTTGCAATTTCCGGCTCACGTCCTCATCATAAATCAACCTGGTTTGCAGGCTTGTTTTCAGGAAACTGTTGATCTTGTATGCAAAAAGGCTTTTCATGGTCATATCCACAGTCGATTTGTCGGCTTTAAACAGAAGCAGGTCACAGTCCCAGTGAAATTTTTTCCCTATCATCCTGTCGATTAGCAGGTGGAGGCTGAAACCGTATTCAAGAAAACTGCACTTGCCTTTTTCAACTCCGCAAAACGAATCCCGGCCCGTTTTTTCGAAAATACTGCGGTCGTTTATATAAGTCAGTTTAGCCGAACTGATACCCACATCAAGCGTTCCGGTTTCAGTGAAATTAAACCCAAAGCCTCCCGAAAAAGTACAGACAAGAGGAGTAAGGAAAGAAGAACTTATTGTTTTAACAACCGAACCTCCCGCCCCCTGTGAGATGTCCCATGCATTAAATATCCTGGTTGTAAGTATTGATGAAGCTGTTAGCTGAACATATTTTTTCAAATCATAAGATATCCTGCTGGTGAGGGTATTCTCGTCGGGCTGAAATTTACAAAGGCTGTCGATGTAATATACAAGCCCGAGATTATGGACCAGGTCGTTGGTAAACAGGAATTTTTTCGAAGATACCCTGAATTTATATTTGAGGCTTTGAAGGAAAGCCAACTGTCCGGCAGTTTTATCCGGCTGGCCATTCATGAAATAACAGCCTGAGAGGGCAAGGCTGTAACCGAATTCATTCGTGAATCTGAAACGCCTGGGCAATTTTGAAAAGTCAGCCCTGAACACGAGTGAATTGCCTGAGCTGTCCCAGTATAAGTCCTGGGCCATAAGGCGTGCCGACAGAAAAAATGCAGCAGGCAGCAAGGCCAGGAAACGTTTTCTCCCCATTGTCATTCCATGATATTTTGATCAAGAATCCGGGAATAGTCATCGTATCCCGGTTTCGGTCCGTATCAGCTTCCCCGAAGTATTCCAGAAATCGAGAATGTCCATATTGACAAACACTATATTCATTTTACCGATTTTTGCAGGCTGTGAATTAAGGGCCGAAGCAGCAATGTTAAAGCTGGCTTCGTTTATTTTTCCCATAAATTTCGCCCAGAAAATAACGCAGGTAAAAGCATAGCCCGAAGGATCGAGATCTGCTTTTTCACCTACAGCAAGCAGGTTTCTTTTAAGTTTCCCAAATGTAGTGAGGGAATCGATTCTGTATGCCTGGTTTACTTTCAGGTTCCCTGCGAAATCCGCTTCAATTCCTGAACAAAAAGTTGAATCCTGGGTAATGATCCGGTATCCTGCCTGGTTGTAAAACTGTGACCTTCCCGGCAGGTTTTTATTTTTAAACCAGTCCACCAGGGCAGCAGAATCCCTGAAAACGCAAAAATACCCGGAATAGGCAGGAGAATACCGGTTCAGATCTTTTCGAACCGATTCAAGGGATTCTATTTGCGGATCTTTTACCTCGTATCTTCTCATGAGGGCCGATTTGCAAGCCGGGAGGCCCGACATTATTACGGCCATTGTAAAATAGAGCAGTTTCTTCATGGCTTTTTGATTTCTTCTCATACAGAATCATTTATATTGTTTTACTTAGTTTGTCCGGCGGAAAAAGCTGAGCTTTTTCCGCCGGACACATCCATTACTTCCCGTTTATAATACTGCTCCAACCCCACTGTTAAAGCGGGAAAGCAACAGTATATGTTTGCGCTGATGCATCATAGGAAACATGGAAAGTGCCTGGATTGATGGTCACCGGCCGCATTGAACCAAGCAGTTTTGTCACGGCATCGGAAAAGGTATAGGGATCTTCAAATGTCAGACTGCCTTTCTTGAAATATGAAAGTGCAAATCCGTTCTCATATCTCAGCAGCTCTTCCTCGGTAACCATAAGTTCAAGCTGTCCTGCAGCATTGATCCTGGCCTGGGCCTGGCAATAGTTCTGCCCTCCACCAATGGCTTTATCGCTGCCAAACTGAATATCAAAACAGATCCCGAATCCTGATTTGCAATCCATCTTAGGACGATGGAAGGTTAAAATGAGCTTTATCCAAACCGAGTATGACGGCAAGGGGCCCGGGTTTACATTAATGGTGTTTAACTTTCCGGCATGCACTGCACCGGCTGTCATCAGTATGCTTAATAAGCAAAGGCTTATAATCTTTTTCATGGCTTTCAGGTTTTATTGTTTCTGCTCCTTTAACGGGGAGAAGTTCCGCCGGGCCTGCTTTAACCGGGGAGACCCTGTCCCGTCCTTATAATATCCGTATCAGAAAATCAAAAGTCCAATGTTAACTTGTATCCACGATTCCCCCTTTCTTTTTCTACTTAATCCGTCATGGACCAGAAAGTGATATGCCATCCGAAAAAAAAATATTTAATCCAATAGGAATCATTATTTTAGAAGAAACGCTTGGAAATTATCCGAAAAATTTTTAGTATCTTTGCAGCCGGATTTGAATCAGGAAGAAAATTTAGAGAAATCATGGAAAAAACCAAAGTACTTTTTGTTACGCAGGAAATCACGCCTTATTTAAAGGACAGTCATATGGGAATGATCGGGCGTTATCTTCCTCAGGGTATCCAGGAAAAGGGAAGGGAGATCCGCACATTCATGCCCCGTTACGGAAATATTAATGAAAGACGCAACCAGCTTCACGAAGTAATACGATTATCAGGGATGAATCTGATTATAGATGATACGGACCACCCCCTGATTATAAAAGTAGCCTCAATCCAGCAAGCCAGGATGCAGATTTACTTTATAGATAATGAAGATTACTTTCAGAGGAAACATACGTTCTATGATAAAAACAATAAGTTTTTTCCCGATAACGACGAAAGGGCAATTTTTTACTCCAGGGGGGTCATAGAAACCGTGAAAAAACTCGGATGGGGCCCCGATATCATACATTGTCACGGGTGGATGACCAGCCTCGTGCCTCTGTACATCAAGAAAGCCTTTTACGAAAACCCCTTATTTACAGATACCAAGATCATTATCTCATTATATGATGACGATTTCACCGAAATCATGAATCATAATTTTGTCGAAAAAGTTAAACTGGATGGAATAAATGCCAAGGACCTTAAACACTATAAGACGGCAAACTTCGTTAATCTTATGAAATCAGCGATAGATTTCTCCGATGGGGTTATCATTGGATCACCTTCTGTAAACCCTGAAATAATGGATTACCTGAAAAGCACCGAAAAGCCTTTCCTGAAATTCCAGCCTATGGATAAATATATTGATGCGTTTTCAGAATTCTATGATGAAATCCTGGTCGCTGAGCCAGTATCAGTTGATTAACCATAAGATCCCAGATTGCCTTGAACTCAAAACTCCGTCTTCTTCTATCATCACTTGTAATCTCACTGCTGATCATCCTGGTTCTTTTTTCCTGTAAAAAGGACCCTTACCAGATTGGTCTCGACCTCCTCCCTCCCAGCGATACACTGAAAGTAAAGTCAACCGACACCTGTACGATCATTGCCTATACCGAAAGGGTTGATTCCGTTTCAACAAGCAATTGCTCAGCCCTGATGCTGGGCGGCATTTCCGACCCTGTCTTCGGCAATTCCACGGTGAGCTTTTACACCCAGATGCAGCCGTCTTCATCCTCGGTGGATTTCGGTACCGCACCTGTCATGGACTCCCTGATCCTCCTGCTTTATTATTCCGGCTATTATGGCGACACCACAACCCAGCAAAGGATACGGGTTTACGAAGTATCAGGGGACATGAACATCGACTCCTCGTATTATTCCAAGAGAAACATGCCTGTATATCCAAACCTTCTGGCGGATATGACATTCAGACCCAGACCTAAAGACAGCGTTGAAGTTGCCGGGAAAATGTACTCGGCCCACCTGCGTGTCAACCTGGGCAAGATCACAAAATATCTTGCGAATAAATTACTTTATGCCCCGGCCTCGGTTTTTTCCACGTCCGCCGTATTCAATGTCTTCATGAAAGGCCTGTATGTTGAATCGGAACCTGTGAGCAGCGGGGGAGCCCTGCTTAATTTCAACATCTCGGAAAGCCTTTCACAAATGATGCTGTTTTTTCATAACCAGAGCTATGATTCCCTGAGTTATTCCTTCATGCTGAGCACCAGTGGCGCAAGGTTTCTTCATATCGATCATAATAATTATATGAATGCTTCCCAGGACCTTAAACAGGAGGTGGTAAACCGCGACACCCTCTTGGGCAAGAATATGCTATACCTGCAGGGGCTCGGAGGAACAAGGATCAAGTTCCGCATGCCTTATATAATGAATTTTGCGAAAAACAGGAAAATTGCAATCAACGACGCTCTTGTCTTGTTTAATAATGCCTCATCCGATACTACCTTGGCTCCCCCTTCCCCTATCATCTGTATACGCGACAGCGCCGGCCTGGTTGGTTCAGTGATCGATGAAGCGGAAGGAACAAGTTATTTCGGCGGCATCTATAACAAGACAAAAGGGACATATTTTTTCAGGCTGACAAGGCATATACAGAAGCTCATTACCGGGTACTATTCCATTAACCGTCCTTTATATATCCAGGTAAACGATCCCTTGAGTATTATCATATACCCGAACCGAGTAACGATCAATGGCTACAAGCCTGTATTGCCTGGCGCTTCGCCCGCAAGGTTCAGGCTGCTGATCAACTATACTCTTCTGAATTGACAGTATCAGGATCTTTTTTTAACTTTGGACAATAAATGGTTTTGTTATGTGCGGAATTGTAGCATATGTGGGCCCTAAAGAAGCTTATCCCATCCTTATCAAAGGCCTTCACCGGCTTGAATACAGGGGATACGACAGCGCCGGCCTTTGCCTGTTGAACAGCGAACTGAAAGTATGGAAATGCAAGGGCAAGGTTTCGGAACTTGAAAAATATATCGAGGGCGAGGATCTCCATGGAACCATAGGGATGGCCCATACCCGCTGGGCCACGCATGGAGAGCCGAACCAGATCAATGCCCATCCGCATTATTCCCAGAGCAAACATCTTTCGATCATTCATAACGGTATCATTGAAAATTACCTCGTTCTTCGCAAGGAATTGCAACTCAGGGGTTTTGAATTCACAAGCGATACCGATACCGAAGTCCTCATTCACCTCATCGAGGACATCCAGATGAATGAGAATGTATCTGTTGAAGAAGCTGTACGTATCGCCCTTACCCAGGTAATAGGCGCATATGCCATTGTAGTTCTTTCACAGGACCACCCCGATAAAATCATTGCAGCACGCAAGGGAAGCCCGATGGTGATCGGGATCGGCAAAGGCGAGTTTTTCGTTGCTTCAGATGCCACGCCCATCATAGAATACACCGATAATGTAGTCTTCATGAACGATGAAGAAATTGCCGTCATCGAACGAAACCAGGAGCTGAAAATGAAGACTATCCGCAACCAGGAAAGGACTCCTTACATTCAGAAACTGGAGATGAGCCTGACCGCCATCGAGAAAGGCGGATTTCCGCATTTTATGCTTAAGGAAATTTTTGAACAGCCCCACTCTATCGAGGATTCCATGCGGGGCCGCCTGCATCTTGACCAGGATATAGTCACCCTGGGAGGGATCAGCGATTACCTCCCCAAAATACTTCATGCCGAACGCATCATCATTACAGCCTGCGGTACATCCTGGCATGCTGGACTGGTTGGTGAATATATCATAGAGGACCTTGCACGCATTCCGGTTGAGGTTGAATACTCTTCGGAATTCCGCTACCGCAACCCGGTGATCAGCGAAAAAGACGTTATCATTGCCATCTCACAATCGGGTGAAACTGCCGACACCCTTGCAGCCATCGAACTGGCAAAATCAAAAGGCGCTACAGTACTGGGTATTTGCAATGTGGTCGGGTCCTCCATCGCCCGGGCAACCCATGCCGGGGTTTATACGCATGCGGGGCCGGAGATCGGTGTGGCATCCACCAAAGCCTTTACCGCCCAGGTGGCTGTGCTTACCCTTATAGGCCTGCTGCTGGCCGAGAAAAAAGGAACTATCCCCGAATCCCAGCTCCATAAGATCAGGCTTGAACTTGGAAGGATCCCTTCAAAAGTTGAAAGGATACTTCAAAATGCCGATTCCATTAAAGAAATTGCGAAAATTTACAAGGACCGAACCAATGCCCTTTACCTTGGCCGGGGGTATAACTTCCCGGTCGCTCTTGAAGGAGCCCTGAAACTGAAAGAAATTTCATATATCCATGCCGAAGGATATCCTGCGGCAGAAATGAAACATGGCCCCATCGCCCTGATCGACGAGCATATGCCCGTAGTGTTTATTGCACCCAAACGCGGGATCTATGAAAAAGTGATCACGAATATAGAGGAAGTAAGAGCCCGTAAGGGAAAAATCATAGCCATCATCACCGAGGGCGACGAAAGTGTCAAGAAAATGGCCGATCATTTCATCGAGATCCCCGATACCGAGGAAATGCTGATCCCCCTCCTGGCCACTATTCCCCTGCAACTGCTATCATATTACGTCGCAGTAATGCGTGGCTGCAACGTGGACCAGCCCCGTAACTTAGCCAAGAGCGTAACCGTGGAATAAACCGTCATCGTGATCCGTTCACGGTTCGCAGTTCATCGTTAAAGCCTGGACGCAACCGCCTTCCAGTCGACAAGCTTCCAGAAGTCAGCTATATAATCGGGGCGTGCATTACGCTTGTCAATGTAATAGGCATGTTCCCATACATCGCAGGTAAGGATCGGCTTCGCTCCGCCCTTCAAAGGATTCCCGGCATTGCTTTCCTGGACTATCTCCAAAGTCCCGTTTTCTTTTTTGATCAGCCAGGCCCAGCCTGAACCGAAAAGCGTGGTAGCTGCATTCGAGAACTTTTCCTTGAATTCGCCGAAAGAACCAAAGTTTTTGTTGATGGCTTCCGCGAGCACGGCTACGGGTTCTCCTCCACCCTGGGGCTTCAGGCAGTTCCAGTAAAACGTATGATTCCATACCTGGGCCCCGTTGTTGAAAATACCACCCGATGCTTTACGGATTATGTCCTCCAGGGAAGCATTTTCAAATTCAGTCCCAGGAACCAGTTTGTTCAGGTTGTTCACATAAGCCTGGTGATGCTTTCCATAGTGGAATTCAATAGTTGTTTTTGAAATATAAGGTTCCAATGCATCCCACGCATACGGAAGTTTGGGCAATTCATGTACCATAATGTTCTTTTTAAAATTTTCTAATGCAAAAATACAAAGAATCAGAGTGAAAACAAAATTATTTAGAATGATTCTTGACGACTTCGACCGCTTTCTTAAAAGCGGGGTCTATCGTATTGAGTACAGGGTAGAAACCTTCGTTGTCAAGAATATTCCTGCCTACGTATGCTTTGATAAGCACCCTCGACTTACGGTCGCTTTCAGGGAGGTTCTGTCCTTCATGCTTCAGGCCTTTCTTCAGGGCATAAGCTATGAATTCAGAATAAAGCGCATCGTTAAGCTGGAACTTAGCCCCGAAATCATCCACATTTTTATAACGGCCCAACTGTGTTCTGTATTTATCGGTATAATCAAAAGCCCATTGATAGATCAGGCCTTTGTTAACAGCAAGGTTATAAAATTTAAGGGTGGAATCCTTTTCAATAGGAATAAAGATATCGGGCATTATCCCTCCGCCTCCGTAAACGGTTTTTCCTGCACGTGTTTTGAACTTCAGAGAGTCGGGGAACTTTATACTGTCGGCATGTTCCAGCTCCCCGTTTATGATCCTGTGATAGTAATCGCTGTTGTACTTATCCAGTCCGTCTTTATAGGGTTTCTGAATGCAGCGCCCGCTAGGGGTGTAATAGCGCGCAACCGTCAGCCTGACCGCGCTGCCGTCCTTCATATTAAGTTGTTCCTGTACAAGCCCTTTGCCAAATGACCTCCTGCCAAGTATTATCCCACGGTCGTTATCCTGCATGGCTCCTGTAACGATCTCGGAGGCTGAAGCTGAGAATTCATCGATCATGACCAGCAGGGTGCCTTGTTCAAACAAACCCTGTCCATCCGAAAAATACTCTTCCTTCGAATGATTTGCCCCTTTGGTGTATACGATAAGCCTGCCCTTAGCCAGAAATTCATCCGCAATGTCAACTGCGGCCGTAAGGTAGCCTCCCCCGTTACCCCTGAGGTCGAGGATCAGGCTCTTCATCCCGTTCTGTTTCAGCTGTTCTATGGCCGTATGCACTTCCTCGTGTGTGGTGGCCGAAAAATTATTGAGCTTTATGTAGCCTATGCCGGGTTCCACAATATATGCAATATCCATGCTGTACGTGGGAATAACGTCCCTGGTAATAGTATAATCAATGAGATCTTTGACTCCCCTGCGGAAAATGCTCACTCTGACCTGGGTCCCCTTTGGACCTTTCAGCTTCCGCATAACATCGCTGTTAGCTATCTTGATACCAGCGACATTCTTCCCTTCAATCTTTACGATGCGGTCACCGGCTTTGATGCCAAGCTTTTCCGAAGGGCCATTGGCAACCGGCAGTATTACAGTAACCGTATCATTCTCTATCCTGAACTGTACCCCTATGCCCTCAAAACTGCCCAAAAGAGGATCCGTGGCGTCATGAAACTCGGCCGCGGTGATATAAGTCGAATGAGGATCAAGTCCTTCGAGAAGCCCTGTGATTGCTTTCTCTTCAAGCCTGGCCTTACCGATAGTATCCACGTAATTTTTCTGAACATATTGCAAAACCTGGTTCAGTTTGCCGGCCCCCTGCATTTTAAACAGGCTGAGCCCCGGCGAATGGGTGTATAACCATATCCCCAGGAACATGCCGGCTATCATCACCAGGGCAAACCAGACTGGCAGGTACGGATTTATTTTCTTTTTTTCCATGATAAGAATTATTGCTGTCAAAGATACCTAATTCCTAATTTTGCAGTATCAATAACTAAGAAATGACTACCAGAATACGTATATTCCTCCTGATTATTGCCGCCATGCCTGCAATTTGCAGTCCCGTGGGGGCTGTTCCCATTCCAAAGAACATTTTGAAACCATTTATCAACAGCCACAAAACAACGGTTGACTCGGTTATGCTGCATTACCGTGTATGGATAACCAAAGTCAAACCCTCTAAAGGCAAAGTGCTTTTCATCCATGGTTTCACAGGTTCCACTTTTTCGTTCAGGAAAAACTACGACAGCCTGGTGAATGCAGGGTATAACATTTTAGCTGTTGACCTGCCTGCCTTCGGGTACAGCGACAGGGGGACATGGATCAATCACTCTCAAAGCAGCAGGGCTGTCATGATCTGGAAGCTGATCGACCGCATCGACCAGGGGGATACGGTCAAATGGAATATCATAGGGCATTCCATGGGAGGAGGGACTGCTGAGGCAGTTGCCCTGATGCGGCCCCGGCAAATCAAAAGCCTCACGCTTATCGATGCCATGTTCTTTAAAAAAAACAGCGGGGTCATGAGCATCGCATTTTCTCCCTCCAGGATGAGGCAATTAAAGAAATATTATGTGGATTACGTAGCCCATTATCTTCTGACCTTCGAGCGTATGAGTAAACTGCTGAAAAGCGGTTACAAGAAAACGCCCGACACCAATGATGTAAGCGGGTATATGATGCCTTTAAGGATACCCGGAACCTCCGAAGCCATAGTCAGTACTTTTTCAAACTGCCGGGAAATTGTGCCTTTGAATTCCGACAGCCTTAAAAATACAGCCGTACTTGTGGTCTGGGGCACAAAGGATAGCTGGATCCCGCCCCGGTCGGCAAAGCTGATAAAAACCTGCGTCCCTCAAATGGAACTTCATAAGATCAAAGGGGCCGGGCATATGCCTATGGAGACCCATCCAAAGGAATTTAACGGGATACTGGTGAATTTCCTCAACAGGGTGAACAAACCATAAATCACCTCCGTTCCGGGCTCGCTGATCAGTCTTCCCTCACTACAGGGCAATCAAAAGAAACCCCTACTTTTTCCCCGTCCCTTTTAAGGTCTTCCACTATAGGCCTGATCAGGGGAACACCGTGCTCCTGGTTGTATTTTGCATATTCAAATTCCTTTTCACCTGCCACCATGATCTCATCACGGCCAACCGCCAGGGGCGACTTCTTCAGAAGGTCGATCATGGCATCCATCGACAGCTTGAAATCATAGACCGGGCGGAAGGATTCAATATTAATGGCCATAAAGAAATGGGAAACCCCGGTAGGCTCCGGACGGCCCGGACCGCCCACATTGGTCAGGAAACTCCCTCCCGAAAGGATGGAACAAAGAACTTCAACCAGCAAAGCAAGGCCGTATCCCTTGTATCCTGCGGTAATGTCCATGCCCCCAAGAGGGAGTAAAGCGCCATGGCCTCCGGGTTTGATCTTGGTGGGGTCGTTGGTGGCCTGTCCTTCTTCATCAATTCCCCATCCTATCGGGATATGCTCATGCTTCTTATCATAGATCTGGATTTTGCCGTAAGCTACAGCCGAAGTGGCCATATCGAGAAGATAGGGGTAGTGCTCACCCGAAGGAGCTGCCAGGGCAATGGGGTTTGTTCCCACAACTGCTGTCCGGCCATAGGTCGGTGCCACAAGGGGCTGCGAATTGGTAAGGCTTAAGCCTATCATCCCTTCCTCCAGGGCCATCATCGCATAATAGCCCGCAATCCCGTAATGGTTGCTGTTGCGCACAGTGATCGCGCTGATCCCCGATTTCTTTGCTTTCTCGATAGCAATTCTCATAGCCTTATGCGAAGTCACCTGTCCCAGCCCGTTACCACCGTCAATCAAAGCGGTTGATGAAGATTCACTTACGACCTGGTAAGGTGTTTTCGGATCAAGCCAGCCTTTACTTATCCGGCTGCCGTAATACGAACCAAGGCGCTGCATCCCGTGGGATTCAACACCCCTGATATCGGCACAGATAAGCACTTTGCCAACTATCCTTGCATCATCGGGAGGCACGCCAAGTTTTGTCATATAACGGATCACGAAATCCATCAGATCGTTCCGGTTAAATCTGAGAATTGTTTCCATAATTAAAAATTTTAAGATATACGATGTACAAATGCAGTTTTGCTTTTTATTGATTGATTGATTGACTGATTGACTGATTATTGATTTATATAATTTTCCACTACCCATTTCGCAAACGGGAAACTGCTTGTGAACGCAGGTGAAACCGCATTCAGCACATGGATGGTCTGCCCGTCGCCTTCTACAACAAAATCCATCACAAGTTCCATGGTTTTCATATTCATAAGCTGGGCGCGTATCCCGGGTTTGCTCCATTCGGTAAAGCCCGACTTATCGATCTTGTGTACCAGCTTGGTAGCCATGCTTACAAAATGGGACTTATTGTACTTCGCCATTTCTTCAAACGCCAGGCTTCTGAAACCAAACGCATTGCTCATGAAAAGCAGGGATTCCCAGCCCATGATGTTGAAGAGTTCATTGAGCCTGAAGTTATCCATCCCCTTGTAATTTTCCCTCCAGAAAGCCGGGATGGACGTAGGGCCTATCTTGATGATGCCATCAACAGTGACCGTATAATGAACCCCGAGAAAAGGATTTTTAAGGTTGGGCACAGGGTAAATATTGGTCTTTATCGGTTTATCCTTTTTGGTATATTTCAGGTAGATCCCTTTGAACGGGATGATAGTATATTTTTGTGAAAACCCGAAATCCTTGGCAATCTTATCGGCATAGAGCCCGGCGGCATTGATGATCTTGTTGGCCGAAATCTGCAATCCTCCCGATGTTTCAACCGTATTGGCGTCAATTTTCCGTTTATACGCCTGTGAGAAATGGAACTTCACTCCCAGCGACTGCAGCTCTTTCCTGAGGAATATATTGACTTCCACAGGATCTACAGTTGCAGTATTCGGAGAATGCAGGGCCACCTGGGTTGTTTTTGCATTAGGATCAATATCCTTCAACTCCTGCTCACTGATCAGTTTAACATCCACCCCGTTTTTCTTGCCCCTCTTCTCCAGTTCATAAATGCCGTCAATCTCCGATTCGCTGGTGGCAACAACCACCTTCTGGCATTCGTTGATCTTAAGGCCATTCTTTTTCACATACTCCTTCATCTGGATATTGCCGTCACGAGTGAATTTTGCCTTCAGGGAATCGGCCGAATAATAAAACCCCGCATGAAGCACACCGCTGTTCCTCCCGCTGCTGTGATAAGCCACATCAGCTTCTTTTTCAATAAATACGATTTCGGCCGAAGGGAAACGCGATTTCAGTTCCCTTGCAATGGCAAGTCCTATAATGCCCGCCCCTATGATAAGATAATCTGCTTTTTCACCCATTCTTACTTTCGTGTTACTTTATCAACAAAATATTCCGTATCGCCCCTCCACATCAGCTTCCCGTTCTTCTGCCTGTAATGCACGGTGACAGGATTGCCTGTAAGCTTTGAAAGTGAGTCGGCAACCTCCTTGTCAGTGACGGAAAAGAGGAATTTCTCCGAAGCCAGGGCCACATTCTGGCTGCTTGTCACACTGCTCAATATCATCTCCCCTTCCCAGGTCTTGAATATTTGTCCGCGGTAAGAGAATTTCTGCAAAATTCCCGTTCTTTCACCTTCGCTGTATGTGAAGTAATATTTCCCGTAAATAAATCCCGCAAACACCAGCAGGAGTATGATGATTGCCCAGGTATAAAATTTTCTGATCTTGGATTTCATAGTATGGATATTTATTTTACAAACATAAATATTTGAATTGAAAAAAAAAATTCAGAACGGTAATTTATTACTGTTTTACCACAATCATGATGCAAACGGCATTTGAATTGATTCATTATCTTCGCCAAAAAAAATTTCAGAATAACATGCTTAATGTCTTGCTGACCGGAGGCTCCGGTTTTCTCGGGAAATTCATGATCAACGAACTGCTTTCTCCCGATTCTCCCCTTCCGCTCAAATCGTTGAGGATATTTGATTCGGCCGGCTATAAAGGCCCGGATGATCCCCGCATTGAATTTGTGAGGGGAACTGTCCTTGACCCTGAAGCCCTGCTTGAAGCCTGCAAAGGGGTTGATGTAGTGTTGCATTCGGCAGCTATTGTAGATTGGGGCACCCATCTCCCCGAAGAAGTTTTCGCCGTCAATACAGGCGGTACCGAAAATATTATTAATGCCTGTACGGCGGATGGCGTTAAGGTGCTTGTCTTTACGAGCTCCCTCGATGCGGTATTCGGAGGCAAGCCGCTGGTCAATATCGATGAAAGCATCCCGTATCCTGCGGTATATCCGAATATGTACTGCCGGAGCAAATGCGAAGCCGAGAAACTCGTAGCTGCTGCAAACGGAGATAAACTCAAAACGGTAATCCTCAGGCCGGCCGATATATGGGGTGAAGGCGACCCGTTTCATATCGGTTCCCTCCTGGATATGGCCAGGGGCGGATTTTATGTAAGGATAGGCAACGGGCGTTCAAAATCCCAGCATGTGTATGCAGGGAACATGGCCCTTGCCCATATCCAGGCTGCAATGGCCCTGCTCAGCGGCAACAGCACTGTTGGAGGGCAGGCCTATTTCATCACCGATTCCCCGGGAACAAATTTTTTCAAATTCTACGATGCGATCATTGAGGCGGCAGGCTTCAAAATATGGCCCGGGATCTGGATCCCCCGGCCTGTGGCTTACGCGATGGGTGCCGCTACGGAGTTTACGGCATGGCTCATCCGCCCTTTAAAAAAAATAAACCCGGGATTCAGCCGGTTTGCAGTAATCTATACCTGCAATGATTTTACGTTTTCCTCTGATAAGGCCTTAAGGGATTTCTCATTCAAGCCCAGATACAGCCTCGAAGAAGCGTTTCATAAGACCGTGGAATATTACAGGACCCGGGAACTGATGCAAAGAAATCCGGTCCACCAATGATTTTCCCTTTTCTTTACTCCGTATCTTTATTGGTCATATTCATCCCGTCATGAAAAAACCCGGGGCAATCTTCTGCTGGAGCGGAGGCAAGGATTCTGCTTACTGCCTGCACAAAGTGTTAACAGAAAAATCATTTGATGTAAGGTATTTACTTACCACAGTGAATGATGAGTTCGGGAGGATATCGATGCACGGTGTGAGAGAGGAACTGCTGGACCTGCAGGCCGCTTCAATCGGAATTTCCCTGTTGAAGGTGAGGGTATCGGCAGGGACAAACGAGGAGTATGAAAGGCTGATGGAAGCCGCTTTGTTAAAAGTTAAACCTGAAGGGATTACTCATGTGATTTTCGGGGATATCTTCCTTGAAGACTTGAGGATCTACCGTGAGAATAATTTGGCAAAGGTGGGAATGAAGGCGGTTTTTCCTTTATGGAAAAGCGATACGGCATGGCTTATCCGGGATTTCATCCGTCTTCAATTCAAAACCATAATTTGTTGTACCAATGGAGGATGCCTGGGAGAAGAATGGTTAGGGAGGGAAATTGACTCTTCATTTACAGAGCACTTGCCTGCTGAAATTGACCCCTGTGGTGAAAACGGTGAATTCCATTCATTTTGTTTCGACGGACCATTATTCACTAAAAAAATCCGTTTTACTGTCGGTGAGAAAGTCTTCAGGCCACTTGAAGTTAAAACCGATCCCCCTGCCCCACTGCCCTCAAGCCCCGGGTTTTGGTTCTGCGACCTGCTCCCCGCTGATTAGCAAAGAAGCCGAAAAACAGTTGAACTGAAAATTAATGATTTGAAAAGAGGGGTTAGAACCAGGGGCCTTTAAAACGTGATCACCCTTCCTTCCCCGTGCAGGTACTGGGTTAATACTTCGCCCATATATTTTACTTCTATTCCCAGAGCCCTTATGGCCGAGGTCACTCCGTAGGCTTCGGTGCAGCCCCTGCAGGCTTCAACATTGATCCCGCTTTGCATCACGAAATCCAGCTCTCTCTGGATATCCTTATCCTGGGCGAGAAGCTTTGCCGAAGGTCCCCAGATGACCACATTGATCTCATCCCACCACCCCATGCTTTTGGCATCCATCAGATAGACAAAGATCATCCTTATGGCGACATCCTTTTCGCCTGTTGTCCATACTACGCTGAGTTTCTTCATTAAAAGGCCTGGTTAAGCGGGCAAATATATTAAAAATAGCCCAACGTTTTCCCTGATTTATTTTGGTGGTAAACGGAAATCGGAATACAGTTCCTTCTCGGTATAATGCTTTTGCTTGTTCAGGGCTTCAAGTTCCACCTGCTGTTCGGGGTTTATGGATTTCATGGTCATAAATCCTTTCAGCTTTAATTCGAGCAGGGAGTCTTTTTTAAGCATCGCCTGGTACTCGCTGTTCACTACCCAGTAATAATTCTGCCAGCATTTCCTGAGCTGATCCGAGGGAAGGACATACGAAAAGTACTGGGCCAGCAGCCTCCGCGGACCCACTTCATTGTTTAAAACAATAAGGTTGGTCACGTAAGTATCGTATTGTTTTACTTCGGCGAGACCTGCAGCGCGGTCTTTAAAGCCGTAGTTGATAACCATGGTCACAATGACCAGGGCCACCGACCCGACCAGCCATTTTACAACATCAAAGATCAGCTTCAGCTTCTGAAGCTCGGTCATTTCACGGCCGGTGTTCTGAATTTCTGTTTTTGAGGGTTTTTCTTCCATACACTTAAGTTTATGCAGATTATCACCTTCACAAATATAAGAAGTATGGATGCGAAAATCAAGTGCTATAATCCGGCCACAAGTTGTTTGAGCCTGGTCTCCGCCACTTTCATGTTGAATTCGAAGTCGTAATAACGGGCCAGGGAATTGGCATAGCTTTCCTGCGCCTGTCGAACTTCCAGAGCAGTAGTCTGCCCCAGCCTCAGCCTCTCGAGCGAAATTTTCAGGTTTTCTTTTGCAAGGGTCAGGTTATCCCTTTCTATCTCCAGCAGGGTTTTCTGGTCGTCGTACTGGGTGAGGGCGGTTTTTAACTGGGTATTCACTGCAAGCTTTACATCGTCAAGGATGTATTGTGAGGATTGCAACTGGATCTTCGCAGTCTTTACCTGCCGCAGGGCATTCCCTGCCTGGTAAACCGGGATGACAAGGCTGCCTCCGACAACAGGTCCGTAAGTACGGTTGGTGAGAACGGTGGAGGCATTGTTATCGTTTTGCTGGAAATTGTAAGAGGTGACGAAGTTCAATTTTGGCAAACGGTAGGTCTTGTATTCACCCAGGCTGAGCCTGGCAATATCCACTTGTTTCTGATAAGATAATACCGCGGTATTATTTGAATAAAGTTTATTCATCAGGTCAACAGGATCAGGCTTATAATTGAGCGGAATGGTATCGGCCACTTCAAAATCGGTTTCAGGGTCACGGGCGATTTCCATGTTAAGATACCTTTTTGAATTCCTTATCGTGTTCAGCTGGTTGATCTCGGCTTCCCTGTTCACATTCAGGTCGATCTTTGCCTGGAGGAGGTCGTTTTTATGCGCTATACCAGCATCATATCCCTTTTGCAGCAACTTCACCCTTTCAAGGCTGTAGGCCATCACATCCCTGATGGCAAGCAACTGTTCTTTCTGGACAACCACCTGGTAGAATGCAACCGTTACATTATACATTATCTGCATGAGGGTATCCCTGAACTGAATTTCGCCAAGTTTTTCAATCTGGTTCAGTTTGTTTTTCGTAATGAACATTTTTGTTCCGTCGAACAAGGTCCAGTTCAGGGCAACCCCGGCATTGAAGGCATTTGATTTTCCTGCAGCGGCTGTTATTTCACTTCCTGTGGAGAGGTTCAGGTAAACGTTGTTTACTGAATAGTTGTCGCTGCCGTTAACCATGATGGTCGGCAACATCCCGGCATTGCCCAGGGTATTGTTGACTTTTGCCACATCGGCTAGGTTCCTGGTAATGGAAATACTGTAGTTGTTCTTCAATGCGATTCCAACCGCATCTTCAAGGCTCATCAGGGATTGGGCTGATAATCCGCTTACGGCCATCAGCATACAAAACAGAGTAATGATCTTCTTATTCAGCATGAGCTTCGGTATATTCAGGAACCTGTTCTCTTTTTCCCGACATCATAACGTACATGGCCGGGATCACGAAAAGGGTTAATATAAGTGAAAAAAACAGACCTCCTACCACGACGATCCCCAGCGGGGTGCGGCTTTGTGCACCGGCGCCCAGGGCCAGAGCGATAGGCATGGCGCCGAAGATAGTGGCCAGGGAAGTCATCAAAATGGGACGTAGCCTGGCGGCTGCGGCTTCAAATGCCGCATCGTATTTCGACAGGCCCTGTTTCCGCTTCTGGTTAGCAAATTCGACGATAAGGATACCGTTCTTGGTGACCAGTCCAACCAGCATGATCATACCGATCTCGGAGAAAATATTCAGGGTGCTTCCAAAGATGAAAAGCGAAAGCAGGGCTCCTGTAACGGCAAGGGGGACCGTGATCATGATGATCAGGGGATCGATAAAGCTTTCAAACTGGGCCGAGAGGATCAGGTAGATCAGGACAAGGGCGAGTACAAAAGCGAATGAGGTGTTGGAACTGCTTTCCGAAAAGTCACGGGATGGGCCGAGGAGATCGGTCTGGAAAGTATCGTCCAGGGTTTCCTTCGATATTTTTTTCATGGCGGCAATACCTTCACCAAGGGTTTTACCCTGTGCCAGGGAAGCAGAGATGGTGGCTGATTTGTACCTGTTGTAATGGTAAAGTGTCGGAGGTTCGCTGCTTTCTTCCATCCTTACAAGGTTATCAAGCTGTATCAGCTGGTTTGAGTTGGTCCTTACATACATTGAGGCTATATCGGCCGGTTTGTTCCTGTTCTCGCGGTCAAACTGCCCGATCACAAAATACTGCTTTTCGTTCCTGAGAAAATACCCGTACCTCTTCCCGCTCAGCGCAAACTGCAGGGTATTTGAAATGTCGAGTGCGTTTACCCCTAAATCCGTCGCTTTCATCCTGTCGACTATGATATTGATTTCGGGTTTGTTGAATTTAAGGTTAACGTCGACGTTCCCGAATGTGGGATCCTTTCTTGCCAGGTCCATGAACTTGGGCACAGCCTCCCTCAGCTTGTCGAAGTCAAGGTTCTGCAACACAAATTGCACTGGAAGCTGAGATCCTGCAGCTAGGGATGTTGAAATAGTCTGCTCCTGGATGGGGATAATCCTGGCTTCGGGAAATCCCTTGTATATTTTAACCAGCCTGTCATAGACCTGCTGCTGGGTGGTCTTCCGTTCGTCGGGTTCGACAAGGAAGATATTGACACCTCCGATATTGGTAGTGGAACTGCCAAAGCCTGCGCCGGTACGGGCAAAGATCAGCCGCGACTCAGGAATATTCTTTGCCAGGGAATCGGAAATGCGGTCATCCAGCTTTTCCATATAATCGTAATCGGTACCCTCGGGAGCCGTTATTGAGGTGCGCAGAATGCTATGGTCCTCCAGAGGTGCCAGCTCGGTTTTTATGAATTTGAATAACACGACCACCAGGACCACGCAAGCCCCCAGAATTGCGAAACTTATCCACTTTCTTTTCATGTATGCCGATAGCATTCTCCGGTAAAATCGGTCCATCCCCACGAAGAAAGGCTCGGTGACCTGGTAAAATTTCAATGACTTGATATCCTTCTTCCCCATCTTTACATTAAGCACGGGGGTAAGTGTAAGTGACACCAGGGCCGAGATCAGCACTGCGCCGGCAAGCACAACCCCGAATTCACGGAATAACCTGCCGGTAAAGCCCTGGAGAAAGATAACAGGAAGAAAAACGATGGCCAGGGTAATGGAGGTCGAAACAACGGCAAAGAGGATTTCACGGGTGCCCGCGAAAGCCGCCTGGTACCTGTCCATCCCCTGCTCGATCTTTTTATAAATATTTTCGGTGACCACTATGCCGTCGTCCACCACGAGGCCCGTTGCAAGCACAATAGCCAGTAAAGTGAGCACATTCACCGAAAATCCGAAAATGTACATCAAAAAGAATGATCCTATAAGAGAAACGGGAATATCGATAAGAGGCCTGAGGGCAATTACGGTATTCCTGAAGAAAAGGAATACAATGATCACAACAAGGGAAATGGCGATAAGGATGGTTTCCCCCACATCCTTAACGCTCTGCCTCATGAACTTGGTTTTATCGTAACCAACGTCGAGCTGCATGCCCGCAGGAATATTTTTCTTGATTTCGGCAAATCGTTTGTAAAACTCATCGGCTATGGCAATACTGTTGGCGCCGGGAAGCGGGATAAGGGCCAGTGAAATCCCCGTTGCCCCGTTCAGTTTGACCCCGGTTTCATCCACTTCGGCACCCAGCACGGCCTCCCCGATATCGGCAAGCCGTATAACCTGGTCGTTGCTCTGCCTGATGATCATATTGTTAAACTCTTCCTCAGTGGTAAGCCTCCCGAAAGTTTTTACAATCATCTCGGTGGAGGTTCCCCTTACTTTCCCGCCCGGAAGGTCTACGTTCTCTTTAAGCAGGGCAATGTTCACATCTTCGGCAGTAAGATTGTATGCCGCCATCTTTTTGGGATTCAGCCATAACCTCATGGCAGGCCGTTTCTGCCCGTAAAGCCCGACCGAACTGACCCCGGGAATGGTTTGCAGCTTTTCCTGGAGTACATTCTCGGCATAGTCGCTGAGCTGCCCGGGATTCATCATGGTGCTCTGTACAGCCACAGTGATGATGGGGTCGCTGTTGGCGTCGGCCTTGGTCACGACAGGAGGGGCGTCAATGTCCTGGGGCAGGTTGCGCATAACCTGGCTGGTTTTGTCACGAACGTCGTTGGCTGCTTTCTCCAGGTCGGCCCCTACATTGAATTCAACCGTTATATTGCTTGATCCTGTTGATGATGATGAAGATATTGAACGTATTCCTTCAATCCCGTTGATAGCTTTTTCGATGGGTTCTGTGACCTGGGATTCAATAATATCGGCATTGGCGCCGGCATACATCGTCTGTACATTGATAGTAGGCGGGTCGATTGCAGGGTAAAGCCTGATCCCAAGGAAAGAAAATCCCACAAAGCCGAAAAGTACAATGATCAGGCTTAGTACAATTGAAGCAACCGGTCGTTTTATCGCGAAATCTGAAATGGTCATAGGTTCTATTTAACTTTCGCAAAATTCAATTCAGCTCCCGGCTTAATAAACAGCACACCCGTTGTAACCACGGTATCACCGGCATTCAGTCCCTGCACAGCCTCTATCGCTTCGGCTTTTCTCACACCGGTCTGGATAGGGACAAATACAGCTTTACCTCCCTTGCATACAATCACACTTTTATTTCTTTCTTTCATGATGATGGCCTGGGTTGGTATCATCAGTGCATTACGGTTCTCGTTAAGCCTGAGCTGCACATTGGCATAGGCACCCGGGGTAAGCGTGGGGGCCTGGGCCGAAACCACGGCCCTTGCCTTAAGGTTACGGGTATTGAGTTCAATGCCTTCCTCGGTGGCCATCACAACAGCATCAAATTTTGTACTGTCGCCTTCGACCGAAAATTTCACTTTAGTCCCGCTATGTATCATCGAGCTGTATTTGCCGGGAACAGCAAAATCGAGTTTCAGCTTGTCCGATTCGCGGATTGTAGCCAAAGGGGTTGATTGTGTTACCTGGGCTCCCAGGCTGATGTTCCTTAAACCGATAACACCGTCATAAGGTGCAAGGACTTCAGTTTTAGATATATCAGCTTTGAGCAGGTCTATATCATTTAAAATGGAAGTGACCTGCAATTCCTGCTGATCATATTCCACCTGGCTGATGCCATCGACCTTCAGCAATTCAGCCTGTCGGTCGAGGATCTGCTTACCGATCTGGTACTGGGTTTGCGCTTTTTTAAGCTGGGCCTGGAGGTCAAGGTCAAAAATCTTCACCAGCATGGTCCCCTTTTTCACAAACTGCCCCTCGGGGAGGTTGAGCATCACCACACGACCCGGCATTTCCGGCATAAGTGTTGTCTCCTCAAAAGGCATCAGGGTGCCCGAGATCCCTATGGTCTCATCCACAACAGAAGGATGGACAATGTATCCTTCAATGAATGAAATGGATCCTGCATCCTTGCCTCCCTTTTTCTTCTTACCGCCCGAACATGAAGCGCTCCCGATAATCAGAAGTATAAGAAAAACATTCAGTATTGCTTTTTTACTCATATCATATCCAGCTAAGCGGTTCCCTCATGTGAAGCCTTCCTGGTCCTGCCAGGCGAAAACCGTAATTCAGGGTGCAAATTTACAAAATCCCGGGGAGCTTCATATGGTATTGGATGTGCAAACCGAATTAACCTACAAAGGCCCCGGTTTTGCCGATAAGTATGCCCGGTCTTACTCGCTCCCGGTACAGGATGCGGGATGATGGCGCTTCGCGCCGATGCGGGATACAGGATTAAATAATTATTAATATATTTACATTCTCTATCTTGAAAATCAACAACCATGAACACAATTTTAAAAGTATCCGCTCTTTTTTGCTGCCTTTTCATCATGGCTCAGGGGAACCCTCAAACACCTGCTGCAGGCTCCGGGCCGCTTATCGAACCTGCCTGGAACTGGGCAAAGAAATATGCCGGCAACGGCGGCCCCCTTTCGAAAGATATAGTTTCCGACGGCAACGGAAATTATTACCTGACAGGGAATTTCAACGGTTCTCTCACCTTTAACAATATTACGGTGAACAGTTCCGGTACATCCGACCTGTTCATAGTCAAGGTTAACTCAGCGGGAGATGCATTATGGATCAAAAAAATTTCAGCTTCCGAAGGAAAATCGGTTATTCCCTGCAGGCTGGTGCTTCTGGGGAACGGAGATTTCCTGGTGGGAGGTCACTTTGACGGCACAGCTGCCTTCCCGGCAAACACACTTGTCAGTGGGGGCCATGCCGATGCCTTTGTGGCAAGGTATGATGCAAATGGCAATAATATCTGGGCAGGTAAATATTCTGATCCGGAAAGCCTTACTGCAACGGGTCTGGCTGCCGACGCCAACGGGGCTCCCTATATGACGGCAAATGTCGTCTCCAGCATGAAATCAAAAATTATTATTTTCAGCTCTACAGGACAAGCGGTCGATGCAAAAACTTTTAACAACTCTGTTTTCACCGATATTGCCTGCCGCAATTCGAACCTTTCCATCAGCGGGTTCCTCAGAGCCGCGACCAGCTTCGGTTCAATAAACCTGAGTTCCGGGTATTATCCCTCATCCTTCACAGGGCAAACTGATCTAAGTGGAAATTTTATCTGGGCCGATAACGGGAAATGTGCCTCGGCGGATTCCAGGGGATACTCTGTTGCAATAGATGAGAATGGTAACACTTATACTACAGGTTATTTCATGGACAGTATCAGGTTCAACCCGCCTGCAACAAAACTTACCGCCGAAGGAGTATTTCCTCTTTTCATCGTCAAATACAGCCCAACCGGGACCTGCTTATGGGCATCACAGATAGGTGATGCTGAAGCATACGATTATCACCCGCTTTTATCACTGGACAACCAGGGACATCCTTTCGTAATATCCTATTTTTATTTCGGGCTTGTTTTCGGCTCTACAACATTGAGCGGGAGTGCAGCTTTCATTGCCTCATATTCCCCGTCCGGAGCCAAGCAATGGGCAAAAGCACAGCCGTATTTTCCAAACAGGGCTCAGTTTCAAACCAGCAATGAAATAATTGAATGTGCTGATAATTATTTTAATACCCTGGTCATGAAATTCGATGCTTCCGCCAATCTTCTCTGGACCCGGCAGTCAGTTTCCGACGGAGGATTATCGGATGTATGGTACCAGATGGCGGTAGATCATACCGGTATGCCATATATTCAGGGAGATATAAGAGGAAACGTTTACTTCGACGGGAATCCTGAGAGCGCTTACGGCACTGAACTGACCAAACTGAATGGCGATGGATCGGTGATATGGCAGAAAATCTTTTCCCAGCCGCTGACACAATTTATGAATTCGTCGGGGGTATGCACCGACCTGGACAACAACTGCTTCGCCTGGGGAACTTTTTCCGATTCCCTGACGATCGAAGGAACCCTGCATGTGCTATCGCATAAAAGCGGTAATATGGCCTACCTTGCCAAATACAGTAAAAAGGGTGAGTCAAACTGGGTCAGGACGTTTGAAGGCTATGGTGGAATAACAGGAGTAGGCGGAATCACTTCCGATCATGAGGGTAATGTAATACTTACCGGGATGTTCGTTGATACTCTGAAAATCAATAATATCATATTGCCCGGCAATGGATATTACGCCCAGGTTTTTATAATAAAATATAATCCGGCCGGTAGCCTTGTTTTTGCTGAAAAGTTCGGAGGGACTTCAACGGTACAGGGCAGGGGCGCTTCATCTGACGGGCAAAACAATATTTATGTTACCGGAAGGTTCAACGGGACCGCCAATTTCGGGGGGAATTACCTTACAAGCTTTGGTTCGGACGACGTTTTCATTTTAAAACTTGATCCTGACGGGAACCCGGTATGGGTAAGGCAGGCAGGTGGGCAGGGTTATGAAAGGGGACATGCCATAATCACCGATAGTACAGGAAATTCCTATATCTCAGGACTGTTCTGGTCTACTTCCATGAGCTTCGGAAACATTACGATAACAAGCCCCTTGGCAAGCAACCTATTTATCGCTAAATATGCAAGCGACGGCACACCCCTCTGGGCCCATGCACTTCAGAATCAGGATTATACCTGGCCTGCCTACCAGATGGGGCTGGATGAGGAAGGCAGCTGCTATATGGGAGGTGATTATGACGGGAGCCTGGCGTTCGACAACGGCCCGACTTATACGGGGAACCTTAACAATAATTTTCTGGTAAAGTACGATGCCTCGGGTGCTTTTCAATGGAACAAGAATGTTCCTCAAACGGCTTTCTCTACAGGATATTCAAACCTGATGAGCCTGGCAGTATATAATAAAAATTCAATCCTGATCGGGGGAAGGATCATTAATGACACCCTTACCCTGGGCAATAATAAGCTGTATTCCTGTAATTCCGGGGCATTCATAGCACTGCTGGGCGATAACCTGCCAATGGGAGTCCAAAACCAGGACCAGGCCGTGAAACATATTGCAGTTTACCCGAATCCAAGCCACGGTGAAATTACCATCAGGTTTGACGACCCGGTAAAGAAAAAGGTAATGGTAATTGTCACCGACGCAGAAGGCAAAACCCTGTATGCAGGAAGCCAGGACTGCGGTGGAACGGCATCTGTATGCCTGCCGCATCCGGCAGCGGGAGTGTACCTTGTATCTGTTTATTACGGGGGCAATAAATTTTCCGAAAAACTGCTGATCTATTAAATCGGCGGGCCTGGCGTATTGAAATTCGCTATTCAATATTCGACATTCCTACTATCTCCTCCTCCTGGGGTTCCCTCATGGCATTGATGAGTTTGCAGCCCCGGTAATGGTGCAGGTCTTCGGGCCTGATGTCAAGCGGAATGATCTTCCCCTGGGCGATCAGCCTGGCCCGGCAGGTCCCCTCTAAAAGCGGATGTGCCGGTGTGTACCACATGCTTCCGTCATAAAACACCAGGTTTGAAATGCTGCTGTCGGTGATCAGCCCTCCATTGACAATAATGATGTCGTCGCACAGGCCGCGCCTGGCAAAAAGCTCCTCCAGCCCTGTCCTGTCGGAATATTTCAAATGGTAATCGAAAGACTCAGTGTATACCAGTTTCAGGCTCCGGACCGGCCGTTTTATATACGGTCTGAAACTTATTTCCAGGATTTCCTGCCCATAGATCACATTACATTTCACGATCCCCGTTTGCATGTTTTCGGGAACCTTTATAATTGACTTCAGCCAAAGCCCTGAATCCAGAAGCCTTAACCCAATGCCCGGCTCCAGGTTCCCGGCTCGCGGATCACGAATCATGAGTCCCGGCTTCCGCATCCGCTCCTCATGCCATCTCAGATGAAGGGGCTGCCCGTTCTCGATCCTTATGGTCTCAAACAAGCGGCACATACACTTTATCGATAAGTTCCCTGTACTCGCTTTCGCAATCACTCAGGGCTGTAATACCTCCCCCGCTTCTGAAACGCAGCCCGCCATCCGCCTTCTCAAGAAACCGTATCATGACTGCGGATGAGAAATCCCGTCCATTGAAATACCCGAAAACGCCGGTGTAAAAACCACGCCCGTCGGCCTCAGCTGCCTTAATAAGCTGCAGCGTTTTTTCTTTTGGCGCCCCGCTGATCGAGCCTGCCGGAAGAAGGGTGAAGATGTCCTCGCCCAGGTGTTCCAGGTAATTTTTGGGCATCCTCCCGCTGATTTCCGAACTCATCTGCAAAAGATCCTTGCGGTTGGTGCTGATCTTTTCGATATACCGGAAACGTTCCACCCTCACCGAGGATGAGATCATCGACAGATCGTTGCGTATGAGGTCAACAATGGTGTTATGTTCGAAAAACTCCTTGGGGTCGCCCAGCAGCCTTGCCTCTGCATCGGGCAATGAAGCGTCGATTGTGCCTTTCATTGGATTTGAACGGATCATTCCGTCCTTTATGCTGATAAAGGGTTCAGGTGAAAACACCGTAAAATGTTCACCGAACAAAAGTTTATAGGGGGCAATGCTGCGTTTGAATATTTCGACAAGGCTGAGATCAGTTTGCAGATCTGTGGCAAATGTTAGATTGATCAGGTAGGTGTCGCCCCTTTTCAGGTGCCAGCTTACTTTTTCAAATGCGTTACGGTAGGTGTCGTAGTCAACAGGCCTGGGGATAAAGCTGAACTTAACCCGGGGACATGTTTCGGGCAGGATATTGCCGCAGGGGCCTATCCTGAAAAAAACAGCATTCTGTTCCGCTTCCTTCATTCCAAGTACGGCTGTATTCAGTCCTTCAAAATCAGTCACAAAAAGGAAGGGGGTTTGATGAACAGCAAAATCGTTAATTTTACTGATCGCATCATTCCTGTTCATGAAGATACTGCTGCTCGATAACCACGATTCTTTCACCTTCAACCTGCTTGAACTTCTGCGTAATAACGGCAAAGTTAGCGTTAATGTGATTAAATCGGATGAACTGCGGCTTGCCGATGCAGGGCTTTACGACAAGGTCATTTTTTCACCCGGGCCCGGCCTGCCCGGGGAACAGCCTGCAATGGCTGACATTCTAAGGGAATTCGGTGAAAAGAAACCGATACTGGGGATCTGTTTGGGACTCCAGGCCATCGCCATGTTTTACGGAGGCAGGTTATTCAACCTCCCGAAGGTGGTCCACGGGCAAGCGCGGCGGCTGGAGGTCGTAAGGCCCGAACATTATATCTTCAGCGGCATTCCCGATGGCTCCGAAGCAGGGCTTTACCACTCCTGGGCCGTTGCCCGGGCCTCGCTCCCGCCTTGCCTTGAAATCATCGCACTCTCCGAAAACGGCATCATCATGGGGCTAGCCCATAAAAAGTATGATGTTTGCGGATTGCAGTTCCACCCCGAATCCATCATGACCGCCTCGGGTCAGAAAATGATGGATAACTGGATTGCACGCTGAACCTTACCCAAACGAAAGCCAGGGTCTCAGATCACAAAGTACACTCCCATGGTAATGGTGTACATGTAATATGGCAGGTAGAACGTAAGCTGGTTGCGGTCGTGCTGCATGTAATACCTCAGGTCCAGGGCGAGCCAGCTGAGGATTTTAAAATTCAAAATGGTTTCCACAGTAATGCAGGGGTAAGGGATCCTGAAATCGGAAGATGTGCTGTATAGCGAGGTTCCCGTGAAATTACTGCTGAATGGCTGCTGGTAGTAAATACAGAGGTTCCAGTCGACGATCCTGCCCAGGCTGGTATAAAATCCCAGGTAAACCGATCCTCTGAATCCGTTCCTCGCGGCGAACCCTGTCCCCTGCTGATCAAGAGCCTTGATATCCTTCTGGACGGTTTTCCATTGATCAGCAGACCACCAGTCCTCATAATCGGGGGGCAACAGGTCATACCGGTCCCATTGATAAAGCAATCCCAGCCCGGCCTGGATCCTGATCTTTGGCTTGTTCAGGATGAGGGGAACTGCATATGCCCCGGCCTGCCACCTGGCATAGATCCCGCGATCCTCGTCGAAATGGAACATGGCAAAAGGTTCAAGACTTATCTTGTTCAGCTTTCTTTTTCCGCCAGTGGTTGTATGGCGGAACAGGCAGGCATGAGCGTAAACATACCCGGTATTGCTGGTGGAGCGCGTTCGAAGGCCCTGGTAATTGATCACACCCATCAGTTCATACTGGTTCCTGTTATCCATGATGAGCCCCGAAGCATTGGATGAAAGATACAGGTACTGAAGCGCATCTTCGAGAAAATAGAAACCAAGGTAAAGACTGCCCGTGGGCCTTCCCTGCTTCAGGGTGTCGGTATGCGCCTTGCTGAACCCAGTGACCTGGGCCGATGATTCCCCGAAAATCAATCCAAGGCAAAGGATGATTGCAATTCTGAACTTCCGCATACTCGTAAAGCCTGACGGAAAGTAAAATTAGTAAAATTTAATTTATTTCACGCCTGCATGGGGACCTCGATCAAAAGGAGGTCGGAGGCAGCCTCTGCTGTTATTGAAAGCTTTAATGTATCTGATACGCCAAGCCCGTCGCGGGTTTCAAGCTTGTTGCCTCCCACATCCGCAGTCCCCTCTATCATCATGATGTAAACCCCGTATGAGGGTCCATGAAGTTCATATTCGGCTGTTTTCCCCTTATCGAGCGAGATCCTTGAGAACCAGGTTTTCTGGTTCAGCATCAGCGCTCCTTCTTCGTCAGGAGCCACCAGTTTTTGCCAGCGGTTCACCCTGAGAGCCGGATCGAACTCTTTCTGTTCATACCTTGGAGCAAGGTTCTTTTTTGAAGGAAAAACCCAGACCTGGAACAGCTTGACAGGAATTTTAGGATCGGCATTGTACTCCGAATGAAAGATACCGGTTCCTGCGCTCATCACCTGTACCTCGTTGGGCCTGAGCTGCCGTGTATGCCCCATGCTGTCCTTATGCTCCAGTATGCCCTCCAGCACAATGGTCGTGATCTCCATATTATCATGGGGATGCCTGTCGAACCCGCCTCCGCCTGCGATAAAATCGTCGTTGAACACCCTCAGGGCCCCGAAATGGACCCTGGAATGATCATAATAACCGGCAAAACTGAAGCTGTAATGGGTGTCGAGCCAGCCGTAGTTCTCATGACCACGGCTGCCCGCCCTGTGTATGATGGTTTGCATAAACCCTCCTTAATTACTTGACTTTTGCGAGTTCCACGTTAAGTGAAAGCTTTACTTCATCAGCTACGACCATGCCGCCGGCTTCGGTAACTGCGTTCCAATGGAGGCCGAATTCCTTGCGGTTTATTTTCCCGCTGAGTTCAAACCCGGCTTTGGTATTTCCCCAGGGGTCAACCATAATACCGCCGAATGAAACTTTTATTTCCAGCGGACGGGTTGTTCCACGGATTGTCATGTCGCCGTTCATCACGAATTCGTCATCATCTGTCTTTTTGAAAGATGTTGACTTGTAGGTAAGTTTCGGGTGATTTTCTGCGTCAAAAAAGTCGGCTGACTTCAGGTGGCTGTCACGGTCGCCTACCCCTGTATTGATGCTGTTAACGTCGGCCGAAAATTCAACCTCCGCCCCGTTCCAGTCATCTCCGTTGGTAAGGACAGATCCTTCGAATTTTTCAAATTTACCTGTAACTGTCGATATGACCAGGTGTTTTACTTTAAATATGATCTCTGAATGCATAGGGTCAATGGCCCAGGTAGTTTTTGCTGTTTCCATGATTTAAATTTTTTCCGGATTTGCCGTCTTTGCCTGTTTGTAAAGGCCGGCTTAATTCCGCCGTTAATAATTGATTAGTTTTATGCAGCAAAATTACCCCGGCCCAGCTTCACCGGAAAGGTAAAAATCATGGTTTGAATAGGAAAAATCATGGTTCATAGATAAAACCCCTGATATCCCGCATCGGCGCGAAGCGACATCATCCGCGCGAAGCGCCCTCATCACCCCATCACCTTATACATCATCACATCGGCTATCAGTCCCAGCAGAAACATCAGTCCGAAGAGCCTGGTGAATTCAAAGGCATGGGCAACCAGGTATAAGGGCCAGGCATTTTTATCATAACCTTCGGGAGCTGCATCAGGCCTTGGCTTTAAAAAAACTTTCACTGTTTTAATCAGGCGGGGAATGGTCAGGAATACAACCAGCATGGAAGGACCCAGCTGCCGGGACACAACGAGCCAGAGGATCAGGATGTACTGAATTACCCAAAGCGATATGGTGAGGTATCTTGCTGTTTTTTCCCCTGTAATTACTGGCAGGGTCCTGATGCCTTTCAGAACATCCTGTTCCATCTTATCGGTATGCTTTCCAAGGAGCACCGTTGTCGGTCCGAGAGCATACACCAGGCTTACCATGGCAACCCAGTTATTCCATTGCCCGTGGGATACCACGAAATATGTTCCTCCCACCATCAGCGGCCCCCACACCAGGACTACCGAAAGTTCGCCCAGCCCGTAATATTTCAGGGGCCAGGTGTAAAACAGCAGGAAAAACAATCCTGCCCCTACAAGCCAGAGGGTGGCCCAGCCCGTCAGGCCGGTGATGACGAAACCTATGGCCAGGGCCATCATTCCTGAAACCACTATGTACCACAGGAAGCTGTTTTTCGACAAAAGCCCGTGTTCCAGGGGATGCGGACCATATTGGGCCCTGTAATAATTATTATGGTCTACGCCTTTTGAATAATCCACATAATCGTTAAGCAGGTTGTTCGTGGCATGGGCCAGCACTATACCGAAAACCGCGAGGATGAAAATATCCCATGAGAAAGCCCCCGCGCGGTAGGCGAGAAGACCACCTATGACACCTGCCGTTGCAGTCATTACAAAAACTGCAGCCCTGCTGGCAATCAGCCAGCGCGATATGATGTCCAACCCGTTCCATTCTTCCCTGCTTATGCGCGGAATGACCCTCAGCGCCTTAATCCACATTGTTATCATGATATTGATGTTTTGGTTCAACACTAAATGTTTCCAGCCCTTCCTCTCTTAATAAAGCACAGGCTGCCGGCGGATCTTCCGAAAATCCCAGGATATATCCTCCCCCACCCGATCCGCATATCTTAAGTTTAAAACTGTTGCTTTTCAGACCCCGGGCCCAGGCCTTTCGAACATTCAGGGGGACAAGTCCCGGCATGTTCTTCAGCTGAAACTCCGAAAGTTCCTTCATGACCAGATTAAACCCTTGTTTGTCGCCCATCAGGAAAGCCCTGATACAGCTGTTATTCAAACTTTTCAAAGCATCCCCGGTTTCCCTGCCCTGGTTTTTGTTCCGGCCGTAAAATTCATTTAAAAAATCCCCGGCCAGCCGCCCTGTTGCGGCTTTCAATCCCGTATTGATGAGAAATACCGAAGCTGCTGCATTCTCATTCTCAGGGATGCTTACTTCACTGATCTCCCCGTCCTCTTCGAGCAAAAGAGCCTGGTCCAGGTATGAGATCAGGGCATCAAACCCCGAGCTGCGGCCGTGGAACCAGGATTCCATTTCAATAAAAATGTTCCTGAGCGATCGCCAATTGCCCTTAGACTGTACCTCCCCCGGTTTTAAAGGGTTAAAGGCATAATTACCGTAGACAGCGGCACAGAGGGCGCCCGAACTTCCCAACCCGCTTTGCACGGGAATGTCCGACTCAAGTGAAAGCCCGTTTTCAATATCCCTTCCCAGCCTCTGCAGGTCAAGCCGGGTTTGCAATTCCGGCTGGGTTCCCAGGTAATTTTGATAATACTGTTTGAGGATGTGGTTGCTCCAGGGATCCTGTGATTGCGTTTGTTTCGTGGTACCGCCCGCCGAAAGCCGGGCTTTAAAAGGCCTGTATGACATCCCCAGCGCCTGGGAACCCTCCATCAGCGAATATTCCCCGAACAGAAGTAACTTGGAATGGTAGTTGCGCCTTTTATTCATCCCCGAACTGTTTTACTCCCCCCCTGATACGAAACGGGCCCTGCCCGTATTGATCGGGAATGTAATAGCCATTACTGCAAAACTGCAGCAGCTCATCCCTGATAAAATCGCTTACCCTGTCAGAATAATCCATGGGATATAAAAGATGAACATTGGGGCCGGCATCCAGGCTGAAACACAATGGCAGGCCTTTTTTCCTCTCAATCCTTATACGGTTCATGATCTGAAGCGAAGCGGGGAGGATCAGGATATTGCTGTTTGCCGACGTCATGAGGAGGGAATGCAGGCTTAGTGCCTCATTTTCGCAAACGCCGGCGAATTTCTCAAAATCGCCTGTATGCATTGCATCCAGGCATTCTTTCAGGTTAATGCCGGCCTGGGTGTACCTCGAGCCGGCGAACGGATGAGAGTCCATCAGGACATGCCCTTCCGAGCTGGAAACCTGTTTAGGCAGGGCGGATACTATGAGAATTGCATCCTGCAAACCCCTGAAACCGGCATGTATCCCCGAATGCAGCTTAACGGCCCATTCATCGGAGGAATGCGGCAGCAGCGGGGTTTCTCCCCAGAGGGCAAAACCTCCGTATACCGAGCGGCTTGCACTGCCCGAACCCATCCTTGATACGAACGATGCCATCCGCAGAAACTCATCCTGCTCTGTTTCCCTGCCTGCGATCATCTGAGCCAGGTCGAGAAGGCAAAGCGCAAAAGCCGACATTCCCGAGGCGGAAGAAGCGATGCCCGCAGAAACAGGGAAGCTGTTGCCTGTTTCCACTTCAAAAGAATACCCCCCGAGCAGGGGAAAGAAGTTCTTAAGCCATACCAGAAGCTCCCTCATCCTGGGGAGAAAAGGATGGTCGGTTGCACCGTTAACCGTTCTGATGTCAAAGGGTTCGGGCCCTTTAACAGCCTTTACGATAGTTCTGGTCACCGACTTGCTCAATGTCATGCTGAGCGAAGGATTGGCAGGCAGCTGTATGCCCTTTTTCCCCCAGTATTTTATAAAAGCTATGTTCGAAGGGCTTTCCCAGGCAGCACTCAGAGTTTTGCCATTCGGCGTATGGGCCTGGCTGTTTCCCATAATACGCATCTCATCCCCGGGCCGGGGTTTTTCAATGCAAATCTCATGATAGGTAAACACTTGCCTGATCCCGAATGCTTTAAGCCGCTCCCTTACCTCATCCGGCGACAGCCTGCTTACAAACATGGCAAAATCGCCTCCCCAGGCGCCCAGCGATTTTACCGCTCCCGGGAAGCCTGGAAAACTGAATGACAAAACATCGCGCTTAAGGATCTTCCCCAGGATCGCTTCATGTTCATCGACATACCTGCATAATTCCTCAACCCGCTCGGCCTGGCAGATCCTGGCTGTAAGTTCTGTTATCCTTTTGATTTCCGCGGCCGAATACTTTGCCTCAGCCGAGAATTTTTCAAGCTCGCTTAGTGTATCCTGCTTCCTGCCAAGGTAAGCGAAGTATGCATGATGCCTCAGTGCAGGCCCCGGGTTTGCAGGGGATACTATGGGCATCCATCCGGTTTCCCCCGGAATAATCTGGTAGAATAAAGGCGAGGCAGAGGTGGCGCATGCGATGTCATAAGCCGAACCGGCAAAAAGGCTGCGGAACAACTCAAACGCATCGGCTCCTGACCATTGGGCAATGAGGGAGATGAGGCTGGAACTGCTCCCAAGTCCCCATTCCAGGGGGTAATCCGCACTCACCCTTACATTGTAGCCATAGCCCGGCCTGAGAAACCCCGGATTAAGTTCCCTGGCATTACGCAACAGCCTGGCCAGGAACCCGGCTGTTTCCTTATGCCCCTTAAGCCCGGCACGGGGAGAAACATCATTCAGAGTCTCAGTGTCAAATACCGCCCTGAACCAGACCCCTGAAGAATCCTCACTGGTCCAGTGTATTTCAAATCCGCATATCGCTTCAAGCTCCAGTGTTTGTTTGAACAGCAGTGGAAGGGCTAAAGCCCTGGCTCCTGCAAGCACAAGATACTCCCCGCTTAACAGCAGTTTCCCACTGGCTCTGAAACTTAGGTTTTCTTTGGGCTTCTGAGATATATTCATCGACCGGGTTTCAGCTGGATCTTATATCCATGAAATGTTTTACAGCATCAAAACTGATCTTTTTTCCAGAAAAATATTCCTCTGCTTCGGTTCGCGTTAAAGGATCCGCATTCAGGGAATTCAGGATATTGGAGAGGTGCAGCTTCATATGCCCTTTCTGTATCCCTGTGGTGACCAGGCTTGTGAGGGCGGCGAAGTTACTCGAAAGCCCCACCGCCGCCACGATAGCCATCAGTTCTTTTGCGCTTGGATTTCCAAGTATCTCAAGCGCCAGCCGGGCAAGGGGATGCAGGTTGGTGATCCCTCCCACAGTACCTATGGCCAGCGGGATGGTGAGTGAGATCGTGAGCCTGCCTTCCTGTATATCACAGCTGCTGAGCGCCCGGTAAACCCCGTCTTTTGAAGCATAGGAATGCGCTGCTGCTTCGGCGGCCCTGTAATCGTTGCCCGTTGCCATAAGCACTGCATCTACCCCGTTCATGATCCCCTTGTTGTGTGTTGCGGCCCTGTACGGGTCCCCCCTGGCTATGGAATAAGCCAGTTGTATCTTTTCGGCAAATTCCTCAACCGTAAGTTTCAGGGCAAAGGGCTTCAGCTCTTCCACCGGGCATGAGGCTTCTATCGTGACCAGGCATTTTTCGGTGAAGTTGCTGAGGATCGACATGATATGCTGGTAGCGCCTTTCCTTTACATGGTTGTTCAGGGCCAGGTAAGCTTCCATCCCATCAGCCAGTTCTTCAAGGCAGGTGTTGATGAAATTAGCACCCATCGAATTCACAGTATCCACTTCAAGTTCGAGCTTATACAGCTTCTCCATGATCTCCCGGCTGTCGATTAGCCTGAGTTCAAGAACTCCACCTCCCCTTCTTTCCATGCTGGCCGTGGTCTTCCTCAGCCTGTCGAGAAGAAAAAAGCGGATATGGTCCCAGTTCCAGTTCAGGAAACGCGGATCGGTGAACCAGCGGAAATACACATGTCCCAGCTTTGCCGTGGATATTTGTTTCACCTTGAATCCTCCCCTCTCAGCCCAGAAACGTGCGGCATGAGAAGCAGCAGCAATGACCGAACTTTCTTCTATGGCCATGGGCACATGATATATCCTCCCGTCGACCATCACGTTCGGTGCTATCCCGAATGGCACGTGAAAACTGCTGATGGTGTTTTCGCTTAATTCAAGGAAACTCTTGCGGATGGCAGGATCGGTAGCAAGCCAGCCTTCCATTTCTTTCTCAGCCGGTTCTGGTCTCCGGCACATCGCTGCAATGCCATGGCGTTTCTCCCCTGCGCTGAGTTTCGAAAATCCTTTTATGATCTTTCCTTTCATGCTTGTTCTTTTACCTGTAAAAATGCCCTGGCGAACCTGAGCCCGCTAATCTGTGCCGTAATGAACATCCGCAGGTCTTCATAATCGCCCCTGGCAACACTGAGGAAGTTTGAAGCCTGCCCGAAAATACTTGGTAAAAGGCTCCTGGAAGTATGATAATACCCGTCGAGAAAATTCCGGATCCCTCCCGAAATAATGATCTGCCTGCAGGATATGGCGGCATTGTTCCTGACCAGCCCGTTAATTGTGTCAAGCATATCACCAGCTGTGTTTCCAAGCGTTGCAAGCTCACCGTAAAGCTGCCTCTGCCATGAAGTGCTCCTCGCCAGTTCGACTTTTGCGAAGTTAGTGCCACCGAAACCAGCAAGCTCAAAGGCCTCAATTGGCAGGCTCATGGCTTTGGCAATACTCACCGGCCCCATCCCCTGTCCAACTTCCTTCACTATCACCTTAAGCCTGCTCAACTCAAGAAATTCTCTTATTGTTTCAAAAGGGGTGTTTTTCAGAACATCCCCTTCAATCTGCAACCATTCCTGCACCGGGTTCACGTGAATGATCAGTCCATCGGCCCTGAGACGGTCCACCAGCTCGACCAGCCTTGGCCAGCTGCCATCCATCAGCATGTCTTCAAGCTGCACAATCCCTAGGTTCGCATACAAAGGCAGCTCGTCGCCCACTATGCTCCGCATGTCAAAATCGGGAAGGTAAATATCGTTAGCCAGCAATATCCTGCATGAACCCAGTCCCATTCCCATGCCGAATTCATTGCATGCCCTGGCAAGATTTGTATTGATAGTCCTCGCAAGTGCCGTGCCCCCCGTCATGCTTGAAACCCACATGGGAACCCTCAGGGTCTTCCCGAGAAATGTAAACGGCAGAAGCTCCCCCAAACGGTGAGAGCCTGTCATAGGCTCATAGTTGAACCTGCGGTCAATCTCGCTCCCCGGAACCCGGGATGTAAAAGCTAATTCTATATGATCGGTTTTCCTGGCTTCCATTAATTTCCATATTTCGCTTCAAACTCAGGTCAACAGGCATTGATCAGATGTAAACACTAAGCCCCAAACTCCATCGCTTCTCAAATCTCCCGTCATCAAATTCAACCCTGCATGGCTGAAAAAAGCATACAAAGTTAAATTAATTCAGTCTAAATAAAATATTAATCATGAAAATTTACTGCGGATGTGACCTTCCCGGTTTTATGGGAATGACCTTCGGCTCAGGCAGTGATGGACTGATACTGCCGGTTCAGCCCGAATGTGTTTGCTTGAATTCCTGGAGGGACTGCCCGCTGCCCGATTTGAAGAATTTGCTGAAATGCGAAGGATCGTCAAAGCCCAGCTCAAAAGCTATCTCCTTGCTGCTTTTATCGGTAAAGACCGCTGTTCGCTTGGCCTCAAGCAGTATGCGGTGCTGAATGAAATCCTTGGCCGGGTTGCCTATGTTCGATTTTATGACCTCATTCAGGTAGTTAGGGCTTACGTTTAGTGCCGAAGCATATTCCTTGACCTGGTGCCATTGTTGAAAACGTGTTTCGACCAGGTTTTTGAACCGCTGCACCATCGATTTACCCACTTCAAGACTTTGGGTATTGGTACCCGGCATCAGGCTGCAATGCCCGTTGCATTCGATGAGGAATAGTTTAAGGTAGGCCCCTATGGTTTCATATTTCAGCTCCTGTTCCGATGCATAGGCTTCCTTCATCTGCCCGGCAAACAAAAGCAGGTTCTTCAGAATGGGGTCGTGCAGTGGCAATGCCGGAGTGTCGCTGCTGTCGCGGAACAGCCTCAGGTTTGATATAAAATCCTCCCGTATGCTGTTCTTCATCAGGAATTCAGGGGTAAATAAAATGACAAGTCCGGTAGTTTCAGGGCCCGAGATGATCTGGTGGACCTGCCTGGGGCTGACGAAAAAAATATGGTTTGGCAGTATGGGATATTCATTGAAATCAACCACATGCCTTCCCGATCCCCCGAAAGGCCAGATTACCGAATAGTAATTATGACGGTGGGGATCGTCGGCAATCCCCTTCTGGCGATCGGCAATCTCCTCCATGGTCCTCAGTACAAAGGATGCAGCGACCCCCTTATCAACCAGTTCTAAATTGTATATTTTATTCTGCATGTCTTAACTGAGTGCAAGGTAATAATTATTTAATTTTGGGTGGCCATTGCGCCTGCTCAGCTTATTTGGGGAAATTCAGGGTGTCAATTTTGAAAGTTACCGGTACTACCAGGCTCACATCAACAGGCTTTCCCCCGTTCTCGGCAGGTTTCCACTTCGGCATCAGCTTCACAACCCGTACTGCTTCTTCGTCGCAACCCGCTCCTATTCCCCTCATGGCATCCACATTGGCTACCGATCCGTCGGCTTTGATCGTAAAGCCGACGTACACTTTTCCCTCCAGTTTCAGCTTCAGTGCCTTGGATGGATACTTCAGGTTTTGCCTGATGAAAGTGAAAAGCTGGCTGGTCCCGCCAGGATATTCAGGTTGTTTCTCAACCTTGTTGTTTGATTTACCGGGATCCGTCGCAGTAGGCTCGGGGGGAGGTTTATGATGGCGGGGAGGAGGCAGCACCGGGGTTCCCGCCTGGGATTCATATTGGTTATACTGGTTGTACTGGGCCCAGGACTTAATACTGAAAGTATTTCCCGCGAAAAAGATCATCATGGCAATGATCATAGGTAAAGCTTTCATATCCTGATTTTTCATGCAAATTTAATACTAAATGCGGGATACAGGTTTTTTTCAGAATTTGGTTTTTACTGCGGATTTCCTCAACTTTGAAAAGCCGAATTTAACGGGACATGAATATCTCGATCAAAAAATTTTTCCGCGAAGGAATAAAGTGGAATGTCGTCTTCCTGTCTTCAGTAGTATTTACCGTCTTTGTCATCCCTGTTTTCCCGGCAAGCCTGCAAAAACTGCTTTATGATGCTTCGTTTACCCTGATATTTCTACTGGGATTTATCAATTCCGACAGGAAACATCCCGCCTTTCTTCCATTATCCATCAGCGCGATGGTGCTGATCTGGATTTCATCAAAATTTGATTTACCCCTCTTGTTTACTTTTTCATACTCCCTTAACATTCTGTTTTTTATCTTCGTAATAGCGGGGATGGTGAAACATCTCATCGTATCGGAAACAGTTACACCCAGGCTTATTCTTGAAGCCATCATCATCTATCTCCTCATCGGCCTGATCTTTGCCATGATCATCAGCCTTATCGACCATTTCGACTCCTCGGCCTTTAGTTTCCCGATCCACGACCTCAACACCAATATTGGCCGACTTAACGATTTCATCTATTATACCTTCATAACCTTATCCACCACAGGTTATGGCGATATCATCCCCCTCAAGCCTTATTCGCGGTCCATCGCCATTTTTATCGCCATCACCGGGCAGATGTACATCGCTATAGTCATTGCCATGCTGGTGGGCAAGTTTGCAGCCGGAAGGCAGTTCAGGAGCGAGGAATAGGATCTATTACTGATGCTTTCAATTTTATGACCCTATCCATAAGGTCATTTATCTTCAATTTTTTATACAGTTCCACCAAAGGTTAAACTGTGAGTATAAATGGGACCATTTTAAAAATTGCAAACGGGGAGGGAGGGCGTTTATCGAAAAAGCCTAATCACCTCAAGCAGAATTTACCTTGTTCCCAAACCCCGCAAGTATTCAATATTAAATCTTTGATCTCTATTAAATAGACATTGGGAATTATACCAGCTTCTGTAACGAAATTTGGATAGAAACTGAGAATCTTACGATAACCTGTAATATGCTGGTTATCATCTGTAAAGTTAAAAATACGCCCGACCGTATCAAATGTACATTCAAACCCAGGGAATGCATAGTATTGTGATGAATCATTAAAATATAGTCCAAGCCCAGGATCGCATTGAGCCCGGGAGATGTGCAACTTTTTTTCTGTAAAATAATTAAGCCACGGTTAACTGTTTGACACTCCGGGGAGTGTTCGAAGGCAGCGGATCATGATCCGCTGCCTTCGAATCGTTTTCTTTTTCCAACTCCCAGA